>OFNC01000003.1_pt1 | contig 79912 bp, 105 predicted proteins | sample 1541971 | NCBI WGS metagenome assembly OFNC01 (sample SAMN04958489, study PRJEB24370) | sediment metagenome | isolation source: lake sediment | place: USA: Lake Hill lake, St. Paul Island, Alaska | collected 2013 | reverse complement strand
ATGAGAACTATTTTTAGAGCTGCTGTCAGGTATGCTCAGGAGAAGAAGCTGTCCGAGGAATACGAGACCGGAGGCTTCGACATCATGAAGAAGTTCGTGAAAAAACAGCGAAAACAACAGCAGAAGAAACCTTAAGTCCAATAGTTCCAGCCGTTTAGACCCGCAAGTTTATTCCTGCCTGCTTCCGTCATATCATTTATAAGGAGACATTATGGCCCAGACGTTTGTCGGCGTGCCCGAGATATATCCCAAGCTTCTTGAGCTTCGGCAGTCCAAGACTGCCTCTTTCAAGCCCAATAAGTATGTTCGAGAGTCCACGAAACTCAGATACTATCAGGTTGTAGGGGCTCTGCATATGCTCCTGCTCAATAGGATGGTGCTTGGAGATTCTTGTGGATTGGGAAAAACGCTACAGATCATAATGGCGTACTCGTTTCTTCTCGATCAGGATCCGACGCTGAAGCTCATAGTTCTATGCCATAAATCCGCCATGTATCAGTGGGAGGAAGAGTTTCAGAAATTTACACAGGGCATAACTACCAGGGTACTTACTAATGAGTTTGAAGGGGTCGTAGGGTATCAAGCAAGAAAAATGCAATATAGTCGGTTCACTGAGAATGTGTTAATAATCAATTACAACCCGATTCTTGATGAGTATGAAGCGATCAAGCAGATTCTTGGGAACAACTACATGATGGTTCTTGATGAATGTGTGGTTATTAAGAATAAAAAGACCAAGACCCATTTTGCCTGTGAGCAACTTGCCCTGTCTGCCAAGCGTGTCTATGGCTTATCCGCGACCATCATAAAAAACGGTCTTGAAGAGGTATGGGGTATCTATGCGGTAATCGTTCCCGGTTTATTTGGGAACATTACCCGGTTTAGGACCAATTTTTGCCAGATGAGACTCATGAGACTGATCATCAATGGCAAACCCCGTCAAATACCAAAGATCGTCGGGTATAAGAACCTCAAAGAGTTCAAAACGGTACTCGACCCGTATTTTTTGATACGCAGGAAAGAAGAGGTGGCTACCGAACTACCAAAACTCATGTCTCGTAAGGTCGTTTTGGAAATGGAAGATGAGCAGAAGCAGGCATACCGGGAAGCTTTAGCCGGCATCCTGTATGAGGAAAAGATCAAACAGGCGTTTTTTGAGGTATCAGATAAGGTCAGGAATGGGCAGTTCGATGTTAAGGTCATGGAACTATACAATCAGCTCAAGGAAAAGTACGAGAAGTTCCTGACCCCTGAGGGTAAAAAACGCGGCAAGCTTGCGGCTCTTACGTACTGCCAGATGGTCAGTAATGGTCCAGCCCTTGTGAAAAAACCTGGAGAGTCCAGCAAGGAGAATGAATTCCTGAGACTCATGCAGGATGAGCTCCTAACGGAGAAGGTCATCCTATTCACCAGATTCGCAAGTGGGATACCTTTTTTGGAAATCATCTGTGAACGTAACCACATACAGTATACGAAGATAACAGGGGGTGAGAATGCCAAGGAACGGGACGTCGCAAAAAACAAGTTTATGTCTGACCCAAACTGCAATATCATCTTCATAACGACCGCAGGATCTGAATCCCTGAATCTTCAAGCAGCCAGTGTAGTAATCTTTTATGACACCCCATGGTCCTATGGAGATTTGGTACAAACTATTGGTAGAGCCCAGAGAATAGGAAGTCTTAGGGAGCATATCCTGCTTATTCATATGGTGAACAAGGGAACTATTGATGTTCGAGTGCTTAATAAGGTTGATGCGAAGAAGGATCTCAGTGATGCCATATTGGGCAATACGGCTGTAGGAGCTCTGGATTTTACCGGATCAGAGGACAGTATTATAGACGATCTGTTTGAAGACATTAAAAAGGATGCGGCTGCTTTATGATCTGCTCAATATGCGGTGGTAGCGGGTATCAAGGTGTTGTTGTCACACAGCCCGTATTTCACATCAAAATCATGCGGTCACAGCCATGCCTGTGTCTGACATCAAAACTGGTATCTGAGGAGTGCCCGTCGTTACTCGGAGATTGTCATGAGGAGTACATGCCTTTAGAGCGTATCGATAAGCAGCTGGTATTCGATCCGACGAATCTTTTGGAGAATCAGAATTATATGGTCAGAGGTAATGATTGGTTGTTTCGTCAAAATGTGAAAAGCATTATGATGCGTCACAGGTTTGATGATCCGGTTACGAGTATTCTGTTCTGTAGTTCCATCTCAGTACTCAGGGATTTTTACGTTGAACAAAAGGACGGAAGTTCAGCGAGCCTGGCGGATACCAACAAATTCCATCTCATGGTAATCTGCCTGGATACCATGGAGAAAAATGATCAGCTCAAGACTTGCATAGCCGAGGTCGTGTACATCCGTATGAGAAGCAGGAGGCCCACATGGTTGTATCTTCCAACATTTCGAAAAGTACTGAGCGATTGCACGTACGAGTATTCTGAAGAGCTCATGAATTGTGTTAAGGCGTCTTATCAGATCATTGAAATAGTAGGTGATGGGAACAAGTCCTCCAAACGGTCTGCCAGCCAAGACTCAGCAGCGGGGTTCGTTACAAAGTGAAAAAAATATTTCGTTCGATAATTGACATACGTAAAAATGATAAGTCTACGATTGAACAGTCGGACTTAAAGGCCAACTACAGGTCGTTTTTAGCCAGCCGTGTAGAGCCTGAGGATCCTTCTTACATCAAGCTCTACCACTGGATAGAATCCCATTTCAGGGAATACGAACAGATACCCTCTTTAGAACTGTTATATGATAAGGGAACTAAGGAGGGAGATACTACAGTCCTATCCTCTTTGAAGGACATTGTTGCGGAACAGCCGTATATAGGATCGAATTTTAAGGCCATTCTTAAAGATAAGTTTGAAGAACAGTCCAAAGGCAAACTCCAGAGTATCCTTACCAAGACTTGGCAAGTAGCTAATGCTGGCCTAAAGGTAGGTAAGAAAACTCTAAAGGGGATAGGCGAGGCATCTGACTATTTCATGGGAGAAGTCAGGACCCTTAAGTATCACGAAACGTACGTGAAAACTGAAAGCAGCATCCGGAGTGAGGAGGATGCTCAAGAAGTCTTGAAGGATTATTTGGCAAAGAAAAAAGATCCTCTGGCGGCTATTGGCATGTACACGTTCCTCGAACGTATCGATGACGTTCAAAGAGGAACGAAACCTGGGCAGTTAATGATCGTCGCAGGATATGTAGGTCAGTCCAAGACTACCGTGGTAGCCAATTTAGCCTACAACGGTATAATGCAGGGTCTGAATGGATTGTATGTGACATTGGAGATGCCCTTTGAAGACATGAGAAGGATGTTATATCTGCTTCATTCCAGCAATCCTGAATGGTATGACCATCCTAAATATAAGAATCTTGCTGGAAAATTGTCGTTTGATAAGCTTAGGTATGGAGAATTTACGGATACGGAAGAAGAGTTTTTTCAGGTAGCATTGAAGGATTTCGTGGCCCAAGAGAGTTTTGGTAACCTAACGATTCATCAGCCCACTGAGATGCTGACCCCCGCTAAGCTTGAATACAAGATGTATGACGTTAACGCTGCCCTGGTGGAAGAAGGAAAGAAGCTGGATTTCGTGATAGTCGATTACGTAGGACTGATGTATCCGGATAAGGCTGAGAGACAGGGAGATCGTAAAGCGGATCTCAATTCCATGATACAGAGATTCAAGAATCTGTCAATAACTTTTGATAACGGCCGTGGTGTTCGATTCATCACACCATGGCAGATGAATCGTCAGGGTTGGAAAGAAGCTGAAAAGAATGAGGGTATCTATAAGCTATCAGCACTATCAGACTCTAACGAAACAGAACGTTCCGCGGATATGGTTGTCAGCGTTTTCATGACTGAAGAGATGCAGCGTAACAGTCTTGTGAAAATAGGGTGCATGAAGCATCGGTGGGGGGCCCCCTTCCCTGCATTTGAGGCTCATTTGGATTTCTCGTCCAGGACACTGAGAGATTTGATGCCTAAGAAGACGGCCATGCCTGATGATGAACTCCTAAAAGAAATACCGGTTAACGTTTGAAAGACCCAATCAAGCTGAAAAGTTTGATATTGGAGCAAGTAGACTTGGCAGAGGTCATGCTGAGCTATGGAGTGCAGTTTGCTTTCAATCCCAGGCACGCTGCTGAAGTTCAATTCAGGTGTCCTTTTCATGGTAAGGACCAGAATCCAAGCGCCAGGCTTTACCGAAATACTCAGTCCTGTTTTTGTTGGTTTTGTAAGAAGAAGTGGGATGTAGTTTCATTCATTCAGGATAAAGAAGGATACGGGTTTTTAAATGCTCTGAAGTTTATTGTAGAGCGATATCGGGTTGATACATCTTCTATACCGGAAGATCCAGAGATAAAGCTCGATCCTCCTCCTGAAGTATCTAATGATGATGTTAATCTTACCTGTATTCGTAGAAGACTTCAGGAATTAAGGGGCATCATTCCTCTTGAAAAATACAGGACTCTGGCCTACACGTATCAAATGATAGGCTTTTATCGTTCGAAAGAGGTTGATGTTTCAGAAACTATCAAGAAGCTAGAAGCCAAGTGTCTGTCTTGTCTGATCCCGACTTAAGGAATTTTTAAATATGCAGCAGCACTATAATCCTGGGTTTTCGGAGCTCTTGGAAGACGATATAAAAGAGCTGACGGCTAAAAAGACTTGGATGGAGAACAGATCTTTTAGACTGTTATCCAACATGCTTGAGGTCTCTGATTATATAGACCAGGCCATAAAGGCTGGAGTGTGTGCTGTAGACTTAGAAACTACCGGGTTGAGTACACGGGTGAAAAAATCGAATGGCTTTACTGTACCCGTGAATCGAATCGTTGGTATTTCCCTCTCCTATAACATTGCTGTAGGTGTCTACATACCTATAAATCATCTTGAAGGTTCGGAGTTAAATATTCCAGAACGGGATGTTTTAGCAGAACTCAAGCGCCTGTGCGATAACTGCGTGACGGTATATCACCACACTAAATTTGACCTTGCCTTCCTCAAGAATTACGGTATCTCCGTCGTACAGTATGACCGTTTTGAGGATACGCTGATTCTGGCTCGGTTATATGATGCAGGGCAGAAGGAAATTGGATTAAAGATTCTTAGTGATAAACTTTTAGGGCAACCAATGTTGGAGTTCAAGGACGTTGTTCGAGGAGAGGACAGATTTGATACGATCTCCCCGAAGGTATCGTACGTATATGCGGCATCTGATGCGGTTTGCACGTTGGGTCTTTATGAATTTTTTATCAAACAGCAGATTATTCAAAACCAGATGTCCATCTACCATTTGGAAAAGAGACTGGTCAATGTTGTCATTCAGATGGAGAGCAATCTCATAGCTCTAGATGTTCCCTATCTTCAAAATGTGAAGAAGATGATCGAGACGAGACAGAATGAGATACGGCAGGAAATATTTAAGCTTGTAGGTCGGGAGTTCAATCTTACCAGCACTCAACAGTTGGGACGAGTCCTGTTTGATGAACTCGGCTATAGGTATCCGGATAGCAAAAAGACGGCTTCTGGGCAGTACTCAACGGATACGGCAACGTTAGAGAAGATAGGCGAGGAGTATCCGGTCGTTAAGCTGCTTATAGAATACCGAGGGATGGAAAAGACTTTAGGTACGTATATTGAAAATTTGCTCAAAAATGTAGATGAAGATGGATACATAAAGCTGTCATTCAATCAATCTGGAACGGACACAGGTAGGTTCTCCTCTCCTGGAGGACGGGGTTTGTTGGAAGACGGATACTGTGGTATGAATGTTCAGAGTCTTCCAACGTCTGCCGCGGACGACACTCCTAAGCTTCTTAAGGAATTCCCAATACGTAAAGCTTTCAAGGCCCGTCCGGGATTTAAGATCGTGGCTATGGACTATTCGGGGGAAGAACTTCGGATTGTTACCAATTTATCCAAAGAGACTAAGTGGATGGAGGAGTTTGTATCAGGATCTGGGGATCTACACACAAAGACTGGTCAGGTAATATTTGGAAAGAGTGAGATAACAAAGCCTGAAAGGAAAATTGCAAAAACGGTAAATTTTCTTGTGGTTTATGGTGGAGGCCCTACCGCGTTAGCTATGAAGGCTAAGATAAGTGAGAGAGAAGGCCGAAAGATCATGGCCGATTTCTTTGCCGGCCTTCCAATGTTGAAGAGATGGATTGATCTTGAACGGGCTCGGGCACGAAAATTAAAGTATTCTCGTACGGCTTTTGGCCGGATCCGTCCCTTAGCTATGTTTTATGACAGTGATGATATGGCACAGCAGTCACATGGAGATCGATGTGCCGTAAATCATGAGGTGCAGGGGGTTGGAGCTGATATCATTAAGACGGCAATGGTTAGGGTTCATAACTGGATTATAAAAAATAACCACCAAGACAATGCTCGGATATTGATCACGATGCATGATGAACTTGTTTTTGAGATACGGGAAAATTTGCTTGATATTTTAATACCCCAGTTTAATGACATTATGAAACTGACGGGCATTCTGCAAAAAATCTTCGAGTGGCCGATACCATTAAAACTTGATGCGGAATATGGGGACTCATGGGAAGTGGAGAATAATTTTTTCAAAGAGCATCCTGAACTTGAGAATGTATCTCCTGTGGTATTTAGTAGTGCAAATCAAGTGGTTCCTGAAAACATTACCGCTCCTACTTCGGATAGCACCTCTATTTCTCCTCCTGTTTTATCTGATAGTACTTCTGTTATTCCAGTTCAGATTGCTTCGGAAGTTCCTAAAGAAAGCAGCACCTCCGTTGATATAGAGTCAGATGAAACTTTTGTCTACACTATTAAGGATACTCGAAAGAGTACCGTGAGAAGATTGAATGGCATTATTCTGTTTCTGATGGATGAGGTTAAAAGCGGGGTTGCCTACCGGGGCCCTAAGGGGGGTTTGAAGTTACGGGATGATCTTGGGAATGTCTTTTCCGTGTCGGAAAACAAGGTTCCCATAGACGCTTTTCTGTCTTTAGCCCGGTACCAAGGCGTGTGACTGCTCCCACGACTAAAGTCGTGGGCTTCCATGAACCCTCACCCCTGCCTTTGCCTTACGGCGAGGCATAGGTCGTTCAACAGACTCCAGCCCGTATGCATAAGAAAGTATCTAATATTATGGGTTATTTCTGGTTCGCTTTCATCCCATGGTTAAAACCGTTGGTTTTCTCGCTCACGGGATCATAATTTTTCCGTGTCAAGATCACCTTCCTATAAACCCTTGCAATTGTTGGACTTACAATCTGTAACTTTCTATTGACACGGCACTTCCGAGGTTTTATATTACTTTCTGCTTGATGTAAAATTCATAACTTCCCATTAAACATATGGGTTGCATCAAGCAAGCCATAAATCGTTCTTCTGTCAACATTCCTACGTGAGGGTTGGCAGCCATAATTTGTTAAAGCACAAAGAGTTACAGGGGTTTTATCTGTTTACCACAACACAACATCTCGGGGGATCACCATGCGTTTTACACAATCGCTGGGGGACTTCGTACGCCTAAATGATTCTGATGTTCGGTCTTTGATTTCCAGCTTTTTTTCTCGCCAGAGTTGCCCACCTTCAATCACCGTCGACGATATTGTTCAGGATATCTACTTAAGATTCGCCACTTTCAATATTTTGAACATCTTTGACCCCAACCACGCAAACCACGCTAAACTGTCCACCTTTCTTTTCCCAGTGATTCGGAATGAACTACTGACCATTCTGAAGAGAGAGGGTGTCCGAATTTATACCGGCGGTGGAAAATGGTCTGATTGTGAAGATGATAAGGCACGAAAGGCCAATCTGCTGTCCATGGAGTATCAAAACATCCGACAACACAACAATGTCTCCGACGAGCCCGGAGGTCTTGGTATGGAGTTGGATGAGTTTGAACAACGCTTCCTGAAAAGAGCATACAACAAAACCTACACGCTGAAACGTCGTCGAAACAAGGCTATTCAAACTGCTGGCTGTACCCTCCTTGATGTATATAAGCATCTGAAGAACGGCATGTCGAATAAAGAGATTGCCCTGATGTATGGGGTATCGAACATGTTCGTATCGACCATGAAACGGGAAATCGCATTAGCCATGAAGAAATATGGTATCATTTGGGAGAGTACCGTGAGGAAACAACATGGTCGCACTCGCCTGCCCAAAGTGCAAGTCGAAGCTGGAGATCAGTGACTTCAGACGGGAAGATCACGACAAGACGGCTGTTTTCTGTTCCAACGATAAATGCACATATTACAAGCAGCCGTTAATAGGCATGGACAGGAAGACGGGCGAAGTTTTCCTATCTGAGTCTTTGGTTTAACTTTATCTTTTCCCTTTCGTGTTGTATCATCTTACAGATGGTAGGAATCAGCTAGGAACTAACCTATAAAGGTGCACATGATCACTACTGACATTATTTTTGTTTTGTATGGAGATCGAAAGGATCTTGATCGATGTATAGAATCCGTACACAAGCATTGCAAGGATTATCAGATACATGTTATTGACAACAACACGGTGAACAGAGGGTTCACTGCAGCCTGTAATATAGGTATTCAGGCAGGGACCGCTCCTTTCATATGGCTACTTAATCAGGATGCCGTAGTTCTAGAAGGAGCTCAGGAAGCACTTATCGAGCGATTGAAATCCGATCCTAAAGTAGGCATTGCAGGATCAATGCAATTAGACCCGGAGGATAATGACCTGATTCGGCACGGAGGCACTTTGCAATGTTTTCCGGCCGGTGCTCATAAAGGCGGGAGAGTGTCCTTGGGTCATTGCAGATTTCCTGAGAAGCAGGTATGGGTTAATGGTGCGTCCATGATGTTGAAAAGGGAGATGGTGGAACAGATAGGTCTTATGGACGAACACATGTTTCTGGTGTACTCAGAAAGCGATTATTGCCTGTGGTCCAGATATCATGATTGGTCTGTGTGGTACGAACCTAAATCGAGAGTGATTCATAGATTGGGAAAGGCTTCTAAGAATTCAGCAGAATGGCAACGTAAGGATATGCAGGCATTCATGGATAAGTGGAACATATCCATGCTGCCTGATGGAAACTATACGTCAGGAAGGCTTTTTGAGAAGCTCAATACATTACCATAGGCAGAAAGGAGACATAAATGCTGCCTAACACAAAAATCACGATTTCCAAGACCGGGGACTCGAAAATTGAGGGCTTAGAGCACAGTGATCAGTGTTTCAAGTTGAGGGATATTGCCAAAAAAGCCGGCAAGATTAGCAGTGTTGAAGATAAAGACCATCCTCCTGTTTATCAGAACGTACACATAAAGTAATCCTCTTCATGGTGTTATAGAAAGGTATTATTATGTCAGCCAAGATTTGTGTTCAGTTTGAAATTCGCAACATGTTGATCATGAAGGACACCCTTCGTCGACTCGGTTTTGACTTCAACGAGGTAAGTGAAGATCAAATCGAAATGAAACGTTCTTATCACAATATAGTCATCAATTCCAAGACTGGAAGCATTACCCACGACAGTGACAATACTCATGACGTCAATAAGATTAAGCAGGCATACTCGGTAAACTATTACCGTGCCGAGGCCATCAAAGAAGGCATGCAGTTGCGAGAAGAAACCAATGCCCATGGAGAGGTTATTCTTTACATGACCAGATAGTGACTGCTCTCAAAACGTAAAGATATCTACATCATAAATCGGATAACATAATGCTGACACTCGATCAGTGTATGGGCGCAAATCGTCCATTAATGTTTGTTGTTGCTGAGAGTGATATTGAAGTCTTACAACATCTAGAAAAGAATCATACGAAGAAGAATAAATTCTTCGTCTACAGCACCACACTGGCGTCCACGGTTCCATTGTCTGATTTACTTTTAAAGAAATTTAACTCCTGCGCCATCGGGAGTCCGTCCAGTACTGTAGATATTCTTGATAGTATTTTGAACAAAAATTTCCATCAGGCCAACAACTCTTTTGAATCTTACATTTTTCTCGATTCCGATAATTATATCAGCGACAAACAAATCGTTCGTAAGATTAAGGACATACTGTCCAGATACCAGCTGGACAGTAGTTTCGCCGTGTCTTTAATCTGTATTTCTCACACAGTCTCGGTGCCTCCAAGTTTGGAAAGGCTCTCCGAGGTCGTGTTCTTTGATCTACCGGATGAAAATGCTCTTAGGGCTACTTCGGACGGTCTGACGAAAGAATTGGAGCTTAAGGTTGATAAAGATTTTCCTGAGAATTCTACCGCTCCCTCGGAAGAGGTGGTCATAAATCTGAAAGGGTTGACCAAATTTGAAGTAGAACAGGCGTACTTGCAGTCTTACTTCATGCACAAGAAGATTGAACTGCCCTTTATCAGAAATTTTAAGAAATCCGCTATTGCCAAGACTGATCTTCTATCTCTGCTCGAAACCGAGATTACTTTTGATAGCATTGGTGGGCTTGCTACACTCAAAAAATGGATTAAGAAGTCGGCTGGAGGATGGACTGTAGAGGGTAGGAAATTCGGATTGCCCCTGCTCAAGGGTCTGCTGATGGTTGGTTTGCCCGGGTGTGGCAAAGCTCAGCCTTTGGGTGCGACAGTGTTTACCCCTACCGGACCCCGAACTATGGGTGAGATCCAAAAAGGGGATGTAGTGTGTACCCCCAATGGGAAGAGGGCGACGGTTGTTGAAACCTTTCCCCAAGGCAAGGTAGACGTCTATCTGGTCTATTTTGAGGATGGCAGTTCAACCGAATGCTGCGGAGACCATTTGTGGCAGGTTACCCTCAGAGACCGGCGTCATCAAGCGGATAAATGGATTGTTCCGATCAAGTACCTCCTCGATAAGGTGAAGTCGAAAGAGGGCGTTGGAAACATCTATGTCGAAACCGCGATCAAAGTTGACTTTGATTCCAACCCTCTTCCGATGGACCCTTACATTTTGGGTCTTCTGATTGGGGATGGCTCTTTTGGGAACGAAGCTGACCTCAAGAACCCGCGGCACCTTGATCTCTGTTCGGCGGATGCCGAGATATCTGAAAAGGCAGCCAAGTATTTCTCGGAAGACAGTCAGGGAGAGTATGTTGCCAAGAAACACGGCAAGTACGATCACTCGATTCGCAGATCCAAGAGGTCGCCCAAGCCGAACAAGTACCAGGACATCCTGAAGGGTCTCGGGCTGTGGGGAAAAACTTCTGTGAACAAGTTCATTCCCATTGAGTATCTCTACAGCAGCCACAAAGACCGGATGAAGCTGCTGCAGGGACTCATGGATACTGATGGCGATATTTCCTCCAATGGAATGAATCCCGAGTTGGCAACGTCATCCCCTCGTCTTGCCCAAGATTTCAAATTGTTGGTTGAGTCTTTGGGCGGTTTGTGTACCATTACTTCCCGGATACCTCATTACAAAGGGAAGAACGGCGAGAAAAAACCCGGTGCGAGAGCCTACCGTTGTTGGATTAAGGCCAACTTCAATCCTTTCTCCTTGAAGAGGAAGGAAAACAGAATCGTCGGCAGAACAAAGTACAGCAAGCTGCACAGGATTGTGGAGCGCATTGAATACGTTGGTAAGAAAGAGGCAAAATGCATCGCGATTGATGATCGTTACAACCTCTATCTTACTGACGGTTACATTGTCACTCACAACTCTCTCATCTGTAAAGCAATTGGCAATGAGTGGGGACTTCCGATCATCCAGTTCGATCCCGCCCGAGTATTTTCATCCCGTGTAGGTGATTCCGAGAGCAATATTAGACGCGTTTTGCAGATCGTCGAGAATATTTCTCCGTGTATTTTGTTCATTGACGAAATAGAAAAAGGCCTGGCTGGGATGCATAGTTCTACCTTCTCTGATGCCGGCGTTACGGCCCGTGTTATAGGAAGTTTTCTGATATGGCTTCAGGAGTGTACTAAGCCTGTCTTCACGGTAGCTACGTCTAACAACATTCAGTATCTTCCGCCAGAGCTCATACAGCGATTTGATGAGACTTTTTTTGTGAATCTTCCTCAGTTCAATGAGCGTAAGGATATATTCAGCATACATTTGAAGAAGCTCAACAGAAATCCAGATAAATTCCTTCCTGAGCAGCTTGCACAGCACAGTGAACATTTCTGTGGCCGTGAGATAGAGCAGGCTTTGAAGGAAGCTATGTATGATGCGTTCAATTCTGGACAAGAGCTCTCGACGGAGATCATATTGGCTGTTCTGAGTAAGAAGACCAATCTTCTTACCACCATGGCTGAGCAGCTGAACTATTTGTTGAAGTGGGTAGGATGGGATGACGAGAAGCAGGATGGAATCCGGGCTCGTTTTGCCAATCCTGTGGAAGGAGAAACATTGGTTGATGTTCAGAGTCAGATAGATAAGATGCTTAAGGATATAGAAGGTTTAAATCCTAATGAACCAAAATAAGTGATACTTGGTTGAGTATGGGATGTCGTATAAAGCGGATATTACTTGTAGTTGTGCTGTATAGGGCCTTTGCCAAACCAAGGAGTTTCTAATGTCGCTGTCACTCAGTCCCGTCTTTGATTTTGTTGAAGTAGATCACTCAAAGATCTCCGACATTCATCTTGATGCCATCTTTCGAGCCCCTGAAAGACAAGATAGCAAACGCATTCCCCTACATTTGATTCTGGCTATAGACGTTTCTGGGTCTATGGCTGGAACTAAGCTTGAGTCCGTGAAGACTACAGTAGATAAGCTGTTGGATCACCTCACTGAGAATGATACGTTGGGTATCATAACGTTTTCTACTGAAGTTCAAACAGTATTTGAGACGGCCCCCATGACCCAAGCTAACCGTGAGTTGGCCAAGAATATCGTTAAAGGATTACGAGATTATAGCGCAACGAATCTTAGTGCAGCCCTTGAGGTAGCCATCGAGAAATGCGCCACGGCCGAGAAAAATAAAGTCTGCAGGATTGTAGTACTTACCGACGGTCTTCCGACAGCAGGAAAGAGTGTGCACGGTGACTTAGTAAGCATCGTAAACGGTATGGTGGATACCGTCTCTCTGTCGACGTTTGGATACGGCACAGACTACAACCCGGAATTGTTGTTGTCTCTATCTAATACCGGTCGAGGGAATCATTTCTATATTGAGAAGAGTGAGGACTGTAACAAGGCTTTTGCTCTTGAGCTCGGAGGACTTTTGTCTTTGTATGCCCAGAACATAAGAGTCACGGTGGACCCAACAGGGAACACAGCCATTACGGAGTTCTTGAGCTCATATCAATTTGAGAACAAGCCGGGGTATAGAGGAATTACCGGGTCTAAGCTTGAATTCGTGATAGATGATATTTATACCGGTGAAGCCAAACATGTAATGATGAAGATGCAGATACCCGAAGCTACTGAGGCTGTGTGTGCTGGACCTTTTAAGGTTTGCACCATAAAGGTGACCTATATGGATGTTGAGACCAAACAGAACATCAGTTTTGAAGAAACGGCAACTATTCAGTATGTGAAACCAGGCAAAGTTCCTGCTGAGGCGAATATTGAGGTTAAGAAGCAGCTTGTTATGATTCAGGCGGCTAAGATCCAGAAGGAAGCAAAAGATAAGGCCGATGCTGGTGATTATGCCGGTGCTGGAGTCGTTTTGAATAAGGGTATAGTGTGGATTCAGAACAACACGTGGCACGATAATTCTGCAGATATACGTAATGTTTTTACTACTATGGCCTCTGAAACATCGAATAGAAGTGTGTATTTAAGTGGAGGATTAATGGCTGCAACGGCGTATTCTAACGCTTTTTCAACCTCTCGGGGATCTTCCGCTAGATCTATGAGATCTAAATCGGTTACATATACGTCATCTACACAGGCAAGTATGCTTAAGGAATTTGGAGTATCCGATGATGAGGTTGTCCCTACTATTGTGACAGGATCAAATTCGGAAAAAAAGGACCCGTGAGCCTTAAATGGATCGCTATCAGATAGCAATACAGGCGAATCCTAAACACTATCACAAATTGTCAGCAGCCTATGACGTATCTAAAGCATATAACGATCTTATTTATTGGATTCATTCTCGGATAATTTTGGATGCGTCAGCCATTAATTCGGCTGTTATTGAATATGCTATTGTTAAGGTTGCCATTAAATTTTCGTGTCCTGTTTTTGTGGATTCCGAGATAAAGACGCGGCTCATGCCTATTTTGTATGGTTATTCGCAGGTCTATTCATCAGGCATTTTCCTGTCTGCTGTAGTATATCTTACTCGAAATGACTCAAAGATTCCGGCTGGAATAGACCCTTTATTAATTGTGTGGAAGGAAGAAATATGCTCAACACAAAAGAGTTAAGGGTTGAAAGACGGTATCAATACCACACCAGTGAGGCTGTAGGTGAAGAAATAGACAACAAGACTGTGGCTCTGACAAAGTGTTTTGTGGAAAGAGGGCTTAGTTTTTATAGTGATATTGGGGCAGAGCTTGCCCTTTATGGGTATTGCACTTTAGGGGAAAAAGATGGGAAGTTGTTTATTTTCGACCCAGAAATGTTTCAGAGAATGATGCATGGAGAGTCGGTTGAGAAAGCTGTTGAAGAAAAAGAATGTCAACACAGATTTGCCGTAATTGGTAGTCGCAGTGTTGTAAAGTGTACTAAGTGTCAAATTGAATATGAAGCTGTGATATAGGCAAGGTGGGACTACATGTTTAAACAAAAGGAGTGAGCTATGCTTACAGTCTTGCTGATTCTGGCGATTGCTGCTTTCGTAATGACGGTAGGAACGGCTATGGGGAAGGTTCCGTTATGGATTGCTGTCCTACTACTGAGTCTACTTGAGTTGCTTCGGGCATTGCCTCTTGGAAAATAAACCTTGAAATCTGACCAGTCTTGATGTATACTATGAAACATGAACACTCGCAGGAACCCCCAACCGCAGCCAGGAGTCATCTAAGCCCGAGGGCCTGCGAATAGTTTTGTCGTGAATCTAGGCCCTCGAAAGAGGGCCTTTTTGTTTTTCGGAGCGTGGCCCAGTCTGGTCTAAGGCACTGCCTTGGGGTGGCAGGGACCATCCGTTCAAATCGGATCGCTCCGACTCGGAGTGTGGCCCAGTTGGTAGGGCGCTTGGTTCGGGACCAAGACGTCGCTGGTTCAAATCCAGTCACTCCGACCATTTTTCTGGCGCGTCGGCAAATGGCAAGCCAGCAGGTTTTGGTCCTGCTATTTAGAGGTTCGAGTCCTCTCGCGCCAAATAATTTATTTATGAGAATATTTCTTCTCATACTTTTGATCGCGACTCTGATGTGTAATCGCTATGAAATTGTTAGAGAACAATATGGTTTGAATGAAATCATACTCATAAAGTCTAGTCACATTTTACATGTAGACACGTTATTCACCCCAGAGGGTGGCTGTGTAAAGATTATTGAGTACAAGAAAAAGGAGCGCCCCCGCTAATACTGTCGAAGAGAAAAAGGTCTAATGGCAAAATTCCGATTCGTTGCCGATACCATATTAGAAGCCGAGGACCTGGACGTGTTGCTCAATAATCTATCAGCTCATTTCCTGGACATTGACAACTCTGACTTAGAACATGAAGGTATTATAGAAATAACATCCCTAGAGGGCACAAATCATGAAGACTGAAACAGAAATCAGGAACGCTATAAAGGCGTGTAGTAAAGCTCAAGAAACAGACAATCCCAAACTTTGTCCTATATGGCCTAAAGATGACGATCTCTATTGTATTGACTGTACGTGCAGATATGCCATGCGATGGGTATTAGGGGAGCCGGTAGATCCTACCTTAAAAAATCAGAGTAGTTTAATGGAAGTCCCTGCGGTGAAGCGTACCAACCTTCCGTGTCCAAAGTGTGAGCATAACGAATGCATCTGTGTTGATGGATTACCGTAATAATCAGGAGTATGTCCGTGAGAAAGCTTGCGACAATCGAAACTATAGAAGAGGTCCTTACCATTGAAGGCGCGGACAACATCTGCCTGGTGAAGGTTCGTGGTTGGCAGTGTGTAGCCCTGAAAACAGATTTTAAGCAGGGTGACATCTGTGTCTATCATGAGGTGGACAGCTTCCTCCCGGTACTCCCCCGTTATGAATTTTTAGCTAAAGGGTCGTCACCTAAGAAGATGATCGTGGAGGGAATAGAGAAACTCGGATACAGACTCAAAACAGCTCGGAAACTCGGACAGATCTCTCAAGGACTCGCCATGCCTTTATCCGTGTTCCCAGAGTGCGTAGGAATGGCTGTAGGAGAAGATGTCTCCGAGTTATTAGGTATTCGTCTCTATGAGGCCCCCGTGCCAGCATGCCTGGCTGGTGAGGTTAGAGGGGCTTTCCCTGGGTACATTCCTAAGACGGACGAGGAACGTATTCAAAATCTTCTTGAAGAACTCTCGTTCTACCAGGGGAAATCTTTCTACGTTTCCGTGAAAATTGACGGATCGTCGATGACCTGTTTTAAGTATCAGGGTGATTTCGGAGTCTGTAGTAGGAATCTCGATCTTAAAGAGACTGAAAAGAACTCCTTCTGGAAAGTTGCTAACAAGTATGACCTTCGGAACAAACTTCCTGAGGGGTATGCTATACAAGGGGAATGCGTAGGTGAAGGTATCAACGACAATCGGCACAAACTCAAGGGACAGGATGTCTACATTTTTTATGTGTTCGATATTGAGAAGTCCCGATATCTTGAGTTGGAGGAAATGGAAGAGTTCTGTACAAAGTTAGGTCTCAAGACGGTACCTATCCTGTACAGAGACCTGGTGCTCGGACATACTCTTGAAGATATTTTGAAAATGGCGGACGGACCTTGTCCTCTGAATACTAATGTGCTACGTGAAGGTATTGTGTTTAGGATGAAAGGTAAGGATAGAAAGACCAGTTTTAAGGCGGTATCGAACGAGTATCTGATCAAGTACGGAATCTAAACGGAGAGTAGCGCAGTCTGGCTAGAGCACGTGCCCTACTATTTTTTTTTAAAAACATTAAGTGATAGATAGAGCTTTAGGTTCCATGATTTTTGTTGAATACGGAGTGTAGGGTAATGGCTACCCACCTGATTTGGGTTCAGGTCCCTAACGGGAAATGCAGGTTCGAGTCCTGTCACTCCGAGTTATATTCTCTATATACTGATTGATTATCGTCATATCACCATAAATCAAATTTATTCTGTTTTTAAAATAGGCGAGTTTTTCTTTGTCTCTATTCATACAAAAAGGATTTTTGGGGTCTAAATATGTATCATACTTTGGTAGATAAAAGTCAGGAAAATACAGATGCCTCTTGTTGTTAATATCTATCCAACTCATTGGTTCAGGTCGAGTCCATTCTATATTATAAGCACAGAGCATTTCTGCTGTTTTAACCTCCCAAGAGGACTCCAATAAAACTTTTTTATTTTGAAATGGATTAAAAAACCAAACAGCCTTTCTAGAACCATTCTGATATGTCCTCAGTTTAGTGCTTGATATCGTTTTACAATCTTTAGAACATGTCTTTCTCTTTTCAGCAGCACGAGAACAAAAGAGTTTACCACAAACAACACAATTTGAGATACGTATCCCTGTGAACAATTTTCCTGAAAAGTGGCCAGACAGCATTATTCTTTGTTGAGTCTGTTTTTTCTGCTCTTCCGTTCTTTTAACACCAGATAGTCTAGAGGATATTTTAATTTTGGTAGACTCTTTCATGGCCCTGCCTTTATTTGTATACCGAGCAGAGCAGGACTGACTACAAAAGTTATGACCATCCCTAATAGCGTACTTCTGCCTTACGAACTTTTTACCGCACAGGTCACAAGTCAGATCCTTAGAGGTAGTCCTGTCAGTTATACGACATTTGGAGGAACAAAATAGTTTAGAACCCTTTTTTATTGCTTCATTATATCTTTGTGAAGATTTCTCAAAGGGTAACTTACACAAAGAACACCGTACTTTTATGTATTTTGGCATATTCTAAATATACTTGCTTCCAGTTCAAAAAGCATTTTATAAAGAAGGACTCAATGACTTAAGGTGTGTTCATCTCTGACACCGTCCCAGAAGTCGAGAACCTGGACGTGCTGCTCAATAAGCAGCTTTAGGCTTCCTTCATGTATATTGATAACACTGCGTGCTGATGTATTTTGATGGGGTGTAGCTCAGTTTGGCTAGAGCAGAAGATTTTGCCTGTCACAAGGAGTAAAGATGCCCAGGAAGTCCGTTCCATTGAAAAAGTCTACGCGAAAGAAGTCCGATCCATTGAAGAGAAAGTTCAAAGCCCTGCTCAAAAAAAGAGGATGGCCCGAGGAAGAAATCAAGTCAGCAATTGCGGAGTTGTTTCCTATTGTGAAATAGAACTTTATCTTATCCGTTATCTTTCGTATCATAAGGGAGGGCCTGAACTCAACAAAGGCCCTCCCTTATTTATGAAAAATCGAAACCAAATCATCTCCAAGATCGATGCCTTAACGGAAGAAATCAAAAGCATCCAGAGTGGTCAACAGCCTAAAAATGGGTATGCCAACAAGGTTAAAGATCTTATATATTGGCGTAGACGTTTAGCTCAAAAAAGGAAACCTAAAAGTGAGACGTAGATACTGGTTGTTTGGACCGGTAATCAATCCCAAACATAAGCGTCAGCTGTTAATCGATGATTGTAGGGACTGTGCAGATGGGTATCCAGGTAAATTGGATGGAACTGGGGCAGCCTGTGGAGCCATGGAAGGCTATAAGAAGGTCCCTGATGTAGGGGGTGAAAATCCTATTCCTATCTGGTGCCCACGTCTGAAACAACGAGGAATTTTTTCGGAATGAAGTACGGACTGAACGATGAGCAAGAAGCAGCAATTCTTGCCCCCTCCCCTACGATAGTTCACGCCTCAGCTGGTAGTGGTAAGACTCGATGTCTCGTGGCGAAGATATATCACCTATTAGACTCTGGGGTGCCTCCAAGCAGCATATGTGCCATCACTTTTACGAATAAAGCCGCGGACGAGATGAAGTCCAGGATCAAAAAAGAGCATGATATCACCGGAATGCAGATCAGCACCATCCACAGCATGTGCGTACGCATCATCCGTGAGTATGCTCAATACACCCGTTTGAAAGTACCTTTCACAATTTATGACGACTCAGATCAGGTAACCGTCGTAAAAACCATCCTAAAGGCCCGTAATCGCAAGGAAAGCCCCTACGACATCTTGAGGGCTATCAGTCGGTACAAGTCTTCAGGAACGCAGGAACCGGCCTTGGATGAGGTTGAGGCGATGGTCTATGAACAGTATGAGGAGATCCTAAAAAGGAACAATGCCTGTGATTTTGATGACCTGCTTCTATTCGCTTTGGAATGCCTCGAGTATGATGACTGCAGAAAGCATTATACAGAGCTCTGGAAACATATTCTGGTAGATGAAGTGCAGGACACCTCTCAGGTCCAGTTTGATATTGTCATGCTCCTTTATGACCCAACAGCTACTAAGACATTGTTTCTCGTTGGAGATCTCAACCAATCCATTTACCGATTCCGAGGGGCCCGTCCTCAGAACATTCAGGATTTCATAAACAAGCATTCTCCTTCTGACTGTTCTCTTACATACAACTACCGGTCATGCCCTGAAATCATTACTCAAGCCAACAACTTTCTACAATACGGCAAACCGATGGTTGCCAAGTCCTCCATTTCAGGTAAGGTGTCCCTTACCCAATTTATGAGTACGGAAGAAGAAGCTGAGCGTGTAGCTCTGGCCATCAAACAGATGAATGACTACGAGAACTTCGCAGTCCTATACCGAGTGAATACCCGATCCCTGGAATTCGAGAAAGCATTCAGCAGACACCAGATACCCTATAAGGTTGTTGGGGACGTTCCGTTTTTCAAACGTCGGGTCGTGAAGGATCTTTTGGCATTCCTTAAGGCAGGGAACAATAGGGAGGATGTTGAGAGTCTTGCCAGAATAATCAATGTCCCTAAAAGGGGCTTTGGGGACGCCAAAATTGAACGTCTGCTACATGAAGGTCGGCCTTATGTAGATTCCGTGGCGGAGGAGATGCCGGCCATAAAAGCGTTATTGAAAGCTCTTGATGATACTAAGGGTATTAGTCCGTTAGATGCTTTGAACGTTATCTTGCAACGTACAGCTTATAAGGCTTCATTGGATAAGGATTCGGATATAGCCATGGTGGATGCCTTATTGGATGTTGCCTCAGGTTTTGATTCTATCGAGTCTTTGATATTGGGTAGTAGTTTCCTGGAGAAAGACTCGGGGCACGGGGTACAGCTCATGACAGCCCATGCTAGTAAGGGCTTGGAGTTTGATAGGGTATTTGTAGTGGGTGTTGAGCACGAAGTGTGGCCCCATAAACTTTCCGAGGATTTGAAGGAGGAGGAAAGGCTATACTACGTATCGATGACCCGCGCAAAATTGTACCTAAACATCAGTTATGCAAGGTCTCGATCTTATAGGGGGGAAAAGCGGGATACCTATCCGAGTGATTTGTTTAGACGTACGTATTTTAATGTCTACGGGAAAGAGATGGCGGGATAAAGATGCCTGACAGCACGCATGTTTTCAAGCAAGAGACTCTGGAGTACATCACAACCCGGTTTCCTGATACGAGTATACAAATATTGGATGTGGGGCCAGGTAAGGGGGCCTATTCAAAGCTTCTCAGACCCCCTTATCTGAATATGGATGCCTGTGAAATCTGGGGTTCATATGTGCGGGAGTATAATCTTGAAAATAAGTATCGAAAGATATTCATAGCAGATATCTGTACTTTTGAATTCAAATATTACGATTTGATCATTATGGGCGATGTGCTTGAGCACATATCCATAATCAGGGCACAGGCACTTCTTGAACGGATCCTGCCAAAGTGTTCAGAGCTGATTGTTGCAGTGCCCTATGAGCTTCCTCAAAAAGGTCCTGATAATGAGTGTCATGTTCAGGATGACCTGACTCCTCAGATAATGCTGGAGCGATATCCTGTATTGAAGTCTTTATTTGTTTCTTATCACAGCTCCACCTTCAACTATGGTATTTATGTCAGAAAACCCATTGATTGATCTATTTGTTCCTACTGTATCTAATCATTTCATGCGCCTGCAGATTGCCCTGTGTTGTGCTTTCTATCAGACTTATGAGCCCAAAAGAATCGTACTTTGGGTAGAGGATAATCATTTACAGCTCGAGTCTATGATAGAGAAGTATTGGTATACGCCTGAGGATAGCAGGATTCCTTCCGAATATGGGCCTAAAGCCTCTGTAGAGTATTGTAAGAAGGGTGTGCTGGTCAGACATCTGGGTGCTTATACGGGGCATGCGGGTAACGCTCGGCAATGGATTTTTGAGTGGAAGGGTAAGTCTGAGTATGTGAAAATGTTTGATTCGGATGACGTACTCATGCCGGATTGTCTGAAAGTTATGACACGTTATTTGAAAGACGGAATTGATGGGGTATTGTGTCCGCTTTTAATGATTCATGAAAACAGATTGGGTAGTGTTATGACCAACTGCGATTTTAAGAAAGGGACTGTGGGAAGTGGGTCCATGTTGTTGTCACGGATATTTATGGATAAGGTTATGGCTATGGGTTTTGATTGGTCAAAATACCGGGATCATGATAAAGAGTTCTATCTGTTTTTGTCGGATAAGCTTGACCAGTTTTCATTCGTGAAAACGTCTGAAACCGCTTTGTATCTATACCTCAAAAATTGGTGGTAGAGCGTGCAGGACGAAGACATCACCATATGGGACTGCGCCAGGTGTGATGGTAAGCTAGTCAAGAGGCAGAATAAACTTACCAAAGAGTATTTTCTTGGGTGTACAAATTTTCCTAAGTGTAAATATACTCAGCCTGTGGAACCGGCCGAGAAAGGGCTTGAGGACGCAGCCTCTAGATGGGGCCTCTAAAAATAAATTAAAAAATATTTGACTTTTCAATTTTGTGGTCGTATATTTAAGGTGCACTTCGGAAATGGATCTCATGGCGTTAGAATCGGGATACTTCATTACATGGAACGCCCGAAAGGGCAGTCCTGGTTCGTCTGTTCCTGAGATCCTTTAATTTGTGTCGCATCCTGTATTGATGCGTGGGTTGAAACCATTACGGGCGGTGGCGTAGAGTTGGGATCCTTCATATCAAACTGTGGGTCGTAGGTCCGAGTCCTACCCGCTCCACATTTACGGGGCGGTAGCTCAGTTGGTAGAGCAACAGAAAAAAAGCCCCGATTCGTTTGTTCCCCGCCAGATAAAATAGGACAGTGGCGTTGACAAGGGCTACTTCAATCATCGAAAAAAACTCTTGTTGTTTGTTCCCTGTCCTTTATTTTTTGAGGCTGTCGAGTATTAGGGTGGTGGCGTAGGAGTAGGGATACTTCATACTGATAATGTGGAAAGACCCCTGCCCGTTTGTTCCCCATCCTATCCTAAATAACATAGGAGAGTGTCCAATGGCATCGATCAACAAAAAGACTCCCCCGACTCCTGCCCACACTCATGAGGGTGCGATCACCAAAAAGATCACCAATGCCGAGGAACTTCTTCGCAGGGCAGTGATGAGCTGTCTGTTGTGGGAAGATACCCACTACGAGTCCGGGGTTTCTATTGCCCAACGGATTAAGGATCTCATTCCTCAATTGCCGGCCAATAAGGTCGCTGAAATCGCCCTTGAAGCCCGAACTCTGATGAAGTTGAGGCATGTCCCTCTGCTTCTCGTTCGGGAAATGGCCCGTCTTTCCACCCATAAGCATCTTGTTTCCCGTACGCTTGAACAGGTTATTCAGCGTCCTGATGAGCTCTCTGAGTTCATGTCCATCTATTGGTCTGATGATAAGAACCAGTCTGTATCTTCTCAGGTCAAAAAGGGCTTGGCTGCGGCATTCAACAAGTTCTCGGAATATGCCCTGTCCAAGTACAATCAAGATAAGGATGTCAAACTTCGTGATGTCCTGTTTCTGAGTCATGCGAAGCCGAAGACTGGTGTGGCAGGATTTACCAGGAAAGCTAGAAAGGCAGGTGCGTCTCTTCCTCAGGATCCTGGTAGCGACCTATTCAAGAAGCTTATCACCGGCACCTTGAAGACTCCTGATACTTGGGAAGTTGAGATTTCCGCCAAGGGTAACAACAAGGACTCTTGGGAACGGCTTCTGAAGGAGAAGAAGCTGGGTGATTTGGCATTGATTCGGAATCTTCGTAACATGACTCAGGCTGAAGTGACTCCTAAGCTGGTGTCACAGGCTGTACGGGACATGAAGAGCACCCAGGTGCTGCCGTTTCGTTACATTGCCGCGGCTATTCATGCTCCAAAGTTCGAGCCGGATCTTGAAGTGGCGTTCATGAAGACTATGGAGGGTAAGCCTAAGCTCAATGGCAAGACGATCCTTATCGTCGATGTATCGGGGAGCATGTATCACGCTCAGGTATCCAAAAAGTCCGAGATGGACCGAGCTCGAGCTGGCTGTGCATTGGCAATGATTGCCAGGGAGCTTTGTGAAGACCCGGTTATCTATGCTACTGCCGGCTGTGATAGTACGAGGATTCACAAGACTCAGTTGGTACCGTCTCGTAGAGGGTTTGCCCTGTCTGATGTCATCTACGCTTTGACGGGTCCTCTGGGTGGTGGGGGTATCTTCCTCACTCAGGTGATGAATTTCGTGCATGATAAGGAAAAGACTGCTGATCGGATCATTGTATTCACCGATGAGCAGGATTGTGACATTTCAAGTCGTCAATCGCCGGACAAGGCCAATGCTTTTGGAACGCACAACTACATCGTCAATGTTAACACCTACGACTGTGGTGTTGCTTACGGTACGAAGTGGGTGCATATCAATGGGTGGTCTGAGGCTGTTCTGGACTACATCCGGATATTCGAAGAAGGCGTTCCTACCGGGCAGGTTGTGGCAGAACAGGAGTAAGTATGCCAAGAGCTGAGCCTAAACAACCCATAGGCGTTCCTCAGTCGGTCTATAAGCAGATTGAGGAATATGCCAGGTCCCACAATCTATTCATTTTTGAAGTAGTAGTGAAGATGTGGGAGCAGTTCATCATCAAGCCGAAGGGTCGTCCTCGTCCTTGTAAAAATTGATGAATTGAGGTTGAGAACGAAGAGAAGGGACCGGTAGAAATATCGGTCCCTTTATTTTTTGCGTTAGGGCATCAGTGGGTCAGAAGGTATAAGCAACACCAGAAGCAAAATAAGCTTACAACAAGAGTGACCATGCCAATAAATATTCTGACGTCATTGAATAGTTTTATTGCTCTAAAAAGCAGCAACACTCCGCAGAGAAGAATAAGGGAAAATGTTGCCATTTCAAACTCTTCATTGCAGTCTAGTCAAGAAAGGTTTATAGATACCTGTCGTTGCTCTTTCGCCATTCTTTTTGGCTGATCTCAATCAGAGGAGTGTTGTGTAGATGAGGCATCTCTGGATAATCTATCAGGAGTTGGCCTTCTACTTTTTTGGCGTAGGTACCCCACTGACCTGCATCTCTCCAGTAATAAGGCTGTTCTTTTCTTGATGGGTCAGGGTCAGGACAGGGGCCCAAACAGAGAGCCGTCCCGTTATTACTACCTACAACTACGAAGGTCGGGTATTCCTCTCTATTCTTTCCTCTAACAACCGCATCCGAACTACGAGTAACTTCCACCATGATACTTGGCTGCAATGCATGCAGCTCTTCCAGTTCTAGGGGGCTCAGTGAGCTAAGGGCTTTCTTTATCAGGTCTATTGCTCGTTTTTTGTCAGAGATGTCTAATTCTATCCCATCAAACAAAGAGTCTAACCATGGGCTCGTCATAGGTGTCCCACTTTATTTAAGGTTTGATTCTGTGTGGTAGCATCTATGTTTTTATCGTTAAAATATTTGCATTTAGGAAATAATCCTTCAACGATATGCATTATCGGCATGACAGGGTCTTTACTTATTTCAATCGGTGCTGGAACGAACGGCTTATAGCCCATACTCTCCAGAAATTCTTTCCTGAAATTTCCTTGGATAACGAATGGCATACGTTCTTTCATTTCTACCCCACGCACCAGTTGACGATACCTTTAGCAAACTTGGGGACACTACAATCCTTCCACTTTCCTTTCACCCAGCGATACCATTGGACCTGTTCGGCTATCTGCATCACACCAGACGACATCTTTTCTATCACAAGATAGTCGTAGGACTGCTCGTGCATATCGCTGTCGTTACGTAGGGCAGCTTTGGATGCCCCTAACATATTAGGGTACCATGCCCAGCACCTGCTCCTGTATGCACGTTCATTAGACGCTATGGCGGTCACAAAGTATATGGGTTTCATCTATGTGTTTCTGTTCAAGGATATCTCGTATGGTACGGTCCTCTTCTTCAAAGAAAGGGATGCAGTTCATTTCCCAATCCTGTGGAAGGTCTTTCTCTCCCTTGATTTCCTCAAGGCTTACTCTTATGTCTGTATCCGGGACATTTCCCACAGTCTCACGCAAGATACGTGATGCAAAAGGGGGTTGGACTCCCAGTAAGGTCCCGTCAGGACTGTATAATAGGTCTTCTTTCTTCACTACGGCTACGGTATCGAGTTCTATATGAAGTTTCATAAGCATCGTTGGGTATCCTATCTTAGCTCATGGCTATTTGCTTCGACCTTAAAACTCTATTTGGTTCTACTTTAGGAGTGATATACCATCCCATTCGCATGGACAAGATTCCGCCATACTTATACGCATGTAGCTTCTCACCCGCACTAATGGCCTCGTATGGGGGTATCTCATTTGAAAAGGAATCTACATCTTTCTCGGATGCTACAAGCATCTTCGCATATTCCCCAAACTGTTCTTCGTCAGTCTCGTGAATTTAAAGACTGCTATTCTGCCATCTTCTTGAGGAACAGCCTCATGATCAATAAACTTACCCACGTTAACTGAACTTATCTTCCTAGGTTCCCTGTCTGGATATCTCACGGATATGCCCCTATTTTTGCAATGTAATCGTAAGTTTCTTTGCAGCTTGCAGACGTTCCAAGATTGATCTCAGGTCTACCTTCGATCCACAACTTCTGCTTTACATGATTCCACACACCATCAAACGGTGGCAATTTGGGGTCGTCACTATCACGTAATTGTTTGATTACCTCGTTAATCATGCGAATTGGGCGACTTATTTCGCCATCTTGTATGTATGCCACAGCCTGTGCTAAAGAATCTGCACGTGCCGAAGATATTCTCATGTGATCAACTTTTGTTTAACGGTTAGTCTTGAAAATCTTCCGATGCTGGGAGATATCCACTTTTTTCACGTTGACGGTCACTCCTCGATTATTGAGCTGTGTTTGAGCCCTACTTTGGTGACATACTCTGCGAGATCAGGGTCTTTGGAAACAATTTCTACAAAGCCTTCCCCTTCCTCTTTTGGGATGCTGTAACGTACTCCGGATAACTTCTGTTTCTTGCCATATGTTAGTACGATGCTGATTGCGTTGTCTATGTCTCTGTTTATTGAAGGGGGTGTCGGGATATCTTTGTATTCTTCAATATTCAGAGGGTAGCAGTCTGTGTTCATTTTTCCCGGCCAAATACCCAGGCATTTCACGATAACTCTACTCGTGAGTATGGTTTTTAAGGTTGTTCGATCATAGGCAATGAAAACGGCCGTGGGCTGTATTCCATCCCCTGTAAAAAAGCATAGGACAGGATTCCGTTTGTTGATTGGAAATCCACCATGCTCGAAGTCCTTTATGATCATGCTGCTGATGGCCTTGTCGGTTTTTTGAATTCAATGACCCTACCGCCGTTATCCTCAGAAGACTTTTCCGGTATGACCATTTGATATCCCAGGGATTCTGTCTCAGGTTTTAAGTCCACTACGAACTCGATGGGAACGAATTCCGACCTGATGGTTACCTGAGTCAGGCCTTTCTCTTTGGCATCCTCACAGGCATCCATTAGTTCTGTCAGAGTCACAGTCGTCAGCCATACCGTGGCATTCTTGATGGTTATTGAGCTCATGCCTATCTCCTTCAGGTTGCTACTTTAAGGCCGTGGTTTACGAGGAAGCTCCAGGCCTGTTTCAGTACGGTTTTTTTGCTCTTAACGGAACAGGTAATTTTGGCTCCTGTTTGTGCGAAGACAAGATCCACTATCTCTTTCCCTGACTTACCTTTGAGGTCAATGGTGTCTTTCGTCGATACTTTGGAAGCCATACCCAAAGCCTTCAGGGCATGCTTGATGACGCTTTTCTTGCTCTTGGGAGTCACTGGGATGACATGGCCAGTCTTCTCCTTCACGTAATCAATGATGGCCTGTCCGGACATGGTGTTGAAATTGATCTTATCGTCCTGCTGTACTTGTGACGGTATTTCCTGCTTTGAAATTCGGCTGTAGTCCGCCGTTACCTCTCCCGCCCCGGCTTTTAGAACTTCATACCTGCATACCCTTATTTTTTGGTTGTTGTGGTCTTCAGGAACTGCCACAACATCCTTGGGGTTCACTTTGACCTGAATGACTGTGGAACCCCCACCACAATCCTTAGCATAAGCATATGCCGCGACATGGAGTCCCTTACTACAGGTAACAGTCCGGTCAGGATCACAATCCTTGCGATCCATGGCGACGATTTGACCAGGATTGTTGTTGAAGGTCTTCGAGTACGAGTCCATCAACTTACCGTTGGATTCCGTCACGTACTTATAGGCTAGGAAACACCCATCAGGGGTTATGGGGAAATTATTGTGCTTCAGGAAAATGAGCAACTGATCTCTGGAATCCTTATTGGGATTGGATTCCAGATTCTTCAGGAATTTCTTGTAAGGAGTATATGGGTGTCCATTGTTTATGAATCCGAATACTTTTTGCGCCAAAATTCCATCGATCGCTTCTCCAGTGTCCTTTTTCTTGATTTGATTACCGGTCATCTCCAGCTGTCCATTGGAAAAATGCTCCACAGCTTTCTCAGGATGCAGAAGACCTATGAGTCCTTGTTTATCCTTTTTCCGGATAAACTTCATGATCTGTGAATAGATGGAAGCTGTTTTGGGAAACGCCTGCGGAACACCGTTGTGGGCGACGATGACATGCTGTTTTGTGATGATCCATCCCAAGTCCATAATCACTCCTTTTATGATTGTGACACGAGCGGATACCGTAATAATCTTTCGATATTCACTACGGTAGTACATAGGACCTACTACCGTGAAAACTATCAGAACTACTAAAATCAAAATTAATGGCTCCTCTAAGGCCCCAACAATAATCCAAAATTATATCCAGGCCCTTAACTGGCTCTCGCCTATCGTCTTCAACTCCAAAGAGCTGAACTCGAATCGCATCGCCAAAGCCCATTACCCCGTCCTTCGTGATAAGTTCCAACTTCCTTCGCAACTTGCCTGCAGTATCTGCAAGCAAATTGCAGCTACATATAACACGGCCAAGTCCAACAAAAGATGGAAACTGGCAGTCTTTAAGAACGCCGTGATCCCTCTGGTATGGAAACGGGACTTCAACAAGTCGGGGAAAGGTGTCACCCTTTGGGGTGAACGCATTTCCTTGTATCACCCGAGCATAGCTCCGACAAATACGTGGAAGGACTCGAAACTTAAACAAGTCAAAAATAAACTGTACCTGCTTCTGAGCTACGAAAAAGACATCCCTGAACCTGCTCAACAGGGCTGTATCATTGGAGTGGATTCTGGCATCAAGCGTATGCTTGTTGCCTCGAACTCCTCCAATAATAAAGCCTTCTTCTTTTCGGGCGGAAAACTTAACCACCAGAGAAAATGTATCAGGACTCGACGGAGTAAGATTCAAGCCGTAGGTACCCGGTCGGCCCATCGCCTTCTTCAGCGATTGGCACACCGCGAAAGGGCCATTACGGAACAGCTTATGCATGTTGCCTCTAAGGCCTTGACTCAGTACGCCGTTAAGTCTAATGCTCGGGTGGTCGTGTTCGAAGACCTTAGCAATATCCGAGAAGCTTCTCTGAAAAAGGGCAAGGACCTTAGAGAGAAGGTTTGTCGGTGGCCGTATTCTTCTTTGCAGTTCAAGGCGGGCTATAAGCTTGCCGAGAAAGGCATAAAGACTGAGACAGTAGACCCGGCCTACACATCTCAGACGTGTCCGAAATGTGGCCATATTGCTAAGGGGAACCGTATTGGTTTGCAATTCCGATGTATGGCCTGCGGCTACAGAGGAGATGCAGACCTGACGGCTTCTAAGAATATACGGGGACGATATATCCTGCGAGAGCAAGGCTTTCGCAGGATGGGGTCTGTAAACACCCAAGAAAGATCGGGTTATGGACTTGAGGTTGTATCGCGTCATAGCGTTACTTGCTCAGGGATTCAGGTCTAAAGCCGCCGGCTTGTCCTGGCGGTAGTTTACCTGTATGTATTTATTGAATTCTTCCGTATGAGGGCCATTGTAATAAGTCAGCAAAGGATATGTCGTCAAAATACCTTTTATCTCGATCTTTTCTTGTTCGGTTATGTACTTAGCAAGCATTTTTTCGTTTATGACGAAGTCATCCGCAACATCCGGGCCTATCAGTTTCTTTATTTCTTTAGGAAAATTCAATTTCCTGAGTAGTTTTAAGTCAAGTCCATGTTTCTTGAATACACCTGAACGGGCTTGATTTTTGAATTGCTCTTCATATTTCTTCTCCGCAACCGACAACGGTAGGAGGTTTGGATACGCCGTTATTGAGTGCCCTTTGACGAAATATACGTTCTCTTTCGATATGGCGGAAATATTCCTGCCCCAATACATCTGTTCCTGGGTCAGATCTCTTTTGAACTTGAATGGAATATAGTACCCTTTTGCGGTGGAGTCTATACGTTGTGGAGATATCGGATTTCTGCTGTGCCATCCAGTAGAACAGTGATATACGAGAGTATTTCGTTTTTCTCTGATAGAACAAGACTTTTTTTGGATGCGTATCGAAGACAGAAACTCTGTTTTGCCGCATGTATTGAGGAGAGCAATAAGGGACTTTTCTTTTTCTTCTTCACTACCACCCGTTGCGTATATCAGATATGGTTTTGAATCTGGATGTTTAAGCGCGGCTTCATTGAACCGAGCTTTGTGAAAAGACTTGGCATCATTGATATACTTAGGAACAACCAAAAAATCGGCTGGTATTTGATAAACGGATTCTAAGTGTGTCCCTTTCTTCAATCTTAAGAAATGAAAAAGATCATTGAAATCAGTTTTGATTGGGATGCCATTCCATTTGGGATCTTCACAGCATTCCATCACTATAGGGTTGTCGGAACAAGCACTATACAAGATTGCCGCGTGATAATATGTCGGGGCCTTGTCTATCTCTTCGAAAACAGCTTTTGTGTAAGATGCAACAAAACTCTTATATCGTTTTGTGATCTTCTCTTCCGTCTCGTTGTCCATGTGCAGCGTTTCCCGATTAGCTGATATGGACAGTTCCCCTGTCTTGAATCGGAGAAAAATAGCGATTTTATTGAAGCTATCATTGTTGTTGAAAAAGTAGGGTATGTCGTCCACAAGAGCGTATATACCCGCGGCGTAGAGACCACAGAATCCCGTGTCTATGATGAAACTGTCCTCATGCTTTTTCAGGGCCGGCAAAGGCGTAATAAAAGCTGGATCTAATACCGGCCTGGGATTCCAGAAAAGGGTAGCCCTATGGCATTCTTTGATGAAGGTATTTTTTTCGTACTCTCCAACTGGAATGATGATGGCGGTGCCGTTTGGATCGGAAGTGGGTTCTTGAAATAACAGATAAATCTTTCCGGTACGGTTCTTCTCAATTACAGCCTGATAGGTGTATTTGACTCCATCGACTTTCGTCAGGATAGTGAAAGTGTCCGTGTAGGCGAAGGGGGTCTTACATCCGAGTCCGAATCCTCCGGTCTGAGTGTTGGTATGGCGCTTTGTTGATGCTCCGTAGTTGATAAAGATTTCGGTCATGCGTTCAGGGCTGATACCAGGACCATCATCTTCTATGACTATGCTGCAGCCCTTGTTGTTGAAAAAGTTTTGGTCAAAACGGATTTTGATCGGACTGTTCTTATTGCCCGCTTCTCGATTTGCATCCCGGGCGTTTGCAGCTATTTCCTGGCAGATGATGCGTATGGGATTGGTGTACATTTTGGACCGTAGGACCTCGATGACCAAACCCATATCGAGGCTACGGATGCCAAAGGAGTAGGATGGAACTTCTTCAGAAACAGTGGTCGTTTCCGCTTCCGTTGCCAGTTTCATGGAGTTCCTTCCGAAAACTAATCGTCCTGCATTCAGGTTTCGTGTACGGTTCCCGTGTTTTCTTGTAGCTCTCGTTCAGGTCGTGGTACCTCTCGCACTCACTCAATTCAATGTAAAAGGTCTCAGACATACCCGTAGCGGCTTTCAGCTGTTCCCAGGTAATGTTGACCTTATTGTTCGGTAATCTGACCATAAGTTGCTCCTTCCTGTACTTATTATACGCCCAATCCCAGCAAATATAAACCTTCTGTAATAAGCTCCTAATTTAATCGCATAACTAAAAAAAGGAGGTTACTATGAAGTGGCTGAAAACACTGTTGATTATGCCTATTCTATGCCTGGCTCAGGATGGGAATTACGATTTCATACGGTTGCTGTCTTCAGTGGTGAAAGACTATTCAAAACAGCAGCTGGAATACAACCAGACTGTTCGAGGTTCAAAATTCGAATACGAAATAATCGATTATAGTAGAGCACCAAGGTACTGTGATTTTGAGTTTAAGGTCTCAGGTCGTAGTATTTATGTACCAGACTATGGTTTTCTGGTCTTCAAACCTGACAGCCTAGAGGAGTACCGAATCGTTGTCGAGACTTACTATACCAAGGTCAGTGATGTGGTAGTGATCAAGAAAACGTACTGGATTCACTATTTTAAGCTGAATACGAAGGGTTCCTGGTATCAATTCCAGAAACCCGTATCTGTGTCTATCAGAACGGACCCGGCTAGTGGGTACTACTACTGCTCACCTTGAATAACGTCTTTGAAAGGGTCTACGCTCTTCAGAAGGGTCTTGATCCTCTTCCTGATCGTTTCCGTGATGGAAGACAGGACGTTTTCGTACCAAGACATCCACCTTCACCTCTTTTACATAGTCCTGTTCCTCATTGGCGAAAGCCAGAATTCTGGTGAAGCTAACGACTTCGAAGGTGGTGTTATCGATCAAGAAGACGTCATTCTTCCTGGGCATTTCCATAAGTCGGGCATTAAAAATTTGTACGTCTGACCCGTCCTCTTTGGTGAGAAAAAAGGAACACTTCACGTAAGGTCTAGATGGTTTTGGGATTAAAGGAGATGACGGAGGAAGGTGGCTTTTAAGAAGAAGATTCACTTCTCTTAGGGAACTAGGCTGTCTGAGAGTACTAGGCGGGTCTTCTTTAGGCTGTTCAACAGAAACAGGAAATTCCTCTGGGGAATCGTTCATGACTCACTCCTGCTAAGGATTGGGTGGAGTACCTACAAACAATCTATACCAACAAAAATACCTTTGAGGAAGTTTGAAAAGCAACGGAAACAGTTCTTCGACCATCATAATCTACTAATACCCTACACATATTCCGTCACTTGGGCATCCCCACTCTAATATTGGTCTTGCGGGCATGAAAACCAAACGAAAATGGATAGAACTTGATTGGAACGACCCCGACGCACTCAGGGCCCAAGATATACCCTTCGATGCCCATAGCACCATCAAAGATGCCGTTAATGTTGCGGTAAAGGGTGGCACAGGAGCACAGGGAACTACAGGTTTGCAGGGTCCAACCGGTTTTCAAGGCCCCACAGGAATCCAAGGGCAGACAGGGGTTTTAGGAGAAACAGGTCCATTAGGTTCTACAGGAGTTGAGGGCCCCACCGGAATTCAGGGCCAAACAGGTGTCCAAGGCGAGACGGGAGTTCAGGGTCAGACGGGAGTTCAGGGTCAGACAGGAGTTCAGGGCGAGACGGGCATTCAGGGCGAAACAGGAGTTCTTGGTCAAACAGGCATTCAGGGCGAGACGGGCATACAAGGACCAACAGGAGCTGAAGGAGAAATAGGGTATCAGGGCGATACTGGATTCCAAGGCGATACCGGTATTCAAGGACAGACCGGTGTTTTAGGCCAGACTGGTTTGCATGGACAAACAGGGATACAGGGAATAACAGGAGCCAATGAAGCAAATGCCATACCTCTTGGATGGCCCTCAGATGCTACTTATAGCGGCATTTTCCCATTCACAGCAAGCACGTATACCGCAGACGCCATCGATTCCATTAATGATCTGCTATTGGCAATAGCTCCCACGCCCCCTAGTGCCCTATCTGGTACTCTGACACTCAGTGGGGTTACTAAGTATACCGCAATCCTTCCCACAGGATTAAATAGTTCTTGGTATCAGGATGGTAAAGTAGCTGGAGATTCAATAACAGATTATGTGATTATTAACGCATACGTTCTTACGTCTCCAAGCACTTCTACATCATTCAAGGCTGGATCGACTTTTGGTGGTGACGTAGGATCTGTGGTACATTTTTCGGATGGGGCGGTAGGTTCTTCCAGGGACACTTCTTCTGGTACAGGAACCACAGGTACGGTCACTATCTCGGCTTTAGACACATACAACACTGTGTGGCGTAAGGCCAACGCACGTATAAACTATACCCAATCTAGTCCTGGATACAGTTATCACTCAATGATGTACGTGGTGGGGGATACGACACAGCAGACCGGCAGTACTAAATTCTGGTATGATAACAGCAATCTTACGCCTGTGTTCACCGATGATGCGACTGTTACTCAGAACACTTTGGGCAGCAGCAGGTACCTATCTGGTGTCAGGTACTACTACAATGGTGATACTTTTAACCTTCATGCTATCATAGCTAATCTTGCGAATCAGTGTATCCGTCCTACCAATCCTATTTCCTATTCCATGTCCGGTCTAACTGCTGCCAATCTTAGTATTGGCGGAGCGGTGTTTGCTTATGACCAGGCCTATGTTTTGGATAGGACTGGCTTGGATTCTTTGAATGCTTCGAATGTGTATAGCTCCAATGCCCGGCTCACGATAACAGCCACCAAGCCTAGTGGGACTTCTGCGACCAGTACGTCTGCATCTCAGAATCGGTTGGTGAATACTTATTCAACCTCGTACAGCACCAGTGGTGACATTACGATGTTTGATGAGAACTACCGAATACCTCTGACCCGGAATTTTGACGATAAGACCAGCGCTCTTACGGGTAATTGGACATCGAGCAGTCTTCTCACTAATGGCGATGGACAGCTGTATGACACTTATTGGACTTATCCGAGTTTGAATTTCACGTCGGGGTATTTGCCTACACAGACGGCGGATTATACGGGATTCACTGGGGAGCAGGTTATTGTATGGGGAGTAAATATTGGATCAGCCTATTCCAATATGCGTATAGTGTTCACAGGGATAAATTACACGGACATTTCCGCGGATGGGGCTGGTAATTTGAATCTTGAGGTGCGTTTGCCCTCTGTTACACCTTCTTTTGCTCCTACGGGATGGATGGATGCCGGCCGTGACTTTGGGGATAGTAATGGGTGTCGGCTTGGAACGTCCAGTGGCACTACTCTGAATCTTACGTTTGGCACATCTACTTCATCAGACTCAAACGGGTATGTATATATAAAAGTCACGTTGAAGAACGGATCTGCTGCTCGGGCTTCCAGGATGGTCATCACCGGTTTAGTAATATAAGGAATCATCATGTCTTGGACGCAAGCGGATTTATCATTTAAGACTCTTATTGATAGGCGGGTCACCTCATCTTCAAAACAGTATTACAATGAAGAAGCGGATGACTTAATCAATAAGAGTCTTCAAGATGTGTGGACTTCTTCAATACCATCTTCAGCGGCACTTGCCGTATCGAATGGTGTAGCGGAGCAGCGGGTGCTGTTCACAATGACTGAGGATACTTCGGTTGGAAGTCAGCAGTGTTACTATGCATATTCTGGGAGTAGGTTAAAGGATTGGGTTCCTCCAAAATATGGATCGGACTACATTATTCGCGTGTATCAAAATACTAATGTGGAGATTTTTTCAACGGATCCGTGCGGATGGTTTTTCAATTATCAGACTGGTGTTTTGATATTTTCGGGCAGTACGTCGTCATTATCCAAGCCCTTCAAAATTTCCGGGTATCGTTATGTAGGTACCAAAGGGGCTGTAGTTAAGGGTCCTGCTGTATCTGTAGCAGATCATCTTGCAGCATTTACAGATTCTACAGGACTGTTATTAAAAGATTCTAATATAGCTATTGTTGAACAATATGTTTTATCGATACCTACTCCAACAGGAACGGGTGTCAAAGGTCAGCGGTATTACGACTCTACCACAGGTTATTTGTATGATTGCGTAGCAACGAATACCTGGGTAAGATCTGTACACGAAAGAACATGGTAGTATGTTTTATTTAAGAAATTATGCCAGCGGTTATGCCGTACAGGAGAGCATAACAAGCTGTGTTCTTTGGAACAACAGGATATATGCAGGTACGTATGCCACAGCTCCTTTAACACGTTCCGCTGTAATAAGTTGCGACGATCTAACAGGTACATGGACTGCATTGGCCGATCCGTTTTACACCGGAGGTCAAGGTACGAGTGCTTTTTCATATAACCATCCGGTTGTGCTGAATAATGAGCTATACACAGTTGCGGGGATAGGTGGTGTACTTTACAAGTGGGATGGTAGTGCCTTTATAATCGTAGCCCCCCAAGTAAGTAGTATCCTCAATTTCTCATGTCCTCCCGTTGTCTTTTCAGGTACCATTTTTGCTGTAGGTGTAGCAGCAGTTGGGACAACTTCATATCTTCTTCGATGGGATGGTGAGAGTGCTTGGTCAATTGTTGCAAGTATGGCTATATCAGGATCTGGTGTTGCAGGAACACAAGTCATGCAGCTTTTTGTTAATGCAGGTACCCTGTACGCTGCAACTAAGCAGAATATTTATAGGTGGGACGGAGTAAGCGTTTTTGTATTTGACCGGGGGCCTGTGTACAACCCGCCTACGTTTACGCAAGCTATGTACTGCCGTCATTGTTCTTATAATGGTGTATTGTATACATTCACAGGAAAATGGGTTGGGACTGCGGCAGTTCCTGCCACAGTTATCCGATGGATAGATTCTTCCTCCTATACAACACTGGTCACAGGTACTTCATTTGCATCCAGTTATTGCTTTTGGGCAGGTCAATGGAATGACGGTAATCTTTACATCATATCCAGCGAAGGCAGCGTTTCAGTACCCCTATACAAAATTCTTGAATATAATGGAACAACTGCCGTTGAAATTGCTGTTTTTCCTTCTTCCGCAAATTTTCGGTTACCTCATATATCTGCTCAATGGGGAGCAACTGGATTATTAGGGATATACAAAGGATGTGTTGTTTGGTTGGGATCTTCAACACCGGAAGAAGCTTTTGCTTTATATCCGTATGAGAAGCGTGCTGTTGGCTGTAGTGGTAACATAATGAAAATTGGATCAAATCTCATGAGTACCGATGGTTACTAAGGAGAAGATATGTCATTATTAGGACAAGTGGATACAGAGACGGGACGGGCCTTTATTGGTAAATCGGATGTGTGGTATCCTTTGGGAAGACCTCGTATCGCAAATTTAGCAGCGGGTGATGCTACTTTAACAGGATTCAATGGATGTTTCACAGATGGTCAATATGGTTATTTCATTCCAGCAGCTATTGCTGGTGTATGCCATGGAAAAATAGCTCGTATTGATTTACGTGATTTTTCTACAGTAACCTCTATTGATCTTACTACGATCAACCCTGCTTATATATGGTATCTTGATGGTGTTACCGATGGGCGCTATGGCTATGCAGCTCCTCACGGGGGTGACGTTATACATGGTTATCTTGTAAGATTTGACATGATCGATTTTACAACAGGAGGAGTAACAGTACTAGATCTTGCTGCAATAAATGCAAATTACAAGTCATTTAATGGGTGTGCCCTTGATAGTAGGTATCTTTATCTTTGTCCATTTTCATCGTCAACAATTATTAGAGTTGATACAAATAATTTTGCAGCGGGGGGTGTTACTGCAATAACCGTAACAAATGTCCCTCTACCTCCACCCCAGACGTATTCCCTTTTCAAGGGGCTGTGTTTAGATGGGCGTTATGGATATATCTGTTCAGCAGCTAGATCAGATGGAAAGATAGTTCGTTTTGATACACTGAATTTTGACATTAATCATTTTAGTTATATCGATCTTACAACGGTTGATGCTGATATGGCTAATTTTGGAAGACCTTTCACTGATTTCCGTTATGTGTACGTGGTTCCAGCCACCAAAGCAGATGCTATAACTCTAACAGGTAAGTTAGCCCGTATTGACATAAATAATTTCACTGCCAGTGGAGTCACTGTTCTTGACTTAGGGGCCATAGATGCAGAATTGGTAGGGTTTAACAACGGTTTTTGTGATGGACGTTATGCCTATATAACACCGGATAGCTATGGTAAAATGGTCAGAATTGATTTGAACAATTTTACACCCTCTGGCGTCGAAATACTTGATTTGCGTACTTATGATGCACAAATAGTTTCTTGCCGAGGGGGTTTCTTGGATAAAACGTATGCATACATTCAGAGCTTCCGAACGGCCCGCACAGGAGTAGGTGGTAGCAACATTGGAAAAATAGCACGCATAGTTGCTACTGGATACAGAAGTGCATTGGGTTAATAATCTTTTAGCACGGATTGAGCAGGAATGCCTAAAATAGAACGCAGATGGATTGCAGATAACGATATAACTGCCGTGAAGCTCGATAGCTCTGACAGTTCATACGTCATGTCCGGATTCCGCGCTGAGAGTCTACAAGTTGATGGTACCGTGTCCATGCCTGGAGGCTGGGTATCGGTAGCTTCTGAAAGCGATCGTTCAAGCTTTCCTGATGCCATGCGTATTGAAGGCATGGTTCTTTTTCAGAAAGATACTAATGTCACGTGGCAGCTTTATGATGGCACCGATAACTCAAAATGGACGGCGATAGAAATAGTAGCCGCGGGAACATTAGGTGTCATAGGATCTACTGGAGTACAAGGACAAACGGGTCTGTACGGTCCTACAGGATTACAAGGCCATACAGGAGTCCAGGGGCAGACAGGAATTCAGGGTCAGACGGGTATCCAGTATCAGACAGGTCTGCAAGGCCCCACAGGCTTACAGGGCCGTACCGGAGTCCAGGGTCAGACGGGAGTCCAAGGTCAGACGGGAGTTCAGGGTCAGACAGGAGTTCAGGGTCAGACAGGACTATATGGTTCTACAGGAATACAAGGCCTAATAGGGATTCAGGGACAGACAGGTCTTCAGGGAACTCAAGATGTTCCTTATTACGGGCTTGGAAAACCTACCTTGTTAAATTTGGAAACTACTGCTGCTGATTTAGTTGGATTTTGTGGAGGTTTCAGTGATGGAAAATATTGTTATTTTGTCCCGTATCGAGGAAATAATTCTATCCCTCCTTTAGACGGAAAAATTGCTCGTTATGACCCTAGAGATTCTTCTGTGGCAACTTTAGATTTATTGGCAATCAGCACCACTCTAACAGGGTTTAATGGTGGATTCACAGATGGTAAATATGGATATTTTGTTCCTCGAGGAGTGTCCGGATACACAGATCCAGGACACACTGTAGCTTGTGTGAATTTATCGGATTTTTCAACGGTAACTTCTCTTGATCTAGGTGAATATGGATTTTGTGGAGGATTTGTAGCTGGTAATTACGGGTATTTTATTCCTAGTTGGGACTCCTCTAACGCAAAAAACCTTTATCGAGCTGATTTAGATAATTTTACAACAGTAAGCTCTTTACAAATTTCCCCAGGATCACCCGGTTCGGCTATTGCGTATAAGGGAGGATTTACTGATGGTAAATACGGATATCTTGTTCCGTACAATGATTATGGACCCAGCGGTGGTTTTTCTGATGAAGTAGCACGTGTTAGCCTCGACGATTTTTCTACTATAACAAGATTGAATATTGGAACAGGTGGTTTTTACGGTGGATTCACAGATGGAAAATACGGGTATTTTATTAATCAATTTTTTACTCGGATAGATCTTAATAATTTTTCAGTATCAGGCATAACGTCCATAAATCTTGCTACTGTTAATGCAAGTTTAACAGGATTTCATGGTGGATTCACTGATGGAAGATATGCGTATCTTGTTCCCTATGAAAATAGCGTACTGGCTAGAATAGATTTAACCATATTTACAGCAACATCTGATTGTGTGAGAACTTTAGATTTGGTGAGTTTTTTTGGTGATGCTAGTTTGAAATACTTTGAGTATGGATTCACAGACGGTAAGTACGGATATCTTGTTCCGTATGGCAGTCCTGTGAATGGGAAAGTTGTAAAATTCCCCCTAAAGTTCAGTGGAAACCTTTAATCAGGAACATTCGCAATGTCTCAGATATTAGGCCGATGGATAGCAGACGGAGCTATTGATCATACCAAATTGGACGCCTCGGATAGCTACACTCTCCAAAGACTTCATGTTACTGGTAATGCCCAAGTAGACGGTACTATGTCTTATCCTGGAGGATGGAGAACCGTCTCTTCCGCTGTCGATCGATCCAGTTTTCCTGATGCCTTTCGTGTCGAAGGCATGGCCCTATATCAGATTGATGATAACGTTATCTGGCAGCTTATTGATGGTACAAATAACGCCAATTGGGTTGCGATGATAACGAGCGGCGGTACTCAAGGCCAAACAGGAGTTCAGGGTCAAACAGGACTCACAGGACAGACGGGACTCACAGGGCAGACGGGACTCATAGGTCAGACAGGAGTACAGGGACAGACTGGTGTACAAGGACAGACGGGACTCATAGGGCAGACAGGAATACAGGGGCAGACGGGACTCATAGGGCAGACAGGAGTACAAGGGCAGACTGGTGTACAAGGCCAAACAGGAGTTCAGGGTCAAACAGGACTTATAGGACAGACGGGACTCGTAGGTCAGACAGGAGTACAGGGGTACACCGGACTTCGTGGATACTCTCCTTACTATGCATTAGGTAGGCCAACCGTTATAAATCTGTCGGATGCGGATACAGACCTGACTGGATTTAGTGGAGGATTTTCTGACGGAAGATATTCTTATTTTGTTCCTAATACCAATTATGGAAAAATAGCTAGGGTAGACCCTTATGATTCCTCTGTACGTATTTTGAATTTGACATCAACACACGCAGATTTAAGAAAATTCAGGGGAGGATTCACGGATGGAAGATATGGGTATTGTGTTCCAAATGGTAGTGATACGTCAGGTAGAGCATGTAGAATAGATCTTTCAGATTTCACTACAGTAATGTCTCTTAATATGCCAGCCAGTGATTCAGAACTATATGGATTCTGGGGAGGATTCACGGATGGTGCCTATGGATATTACGTACCAGATAGAAGTACTTCAGGACATATAGGACGGATAGATCTTGGTAATTTTTCTACAGCAACTGTATTGGATCTGGCCCTTACTGATTCAAGCCTGAAGGGTTTCAGAGGTGGATTCACAGACGGAAAATACGGGTACTATGTTCCTTACAACAACGGTGCTGCATTCGGAAAGTTTGTACGAGTAGATCTTACCAATTTCGCTGCTGCCGGCATTGGTATTCTGAATCTAACGGACTACAACGCCAATCTAAAAGGATTCAGCGGAGGATTCACGGATGGAAGCTGTGCATATCTTGTACCTCATACTTTAGATGGAACAGCCTATCATGGTTACTTCACTAGGATTAATCTGACGGATTTCACCTCTGTTTCATACCTTAATTTGGCAAATACGGATGCAAGCTTGGTAGGATTTGAGGGTGGATTCACTGATGGTCGGTACGGATATTTGGTACCAAACAAAGGTGGATCAGGATGCAAGTTAGCTCGGGTGGATTTGTATGATTTCACTACAGTGAGCGTGCTGAATCTTTTTCCGTATATGATTGCCTCTACAGATGCGAGTGCTTTTCTTACATTAGGGCAGACGTCCAGATACTGGATGGGCATGACCGCAGCTCCCAATGGTGATGTCTATGCCTGTGTATATGGTCCTGGAGACATTTACAAGCAAACGGGAGGCATAGAAAATTTCCTTGCATTAGGACAAGGGAGTCAAAATTGGAGGGGCATGGCCGCAGCTCCTAATGGTAATGTCTATGCCTGTGTGTATGGTGGAGACATTTACAAGCAGACGGGGGGTGTAGGAGATTTCCTTGCATTAGGACAAGGGAGTCAAAATTGGAGTTGCATGGCCGCAGCTCCTAATGGTAATGTCTATGCCAGCGTGCAAGGTGGAGACATTTATAAGCAGACGGGGGGCGTAGGAGATTTCCTTGCATTAGGACAGTCGTCCAGAAATTGGAGGGGCATGGCCGCAGCTCCTAATGGCGATGTCTATGCCTGTGTGTATGGCCCTGGAAACATTTACAAGCAGGCGGGTGGTGTAGGAGATTTCCTTACATTGGGACTGACAGCCAGATACTGGCACGGCATGGCTGCAGTTTTTAACGGAGATGTTTACGCCTGTGTTGAGAATGGAGATATTTATAAGCAGACGATTGGCGTAGGAGATTTCCTTCCATTGGGACAGACGTCCCGACTGTGGAGCAGTATGGCCGCAGCTCCTAACGGAGATGTTTACGCCTGTGTGCAATTTGGAAGTATTTATGCCAGATTGCTTGGATCTACTTCATTCAGCGGAGGATTCATAGATGATAAGTACGCATATTTCGTGCCGGCTAATAATGGGAAGGTAGCTCGAATCCTCTTGAAATATGGCGGTGGCCACCTGTGAAAGCACTCATCCCGCTAAAGGATGGCATGGAGCTCCACAGAAAGGTTCTGTATGGGCTGGCAAATCAAACAGTGCCACTGGAGCCGGTTTGTGTATCCAGGCCTCAAAGAGATGATCCGAGTCAGCCTGATCAGACTAAGGGTCTTCTATCGATAACAGAGTGTCGGAATATTCTCAGGGATTGTGCGCTGAAGAACTGGCCTGATGATGAATACTTTTTGATGATGAATCGGGATGTCATCCTAAAATCAGATACCGTTCAGAGGATGATCCAGTTTCTGTCGGTGAATCAAGATCATGGAGCGGTGTGCTGTTGGACTAGGGATTATCAACTGAAGGTTGTTGATCATATGATGCATGTTGATATTGCCTGTATTTTGATTAGGAATTCCAGTCTGCGGAACATTAAATTTCACAATGACTGTGGATGTAACTGCTTGGGAGTATGTGCGGATTTTAAGAAACTTGATTTGAAAATAGGATATCTGACCGATCATACTGTTAGCGAAGGAAATTGAAATGGCCGATTACTATGTAAATCTTGAAAAATCAGAATATGGATTAGGGACTGACAGCACTCCTTATGGGGCGGATCAGTTTTTTGCTCTTTCCTATATGTATGTGACTCCTGGAGATGTTTTTCATATCAAAGGACAATTGGATACTTCAAGAAATGTGTATTTGGGATCTCCTTTTATAACAGACATGACTCTTACGAGCTGGCTTCCCGAAATTAATGGTCCGTGGAGATTAAGAGCTCAGGATTGTTCAAATTTTTTATTATACCGTTGTTATTTAGAGGGTGCAATTATTTCGGTAGAGAACAACACAATATTTACATCTGTTACTCCTGCTATAATTCGTAACAGTGTCCTTCGCATATATCCGGTTCTACCACAATTCCCTATTTATCAAAACCTAAATATTGAAGGTTCTATATTATTAACTGAAGATTTTATAATAGCTGGATGTGGCGCAGTTTTTCGTGCAAAAGACACCCTTTTTGATTATAACAATTATTCTGGCCCTCCTTCTGGAGAGTACACGAAGTGTGCTTTTCGCGGAGATTTTGCACCAGGAACTGTTACAGATTGTGCAAAAGACTGGACAACAACCCTTCCTGCCTGGAACGCCTCAAAAGAATCTTGGAGGATAGACAGATTTTTAGGTGGTCTTGACAGTTCAGTAAAAAATGGTACCGCCCCCTACACGAACTACGAGAATGATCTTTGGGGTAATCCTCGTTCAAGGATAGGCAGTGGCTTTATGCCCGGAAGCTCAAACTACTACGATACTACTTCCGCTTCCGATGGATCCTCCGTTATCAGTCATGCCTATCCAGAATATTTAGTAGAAACTATACAGAATAAGGGTGCCGACACTTATTTTGATACAACATCGGAAATCAGCAGGGCCGTAGTGTTCTACACGCATCAGGATGGCCGTCAAAACAAACGGGTTGTCCACACGGCTCCTAACTATACCGCCTCAGTATCCTGGCCTTCTGGAGCTCGTGACGGGACGTGGCAGAAGACTGTTGTGAAAGTCTATGACACGAATAATGCAGTAGCAGTATTGAGCAGATCCGACATGGACTCGAGCCATGATTTGATACACTCAGGCGGTGCGATGACTCTTAATGTCGCTTAACCGCTCGTTTTGCATGGATACTCTCCAATATAAATAGATCCAATTTCTTTTGATCACTTGGAGGCCCGCCCATGCTCAACCTTATTGTCAGTATTTTTTTTGCTGTCGTGATTATGATTCTTGTGGTGCGTTTTATGGTTAGTCTGCTGCGGATGATCAAAACCAACCGAGAATTGGGATATATCGACAATAGCCCCTACATGCGAAATCGTAAACGCTAACCGTTAAGTGGTTTTCCAAACTTTTTGCTGTTGCAGTACCCATACCCGGGGTAATACTTGCACCAGTCACTTAGAGTACCGCAATATGTAATACACGGAAAGTTGGGGCACTTTTTCCCAACACATAGATACACTCCACGAGTATGTCCGTGTCCGTCTTTCATGGTCGTTGAGTATCCTTCGAAGCCCTGAATTTGAGCATGGTACAGGCTTTGACTTTCCTTATGACACCCGTTACGGGACTACTGATGGCCCGAGCGCTTCTTTTGTATGGGTAAAACGTTCCAAAGCCTCTCAGTTCGATACGCCGGCCCTTCCTGTACTTATTCAGAATAATATTTATCAACTCATCAATCATCTCTGTAGCTACAGCCTGATTAATAGGAATTGACAGGTCGCTATCAGCCATATCTCTGGCAAGTTCTTTTTTGGTCACATTCTTCATGATTTTGGAATCCAATATTTAAGCTCTTGGCCAGGTTTTACATAAAGAATACAGGCACGTATTTTAGGGCAAGGATCGTCTTTCCCTACAATATCCATTCGACCACAATTCCCACAAAATCTGGCAGCCGGTGTCTTTGTTATTTTCTTTCTAATCATAAATGAAATCCTGTTTTAATAACTTGACCATCTGCAGATACAATCATTTCTTTTGAGATAATTTGAAAATCTTTCTGACTCTTACCACGATCGGTCAAAAACATCACTGCTTGGTTGGATGATCCTCTCCACCCATCCGTACACACCTTAACAGCTTCGAAAGGACCTACACATAAAATATCCAATACAGGCATTATTGAGCAGATTCGCAGTGCACCAACACTGATACACGATTCCGAAAATTTATATCCGGTAGTCAGGAATACGCATACCTTATCAAATATTAGACTGCACAGCTCACTAACAGCTTCCAGTTGGTCTAGAGGCTCTCCGCCGGTAATGGTTACCCCGTCGATCCAATTAGTTGAAAGGATGTCATCAGCAAGCTCCTGGACATCGTAGTCCTTACCTCCGGACGGGTCCCAGGTATCGGTATTCATGCAGTCCGGACAATGTATGCTGCAGCCCTGAACCCATATCGTATATCTAGTACCAGGCCCCTGTGCGTGCAGACGCTTACCTATGTAGTTTACTCTTAGATTCGACATCAGAATCCCTCGACAAGATTTCAAATATCAACTTTTCAGAATCCGTCAAATCATCCGGCTCACAATCACCAAGAACTATGTACATCTCAGTCTTGGCCTTCTTCAGAAAGACTTGAATACGATCAGATTTTGCCATCGAGATCTTCTTCCCCGAATAGAGAATCCATTACGGATAGATTTTCAAGACGCTTAAGTGCTTTTTCTGCATACGTCTCAGAAAGCTCAATGCAGATGTATCGTCGATCATACTTCTTACAGGCAACGGCCGTAGTCCCATACCCCGCAAAGGGATCCAATACCACCGCATCCTTCCAAGAGAACATCTTTATGCATCGTTTGGGTATTTCTTCAGGATAGGGAGCAGGATGCACCCCGCGGTTTATCAAAGCGGTCGTAGTCATGTAATCCTTAGCCTGCACGAACCATATTGGTAAGGACCATTCTATGAACTCTTCCTTGGTCAGGTCTGTTTCCCCAGGAGTCTGAAGTTTCCTGGATCCCTTCGCAAAAACCAATATGTATTCAAAAGGAGTAGGGAAAGATGGGCAGGAAGGAGACTTAAAAGACCCCCAGCTCGTGCGGCTAGAACAGTTCTTTTTGTCCCATATGATGGTCGTCATCGGTATGTAGCTCAGGTCTTGCATGAACTGAATGATGTCGGAATGAGTAGGTATAGCCCCATTGTTTCCATCGCCTACATTGATGCATACCCTTCCACCAAACTTCAAGACTCTGTGTATCTTGAAAAAGATGTCTTTCAGCCATGCTATGTATTCTGAATGGGAAAGAGCATCCATGTGGTCTTCATACGCCACATCCTGATTATAGGGCGGGGAAGTGACTACTAAGTCCACGGACTCTTCGGGAAGCTGTGGTAGGACATTCCTACAGTCTCCTGTGATGAATTGATCAGTCATGCACTAACCGATCCCTGTATTTTTTCAAGCAAGTACAACAACAGTCCGAGTTCTTCCAAAGATGTTGCCATCTACCTTTTCCGGTACGAACTTGAAAAGTCAACCGATATAGTTTCCCTCGATGCTTCATAGGGATAGGTAACGGTAGATCCTTCAAAGGTTTGCCACACATGTCACATAGTACTAACATAGAACCTTTCTAGGAGTCGCAAAAGCACAACAGAGGACATCTTTAAAAAAATCGCTTCAGATATTGGTTTTAGAATAATCAACGTATGGATGGCCGCTGGATGCAAAATTAATCTAACTAGCGCACAGCACTTACGCATTAATTATTACTTGGCTTGTTGGGTGCAGATTTTACTCCACTTGGTGCTCCTCAGAAGAGGTCACACCTCAAGTTGCAGGAGAATGATTCTCTCCACACATCCATCTGATAGTCGAAATTCTAATACTTCTACTAGAAGCACCGCTCCCACACCCCTATTTCGAAGCATAGGTTGAGGTACATGGGTTCTTTTGCTTCGCTTCCGGCAAGCGTATTGCCATGCCTCTATTGTGCTTGTGCGTCTCCTTTCTGGTTCAGTCCGTTGATCTGCTCAATAATGTTACCAACGATGATTTTCAATCCTACGTAGTTGGCCGTTGAAGTCACATACCCATACGGAGATATGTTCGCGACTGATAGGTCTTCCATTTTGGACAACATCCCGGCTCCAAATGCCGCCGCTTCAGAAATAGACCCAAACACAGGCATTTTATCGGTAAGGGTATATTTCTCAGTCGACCGACCGGACCAGGTACTTGTAGTTTTGAGTACGAGACCCCCGTAGAGCTCATTGCTATCGGTTTTGCCGGCATCCTCCTCTTTCTGTTGGGCCACCTGTTTGGGGGAGGCAACTTTTGCCGTATCTGCCAGCTGTATTGTGAGCTCGGCTATCCTACGCTTTTGGTACCACATACCCATAAACTCTAGGATGATTGCCAGACACAGTGAAATTATACAAGATACAGCGATAGTGGTCATTTCCACAGGACCTTTCGTTTAGGGATTGGTGTGAGTTCCGATTTAGAATGAGAGAGGTTGTATTCTAATTCCAACTTTTGTTCTGGCTCAGAAGGGGGAACATATTCAAATTTCGGTTTTTTTGGATAGAGAGAGGGTGAATACCAATCTACCCAATCCCATTTCCTTTTTTTGTAAAAATCTTCAAAACACACGCACTTATCGCATAATTGGTACGTGCAATCAGCACAAAATTCGTTAGGATACATGCTGTAATAATCTTTCGATATACAATCTGAAGTATGGCCAAAAAGAAACCGTTATTCAAAATAGTTCCAGGCAGCATCGTAGATGCATCGGGAAATGGCTACAAGTACTGCGTTACTGATCCGCCTCATCCACATGGAATGGAGCTCAAAGATAGAAAGCTTAAGTATATCTACCATCATGTTGCCCTTATGGAATTGAAATTAGGACGTTATCTGCGAAAAGACGAAGAGGTGCATCACAAAGACGGTAATCAGGCCAATAATGCCCTCTCCAACCTAGAACTCTTCAAAAAGAAGGGGGAACATCAAAAGGAACACGCCCTTACTGATAATCCCTTCTGGAAAAAGAGTCCTGAAAACAAGCCCGACAAGAAAGCAGCCCTTCGAGTAGTGACCCGCTTCAAGGCCCTCGAAGTAGCTGCTTGATGCTATCGACATTCACCTTTGATTCCCTAATCTTATTCGACCTGCGAATGACTTTCATGAACTCGCCCTGAGTCATTTTGTTGTCTTCCATGAAGTTCTGAATCATTAATTGTAGCTCAGGCTCTTCATATCTAACGAGCATGCGGTAGTCAGTAGGGGAAATTTCCCTGTTGTTTTCAATCCATATCATTCCGTAAGAGATTCCAACACCAGCACTCACAAAAATAAACACAATAAGAAGTACACCAAAAAATCTGTTCATGGTCATCCCTTGTGTTCAAGAAGCTTGAATCCACTGTCCTTCATGCGCTCAAAAAAGGTCTTATCCTTCTCAGAGTCGTATATGTAGGGCATGAAAATTTCAAGCATCTCAACCTGGTCCAGCTCTACCAACGATAGCTGAATGTCCACCCAGTCCGCCAGAAGTTTCCATGCCGTACGAGCAGCTTGCTCCTTAAGCTTACCTAAGGTGCCCTTCCGAGGCCTTTTTATGACACTCCGAAGACGGGCTTCCACACGGTCGATACGGGCCGGCAACTTGAATGGGATATCTTTGCCGTTGTTTGGGATGATGAATGCCACACCTACCAGACACTGGTCCTCGTAGAGTTTCAGGATGTTTTTGGCATTATGCTTAACCAACCGGTCCTCTATGTGCTGGACCGAACGGTTTGCCGGTACTGTAGAGGTGTAGTTTTTGACCACTCAAATATCCTTCTTGTTGGGATCGTAGTTCACAATATCCTCAAGCTGCTTCTTCAGGATAGCCTTGTTGGACCTGGGGTTGGAATTGTTGATGACCAGGAAACGCTGGTTATCAATAAGAGGCCATGCTGCTGACCGTTTCAAAGCCTTGATGAGCGTGAACAACAGTTGCTTATTCCTGCAGAGACGGACCTCATCACTGGCCGGCCCGAAGTGAGAGATTGTCGACTGGAAGATGTATGACGGAAATCGTAGCTCATACTTCTTCTTGCCCGGCTGTCGGATGAGACTCACATGGACTGCCCGACCATTGATGGCCTTGGTCATTGAAATGGTTCCTCCGGTCCTTTCCTCAACAATCCAGTTCCTCTCATTCCGGAGGGCGTCTAACTGTAGGTTTTTGTTCATCCCGACACCAACCTTTCTATGTGGTATGTTATCTTACCTCGCGGACCTCAAGCATGGCCGGTGATATGTACTCGACGATTTCCAGCTTGGCCCGTTTACTGCCATTCAACGTGTCTACGAAGCTCTTCAGGAGGTCTTTGGACTCTTGAGACATACTGGCAGTGGGATGCCTGAAAAGACTCATGTAGAGACTCTTACGAGGTGAGTACTTGGAAGTTCTTCCTGTCTGTTGTTTTCGGACCTTGTAGTAGTGACCCGACGACAGCTTAAAGGTCGTATCTTTCCTGAACTCTTCGTAGGTCGCGTCGGGATTGGCCTGAATATAGGCCACAATCTTGTCATGATCCTTTTCAGGCTTCTTGCCGGGTTTTCCGAATAGATCTCTTGCCAGTCGTTTTGTTTGAACACGCTCGGTTTTTGACATCGGGGTGACCCAATTCCATTTTCCGGCGCGGGACAATTTTCGGTACTTATAGTAGGTCACGTCCGTGATATCCACGGGACATTTATCCTGGAATTCACTGAAGGGTGCATCAGGATTTTCTTTCAGGAACTCGGCAATCTTCGAATAGTCTATGACCTTGTGATCAGCCATTGAAGGGACTCCTTTTATGAGGGTGGAGTAAGAGACTTTAATCTTCTTCTTTGCGGCAATCAGGCATTTCCTCGGGAGGAAGTGAGGCCTTTTCGGACTCCTCTACCATGTCCTCAAAAGAGCTTTCACGAAAATCCTCTGGAGGAAGTGAGGCTTTTTCGGACTCCTCGACCATGTCCTCAAAAGAGCTTTTTCCGAAGAGTTCATCATCAATGGGGAAGGTATCCTGTTCGTCCATAAAGGTCTCCCTTTGGATGGTCAAATTTTCTCGGAAGGCTTTATTCTTCCGATCACGAGATTTTTGAGTATGTCGATTGTTGTCTCGTTCACCTTTCGAGTGTGGTCGAAATAGAGTTCCTGCACTTTCAGGATTTCTTCACAATGACGTTTAACAAGTATGGTGCCCAAAAGCCGCATAGATTCTAAGACTATGGACGTAAGAGCCTCACTATCCTCAAAGTCGGGCGAATTTTCCATGTAGGCATTGATAGCATGACTGGTGTGCACGCTTGCAAGCTTTTCCACTTCATTCTCAGTCATTCCAATAGATACTTCCATTATTCCCGTCCTTTTTAGTTGTCTGTCGAAGCTGGGCATATTTTTCAAGCATGTTGTTTCTTGACAAGAACTCTTTAAAAGAGCACACCTTTTTGTGGCCTTTATACAGGCGAAGCAAAGCTTCTGCATTATAATCAAATGTTGGTTGGTTCTTCCCCCAACCTTTGATAGGACATTCCCCCTCCCAATGACTTACTAATCCATACTCATAGCAGGATATAGTTCCTGGCCATAGTCCTGTCCATATATCCCCTTCACCTTTTTTACATCCACAAGATAGCCATTGATTACCGCAAACGAGACACCGAGCCGTATCACAGCCTCCGATGTGTGCTTGGCCTGGTAATACCCCACAGTCATGGCACGGTTTATTGGATTGCTTCAGACACTCATGCATGAGTTCATCAAGAACTTCTTGTGTAGGATTGATATTTTTTACCCAGGGCATTTACGAATCTCCTTATTCAACAGTCACGCCGAGTACTTCTAAAAAACCAGTCAACATCCTTTTTTCAACTTCGTTGACTAAATCGTAGATTTGTTTATCGGAATTACTCCATTCTTCGGGATGGTTATCAACAAAGTCATACCCACAGTGCTGTAGAGCGTCGTGGCCGGTTGAAAGTATTTGTAATTCTTTAAGTTTACGCTTTGACAGTTTCATACGATCCCACTTTCCATCCCTTTATTTATAGCCCAGGTTTTCAGATCGTTACGCCGGTAGTCCTCTACCGCAATGTGTAGATTCTCACACCGACCGACCAACGCATTGCTGGAGGTTGTACCTGGGCTTTAATCCTCGTTTTCGTTTGCTGTGCATCCGTGCATATGAATTCCCGTCAGGAAATCCTTAGGGTCCATGGAGCTTCTTTGATAAGCCCAAGTTTCACTCGTGCCCGGATGATAGAGTTCTCACAACATCCTATTTCTAGAGCGATTTCCCGCATGGATTTCCCGGATTTCATCTGATCCACCATGTACTTTTTGTCTCTGAGTTGTGGGTATCTCCGCGGTCTGAACGAGTAATCCGCCCTGGACTTGAATCTGGCCGGCAGCTTCAGTTTCTTCATCTGCCTGATCACGGTGGCCAGATTAGTGTTGGTTATTCGAGAGATATGCTCTTTAGACTTGTTCTGCTTGAGATATACCTTCCGGAGCCATTCAACATCATCCAGCCGTTTGTCGTGTCTCAGCTTGTATAAAGGGCGGACACCGATTTGACGTGCCGTGTCTCTAACGTAGTTTCTTTTGACCCCGGTCTTAGAAACGATATCATCTACAAGTACATGATGTTTCAGGAGTTCGACTACTTCATCGTAGGCCGGATGTCGTTTCTTGCCCTTGTTCTGGTGTATGCCATGCTTCCGTAGGCAGTAGGTGATATTGTGGCTGGTGCAATGAAATAGTGTGGCCATTTGTTTAGTGGTTTTTCCTGACCTATGCAAGCGGAGGACTTCCTGGAACGGATGTCCTTTGAGGTAGTTTTTCATTTAGTTATGACTTTGATTGGTAATGGATATTTTTCAACCGTTTTTGGTGAAATACGTCTGATTGATGGATTTGCGAATATTTCATGAGAAGTTCCGGCTGTCGTTTTCCCCAAAGTACCTGGTACTGCTATTTGTATGGCATCACAATTCCAGTCTGATTCGTTCTGTTTGAATCCAAAACCAATACCCTTAGTAGAGTAGTTATAGTAATACACTGAGCTGTCGATCGAAAAAGCATTTGTGTAACCATATCCATAAGATTCAAGAATGAACGACCTTGATGTTCCTATGGTGATGCCCCAATAGTCCCGGAAAGATGGTTGGTATATGGTACTTACAGGAGCCATGATTAATATAGACCAAACATGATCAGGAAGAGATGCACCTTTTATCAGCTGTATTTCATACGAAGCGTTATCCGTGTAGAACAGGGATCCATCTGAATAGACATAATCAGGTGCAGCCTTAGAAAAAAGCACGTTTGCTGATGCCTGAGCAACAGACATGGTCGTGTTCATGTAGACCGATCGTGTTCCATTACGAAGACATATTCGACTACCCGGGTAAAATGAATAGAGATTCGGAATGTACCACGTAGATATGGTATCAAGCACGTACCTGCCGCTCGTGAACATATCATTCACAACATCAGATCGTATTCCATACCCGATAGACCCCGTGGGGATAGATGTGAAAGAGCCTGTTGCATCGTTCCACACATTGGTAACAGCTCCGCTATTATTGATGGCAATCAGGCGTCCTTTGTTATCAAAAATAGGACTTCCTGACGTTCCTCCAGTTGTATTGAAATTATGTTGTACCACCAAGGTATTAAACGTATTGGCTGTTAGGTAAGTATCAAAAGGCGTCAATGCGGATATAGTACCATTTTTGAAAGTAGCGTAAGCTACGTAATTAACTCGGTCAGAAGTTTCTCCTGGATATCCTATAGTACCGACTTCTTGGCCTGTTCTGATATTCCGGATGGTGTCATTTATCGGTACAAGAATACTGGTTGAGAGTAGGGGTTGGTTTAATTTGAAAAATCCGATGTCAGGAGTGAAGACGGTAGTTCTTGAGTAATCCGCATGAAAACCACCTATGTCTAAAGCATAGGCATTAGTTCCTGTTGATGTACTTCCATTTCGGACCGCAATAGGAATGACCACCGTTCCCTGCTGTTTAAAAAGGATGTAAGAACTCAAAACACCCATCCATACATGAGCATTGGTAATAAGAGTCGTCGAGTTTATCGCGGAAGCACTTCCTATAAGGATAACTTCATTGTTTGTTCTTAGACCTATCAAATAAGAAGCGGTTTTTATGCTATCAACAAGTTTGGACCAAGTCTGCCTAATCAAAACAGAATCTATGTAAACCAATGTATCTCTTCGGATTAGGGTGTCTCTCCTTACCAATGTATCCCTTCGGATTAGGGTATCTTTTCTTACCAGGGTGTCTTCGGATTAAGGTGTCCTTACTGAATACCGTGTCTTTGCTGAACACCGTATCTTTGCTGAATATGGTGTCTTTGCGGAACATCGTATCTCTGGTAATTAGCGTATCCCGTCTGCTTATGGTATCCTTTTTGACCAGAGTGTCTTTAATCACCAATGTGTCTTTTATGGTCATAGAATCACGAATAGTCAAAGAATCCCTTATGATCAGGGTATCCCTGACGTATAGAGTGTCTTTGGTGCCTGTTACAGGATTCCCCGCATCACCACAAGCCAAGTGAAGAAGCCCAATCCCCACCAAAACAAGTAAATATTTCATATTAGGTTTCCTTTCACACTTATTATACGGGGGAATCGTCCAGGAATAAACTTTTAGATGGATTTTGTCACTGCAGTGTACACAGTTTTTCCATTCACGGTTGAAGCTATGAGCTTCTGCAATTTCCTTCCCGGGTACAGGATTTCATTTATAAGGCCAAGATGGATCCATTGCCCGAATTCGAGTATGATCTGCGAGTATTGAATGGTTGATGTGAACGCTATTTTGTTGAATGCCTCTCTCAGAGGGGCCCCTTCCGTAGCTCCGGTGAATTCCATGTCCGCGGCCTCGGCCTGAACGTGTTGAGAGTTCTTGGCCCCTCCGATGTCCGTATTGAGGGCTGGGCAGCGGAATGCGGAGGTAATGAGTGCTGAGCCCATGAAGGTTCTGACGGGTTCCAGAATCTCGTTACACAGTCTGGCGAGGTTTGTGAGTTTTTGGGCCCCTTCTTTTCGGTTGAGCTCGAGGAATTCCCTATGTTCGGTTTTGGTGAGCATTCCGAAGGTGAAGTTTGGGGACAGTTGGTAGTCCAGGCCTACTGTAACCGTGGAGATGGCTGTGTAGGTAGGGCTGATAATGGTTGTGGCATCAGAGGTCAATATGGGGGAGTCGCTTGATGATGCCCGTGGCCACAAACGATTGAAACAGTTGTTCAACATGATGAAGGTATCCTTCCATAAGGGTGGTTTTCTCATTGGGCTGGGACCGGTTGATGAGGTCTATGAGGTTATAGTAGACGGCTCGGATTTGATTGACCCGGTGTATGTTGGCACCGGTCGTACACATTTCGACTTCCAAGAGTAGTGTCTGGTCTGTGTGGTACAAGACACGGATAGGATGATCAGGACTACTGAGAGTATGAATAGTAGTCCCAGAGCTACTATCGTCCATACTGCCCCCTTTATCAGGGTCGTTCGGGGATTGTGTGTGATGGTGTATGCTTTCATGATACATCCGTTTGACGCGGGAAATACTCCTTATACCCGTTCTTATTATACACCCGTATCCAAAAAACATAATAAAATGCTCCCGCTTACGCGGGAAATTTGATCCCTCGAATATAGCCTATTTAACTCCCATTCTATGTAGATGGGAAAAGTAACTACAAAATAATTCTTCCATTACTCTTAGATTCAACTATTCAACTATTCAACTCCCGCCTACGCGGGAAAGACAGTGACGGACCATACGTTCTTCCAGCAGGGTGTGATTCAACTCCCGCGTGGGCGGGAAAGACCGACGGTGAGAGCTGCAAAAGAAGCGGCAGCTATTCAACTCCCGCGTGACGCGGGAAAGACTAGGTCAAGGCATGGTCCACAAACGAATAATTTAACTCCCGCCTACGCGGGAAAGACTGCTGCATGGCAGCACCCATCTGTACGCCGGTGATTCAACTCCCGCGTGGGCGGGAAAGACTTCTCGGCCTAAGATACAGCCTGAGATACAGGGTCCTACCACATTCAACTCCCGCGTGATGCGGGAAAGATTACGACATCCTTGATTTGCTTCCCATAGTCGTATTCAACTCCCGCGTAGGCGGGAAAGACCTTGACGACCTGGAAACGACGTTCCCGACCGAGGAAATTCAACTCCCGCGTCACGCGGGAAAGACCGGCGTGTCAATAGCGTGGAACGAGGGTACGGGATTCAACTCCCGCGTCACGCGGGAAAGACCCCTTTGTTGGGTCTCTGCATGTATGTCCAGAAGGATTCAACTCCCGCGTCACGCGGGAAAGACAGATTCGCCAGTACACCACCCTGAGATGACATTGTATTCAACTCCCGCGTGACGCGGGAAAGACAGAACGTTTCTGGTTTCGTTATTCGGATGCCTATTCAACTCCCGCGTGATGCGGGAAAGACTGCGGGTTGACAACCTTCAAGAGCGCCTCGAGAATTCAACTCCCGCGTTGGCGGGAAAGACCACCTCATTACTATCCCTAGGTAGGTTCGAAATATTCAACTCCCGCGTGGTGCGGGAAAGACTGGGTAATGTCGTCGCCGAAGATCCGTGTTTAATTCAACTCCCGCGTCACGCGGGAAAGACACCACTAGGTTCGGGCGTCGGATGATGGCGGTATTCAACTCCCGCGTAGGCGGGAAAGACACTATCACTAATGATCTCGTCTGCGTAGTGGATTATTCAACTCCCGCCTACGCGGGAAAGACCAGGTCTGCCTTGAGGCATACAAGCAGATGATAATTCAACTCCCGCGTCACGTGGGAAAGACAACAAAACGGGGGACCCGTTGATAGATACCCCCAATTCAACTCCCGCGTGGGCGGGAAAGACGTTCCACGGTACGTGTTGACGCTGTTGATGGTACGTGTTGACGCTGTTGATGAGATTCAACTCCCGCGTGACGCGGGAAAGACTTCGCCTTGGAGAAGAACTCATCGTACAGGATTCAACTCCCGCGTGATGCGGGAAAGACTTCACACTCTCCTCCCTCCTACACAGCCGATTATTCAACTCCCGCGTCACGCGGGAAAGACGGAATGGATATTGCCCCGGTTAGCATTCCGCTGATTCAACTCCCGCGTGGGCGGGAAAGACGACGCAGAATCCGGTGAGAACCCGCTTGACCACATTCAACTCCCGCGTGATGCGGGAAAGACTTTCCTGCGAGAGCAACGAATAATAGATTCAACCCCCGCGTGACGCGGGAAAGACCAGATAGTCTGGCATAAAACCACGAATCGAGAGTATTCAACTCCCGCGTCACGCGGGAAAGACTGAAACACCATTTCTATTCGTGTCTTGGTATTCAACTCCCGCGTGGGCGGGAAAGACATGTTCCAAATAGCCCTCTTTTCTTAAATCGTAAACAATTCAACTCCCGCGTAGGCGGGAAAGACAATAAATCTGACCATAGGCGTATCGGAGAAATGATTCAACTCCCGCGTCACGCGGGAAAGACCTGCTGAAGATATCAACATAGGCCTCGTCCATATTCAACCCCCGCGTGACGCGGGAAAGACCACCAGCTGAAAAGTCCGTGTTTGAAGTAGGATTCAACTCCCGCGTCACGCGGGAAAGACTCAAACTGGGTTGGACAACGGAGGATTGGGGGAATATTCAACTCCCGCGTCACGCGGGAAAGACCATGGACGAAGTTCTGTCCAACTACTTCGGGAAATTCAATTCCCGCGTCACGCGGGAAAGACGATCGTCTGCCGGTTCGGAACTGAGCTGATTGTATTCAACTCCCGCGTCACGCGGGAAAGACAGACAACTTTACCAGCCACTTTGACCACACGGGGAATTCAACTCCCGCGTCACGCGGGAAAGACGCTGCGACACGGTCTGGACGTGACGTTACCATGATTCAACTCCCGCGTCACGCGGGAAAGACAACTATGACGGTACAAAAAACGGGGACAAGATGATTCAACCCCCGCGTGACGCGGGAAAGACAATCGGGTATATCGAGTTTCTTCAAATCCACATCATTCAACCCCCGCGTGACGCGGGAAAGACGCCGCTCAGTCTGCATCCATAACGTGCACAGGCATTCAACCCCCGCGTGACGCGGGAAAGACCAAACCGAGGGCGTCCGTGCACGGTCAGACGATTATTCAACCCCCGCGTGACGCGGGAAAGACTCCACAACATACCCTGTGTACATACTTGATAAGATTCAACCCCCGCGTGACGCGGGAAAGACCTGACCGAGGAAGAATTCCCGGTCGGGTAGATAATTCAACCCCCGCGTGACGCGGGAAAGACAAAACAAAAGTTCCTTACGCTGCTATAGAGTTCTTATTCAACCCCCGCGTGACGCGGGAAAGACCAGACTACTATAGATGGCCCACCTATTCCCATAATTCAACCCCCGCGTGACGCGGGAAAGACGGATCACAATATTACGACAGACAGGGACTCGGGATTCAACCCCCGCGTGACGCGGGAAAGACCCCCAACTAATACACGATCTCAAATCTACCGGAATTCAACCCCCGCGTGACGCGGGAAAGACCAGACAGACCTACAGGTATCGTATACGTAGTCCAATTCAACCCCCGCGTGACGCGGGAAAGACCGGTCTCCTCCTACGGTATAAGGGGCATACTCATTCAACCCCCGCGTGACGCGGGAAAGACATCCGACTACCCCGAATACCCCGACAATGTAATATTCAACCCCCGCGTGACGCGGGAAAGACCCTTAAAGGGTATGTCCTTTTACATCAATGTGTTATTTCAAAGAACGGGCACTAAAACATGGGTTATTCGGAAGAATAATGAAGAGGTTTATATAACTTAACACCATCTAAGTACACCGCTTGAGATTCCCAATTAAAATACTCATCTGAGAAGCCAATCCAGGATTTATCCGGACGCAATATAAGTATTTTTTCATTCCCCTTTATATTTTTTCTCAACCATTTAAGAATACGCATATACACGCCTTCGTTGTGGTATCCTACGTAAACCCCTAAAGATACCTCAGCATTATAAGCTGACAGAAGTCGCCTCGTCCTCGTTGATATTCTTTTCGTGATGAATACCGTCATCGAATATTTCCTGAATATCTTCTACCATAGCTTTAACGAAATTAGTGCCCTTCATTTTTTCTAAAGCCATGATCCTGATTTCTTTTTCTATTCTGATGTTATCCGATCCCAAGACTTTTTTTGACGCTTCAAATGCCAAAGGTATCGAAAACTTGTGTTTATAAAGGTCGGCAATATCAAAGGACAATGAGAAGGAGTCTCCATTATGTAGAATTCCAAGAGCTGGGGAGTAACCCAAGGCAATCAAAACCGCTGTAGCCATGCCGTATAAGTAAGAATTACATATAGAGATGGCTTTATTATAGACCGAATTGTTTTCCCAGGACCCCTCTTTGGATCGACCTCCGTAGGGAATACCGAATTTTTTAGCACATTCTACATATACCTTTCTCATGAAGCTGCCCTCTATCCCTCGTATCTTATTTTCATTAAGCCGTTCCCAAGCCAGCAGTTTTTTTCCAAACCTAAGCAGTGTGTATCGTTTTAAGATTTTAGTCTTATGTTTGGTGAGGAGCTCAATTTGGGATAAAAGATTCTTTGAGGATTGATGGTGTGTAGGTAACACTGCGTAGCACTTGGTAATTCCCTCACCTACCCATAGAAGCATACTTCCGGCAGTAGCGGCCAAATGAACAGCCCTGTCCGTAACAGAAATTCCAGGTCCAAGGAATACGGCAGCTATCCTACCTACGGGGATAGCAATCACAGAGGATTCACTGACAAAAACAAGGGAAGCTCCTGATACCCTAAGCTTTCCCATTTCTACATAGACAAAAGGTAGGCGGCCACTTAAATCTGTGTAGATCATTTAATAATCTCTTAATTCAACCCCCGCGTGATGCGGGAAAGATCATGACGCTGCATCTGTTCTCGACACTCTATACATTCAACTCCCGCGTCACGCGGGAAAGATCTTCCTGCACAGTAGTGCGTCTCATTATTAAACTCCCGCGTGGGCGGGAAATCAAACATCTGTACTACGCGTAACACAGAGAACTCCACAGCCAAAAGCTTTTTTTCTTCCAATGCCGGTTCTCAAGGCCCGGTCGAATAAGTCCTTGTCAAGGACTGTAAGGTTGCCGGCAAAATCTACGGTACTGATTTTGAAAACAAATCCAGGCTTGGTCACATCTCTGACACAAGGGCCTTCAATATTGTCAAAAAAGTTGATAACAAAACCATTTTCTCTGGCCTTTCTGGTTATCCAATTGACTATCTCTGTCATATTGGTTATTGGAATTTCTTTATCCCCTGACCGTTTTGAGACACAAGCTCTGATAGAGAAAGAAAGAATCTCACCCTTAGAATAAGACATTCCAACGGCCGTGTATTTGGATCCCTCAGGCATTGTTTCTGAGAGAAGAACGATGGAACCGTCTTCTCTTTCATGGAATCGAGTATTTTTGCTATCAATCAGGTCGGCAATCTGCTGATGCTTGGTATAACTGTCTTCTCCTAATGTGACGCCCTCGACAATAAATGCTTTCATTGTTGTTCCTCCCAGGTTATACCGTATTCCTTACTGTAGTATTTCAGCTTTAGTTTATACAAATGGCTCACCATACCTTCATACTCTGCTAACTCTGAAAGAGGAGGGTCCTTTTCGCCAAGATTCATCTGAACTACCCGAGGCATCATTTCCCGAAGGTGTAGATGGAGTTTCCTTTTATTAGCCAGCCTTGTCTTAATAGGGACGTCCTCTTCTTCCGATTGTTGAATCGCGGCCTGATACTCCACCAACTTCTCAAATCTCTTATCCTCGTCCGATTCTGGAACATAGAATTGAACCTGCGCTCCGTAGCGGCATTCAGGAATCAGCCTAAATCTTCCAATGTCTCCATACTGGAATCCATTGATGAGATCTACGAAGTTCATCCTTTTTGGTTTTGTTTTGTATTCTTCTTCATCTTCTTCCTCATCCTCGATAGGCATCGAGAAATCCCAAGTTCCAAAATAGAGATTTTCTCCCTGTTCCATAAAGAAAGCCTTTTGAAGGGACAGGAGTTCTAATTCAGGTGTGGCAATCCTGTCGGATAGAAGGAATATTTTTTTAGCATATTCTAAGGATGGTCCATCGACATCGCCATTGTATATACACTTTGATCGGGATCGTCCCTTGTCGTCGATCAAATCAAAAACATAAATGGTTGCTCTATCTGGGTAGAGATTGCCATTTCTATTACCTCGACCTGCGCTCTGAATGATATTCGGCAGGGGGGCTATTTCTCGATATACTGTGCAGAAGTCGATATCCACACCAGCTTCTATGAGATTTGTAGATATGAGAAAGAAGCGCTCATGGTTATCTAACTTTTTTTGACACAGGTCTAAAATATCCTGCCGGTCACAATTCAAACTTGTAAGCAGAATTGCATCCTCTCCGGTCTTTTTGACTCTTTTATAGACTCTTTTGGCATCCTTCTTCGTGTTCAATATCACTAGAGTGGATTTTTCCTCTTTGCGGATTTTCTCTGCAATACTATCGACGGTCATCTTGGTCTTTATACCGACGATATCATACCGATTGAAGATGGGGTCATCAAAGTAGCTGATGTCTCCTATTTCGATAGGGGGCATGTAGCCAGGAAACATTTTCTGGCCTTCTTTTGACTTCGTCGGTATATCGAAATAAGGCATTGTTGCGGATGATATAACTGCATAGCTATCAAAGCGCCGGCAGAAGGCATCCAGAAGTGCCACTAAAAAGTTGTAGAGCCTCGGTGGGAGGGCCTGAATTTCATCTATCAGAAATATACACCCAGAGAGCCCGTTGTATCTCATCAGTCCACGGTTGGAGGCTGTAGTCAGAGTTTGGAACATCTGCACGAATGTAGTTGTGATCAATGGGTAAGAGAAGCAAATCTCCTGGAGTTCTTGTTTAAGAATTTTGTTTGCGGAGATGTCACTGATATCTTTTTTAAGTGTAAACTTTATGAAGTTTTTTATGAACTTTTTTAGCGCCTCCATCAAGGGTGATACATCATCACCGCTTGATGTCAGGTCATAGTCCAAATCTTCATCCGGTTGGGCCTTGGAATCAATGCGCTGAATGTTATCTTCCTCGTTTGGGAAGATTTCCTCTATGATGGTAGCAACCTGATCCGTTATAGAAAGAAAAGGTACGGAATATATTATTCTTCGGGAACCTTTCTTCAGTTGAATCACCGAGCCACAGCAGTACAGAATGACCGTTTTTCCCGCTCCTGTCGGGTATGTGAGCTGAAATAGACGCCTATCAGGATTGGCGGCTACGACTTCTATCAGGTTCTGTACCGCCACTTTTCTCATCTCGGTTCGGATAAGGTTCAGTTTCCTAGCGTTCTCCGTTTTCGCTACTACTTTAGAAAGATTATCAATGTAAGCCTTAATACCTTTATGAAATTTCTTTCGAAGGAATTTGTCATTTATATCAAGTTTGTGATCTCCTGCATCCTGCTTGTCCGCAGCCACCAAGCAGGAGAACACCATTCTCAAATCAAGCCAAAATCCCAATCGATCTTCCTCGCTGATTCGAGTAAAAATGCTGTTTATTTTATCTGCCCTAGAAAAAATACATCGTATCAAGCTGTCCTTGATTTCTGACACAGGCTTCGTGTCTCCATCGAATCCTATTTGATGCCTGAATTCCGTTATATCTGGAAGAAGTCCTTTTGACTGGACTTCTGTGATGTAATCCCGCATTTGTTTTAGTTCTTTGTCGTTGATTAGTTTATCCAGATTCGGAATGCCTCCGTGGTGTTTAATGATGCATATCAGGGCTATTACCATATCCCTGTAGGAGCGGTATTGATGATTACCGGGAAGCAAAAAACCCAAAAGGGACATCATGGATAGGTAGGAGTGATGTGTGTACTTGTCTTTATAAAGGATTCCTCTAAGCTTGTCCTGAAAATATCGATTAAGGAATTTTCCTGTATCATGAAAATTGCCCACCACAGCAGCAACTTTTTTTAAGTGGCGTGCTATTTTGGGCAATAGATCAAGGAGTCCCTTCGTCGTACCTTGTGAATGACGAAGGAGTTTTTTGCCTGGGTGCGAGATGCAGTTGAGCGTATAGGAGCTTAGATGAAACATGCTGTGGCATCTCCGGTTTGGTTGGAAATGGTCTGATAAGAACCTTTTACGTCCAGTAGGCCTTCCCAGAAACAATAGACATCGGCAGTGGCTGTGTATCTCCTATTGGCATCTTCTGCGATCGGGATATTCTCACACAGAATATCCATATCTCCTGTGTCAGAAATTTCATGGCCTGTTTTCGTAACAATGTGTCGGGTAGAGAACTCACCGTTTTTTTCTTCCGATACTTCTGAGTCCGATATGAAGGCCAGCTGACACATGCAGTTAATACTGCCGAGGTAGTGTGGATAAATCGACCTATTGGCTAGTATCTGATTTTTGAAGGTCGATAATATCTCAACGAATTGAGGATTCTGAGATCCCAGTGTGACCTCATAAGAAGGATCTCGAAGGACTTCACAGAACCTTCTGCCACGGGAATTGTTCTTAAAGCCCTTCAAATCCCCTTGGCGCTCAGGAACTGGAGTGACATTTCGTTTTGTGAATCCATGTGCCTCTTTTGAAATAGGATTTAGAACTCGAAGGGCCATCTTTATGCCGTCAGATTTATTTTCACTGCACAGCTTAGGATAGAGGGATGCCATTTCTGCCCTCTGAATTCCACAGACAGCGCCCATGATTCCAAAAAGCGCTGGTTTGTGAATAACGGCATAAGTACATGGATTGTTGTTGGTATTTGGCCGCTTGAAATGCGCCCGGCTACCAGAAATTCGTATGGTTACGGCTTTCATAAAACCTCACGAGCGGAAACCGCTACCCTTGTGGTGGCGGAGGAAGCGAGTAATGACTCGTGCTCTCTTCCATAATGTATCTTAGGAACTGTAGCGAGTACTCACAGAGTTCTGAGTACAAGTGATTATCATACAGCATGCTGTATGATAATGAGCCACAGTCAATTGGCTTATAGTCCTCCGTTATGACTCATTAGAGTCATCGTTCTCTGGACGAAATTTGGAAGGACAAGCCTCCAGCCTTGTGCTGGTGGTAATTGACCGAGTACTCCTATGAGTTGGTAAGACCCTACACGTTTTTCCGTGTAAGGTCTTTACCTTCTCTTTTCTTACCAGAGACCTTGCAACTCGACCATTTTAGAAACCGTATCTTTCGAGATGGCACCCAGGAGTACCGGCTTCATGAAGGAATCCGCACGATACTCAACCGTTACGACATTGGGGTCCTTCATGAGATTGTCCAGCCTCGAAAAATCCCATACGGCTTGGTCTATTCTGCGAAGGCCTTTGTCTTCTGAATTCTTGAGTGTGACCAAGGTATTCAGATCGGCGGTTGCTGTTGCCAGATCTTGATAGTTGATCTTCAAGATCAGTCTTGAATTCTGCCCCATCTTGCTCCGGCTCTTGTAACAGTTTATTCCCCGCCACAGGCACCGAAGAATGAGGATGACATCATCTTCCGTCAGGCCGGTTTCGAGAGCGAGGATTGAATAGACCCCGCCGACCACTTGGTTGATGCTGAAGGGAACCAGGCTGCTGGTGGCTATTGCTCCTGCATTGTTCTTGATATCTGATGGAAGATGACAGGTATTCTGGTTTTCCATCAGCTTCACTTGATGCAGAGTCGGATTGAGCTGCTCGAACTGGATCGGGCCTGTGAGATGCACCGGAGTCTTCTTCTCCGTGACGACGTTTCCGAAACCACGAGAATCGAGGCACTTGAGAACCAGAGTCTTCAAGTCCTCTTCCGGTTTGTACTTGGCCTTGAGCATACGCACCCGAACGGAAGCTCCTGATGCCCCTTCTTTCTCGGCCCTGGCTAGAGCTATATCACTCTGCGTGAAATCCTTGAAAAACACATCCAGAGCAGGATGGCCGGGTTCGAAAAGGTGTATGTGGTCTGCATACCATCTGGCGAAGGCCTTAAGCCTGACATCAGAGCACAGAGGTCTGCCTGTGGCTTCATCATAGCGCTGCTCTCCTGTCCAGGGATCACCGTTCACGATGCAATTTCTGCTGGTCCACAGAATCAGAAGATCCGCCCTCTTAACGCCATTGGTCTCGACCTCGACCTGCTTAACCTCTTGATTCTTCACTCTGGCCTCCTTTTTTGGAAGTGTACAATTTGTTACCACGCATGAAGTAGTATCCGTCGGCAAAGGAAAGCGCATCAAACTTTTCGATTCCTTCCTTGATGAGCTTTCGAGCTTCCAGTGCGTAGTAGCTTGTATCTGGAACTACTCCGATAGGAAATTGACCTCCTTTTCCAGTGGCATACATCATTTCACCTGCATGCAGGATCAGTTTTCCCTCGGAGAAAACAATGAACTCAGTGACCTCATCAACACTTTTGACTTTCCTTGTGATGTACCCTGAATACTGCTTATCAAAACTTCCGATCTGATAGATCAAGGGCCAGCAGAACTCGGCACAGAGTTCTCCTAGACGGTAAGATTTTTCATCCATCTGCTCCTCCGTTGTGTTGAGTTTTTTCAAGAATAAGTACGCCACACGAAGGGCGTATTCACCAGGCCCTTCCGAATTGCGAATGTTGTATTGTATTCCGTCAATAAAAAGTTCTTTAAGGGAAGCTATTCCTCTGTAGCTTCCGGACCATAACTTCATAAAAATCTGCCCGATGATATTGAGATATCGTTTTTCACACCGAGAGTAGATGGTATTCAGTGCGGACCATATCTGGGGTTCCCAAGTGCACTTGTATTTTTTTGTGACTTCTTCCGAGACCGCCTCGATACGTTTGAGTTGCCGGCAGAACGAACTTCTGTAGAGTCTGGATAGTTCTGAGACATTTGTCTGTCCATGGGATTCCCGGTGCATAAGGGTTATATCGAACGAGGTGATTCCCGAGGGGGCCTGTTGGGCCATGTTGTAGATCTTTTTATCGTACCCATCAATAGGCTCGTCAGGCATAATTTCGATATTATCGTCCTCTTCTGATACCCCACTTTCGGCTTTCTCTTGGGTATCAAACTTGCCCCTGAATGCTTTTTGGTTATCAATAAACATTTGGGCATTCATAGGACTGAAATCACCGCACGGCACAACTCTGAAGAAATATTCTCCTTTTGTCTTGGGAATAGAAACACGGAGCATGTTCATCGTTTTTGACCAATAGAAAGCGACGATTCGTCTATCGTCTGACGTTAACGAGAATGATTTGTGTCGTGCGGCCAAATCAAAATCCTGAAACTGGTTGTCTGAGGACTCATCCCCGGATGCAACCGTATTGAGAAGACTTTTGACTAGTGAATAGCATTCTTCCCCAGGTACGGCCAAAAATGCGGCCTCTTTCTTCTTTTCACCAACTTCGTTGGTGATCCTCATGATTTCGGCTGTATCTGAAGCGGAAAGTACACCGGGGATCTCGTACCAATGTTCGTAACCAAGGATTGAACAGTCTATGTGTAGGAAGATTCCGCATACGATGTCTTCGTTATCGTCTAGGGTGTTGCCGTTCTGGTCCCTATTGGTGAACTCATCCATTCGTTTTTGGTAGAATTCCAGGATCCGTTTAGAACTCAGAGCTAGGGCATTTTTGATGGTCCTGAGTTCTGAAGAGACTATGCTATTGAGTAGCGGAGTTTCAAGATTTCGGACCCAGATCTCTTTCTTCTTTCGAACTTCCAATCGGATATCTGAGCCGTAGATTGCTCGGGATTCTGAGGTATCGGCTGGACAGTTTCGGTATTGAAGGGCGTAGGCATGTTCTAAGACGTTCTCGTTACGATATTGCTGGGGCAACAAGGTAAGTCCATCAGGTTGGAGAATTGCACGGTAGGCCGGAAAAACCTTCTGCTTTGCCTTTTTACCCTTGGGATTCAGTTTGGATTTGGTCACGGCAGGAACGGAATAGGTATGGAATTTGATTGCATCAGCAAGGTCAACAATTTTTCTGCAGAAGTCGATTTCGTTTTGTATCATATCTTCTCCTTGGGTTACCTGATATGGCGTCCTTAAGTCTATTTTACCCTCGAATATAGCCTGGCAGAGATTAATATACCACTAAAAAGGATTCGTGTCAAGATCTGCATTCACTTTTATTATACGGGGGAAATTCGAAATTTGTATGCCAGACTATCCTACCCCTAACATATCTTCCTCAATTTAAGACCCCTGCCGGCAAGAGTGCCCATTATTTTTATCTTGAGCTCCAGCCAGTCACACAGATCTTCTAGCATGAAGTGACTTCTTTTGTCCTCGCTGACCTGTTTGATGAGCTGCAGAGCCTCCATATGGGAACTCACCTCAGGGATCTTGCCTGTGGAATCCTTCATGGTGCCCAATTTTTTGCCTTTGGCACGGCATGTCTTAGGGTTGTTACGGGCAGGGGAATTGCAATGTTTGCAGTCTGGCCACATATCTGTTTGACCTCTTATGACGACAGTTTAACAATTATGTTTGCTTTCAAGACCGTAAGGTCTACTGAGTTAGTCTCGGAATACTTTATCCAAAAATGGTATATGTTCTTTTCGTCATGAGGCAAAGGAACCCCTTGGCTATCTAGGTATGCATGTCCTAGTTCGTGCAAGACAATCATACTCAATATTCTTTTAAGGTCCACTCCTTTCTTGAGTAGTGAGAAGGGTAATCGATCCAAATTGATTACAATTAAAGGGTGCGTTAGGTAGGAGTCAGGTTCATATCCTCCTAAGGATCTAAAGTCTCTAACGGCTTTTATTTGAGGATTAGGCAGCAACATACTTTTACACACCATATCAATTTCTGGTAAGATACACTGAAGGGCCCTTTGATACGACACCGGAGGTCTGTTATATACCTTCATGATCCTACATTCTTGAGTTCTCGTCCTACCTCTTTAATGGCCTCTAACAATGAGGCTATTTCAGGGTTCCGAAAAGCATGCAAAAGATAGGACCCGTATGACTCGTAATTCCGGTAATTATGCCCGTTAAGCTTGATATGCTCGTGATATCCTTCGATCGTAAAGAATACGTTTACGTGCTCGTCGACCTCTTGAAGATCATAAGAGATACAGGTAGCCTTAACGTGTTCGTAGTCCTCCCCATTTTCTTGACAGTACTTTTCTAGCTCCGCCTCGGTAAATGAAGTATCCTGGTAGTAGTATCGGGTGTCACCGGTTTGGCCTGCAGGAGCTGCGATCTTCTTGGTACCTCGTACCACATAGAAAAACGGGGATGCAGTACCTTGGTTGTTTTGAGCCTCTAGTAGGGCAGAGAACTTAGCCAAGAAATCCGCGGTCTTGTCAGAAATCGTTATAGTCATATTTACCCCTTAGCTCAGTGGACTTAGGTCTAAAACCAGAGACCTTTTGAATTTGCGTAGGAGTGCTGCAGTCCTGAGAATGTCGGAGAGTCCTGTGTGAGCTTTTCCTATTCGTATTTTGAAGTACTTACACAAGGTCGTGAGCTTGCAATTCTCTACAGGTAGCTCCCCTAGAGCTTTAAGGACCCGGGTGAATGCCTGTGTGTCTATGTATCCGTAATCGAATTTGAATTTATAGCCCGTGTCTACGCTGAGTTTATTAAGAAAGCTTACGTCGAAGGGTACGTTCTGTCCAAAGATTTTGGCTGGCTTGTCTCCAAAATGGAGTGTGATGATGTTCTGGAGTGCGCGGGCTACGGTCTTTTTGTGCTGAGCTCTTTGATTATGCGTCTTCATGTCGATGCCGTTAACCTGAAGGGCCGCTGGGATGACCCGCTTGGGGTTAGCTTTAACGAAGAAATCTCCACAGCTAATGACCCTGAAAGACTTGTCGACCAAGGCATAGCCAATAGAGAGCAGGGCGTGTTTCTCGGGGTCCAAACCCCCAGTTTCACAGTCAATACCTATCGCAAATGTTTTGGTCATGATTTAACTCTCCCACCTCAAAGCGCCTACACCGTCCTCAAGCTCTTTTGTTACTTCAACGGGGGTCAGGGCTTCTCTGGCAAATCCTGACGATATGCTGTTGAGTATGTCTTTGGTCACATTCAGGTTTAGGATAGTTTTCTGATCGTCGAAGGTTCCTGTACCCCAAAAACCAGAAGGAAGAACTATTCGTGCTCCTTCGAACGTATCGGTTTTGTGAGGACTCAGAGAATAGAGCGGAGTACCATCACAGTCCCGGTCATGGCTCACCACCCATAAACGGGCATGAATTTTTTCACATGCACCCCCAGAATGCCACTTATCGTATTTCACCTCAACAAGGGTTCCGATAGGGATATCGTGGATTTCCTCCAGGTTGTTTTCCCTATTGGTCCTGCCGTTCTCTTCCACGATATCTGCAACATTGATTAAAGTGGCCATCAGTCCTCCGAGCTCCGAGAATGTTTTCTGGCACTAACAGATTTATGCAGGACAAAAGAAGCAGGATCTGATACGGATCTTCTCCTGTCTTTGAGTTCATCCAGGGCTGGGTCCTGCCAGTAATAGTTTATCTTCTTCTTTACCGATGGTTTTTCTGCCGGTTGTTTTTTCTTCATGGTGATACTCGATTTGACGGTTAAGTTGAACTTGTGTTGCGAACACGCATCCGAAACTTCCATAATGTCCGTGCTCATCGAAACAATCTACCATCACTTGCGGGTAGGGCTGAATAATTTTGAATGCCTCTTCCCGGGATACTTTTTTACAGACGGTTGTCCCATCAATTTTCATTTTTGCTATGTAGTCCATTTTATGATTTCCTCGTCACGAAATGTTGTGCGAGGCGCTGGATAACCTCACGCAAAATGCGAGAGTCGTTTGCTTTTTTATACACATCAAAATTCTGTGCCAAATGTTCTAAATCAATTAATGCGGCCGTATAATCTCTGTTGGCGTTGGCAGCTTCCTCAAATCTGGAGGAGGCACAAGGCGGACGCTCCGGCTCAAGTGCACAGGGTGACTGCAAAGGACAGCTGTCGCAATACTCGCACATTCTCGTTTCCTGCTCAACGTACTGCTCGGGAGGGTCCTTACGATCCTGAAAGGGATCTTCACCTTCTTGTCGGATGGCTTCAGCGAGTAGTACTAACGCAGATCTTATCTTTGAAAATTTGCCACCTCCGCCCTTCGTCCTAAATCGTAATCTCTCACCGTGTACGCTAATATAGGCGTCTCCCATGTGGTCTACAGATATCAAAAGGTAGCCAGTCAAGGGCTCTCCGTCGTGGTCGTCGTGCGTCGTGACGTAGATTCGATCGGCTTCGAGATTTGGAGGCCAATAGGGCTTGTCCAAAAGTCTATTTAGTTGATTCTGATTCATACACATTTCCCTGTCTTTAGATTTGGATGAGTGCTTTGTCTGCTTCTGTATATGGAACAAAGCATCCGGAACCATGCATCTTGTAGATCCATCCTCCAGGGACTCTGATAATGATGACATAACCATACGCAATTCCAAGATTGACTTCTATCGTCTCGTGGAGTTTCAAATTGTAAATATTTGAGCAGGCCATGGTACAGATTTCCTTTTAGGTTACTATCTCCGTATAAGTCTGATTGAATGTTTGCTTTTCAATTCTATAAATATCTTCGGGGGAACCGCCCAAGGGCCTGGCTATGTAATCCCCGTCTTCACACAACATTTTCTCCCCCCAAGGAGCAACAAACTCTATCGTTTTTCCATGATAACAGAAGGCTTCAACTTTGCCTATTGCTTCGCAATATTTCCATAAGACTTTGTCAACAGTCACACTTTTTTCAATCAGGTCGTATCTTTTTGCAAAAACTACTAGATCAATGATGTATGTTTCGGCTGAGCTACCGAGAGATATATTACGGAGTACAACAGACTCACCGAATACCGCAGTTTTCAAAGCCTCAAGCTTTCCCGCAACTATGGTCAGAACTGTTTCGTTTTCAGAAGGGAACCTATAAAGGAAAGTACCACTTTTCTTGTAGTTCTTTTTAGTATGTCTTTCAAACAAACTTTTAACTTCGTCTTTATTCATACCAGACCATACACTCTTTTAGGGTTGCTACATTCAAGATATACGTATCCCCTACTACCTTAGCCAGCTTTCTGCGGTCTTCTGGGGTCTGGAAGAACTCCGCATATTCAGAATCCTTAGCAGTCGTCAGACCCACCAAAAACAGCTCCTGACACTTCTTGCATCGAAATCCTAACGTGCGCTGCATTGTGTCTTCATGTGCTTCGTAGATATCCTCGTCTGTCACACTGTGAGTCTTTGTACTGTGCTCAAAGACTTCGTCAAACAGATCCCGTACATTTTTGAATAGACCCCCCTCCCTTTCATTCCCTATCCATGATCCCAAATCAGTGGCAAATAGGATGAAACTTGAACAGTCTTTATCCAGGTTCTCCACCACCAATTCACAGATAGAGTCCCTTTGTGGGGACTCATTAACAGCTAAGACCTTACGCCCCTCTAACAATTCCTTGAGTTTTGACACAGTATCAGTCATCAAGAAATACTCCTTGTCCTTTTAGCAACCTATGACACCGACAATAAGCATGAGACCCAACAATAATCCGACATGGACGCAAGCAGATGCTACTCTAGCATCCGATGACCTGAACTCGTACCTGGAAATATACCCTACTTCAATAGGGACTTCTTTTTTACCTCGTACCTCAACTTTTGTAACGATGCGTTCTCGCATATGGAAATGACGGTAAGACCATAGCCATATGGGGAGAAAAATCAACATTATCACGCACGATCCGACAATAGACATTATGTCCTTACCGGCCACTTTCCATATGATGAGTCCGGTAATCAGAACACCTACTCGAGTTTTTGAGAACTCATTGACCTGGACATTGAGGGCTTTGCAGACCTCGGCTACCGCCAAACCTATGTCCTTAGCCCATCCAACTACCACTGTTGGGTCGGTAACAGCCTTACCAACCAGGGAATCAAAAGATGATTTGGGCTGATTGTTCACAGTTTTCAGCACGGCATCCCGGGCCTCTGATGAAAGCTTGGATAGATCCACTGTGACTTCTGGCCCGGCATACGATAGACTGACTGACAGCAGAAGAATAGCTAGATACTTCATCCCAATACTCCTTATGAATGATGTGCTAATAATTCGTGATTAAGAGCTCCGATATCTTCCCACGTTTTCCGCCGGCACTGTTGATGAATCGATGAGCCAAAACCTTCCGTATTTTGAAGCCCTTGAAGAGCCGGTCAAAGAAATTGTCATGAGGATTCACAACTTTTGGATTGGAGTTGCTGAGCATGAGCTTGGCCCCGGTAAGATCCAGGTCTCTGAAGAACTGTCCCAGCCGCTCCTGCTCAGAATTCCCGAATCCTGCCTTATCGAAAGAGCTAAAGGAAGATGTTTTACTAATGGGTCTGTAGGGAGGGTCAAAGTATACAAAGCTATCCGCATCTACGTGTTGGGAAACATTTGCGAAGTCTCCACATAAGATCTCGGTTTTTTTCAGGACCTCGCATACCAATCGAAAGTTGGTTGCATCCAGTATGCGGGGTTGGACGTACCGTCCTATAGGGGCATTGAATTCCCCGCGGCTGTTGGTTCGATACAAACCATTGTAACAGGTTTTGTTGAGGAAGACAAAAAGGGCTGCTCTATCCGTATACGATACGGATGGCGTATTGTACCGTCTGCGCATCAGATTGAAATACGCTACACGAGCCGCGTCGTTTTTGGCCCAATAGGCCTCTTGGATATCTTTAAGAATATTGATGAGTAGTTCGGGCTGTCTTTGAAGGATGCTGTAGGTGTTACACAGGTCCTGATTAATGTCACATAAAACAGCCTTTCCAATGTGATATTTCTGAACGATATGAAAGAAGACGGCTCCTCCTCCTACGAAGGGTTCCACGTAGGTTTTTATGGTGCCCTTTTTGAGTTCTGTTGGGAAGAATCGGTCGTATTGTTCCAGAAGTCTGCCCTTACCGCCGGCCCATTTCACAAAAGGTTTTGCTTCCATGTATCTCCTTATCGCTCCAATCTTCCTGCTTCTAAGGCCACCCCTAATCCTATTGTGCCGTACAAGTAGTTATCTGGTTTTATTAAAAAGAGGCTTCCCCATATTTTGATTTTTGCACATATGTGTTCGTCTGTAGACATACAGGTTGTTCTTTTATTTGACCCAAGAGGCTTCCTTCCAGGTATTGTCTGTATTCTCAAACCATTCCGGCTCGTTCAATAAATCTCTTGCAGTTTTTGGCAGTAGTTTTTTGGCATCTTCCATGCTGAGGTATTGCCACGTACCGTGCTTCTCGTAAGCCCCTGTCAGTTGAACGCTGTTCGAGAACCCCCAAGAGAACCGGTCACTCCATCCACCCCAAAGCATGTTCCTTCGGGGGCTTCATTCAGCAGAAATGGTTTGATTACGCCGTATTCTGTATCACAGAGACTCACTTCCATATTCGTGTAGGCTGTGCGGGAACCATTTCGAACCACTCCGCTGACCGCATGAAACGGATTTTGGACGTTGTATCCGCACTCGTGACATACTCTTGACATTTTCGTACTCCTATGAAATAAAAACATAGAAAGATGCTTGAGTGCTTTCGTAGATATCGTCCAGGCGCTCCACAAGTGAAGCGCAATCTACAACCACTAAATCTAATTTAGACATCCTTGTTTCTCTGATAACCTGATTCCATGTTAGGTATACACCATCGTACTTACGAGGATTTCCCGCTAGTATCTGATTGAGCAGGTCCTGATTTAATGTTACGCATAACGCATTCTTATAGCGTTCCATTAGCATCCAACACAGGGTGGTGTTACCAAGTCTACGTGGTAGAGACAGACGTAGGGTGCAGAACTCTTTTAGGAATACTCGGGGAGTTTCCAATGAGTGCCTTCTATGAACCTTGGAATACTCAATGGTCTTAACAATCCCATTGTAGATATGTTTAATGTGCGTGAATGGCGTGAATGGCTTTGCTTTCACATTCGCTTCTTTAGCAACTGAGCTGAGCTCTAAGTGCTGGGCTGAGATTATCGAACAGTCCACAGCGATTGCACTTGAGGTCTAGGCAGTTTTGTGTGAGTCGTATATTTGAATCCCAGACTGTCCCGACCTTGGAACAGAATCTACATTCCCCGGCAAGTAGGTTCCCTTCCACATCAATAGAAGGACTACACATTTTACCCATAGTTCTGAGAGTCAAAAGTCCCTCAATGAAGTCTCTTCTATTCTTTACCAGGGCCCTAAAGTTGTAACAGGAGGGACTCTGACGAGTAGCTTCGAGACCATTAGTTTTTGCACGTCCTAATGGGTAGATGTTTCCAAAGACCTTATTATCGTACAGGACGTTTTCCTGTTCTATTCGAGGAACCATCTTTGGGTAATAGGCAGGGTCATTGATGATCTGATAATCAACAGGCATGTTCAAGAAACGACGCCGTTCATCAAGAGTGAACAGGCCGTTGCTCAGAACGATGGCCTTTATTCCAGGAGGTATCAGGCCTATGAAACGCTCATAGAAAGGATGGTCGGTAGGTTCTCCTCCGCTGATCAGAATGAACTTTAGGTCGTGTTTCGTGATGAAATCAAGAGCAGCTATGAAGGTTTCCTCAGACATATGCGTACCATGGACTGTCGCATCTTCCAAGCAGTGCGTACAGCCCATGGTACAGTAGGTCGTTATCTTTGTGAGCATGTCTGTATTATACAGGGGAAACGACTACTTCTTATCAGATGTCGGATCCTTTTTGGGAAGGAGACGGTCCACGATTCCGCCCACAGTTCCTCCAGCCTTCTCTACGAGCCCCTGAATGGCCGATACAGCCTCAGGGTTATGTAGGAAGCCCTCTACCATCTTCCCCATTCCCATGCCCTTGGAGAACTTTTCAAACATAGTGGCGAGGGTACTGGGATCTCCGAAGATGGTCATGTTGGCCTTGGAGGTCATGCTACCCATAGCTTTGGCGAACTCGACACCAATAGTCTGTTGAGCCACGATCTGCAGCTTCCCGAGTTCCAATTCCACTGACACCTTCTGGTGATTGGACTTGGCTTCGAGCTCGGGTTTGAGAACGTTGGCTATTCGGGCGGTATCGACTTCAACCTGTTTCTGAGCGACCTCGACAGGTACCATAGCTGATGCCCGGGAACCTTCGGCAATCATCATGGCGGCTTCCTTATCGGCCTGAGCAGCTTTGACCCGGGCTTGATAATCGGCTTCAGCAGCTTGCTTACGTCCCTGGGCTTCCTTCTCGGTTGTGTAGGCCTTGACGTCGGCCTTCATCTGCTCTTCCTGGCGTGATTGCTCGATTTGCGCCTGTTTGTCGATGACGAGCTTACTTTTCTGACGTTCGGCCGTCTCAGTGACTTTGACCGTTTCGATGTTTTGGCGGGCTTTTTCGGCTAGGGCTTCGGCCTCTGCACGTTTTTGGTCTACCGTAGCCCGTTCGGCGTCTTTTTGGGCTATAGCAATCTGTTTTGACCGGTCCGCAAGTTCTGTGGATTTCTGTTGTTCAATAGTCGCGGTCTGAACGGCTCTGGTCTGTTCAACCACTGCCATTTGGACCTTTTGGGTTTTAAGGACGGTCTCTGTTTCGATGGCTTGGTCTTTGGCGATACCTCTTTTGGCTACTTCTTCCTGGGAGGCTATTTCCGCCATGGATCCTACTCTGTTCTGTTCGGCGGTATAGGCACGGATTTGTTTCGCCTGATCTGCTTCCTTGAACTTCTGGTCTTGCTCTTGATCAAGAATGGCTTTACGTGTTTCTACGTCTTGCTTTTTGATCTGCAGTTCCGCGGTCCGTCTCAGTTCATTGGTCTTCACTGATGCTTGGGAGATGATTTGTTGCAGGTTCTTGAGACCCTGAGCATCGAAGGAGTTATTGGGATCCAGAACGGCCGAGGGGGCCTGATCCAGAGAGGATATTGTGCAGTCTTCCAGTTCGAGGCCGTTTTGTTCGAGGCCATCTTTGACCACTTCCATAACGGCTTTCTTGAACTCATCGCGTTTCAGGTTGAGATCTTCCAAGCTGATCTTGGCTGCTACGGTGCGTAGGGCGTCGATGAGCTTTTCCTTCTCGAGTTCTTTGACGGCTTCTGTTTGTGCTGCCAGGACGCTTCCTTGATCATTTTTACGTCGGGATGCTATCTTATCACCCAGAGTTCTCGCTGCGGTTTGTATGCCTCCGTAGATAGGTTTCTTGCCATCTCCTTGATCTGCGTCGGCTTTAACGCGGATGTAGAACTCGGCGGTGACTTCCGCACGCATCTTATCGAGGGTTATCAGTGACTCCTTACCGGTTCGTTCTACGGTAATCTTCATGGTTTCCAGAGACACGGGTATGATCTCATGCAGGAAGCCTATGATGATGCGTCCTTTATCTTTGATGACTTCCAGGCCCCCGGATCCGGTTTTCACATATGCGAGGTTACCTTTGGCTTTGACATAGAGGGTGCTGATGATAAGACCTATGCCGGCGATGACGATGATACCCAATCCGACTGCTGACCAGATAATTTTGGAAAGATTTCCGGGGATTGCGAATATGGACAGGGCGATGATTCCGACACCTGTCAACAGCATCAGTGTGAGAGAAACTTTGAGTTTCATCCAAGACTCCTTTTATGTGGTATGTGGATATAGGGGCCCTATGCTTGATAGCCGGGCTTTTTGGTAACAACAAAGACATTTTCTTCATCACGAAGCAATATCAGTATTTCTGTGTTAGGTGGAATGGGTTGATCATCTTTTGATATACGGCAATAGATGTTGTGCAGTGTTCCATACTGATCCTGGACGCGAGCACGGCCGCTTTTACTGTCTATGGTGATTGAGGATTCTCCGTATCGGCCTACAAGACTACTGAGTTCGATGGCTGTGGTTCCTTTCTTAGGCATTATCTTGGCTACGACCCGGGAGCAGGCGCTGGTTATGATCATGGATACTATCAGAGCTATGATTGCGGATAGAAAGAAGTAGAGGCCTGCTGGAATGATTCGTAAGAATGAAAAGACGGTATTGCACACAAGTCCTGTGAATCCAAAACTTATGCCCATGATCATGAAGACGATACTCATGGGGCATCGTCCGATACCTAAAAAGTTCAGGAAATTACTGGTAATGTTGGGGTGCCCGTCATGACTGACATCGTGATGAACATCGTGTCCTGAGAATAAGTGTCCATCCATGTCTGTATCGTGGCTTACGTCTGACCCGTCCGAGCCTCCGACGAGTGTAATGAACAGATAAATGATCCAGAACACAATATTTGCTGTGAAGAAGGCATTATGCCAGTCACAGATCAGGGATTTCATAAGTTCCATAGATCACTCTCTTTCTTTATACGCTTCTGAATATTTCTTCTACTCTTTTGGTATACATTTTTTTGTATTTTCTGTAGTCTTTTATGGATTCTAATGAAGCGGCATTGGGTTTTTCTTTCAGGAATCTCTGCAGCACTCTTATCTTGGCCCTGAATGGATGGGTAGTGAAAAAATCTTTGCAATACCCAACTGAGTCCCAACCACCTTTTAAGACTTTGAAATTATCCCTGATGCCACAGGCTACAGCCAAGGCCCATTCTGAGCATAAGTCAAATATTTGGTAGCCTACCTGAACTTTATTTCCTCCTCTGAACTCGATCCAACATCCGTCGCCTTTTGTAGGTGCTTCCACAGAATAGATACCATCATCACCTTCTATGAAGACTGTTGGATTGATGTCGAAAAATCTTCTAAGCTTATGCACCTCTCCCTTTTCCAAGACAAGAAGTACTTCTCCGCCCACGGTAGTCTATCCTATCACGATTTGTGGTTGAATTTGAATGGATATGGGGGATGCCATACGTACGACTTCATACTCTTCTTCGCAGCGAGAGGAGTTAGCCACCATAGGCCCAAAGTACTTGCCTTGGATACCTTCTTCAGAAGTACCCAGAATGATTTCCCCCTGATCCTTACGGATGTACACGGTGATGTCTGAAGAAGGGCCTCCATCTCCTTTAAGGATGGCGGAAAGGATGTCCAGAGCTCCTGATGTATTGCTTTGTTCGATGTGCTCTTTAGCTATAGCTAAAAGCATGCGTTGTCCCAGGGTCATTTTAACTATCCTTTACTTTCAGAAGGGTCATACGGTATAAGTCTATTTTATTTCCCAGCAAAATCCTCTTTCACACGTCCCGCCACATCCCGTATGCACGGTGACGGTATCCCCACGGGCACCGGCGTTGATGCCGTCTATCTGTAGGAGTTGGGGGGTATCTTGGATGGTACGTACGACGGTGTAAGGGGTCCTGAACAGTCCTTTGGTCCCGGAGGCTGTGATGACTGCTTTGAGGTAGCACTCTGCGGACGCTACGCTCAGGAAGGTGATGAGGATGATGAGAGATTTCATTGTTATAGTCATTTTTTGTATCGAGGAATCCCGCCACACTGACGTTAGCTACGTCAAGGATGTTACACATGTTCTATGTCTGCCATAGCGAAAATATTCTTAGTTATTTTTTCTGATTTCACGGTGACTATAGAGTTCAACCTTTTCGGTGTAGGTTTAGTAGGTCTACTGGCACCGTGAACCTTTTGAATCTGTTTTTTCTTGAGTTGCCGTCCCATATAATCCATCTACAGTAGCCACCAATAGGATGAAAGGTTTCATTGGGATAGTTTCCAGTTGGAGCATCTTCGGATGCGGAGGTCATCATCTACATCAGTTTCTAAATAACCTATATCAATAAGTTCACGAAGCATTTTACCCAACAACCTCCCCATAGGAGTATCAGTAGTTACTACCCAATTATGAGTTACAGGAAAACCGCCCTTAGGTAAAATGCCTAAAGATTCACCGAGGGCATACTCGGCTAAGTCCCAATCTTCCCACTCATAGCTATCGAGGAATCCTGCCATTCAAACTCCCATCACGCCCACGGCACCCATTTTCCAAGACTCCCTGGTGAAAACTTCCGGATAAGGAACGAGGTTGGGGTTGATCCAGACTTCTTTTATTTGGGTGCCCATTATTACGTAACCGTCTTTGAGTCCTTCAGGAAATGAGGAGCTGTCCAAGACGTACGTGACTCGACAGCCCACGTAGTGACCGGTTTCTTTCTTTCCTATGGGGTCCCATTCAGCCAGCGTGAGCTCGTCTCCCACCTGGAAGTCCGTGTCATTTTTGCGTATTTCAAAAGGTTTGGAGCCTTCCTTGAGGGCTTTGAAATACTCCGGCAGAGTCTTTAGCTTGTGGGTTTTCATTTAAGCCTTTTTTCCTTATTGTAATGGTTCTTGAATCTGAGCTTATCCGCTTTCGACAGGTCTTTTCCATCCCAGTCTAGAATTCCCAATTCTTTATCGATGGCCCACTGGCTTTCTCCAGAGAGTTCAAAATAGTTGCATGGTCTCTGAAAGGACTTTTCAAACATTTCTCTTTGGGTCATACGGACCTTGCCTTTCGCTTGAGCTGTCGTCCCAAGTAATCAACTAACCAGAACGACAATCTTCCGTCTCGATTTCGATATCCAGCCTTCTTACAGGCTCTCACGAAAAAGTATCCCACATCGGCAGGGAGCGTTAGAGATTTTTCTGTAATTTCAGCATTATCTGCCCATTTTTTCCAGGCTTCGAATTCTTTAGGATGTGTGTTGGCGTTGAGCTTTCCTAATTGAAGTGGGTCGGGTGCTGGTTTATGCTCAAAGATGATATCAGGGTCATTCCAGCGCTGCAGGGCGTACCATCCCTTGGGCCACGAGAGTCCAACGCCCTCACGAGTCATTACTGAGAGCTCTGAGGAATATGCATCAACATCTACAGTAGCCCTTAAGAGGTTGTAGCCTGGGAGGATATCCCTTTTGATAGTCCGTGCTTTTGCTGAACAACACATGCACATAAATATTCACTCAGCTTTTGTGGTGTTAGAGGCCACTGTTTCATCAACTCTCGCTTCGATTTATGATACGAATTCAACGATGGCCCGCGTGACGTCAGGGTGTTCTTGTTTTGCTGTCTCATTTCTCAGACAATCGAAATAAGATGCTGTTATTTCCGCTGCAAACTGGCATGCATGAAAGTTCGGATGTCTTTCTATACTCATACTTTGTGTTTCCTTACTGAAGGTTGTGCCCGAGGAGGCACAGGATGTACCATACACATGACTTCCGGATCTAACGTTACAAGACAGTAGGCCTTTCCCCCACTTTCTGATACATCACTGCCGGTAAAGTGGTCTACATCCACCATGTGACAGGGGAACTCTCCAGCCTCTGTATCAACTAGAATCCGTACATTTCCGACCTTCTTCAGAGCCCTCTGTAGCTCTGTGATAGCCTGTTTGATTCTCATGTAAGTTTCTTTGGAATGGTAGCCTCAAGCCCTGGAACAGTACCACCAAAAGCCGGCTCGGCCAGAAGTTTGGCAGCCGTTGTAGCCACATTATCTACGACTGTGTAGTCGGCATCCCTTACTATAGCAGAGTCCTGCTGTAGCTTCTTGTACTCTTCTTCGAATCGCCCTTCTTTTATCACATTCCCGACCTCTTCATCCAGCCCTAATTGAGATGAATCCTCAATCAGAGCTCGGGCTGTAAGTTGTGCAGTTTTCAGATCGATGGAATCTGCCAAGGCCTTGTAGCTCTCCTGAGCGGACATTTTCCAACCTGTGTCCTTCTCAAAGGCTATGGCTTTGTCCATCATACTATTAACTTCAAGCTGCATGATTTTTCTCGGAAGGTCTTGGGATGCATCTTGGGCTTTCTTGAACTGTTTTTTAGCAGCCACGATAGCATTGTTGGCTACGGCATCCGACTTTTGATATTGGTCGGTCTGGGCCGCTATCTTTTCATCAATAGCCATTCTCAGGGCGAGGATTCGTTTGGCCTTGTCTTCCTCTCCGGCTTTCTGGGCTTTGAGGGCCTGGACTTGGAGTTCTTGAGACTGAGCAACAAGTTTGGCCAGTTCCTTACGGTAGGTCAGTGCCGCGGAAATAGCTGTGGTAGCTGTGGTCTCCTTGAGGTTTGCGAGCTCAAGCTCTCGTTGTACAGCACTTTGAATCTTCTCCTGGACGGTCTTTTCTTCCTCGGGATCCTTACCCAGAAGTAGGTCATATAGATTTTTGGCTGCTTTAATCAAGATCCCCTTCATTGGAGGCCCCTTTCGTTTGTGGTTTTATTTTCAATTTCTGTTTCAGGTGTTTTTGGGTGATCACCATGATTTTGGGCATAGTCTATCAATTTTTTGATGGACTCTTTTGCCTCATGATCCTCCACGAGAAGAAACCCACGGCTTTAGTCGTGGGAGGAATCGAAGTCCTTCCCACGACTAGGCCGGGAACCTGATGGAACTTGTAACCAGAACTCCTACAGGCTTATGGAACTCTGGACTCTATCCAGCCCTTGCGGGCAAGATAGGTAATTACGCCCTTCGAGACTGACCTACAGAGGGAATAGGGACTAGGGAAGCATCCCTAATGTCTTTTACCCTGCCACGGGTAGTAGGTTCAGTTGTCTTCCAACGACCAATACCTGCCCTTACGGGCTTTGTATGGGTA
>OFNC01000002.1_pt1 | contig 92572 bp, 135 predicted proteins | sample 1541971 | NCBI WGS metagenome assembly OFNC01 (sample SAMN04958489, study PRJEB24370) | sediment metagenome | isolation source: lake sediment | place: USA: Lake Hill lake, St. Paul Island, Alaska | collected 2013 | reverse complement strand
AGGTTCAGTTGTCTTCCAACGACCAATACCTGCCCTTACGGGCTTTGTATGGGTAAGGACCACCATGGTATTGATCTTGACCACTCTAGTCTCCTGTTTGCTCTTGCTGAGCCCTACGGGCTTGGCATTAGCCCTGACTCGGAAGCAAGCCCACGACTTTAGTCGTGGGTAGTTGACACTTTTTGAACGTCAAACCGTTCACACTGTTTACGGATATCCCGATATATCCAATCAGGAACCTTCTCAAAAAAATCCGCCCCGGTCTCCGGGTCCTTACTGAACATTGGTACCCCACGCCCTATAACACCCTTCTTTCCTTTTCGACCTTTAAGATCGTGATAGTAGATGGAAAACAGATACCGATTATCCTCCAGAGGTAAATCTTTCCAATTACCGCTGTCCAAACGGACTTGCTTGATCTTCTGCCCTTTATCGCTGTCCCAATCAATGATCTCTTCAAGCTTCGCCAGCCGATTCACGAAGCTTACCTTTAGGTCAGGCTTCTTACGATACATGTACTGCTCGTAAGCCTGAGTCAAAAATACTAAATCACCAGGTTTTATGTCATCCATGTGTACGCCCAGTTCCCGGCACGGATGCCGTTTGTTAAGCTCATCACCACACCCCGACAAAATGGCATTCCTGCCGATGTTGTGAGATGTGGAGGGAGCCTACCATAACATTCAAGGGGCCAAAATTTCCTTGTAGAACTCCAACTTCTTAATCGCAGCAAAAGCCTGTTTCTTTGTTATCACCTTTTGAACCTCCATGTTCAAAATCTGCTGCGCAACGCGAGTTGCTTCATCAACATTGCTGAGCTTCATACTCAACTCCTTCTAGTTTGGGCACAAGGGCCCGATTATGGCCGCCCTAAAAAAAAGGAAAGGCGACCGGAATTAATCTCCAAAGCGGTTCTCATTTTGCACGACGTTTACAAAGGCCTAAATTGTTCCTTAATGTCTTGGAACGCCTCTTCAAAGATCCACGCATAACTCTCGTGAGCTTGCACCTGGGACAACCCTTGCGATGCCGCAAATACGCTCCAATCAGTAAAGCACGGCAATTTTGGGCTGCCTGTGTTAGGCGTAGTGCCCAACACAACGGTCTTCAGAGTTTGCCACGCCTCTGATATGTCACTAGGGTTACTGAAATCGCAGAACCGTTCGAGATGATCAACTGCCTGTTCTGGTGTCATTGGCAAACTCCTATGAAATAAAGGCATTTCGCCTAGTCCTTGTACGTCATACACACATGTATGACGATGATTTGTAAGCACTTATATCTAACTATGATTTCAAAACAGGCAGAGACCTTAACTCTGCTTAGAAGCACTCTAAGATGATACGGAACATATCAGCTTAGATAAAGCAAAAAATACGTAGGGGACCTAGATTTTGGCTAATACGGAGGCGGAATCCTTCTCAGTCTCCAGAAGGATCTTGAGATCAATCACATCGTCGTAGGTAATAGGAGTTTTAGGGGAAAAGAAAACACTTCCACAGAGTACCAGACGACCTTTGCTCGCCAACTTCCTAAAAAGCTTACCAGAAATCGTCTCCGTACGGTCCTTATAGTGAACCACATGACTGTGGCATCCCTTACAGGTATAGATAAGGAGCTTCCTGCTGTCACTGCCTACAATAGCCTTGGCAGGAGCCTTACACTTTGGACATTGAATTCTGAACGCCAGCTTAGACATCTATTCGAATTCCCAGTGAATTCCGCATGAGTGATATTGCACACCCATGCATATAATCGTCCCTGGACATCACGCAGGGCTCTATTACAGTTACCTCATAGTCCCTGTTACGAAGCTCCTCAGCCGTTAGAAGCACACTCGTATGGGTCTCCAGACCCACTAAACCCACACTTTTGACCTTTTCCACGGCCAGGAACGATTCCAAGGTCGTCTTGAAAAAAGCATTGTATCGGGTGATATCAAAGAAACAAGTCGCAAACTCCTTAAGGTCCGCTACTATGTGATAATCTTCCGTCGTGGCTATGGAATGGGTCTTATCCCCGACAAAGAACGTATCTTCCATAGCTCGGGACGTCCTGAAAAACACCTTCTTTCCGTGGTATCCTGAAAGGTAATCTATGAGACGTATCTTCAGTATCTCTGCCTTTTCCCCCATATATACGGACCCGGTAGGGGAGAGGAAACTATTCTGAGCATTCAGTATCAACAAAATATCCATCAATGTTCATGTCCGTGACCAGAAATAGACAAAATAGATTCGTCTTCCTCGAGCATGTCTTTGAGCTTATGGATGGTCTTTGATTTGGAACAAATAATCAAAAACTCAAAAATAACAACCGCGGTCAACACACAGATTGTTGCAATCATTCACCGACTCCTGGTTTTTTTGCTTTCTTGGATTTACACAGATCACTACAATACACGGCGTATTTTCCCTTATGACAGAACAGCTTTCCGCAGACTCGACATTTCTTAAGATCATCGAGTCCATAAGCCTTAATATAAAGACACAGGTTGTAGCATATGAATCCCTGTATCCAGGGGGCATTCTCATCCTTAACCTTAGCAATCTGAGATCTGTTTTCACCAAGACGGGTGCTTTTGACCGTTACATCTTCCTCGATGGATTCCTGCATGTAATGATTCACAAAAGCCTTGAACTCTTCACCAACCCCCTCAAGCACTAAATCATTTACAGCCTCTTCGAGCTCCTTACGGAATTCTTCTAGATCCTGAGGATTCTCCAGAGCTTTAGTAGCTGCCTTCGCAGTATTGGCATCACCAGCCTTAACGAAAGAATGGAGCAATTCCGTAGTCCCTATTTCACGATTTATGTACTTCAAAAACATCGGCGTGGGGGTCATATAGCAGATATTTCCAGGTTCAATATAGGAGGCATATCTAAAGACGAAGAATAACACAGCCTTTTAATGTTTCCTATTAGATGTCCTCGAAAGGATACACAAGTATCACCATTAACGGTCTTAATAGAAAATCCGGCTTCAGTAGCTATATCAAAATTCATTTTTTCTCCATCGACGGTCTTAACAACATCCCCCACGGAAACTGCCGTGAATGTAGAATTTTCTCTATCCTCAATAAAAACGCACTCACACAGCAACCTTTTGATATGACCTATTGGAATACCATCATTATCCAAAATCATTGGCTGAAGAACATGCTCGGGCTTTATAATCTTGTACACAATGTCCTTAAAGATTCTTCAAATATCTATTCAAAAGAACCTGTTTTGGATGATTCCTGGCATGGGAAGGGATCCTGGCAAAAACCTTCGCTCCTCTTAAATTCACCTCAATTCTCAAATCGGGATACCTCTTCGAGGGTAGGGATAGAAAAACAGGAAAGGTAACCCTGTTACTGCCAAGATACGGTTCAATCTGAGAAACAAAAACCTCGGCCGAGATATCAAAATCTACACCAAGAAGTTCCCGGCCAATATCGTAGGTCTCTTTAAGTACCGTTCTGATCCTATCTCTATCCAAATCCAAATCAATATCAACCGTGGCCATTGCTGATATGTCTCCGCATCATGGACTCAATAGCCCCCTTGTTTGAAAATCCGTAGGATACTTCTTTCACCTGCAGATTTTTCAAAAACATGAGGGTTGGCACGGACATCACCCCAAACATCTGTGACGCCATAGGATTTTTGGTAACTTCCATTTTTGCTATCTTAATACTCGAAAATTCCTGTGATTGTGACAGTTCTTCAAGAACAGGAGCCAAGCGCTTACACGGGCCACATGTCGTAGTATAAAAATCCACCAGCACATTTCCAGTCTGTATAGCTTCGAGATTATCTTCAAGTTCAACGATCATAAGAAATGCCCCTGGGTTTATTGTTTGTCAACTACACCCGCTCATACCACAATCATTGCACTCATAGCACGTTTTGGACAGCCAACGAATGTTTGTGGAGCTGCAGCTCTTGCAGCAGCCCTTCTTTTCTATCTGCATTTCATCGGTTATCTGGATCTGCTGCGGTTGTGCGTACCGCAGTTCCTCCTCCATCACACGGGCAATGGCATGAGGAGGAGATGGAATCAATTCCGAGGACTTACAATCGCCTACCGTAGAGAAAACTGGTTTATCGGAAGGAATGTTCTTCAGATTTCTGATAATCGCAGTGGGTTGTACCCCCGCTCTCAATGCCAAGCTTATGGTCTTTGCCAAACCTTCCGCCCAGGAATCCTCCACGCCGCTGGTATGATGCGCATCTGGATTTTTACTCTCTCCCACCGTCACGAACAGCTCTACTAAATCTCCTTCTTCATTGCGATTAGCAGTGATGTAGATATTATGACCCTGCATATGCACCCGACTCGTCGCCCCAACAGTACGATTCCCTCTCTTTTTAGGGGACATCCGGCTATCTTCGGTATCGTGATTCATATCCAAATTCTGATTACGTTCCATCAATTCATGAACGACTTTTTTGGCTTCCTCAACAGCCGCCACCGGCTTATCCTTACGGACCAAAACTCCTTCTTTGGAATTCTCTCTGAATACCGTAAGCCCCTTAACGTCATTGTCCATGGCATATAAAAATGCTTTCTTAACATCATCGACGGTCGCGGATTCTGGCAGATTGATGGTTTTGCTAACTGAACTATCTGTGTACTTAGAAAAAAGTATCATCATATTGACATGATTTTCTGGACTTATTTCCATAGCTGTTTTGAAATAAAAAGGCTTTTCCTTATATGAATTTTCTTTCTTCCATTGAATGTAACCATGACAGCCATCCTGATAAGACCCAAGACGAGTATTTCTTTGGAAGGACAAAGCATAATAGGGCTCACAACCTGTTGACACACCATACATAGTTCCTATTGACCCGGTCGGAGCCTGACTTAATAAATGGGAGTCCCTAATACCATACTTAACGATATCCTGTACAATATCTTCAGGAAGAGTTTTTACAAAACCACTCTGAATGTATTTCTCCTTATCATACAACGGAAAAACTCCCTTTTCTTTTGACAACTCTACGGATGCCCGATAAGCTTCATCTCTAAGGAAACTGAGTACCTTCTCAACAACTGATCTTCCCTCTTGCGTATCATAGCCAAGCTTCATGGCAATGAGCATATCATGCACGCCCATTGTGCCCAATCCTACTCTACGTTCCTCTTTTGCCGTCTCCTCAATAGCCTTAATTGGAAACTCACAATTGTCTATTACATCATCCATAAACCGGACAGCAACATGTATAACCGTCTTAAACCGCTCAAAATCAAAAATACCCTCCTTAACAAAAGTTGATAAAATAATAGATCCTAAATTACAACTTCCGTTGGCACTAAGTTGCTGTTCTGCACAAGGGTTTACAGATAATAATTTATGTACATATTCAAGATTGTGCATTCTCCTTGCCGTTGACATATTCAAAATTCCAGGACATCCATCCGCCCAGGCATTATAACATATACGATCCCAGAGTTCTGAAGCTTTAATCTTACGTTTAGATACAACTCCAAAAGTATCCTGAGCAGTAGGAAAGGGTACCTTCTTCTTCACTTTCCATATTGCAGTCTTATCACAATCTGCAGTCACTTCAAAAGTCTTGTCAACGTACATTCCCCCCATATGCTTTCTGAATTGAACCGTATAGAGATCCCATTCCTTATCTTTCCACAAAAAAGACCATACAGCATCTTTTCTCAATGCATCAAAAAATTCATCAGAGACACCAACACTAATATTAAACATCTGAAGCTTGTAAAGATTTTCAAACTTAAAAGCTCGCCACTTTTCTTCATCTCTTATGTCAACATATTCTTTAAGCCGATCCCAATTATGTTCCGTTTTGTAACTGATATACTCCCATACATCAGGATGCCATGCTTCTAGCATACCTATTGACGCGCCCCGTCGAGAACCGCCTTGCTCTATAACCTCCGAAACAGTACTCATCATGTGTATGAAACCAAGCACGCCACAAGAACGACCGTTAACACCCTTGATGTATGATCCAGAAGGCCGTAGAGTGCTGTAATTAAATCCGGTATTATGTACTACAACATATGCACCCGTGAGTGGATCAGAAGCTATATATGTTTGATTTTTATCAACAGTTAAATCATATAAAGTCTCATCAACCATAACAGGTTCAGATGATTGAACTATTTGACAGGATAAAATAGCTTTTGCCAACTTATCTTTTCCACAAGTCATAAGAATGTTGGCAGCAGTATCCCGGGATGCTTTTCCATGCTGTAGCCAATACACCAACGAAGTTTGTGTGCCTCCTATTTCAACAGGATGCCTCCAAGCTTTTGTTGAGACATCAATACCTGCAGATATCAACTTCTCTCTCCAACAGGCAGACAACGGAAGAATACCATTAACCCAATCAGTACACATCTCATGATACTTTGAACTCAAAGAAACAATACAATCTATTATAAACGATGACTTTAAAAACCGAATCTCCCATCCATCAGACTCACTAAGTTTACGAGCTTTACGAAAACGGATAGAAGACCTTATTCCAATGCTACCTGATAAAGCTGTTATTTCTAAAGCTAACTTCTCACTAACAGTGAATACTTCGAATCTTTTCTTTTCCCTGTTAAAAGAACCATCTGCATCGAGATAACCCACTAAATAAGAAAACTTACACGCATTGGACCCAGTCCATATTGAATTAGGAACGTGCTTGGTATAACACGTCTGATTACCACCAAATTCACACTTAATCTTCTCAGCCATTTCCCCATAGGCTTCACAGGCCCATACTTGTGTCTTATATCTTGAATCCGGAGACTTGTTGTATTGCACCCCCATAATTTCAGAGGCACGAGCAATGTTTTTCTCATACGCATCCACTATGCATATTCGAGTGTGTTCTTTTTTTCCGTTTGTCCCATTTGAACTTATAGCACCATCTCCAGTAATGTAGCCAAGCAACCAACCCCACGCATCAAATGTACACTCAAGCGCAGTAGAACCTATTACAGCCATCCCTGATTTAAGTTCATCAGCTCGAATTTGAACAATTTTCTCCCCATCAAAAACAAAAAAAGGATGCCAATCACTTGCTCTAAATCTTGCAGCAACTCCGCCCTTTGCATCTCTAAATTTTATTTCAAAAACTCTATCTCCAGGAAGCGTTGTAATATGATAATCCAAAACATTACAATACTCCGTTTCCAAAGTATTTTCATTAAAGGAAAGAACCCGTGTATTAGGATCTTTTTTTTCTACCAACTCTCTAATAGAAAAAGGACCTTTATCAGTGATTACTAAACTCTCCCCCCCAATACATCCCCCACCGAATTTTTGCGTAATGGCCATATTCTTGGCCGTGTCCATAATGGCTTCAAGACTGTCATTCTCAAAGGGAAGTACAAAACAATTTAGGAGTTGTGAATAATGAGTACCAGCATGAGCCAATACACGGCCGGCAGGACAGAACTCTTGGGCAGCTAAAATATCATAGAACTTCTTTTCCCATTTCTTGGGATCCTTCTCTTTAGAAGCTATGGCCTTGGCCACCCTCCTGAAGGTATCCAGTATGTCCTTCTCAATAAGATTCCCTGATTCATCCTTCAACCCGTATCTATCTTCCCAAACCACCCTACCCAAAGGATTGGTCTCAAACATCTTATTTAGGTCCTTTCAAAGTCCAACTACCTAGAAACGTTGAACTTAAAAGTGTATTATGTCAATTTATGTGGATGATTCCACCAGTCATGAACGCCACTTCAGCAAGATCCTTCAGCTCAAAATCCAGCACATTCCGGAGTATCAGTAGATTATTAGGAGAGGATGTGATCTTCGTCTTTACTTCATTCACTTTACCCTCTAATAACGCCTCATATTCCCCCCTGAAACCCTGACCGGCAACAGAAGCTAGATCCTCAAAATCCCGATCGGCAACACAGAAAAATTCAAACCCGTATTGCGGAACCCTAAATGCCTCGAACGTAAGGACTTGCCTGTTACTTAACAAGGACTTAATCTCTTCAGAAGTCAGATTCATGACGTCCTTAACCAAACTCTTCATCGACACAGGAGCACTGAACTGTCCATCTTCCCCCCGAGGAAACCGAAACACCCCTAACTGACGCTCCGCTTCCGAGTAACTTATCAAACCACCAGAGAACTCCAACTTAGAAGGCATGATGAACTGATAGTGATAATCGCACACGTTAACCGTGTAAGTCACCCCATTGAACGACAATGTCTCTTTCCTAAGGGGCCTCTTAAAAAAGTACCACCCCCTGAACCTTTCCCCCCATTCAGGCTCCATGTTATCAGCACCACTGATGTCCTCCAAATATTCCATAATCACTCAACATAGCTGAAGAAATAGGCTTCCATAAGCCGACGCTTATCCCCTTTGAACTGCCTCATACGAACATCCAAGTCACACAGAGAACTTATACGTGCCCCCAATACATCAAGTCCTAGCGATAAAGCCTTAGGCAAATATCGAGTTTTTACCAAATACTCCGGAATGTTGAGTATGCCACCAATATCCCTCTCAGAAAACTTCTTTTCCCGCATCAACACCATCCGATAGAGCTTTTCCAAATAGGTCCCGAGAAACGACACGAGCTCCATAAAGTTATCGTGAACCCTACAATAGGACTCAAATCCCCTAAGAGCCCCAGCAATGTCCCGCTTCAGCAGACACTCAAAAATGCTGTAGGTTGTGCTCACCATAGTCTCGGATACGACCTTCAAAACATCATCAGAGGTAATAACTCCTGTATCCCCCTTATAGATAAATAGCTTCTTCAGCTCATTAACGATAGCAAACATGTTTGAACCCGTACGACCATATAGTTGGGCTTCGGAATGTTCCCGCATAACAAAACCACGCTCAGAGGCCTTGGCCGATATCCATATGGGATAATCATCCCCGTACTCCCGCATACGATTACACTCGACCTCAGTCGCTATGCTGATGGCCTTGGTTATAGGCTTTGTCTTGGTAACCCCTTCCGACAGCACCAAAATTACACAGTCCTTAGAAGGCTTCTCAAGAGCAGATATGAACAAATCCATCTTCATGTCATTGAACTGTCGAAGAACAATTATCCGATCCCCAAAAAAGTTGCCCCCTTGAAAAACCTCTAATGCCTCAGCCTGCATGTCCGGATAGAACATCAGGAACTGAGACCCGGGATATACCACCTTTGAAGCCTGGATGAACTGCTCCTTGAGATAGTACTCCGGACCCGATAGCACAAACCGGGTATCCTTATTAAACTTCAAAGACCGGAGAGCTTCCTGAAACTTCATGTTGCAGATCCCGTTCGTCGAAGAAGGAAGCACGTTGGTAGTATTCCACAAGAGCCTTATCGTGTTCGAAGCCCTCATAGAATATTCCGTAACGACAGAGCTCCTCTGGTAAAGGAGCCTTTGTATCCAATCAGACCTTCCTGGCCAATAGATGATATGACTTAAGAAGGACGTTTTTCAACGACAAATTAAGATTCACATTGAGATAGGAATAACGGCCGGCCTGAGTAAGATGGGCAAGGAACACCACGTACGGATTTATCAGAATGGTACCTGCAGTCTTGGTCAGGGTATCACGCAGGTCGGCATTCACAATATCCGACACCCCACTCTTAATCAGCAAAACATCCGTCATCACCATCACCACCATGTCCATGAACACCTTCATGTCCCCATATTCAACCTTATCCACATAGTCTAAGGCATCCAACAGAGATCTTTCCTTTGCTCCTGTTACGAAATCCACCGCCATATCACGATACTTGAGATAGATCCCGGCACGGGAAAAGACATCTGATGACCCAGCCATCCATCCGAGTACCCGTGCCTTTGGAAGATCAAACCCTAATTTCTTCCAAATGACATCAATGACCTCTTCCTGAGACAGGGGACTAAACACAAACTTCACACAGCGCCCTAGAACCGTAGGTATGACTGAGGAAGGGTTTGATGACACCACAACGTACACGAAGCCCGCGGAAGGCTCCTCAAGCGTCTTCAGGAGTCTATTTCCGGCCTCCCAGGTCATCGTATCGGCGTTATCTATGACCGCTACTTTTCTGGAAGATAGGAATGGTGAAACGCTTGAGAACTCCAACAACCGGTCTACATCATCGACCTTAACTCGATCCTTCTGCCCAATACATAAAAAGTCTGGATGATTCTTTCCAAACCTCTTACAGGAAGCACATTCACAGTCATCCGACCTGGACCCGTTACACAGAATGTATCTAGCAGTCTCAAAGGCAACGGTCCTCTTACCTACACCTGCAGGTCCTGAGAACAAGTATGTTCCAGTAGGATCCGCAGTCGTAAGTTTGGACAAAGCTATTCTAAGAGTCTGATGACCTGTGACCGAAGAGTACTGTTTCATGAAAAAACTCACGGCTTTAACCGTGAATAGTTGACCTTTCTCTAAAGGTCTCTAACTCAAACCCATCTTGGCCGCCACACAGTCGACCTTTACTTCTTTCATAGCTATTGCTTAGTTCACTACTTGTAGCATTATCATTGTTCTTCAAGGACTTGCCTTTGTTTATGACGTGTCATGACCATCATCTGACCCGCCTTTATGGCTTTGTATCCGGAGAGGGTCCCTCAACGGACATCACGTGCGCCGTTTCGTCTCCCACATGCATGGGAGGAAGCCTTCTTCGTAGGCTTATAACTTCCGTCTGATACTCTCAGTCGACATGTACTACCCACCCACAAAACTTCCCAATAAAGGTGGAGGTAAGTATTTCCTCGTGGAGGAGTAGCACGATCACTTCTCAACCTACTGGCCCACTTCTCCTGGCAGCGGATTAGTCGTCCCCAGTAGAGTATAGTCCTGATATCCTTCAGACGGAGTCTTCTATCACCATCCTTTCTAAGATATAGAGTTGTACTTCTTCCACTGTCCTTCAAACACAGACTGGAAGCCTGACGTATCTTTGATAGTTATGAAATCTGTAGCATATAGGTTGAACCACACAATCACCTCTGAGATCTCTGATAGGCATGCAGGGATGAATCCCTCTGGTGTGTCTGAGACCTTCTTCCTGGCATAGTAGGTAAAAAGGACTTTCTTCCCCTCATAGGGAGTGACTACATTCTTCAGGGACTCTTCCGTCATTAGGGAGTGTAGGTCGCATATAGGATACCCAGAACCTATCAGGGGTCTGATGAACCTTAGGAATGCTCCAATAGCTATTTTGTCTGATCCGGCGATGGTTATGATCTTCACTTCATGCCCTCCGTTAAAGATGATACGGAACTAATAGACAAAGATAAACTTGTTTCTGGATCTAAATAATCAGGTATGTAAGTATAATGATTCTAAGTACTTATGTAAGTATTTGGAAATATAGGACTTATAGGATTGTCTTAATTCCTCTATCTTGGTTCCTCTATCTTGGTTCCTCTGTCTTGGTTCCTCTGTCTTGGTTCCTCTGTCTTGGTTCTTAGTGTCTTCTGCTGGCATTTCACCATAGCTATTGCTTAGTTCACTACTTGTAGCATTATCATTGTTCTTCAAGGACGCTTCCTTTCAGGAAGCTCATTCAGAATTGAAAGAGTATGAGATCTATTACTTTTCTTGGTTCCGATGTCTTAATTCCTACTTCTTGGTTCCTATTTCCTGATCTTGAGTCAGAAACTAGTTTATCATTACTCCCTAACAGTCATATCATTCCTATAAGCCATATTAAATCCTACAACAGGAGACCGTCAAAAATGAATGAAAGGGATCTTGAAGGATATCTGAATCAAGACAACAGCAACCTATTTTTCATAACTCTGACGATCAGAGAGAAGGTACGATCCATCTCAGAGCTCTACAAGACCACTTTGGATAGCTACAATCAATCTTCCTCCGGACCTCCAGGAACAGCTTCAGGTTCAAAGAAAAAACTTGAAGAGTTCACGGGATGGCTTATTGATGCCGCCAAAGAAGCCATCAATCAGTTCGATTTCCTAATAGCTGACCAACTCATCGACGACGATGATGAAGAGTCACCAGAAACCCCCAAGGAGACTTTGTAATGAAGGTCGCCTCATGGATACTAATTGTAGGATTAGCGTTTTCAACTTTTTTTCTTATCTATAAAATAAGATTCATGCCAACTCCAGTCTACCCGAACCTCCAAAAGCAGGTAGAAGAGCTCCTACCACTTAAACAGAGGGAAGAGCGCATCAAATCCATGGAGAAGGCTTTAATGATCCAATATGACCTCAGTTGGTACGAGGCTCACTACTACTCGATCATCTATGATGACTTCGCCAAAAAATACAACTGTCCGTGGACAGTGTTCCCGGCCGTAACTCGTATCGAGTCCAACTTCGACCCTACAGTCATGTCCCCAAAAGCCGCAAAGGGCATCACCCAGGTTCTGGAATCCACAGCCCGGTCGGTAGCTAAAGACCTTGGAATCCGCTATGAGGACTCTAAGACGCTCTGGAATGATCTCCTGAACATGATCATTGGCTACACCTATCTTGGGCAGAACATACAGGCACAGGGCCTAGAAAACGGTGTGAAGGCCTATCTAGGAGGTCCGGGGTTCGACAGAGGCAGGAAAGACATTGGTGACTACAGGACAACAGTCCGCAAAGAGTTCATACGACTGTCCTACATTCACCAAGGTGTCTTGAACACCTCAAAGGATTCCCTGGCCTCAGTTTTTATGTATGACACGGTGCCTGTTCTGGAAGCTGTCAAAAAACCTCCTATCATCAAAAAACCTCTTCCTATCAAAAGACCTCAGCCGCGTGTAGTAGTAACAGACACAACGCAAAAAATAGTTGAGTAAACTATTGATGACTGGAAGGAATATATGAAATATAAACAGGCAATAGTATTGAATTGTGGGGACTGTAATTGTTCTAGAGGTGATGTTAACAAAGAATCACCTTTCTGTGCCTTAACTAATCGCGTTATTGAGGATTCCTTTATTATTCCATCATGGTGTCCTCTCGAGGACGCTCCATCAACAGTCATAAAAAGCCTAATTCTGACCTGCCGTTGGTGTGGCGGTGATCTCAATAATCAATTACAATGTATCAACAAACAATGTAACCATTATGGAGAGTAATCATGAAATTTCAAGAAGCGTTCAAGGTGTTTACAAAAGAATTGCGTCGCGACAAATCGTTGTATCAGGCCTATCAAGCAAACATCGCAATGGCTTATTTTGATTGTGCACATTGGGAAGGTAGCCGTGATTCGTGCAAGAAACGTCACACTATTGGAAATCGTGCCGCAGACTATTTTCTAGGTCTGTTGTTAAAGCCTATAAGTCCGCAGGGCAAAAAGATTCGGAAGCTAACTCAACCAACACACCTCTCATGAAAAATAATGGGGCAACAAAAAACACAGATCACGAAATTTGGCGTGAATGCGTTGGAGATTATTATTCAGATTCAATATTTGTTACTGAAGGCGGCGGTATAGGTATAAACTGTGACGGTCATGTTATTGTCCGTTCGGTAGAAGAATGGCATCGTCTCGCTAACATCACGCATCCTGCAATGAAAACTATCGCCAAGCCATTAGCTGATTTTCAACTGACTGAGAAATCATTAATAGACGAACGTCGATTTGGACTAATAGCCAGATTGTGCCAAAAAGTACTTCAGCTTCAACGGAAGCATAAAAGAGACCTGTCCATAGTTTTAGATGATAAAAAGACCAAAAATGGAATGATAAGTTTTAATGTGTGGGAGTTAAACAGTCATTATTGGTATGTTCGACAAAAAAACAACCCGGGCAAAGTATTAAAAGAAAAAGATCGAGAAAAATGTAATGGAATCCATTAAGGGCACAGTCGAACGGGTCTTGTTCTCAAGTGAACAAACAGGCTACAAGGTCCTGCGGATTAAAACTCCATCAGGGTCTCCGAGTATTGTGACAGGGGAATTTGGTCCTGAAATAGTGCTGGATACCGCCGCGGAATTCCACGGCGATTTCAAAAACCATAGTAAGTATGGCCATCAATTCCGAGTTTCCTCTTATGACATAACCTACAATGCCGAAGAACTGGAAAGCATACGTCTTTTCATCGACAACATTGCCCCAAACATAGGCCCGGAACGTTCCGAGGCTGTCATCCGACATTTTGGGAAAGATACCATAGATGTTCTGGATAACCACCCTGAAAAACTTATCGATGTTGAAGGGGTGGGTAAGATATCCGCCCAGAGTCTTGCTGAGGCCTGGAAGACTAATCGTCAAGTATGGAATGAGAGCCGGCAGATCTATTCACTACGGGCTTTCCTGAACTCCTTAGGAATTCGAGAACGTAGGGTGAAGAAGATCCTGGACATTTTCGGGGGAGGATTAGAAGCGGAAGAAAAGATTAGGGAGAATCCCTACTCCCTGATTGATGTGGATGGATTCGGATTTACAACAGTAGACCATATAGCCCGTAAGCTCAATGTTCCTGAGACCTCTCCATTAAGACTAAAAGCATTCATCATGCATCTTCTGGAAAAAATAGGCCCTGAGAATGGACACCTGTATTTGGAACAAAACTCTTTGTTGGAACTGGCAAACAAGTACTGTGAAGATAATGGCACCGCGTTCCTTGGGAAAGCTTCTTTAGAAACCCTTGATATCACGGCCGCCATTAATGAAATCAACAGAGAAGAGCAGAAGATAGTCTTAGATGATGGTGTGTTCTATGCTAAGAAGTTCTATCTCATAGAACAAAAATCCGCGGAGCTCCTATCCTCCATAACTCTAGAGCCGTCAGACCTTATTTTCCTTACCCGTCAGACTATTGATGACTATATAGGCACTTTTGAAAAAGAGAACAATATTCTTTTAAGCGAGGAACAGCGGCAGGCTCTATACATATTCGCGGAGAAGAAGGTCTTCGTAATAACAGGGGCCGCAGGTAGTGGAAAGACCACTATCATAAAGGCTGTGGTAGAATTGATCAAGAAAATGCGTCTGCGGCTTACCTGCATGACTCCTACAGGCATATCAGCCAAAAAACTATCCGTAACCGTTAATAATGATGCCTACACGATCCACAGACGATTAGGATTTAGGGGTAGTGAGTGGATCCATAATGAGCTTAATCCCTATGATACTGATGTAGTCATACTCGATGAAGTTTCAATGCTTGATCAGGAAGTCATGTACCGACTTCTGTCTGCACTCAACAAACGGGTCCACATCATTTTTGTAGGGGATCACAATCAACTTCCATCCGTTGGTCCAGGCAGTGTACTCAAGGAGCTCATAGATTCCGGAGAAATACCTACCATACGGTTGGAGAAGATATTCCGACAGAACGAGGCCAGTGACATTATTAAGGCCGCACATCAGGTAAAAAATGGAAATACGGACTTGGAACTGTTCAAGCCTGATCCTGCCGCGGATGTATTTTTTTATCGAAAAAAAGATACCGAAGAAATTTCAAAGATTATAGTTGCCTTGGCTCAAAAATTCAAGGATGAGAGAAGGCTTTTCCAGATTATCACTCCACGTAATGACGGCCCACTTGGTGTAGAACCTTTGAACAAACTTCTTCAAGAAGCTCTTAATCCTCCCGCCCCACATCTTGCCGAGCTTAATTGTGGAAGATTCATTTTGAGATTGGGTGACCGAATACTAGTGAGAAAGAATGACTATGAGAACGATATCTACAACGGGGATCTTGGAAAGATAGTAGGAATAGAAAGCAGCCGTTTAAGCATCAAAATTGATGAACGAATTATAGACTTAGCTGTTGATGATTTGGAGGGGAAGATCTCTCTTGGTTACATTTTATCAGTCCATAAAAGTCAGGGGCAGGAGTACCCTTATATCATCCTTCCATTCATCAATCAATTCGGTAAGCACATGCTACAGAGGAACCTTCTTTATACGGCGATTACCAGAGCCAAACAGAAGGTCATCGTCATAGGTCATGGATCAGCACTGGAACGCGCCATAAACAATGCCAGTGTGATCCAGAGAAACACAAAACTCGGGGAGCGCATCAAAAGATGCCTACAGCAGAAGAGAAATCCTTCTACGCCTCAGTCGCCTGGGGAGCTTCCAAGCTCGGATCCAGAAGTCATGGTGCAGTCCTTATCCGAGACAGTCGAATCCTGTCTTATGGCTATGCACGAAGACTAGGAAAGACCGAATATACCGTATCGGCCATCCTAGATGCCTTATTTGGGTCCCGGGACTTTGACATGTCCGGAGCGCTTCTATTTTCAACCTATTTTCCCCATCTTGATGAACTAAAACTGGTATTTTCAGCCGGCATAAGCACCGTGTACTTCTTTGGAGAGGTGAACGACCAGGAATCCGTGAAATTCCTGAATACCCTGACCAAAGAGGGGTCTCCTTTAGAGATGGTGAAACTCGAAGTTTAATAATCCCTGAAACTTCCGTATCATCTAATATGGACCAGACACGCAAAAACGAAATCTATGAACGGCTGCTGGCAATCAACCTCCAAATTGATTCCAGCGCTATCCCTAATCCGGCCTACATCAACAGTAAGATTGGGCAGTGCCACATCTTCATTGATGAGGTAGAGAAGTTCGCCATACAGATAAACCAAGAGATATCGGTCATCCAAAGGGCCTTTAATGATGCCCAGGCCTCTTTCGATACGGCTAAAGAAGGCCTCATGACCACGGATGATGATATTAAAGACCGACCGAATATAAAAGACCGAGAAGCACTGGCCAATTCAAAGCTCAAGAATGAACTATTGGAAGTGCAGAAGTATGCCAATGACCTTTCAGACCTTAATAATCTTTTACGAGCAGTGTCCCTGAAACTCAGAAATCTATCTCGGGCCAATACCGACATCAAAATGCAGCTTAGAGTCATGGAAGCCCAGATAAAACTCGGGACCCCTTCGAACACGGATAGCGTTACCAAAAGCCTTATTGATGAGCTCAGTAGCGGTATCTTTGAAGATTCTGAGACCGCTACTGAAGAAATGTTAGTGGTCGATCCATCAGAGCCTTTGAATGTAGATAAGCTGCTCACGGATTCAACTAATAATGTTTTGCCACCAGCAGAGACTTGTATCGTACCAATAACAGATTCATCGGCAACGGCCTCTATACTTGAGACTGAACCGATATCTGAGGAATGGGTGGATTCTTGGCCAGAAGTCCCTGAAGATGCTGTGAAAGAAATTGAATCGACCCCTGAAAAGAAACCCATAGACATAGACAAGTTACTTGAAGAACAAACAAACATACCCGGACCTTCCGTTCCGGAAAAAGGAGGTGAGACGCCAAAAACGGAGATAAACACGACGAAGATTAGTGACGAAAAACCAAAAATCAACAAAGACGCTCTTGACTTGGATGCCTTATTAGGCCAGTACAAGTAGGCGTAAAAGGAGTTTGAGATCATGGCTGAGCTAGAAACCTTTGGCTTTGAAAATGAGGATATCCGAGGGGGTATCTATGAGAAGTACAAGGCCAAGAAAAACAATGTAGACCGGGTAGGCATTCTGTTCACGGACCCTAAGGCAATGTTTGCCGGGGCAAAAGTTCACTTCAACCAGAGATTCTTCCTCTGCAAAAAGGGAATCTGCTGTGAAAAATGCGGACTTCCGAAGTGGCGTGTTGGTTCTGCGATCATCAAGTACGGAACGGATAAACAAGGAGCTCTCAGAACTCCGTTCAGCTACGAGATTCTTCCATGGATCTTCAGCGAAACAACCTATATCCGGCTGAAGAACATCAACACGGAGTTCCCGCTGGCATCTCATGACATGAAGATCTCCTGCACCAATGAGGAGTATCAACATCTTGACCTCACCCCTTGTAACGAGTCCATATGGCAGGCTAAGGACGAGCTCAAGAAGAAGATCCTTGAAGAAGCCAAGCCGGTATGGGAGTACGTGAAAAAGGGTATCGCCAGCGACATGTCCATAGAGGAAATCAGAGACCTACTCAACGCCGGCAGTGTTGGTGGAGGCGGGGCGGTAGACCCGACATCAAAACTGGATCTGGATAAAGTATTGGACTCTGTTTGACCAATGATCGCAGGATTTGACCCTTCATTAACGCACTTCGGTTGGGTCATTCTTGATGAGAACAAGGAGGGGCGAGAGTCCCTCCTTGATTTCGGAATGTTTAAAACCGATACTGGGGACGGCCGCTTAATACAACGTCTCATTACCCAGCGGGAACGTGTCCGAAAACTCCTGACCGATACCGGAGTCCGATTTGTGTCTATGGAGTCCCCTTACTACATGGACTTCAGCACTGAACTATTATTTGCCCTTAATCAGTTTCAACACGAGGTGTACCTGGACTTGGGAGTGTTTGTCCTGTATCTACAGCCACAGTCGCTGAAAAAGTTGGCTATTCCAACCATGAAAACACAGGACATAGATAAAAATCACATGGTCCATGCAGCCAAAACAGAATTGGACATGCATGGAAAACGATTCGCAGAACACGTTGCTGATGCCTACTTCGCAGGAAAAGTAGGACGAAGGTTTTACCAATGGCATTTCCTAAAAAAACTTACCGATGACGCCCTGACGGATAGTGAAAGAGATCTTTTCTGTGGAAAGCATACGTTCGTCAAAGGAGTCAAAAAAGGCATCACGGAGTACACCGGCATCATTTACCGAGAAAACGATCAATTTTTTGACTATAGAAATCAAACCGTAACCTCCCAAACCATAAAAGAGGGGATCCTTCATGGCAGCTGAAAAAGAAAAAGCAATGTCTCCTGCTGAATATTACAAGAAAATATCCAAGGAGGACCGCAAAGCCATAGTGGATTTGGACTCAAAATCCAAGTCAATGAGCTTCATCCCTACAGGCTCTTGGGTCCTCAACAGACTCGCAGGTGACGGTAGCAATACCGACAAACCCGGCGGATTTCCTAGAGGTCGTATCGTCGAAATCTATGGCGATGAATCCTCAGGCAAAACCACTTTAGGATTGAGCGCCTGCAAACAAGCTCAAGACCTGGGCAGTATTCCCGTGTACGTAGACTTTGAACGCACGTTCGACAAGAATTACGCCAAAAATCTAGGGATCGATTTGGACCGGGAAAAATTCGTGCTTATGGAGCCCGATCATTTTCAACACGGTGCCAAAATGATCAAAGACGCCCTGCTCATGAAACCCGCCCTGATAGTCGTAGACAGTGTCTCAGCCATGATTCCCAGAGAATACTTGGAAGGCGCGGTAGACGAAGCCGGAAGACTTGGATTACAGGCACAGCTCATGTCCGTATTTCTAAGCATCATCAGCAAACACATAAGTGCACCTAACACCTGTCTGACCTTCATAAATCAGATGCGGTCTGTTATCAAAGGTAAGTATGAACGCGGCCCCTCTGAAGAATCCAGTGGTGGAAAAGCTCTGAAATATTATGCATCCATCAGATATAAGCTGGAGACCCTGTCCATCGAACGGATAAACGCCGTAAGCGGAATTACAGGTCTGCCGGAAAAAAAGGCCGTTAACCTCAAAGTCAAAGCCACGGTCACCAAGAACAAAATCGATAAGCCTTACCTATCCGGACCCATCTACATCCGCTTCGGAGAAGGCTTCGATAACGTCATGTCCGTTATTGATCTTGGCGTGAACACCAACCGTATCAAGAAGGCCGGTCCCTTCTTGAAGTTCGTAGACGGAGACCAAGAGGTATTCAAGGTTCAGGGTAAAGAGCAACTCAGAACTCTGTTGGTCAATGACCTTAACATCTTCAACCGTCTCAAAGATGTCCTGGCGAGCTCTATCGTAGAGGACGTGAAAGAGAAAGAACTCAACGAAGAAGCAGCGGAAGAATCTGATGAGATGGATCAGATGTTAGAGAACGTTTCCAAAGCCTATACCAAAAAGACTGCAAAAGATGACTGAGATCAGGATCAGAAACTTTCAGAGTATTGCCGATCTGACATTCTCAGTAGACGGCTTCACGGTCGTCTGTGGGAAAAACAATATTGGCAAGAGCGCTATTGTCAGGGCCATAGACTCGGCCCTGACAAATCAAGCCGGCGATAACTATATCCGACTCGGTAAAAAAGCCTGCGAGGTGTCCTTCAAAAAGGATGCTCTTAGCATAGAGTGGAAGAAAGGAGACACCGCCACCTACGTAGTAAACGGAGAGTCTTTTTCTAAACTCAACAGAGCTGTTCCCAAACCAATTCTGGATGCGGGATTTCGAGAAATAGAAATTGGGGACAAGAAAAAATCTCCCCTCATAGCTCCACAGTTCGATGAAATATTCCTACTCGATAAATCGGGTCCGATAGTTACTGAGGTCCTGTCAAAACTCTACCATCTCGATGAATTGAGCACCGCGGATGAGCTCTGCCAAAAAGACATGAGGACCGCGAAGAGTTCTTTGAAGACGAAAGACCAAGACCTGGTAGATCTCAATAAGAAACTGGAAAAATTCGTAGGTTTCGATGCAATATTGAAGGACCTCGCGGAAGTAAAAAGACTTGATGCCGAATGCGAGATCCTGAAAAGACAGATCGCGGAAATTGTAGATCTGAAAAACAGACTTGAGACGTCAGCTCATAGGGTCAAGACTCTTAAGAAGGTTTTTGACCTTCTTATCCCTAGCTACGATAGATGTGAGCAACAGCTTGAAGAATATCAGGAAATTGGAAAATTCCGTGAATCATTCAATGCCAATCAATCGAGAGTCAATAAACTACAAGAAGTCTTCAACTTAGATATACCTAAATATGGAGACTTTATTGATTTGGTAGCTCAGACGGAAGCTTTAAGAAATTGGAACGGTGCCCTCAGACCGTTGGCCACGATGGTCAAGAAACGACGGGCCCTGCTTAAAGAAATGACTTCACTTGAAGACCTGACAAAACAAACGGAATCTACGGAAGTCTTACTAAAAGACCTTGAATACCTAAAAGGGTATACCGATAGCTACACAATACTCTACATGTCTCGTGAAATGGTTTACGAGGGGCTTCGTCAGACAACCGATCACCTGAATAAAGCCAAAGACGAAATGGCGACTTTTAAGGTCTGTCCACTATGCCAAAAAGCGATGTAACGGATTTTTTGTTCATAACGGCCAATGACATTCACATCAGTGATGTCAGTCCTCGGTCACGTACCGATGATTTTAAGAAGGCCATACTCGAAAAAATCCATCAAATGTGCCTTGCCTGCAACAAGCTTAAAGCAGACGCAGCACTATTAGCCGGAGACTTATTCAACCACAAAAATCCTATAAAGAACAGTCATTCCCTTGTCCGGGAACTCATAGAGGCCTTCAAAGAGTTCAAATGCCCTGTCTACATGATTGAAGGCAATCACGACATATCGGCCAATAGACTGGAAAGCGTTGATGAACAGCCTTTAGGAGTCTTATTCGAAAGTGGGTATCTCCGACAGTTACGGGAAAAGATCATAGAGAAGAACGGCAAGAAGGTATCTCTTATTGGGGTGCCTTACTGCGAGGGACAAGATCCTTCCAAGCTCACATTGCCGGGAAAGAAAGACTGTGTATCTCAGATATGTCTCATGCATATATATGCGGCTCCCATACCAGGTTCACTGTTCAAAGAGTCTATACATGGATATCGGGAATTCATGGGTCTTGAACCGGACATTTTTGTTTTAGGGCATTATCACCTAGACCAGGGAATCACGGAGCAAGATGGAAAGTATTTCGTGAATATAGGGTCTTTAAGCCGCGGTACAATGACCGATGAAAACCTTAATCATGAGCCACAAATAGGGTACATCCGAATTTCTGTAGGAGTGGACGGACCAACCTACATGGTTCAGTCCATCAAACTTAAGGTGAGACCTTCCGCGGAGATATTTGACCTGCAGAAACGAGAAGAAGAGAAGAAGGAAAGTCAAGAGATAGAACAGTTTGTGGACAAGCTCATGGCGGAGCCCGTGGTAAAGGCAGAGGACGCAACATTCAAAGATGTTCTTGAAGGCATGGATCTGACTCAGGCCGTGAAAAAAAAGGTACTTCACTACCTCGAAGAGGCCAAAAAATGAGACTTTCCTATAGCACTTGGAAGGATTACGATAACTGTCCAAAGAGGCATCATCTTAAGCATCGGGAAAAGATTGCATCGACCATTCCTCAGAATGATTATCCAAGACTATACGGGAATCTGGTACAAAAATTCTTTGAACTATTCTGCAATATCTGGCGATTCAAAACACCCTATATGCCCGCGGATTTCATTCGAAGTAAGCTCGTCATTCTGTGGGAGGATTTGTTAAAAGCATCTGTGGTGGATTGGAACTCTACGATTGCTACTCTGACTTCGGATCAGATATTGGATAAGGCTTTCGATGACATTTTTGCAATTATGGAATCTCCTAATCAGAACTACTTCCTGAATACCAGATCAGAAGTGGCATTTAAAATAGCAACCAAATTTGATGTGAATCTTACCTGCAGGATGGATTTCATACACACGAATCCTCTTGATAACACCATCATGATCTTTGATGGTAAAGGGGCTAAAACCGTAGGCAAGAATGTCGATAAAGATCAGTTGTACTTCTATGCACTGCTCTACTATCTGCACTACAAAATATTACCGATAGCTATGGGGTTTTTTTACTACCAGCATAACAAATTCGTAGCCGTACCCGTGACCATGGACCTGCTCAATGCTTTCAGAGAGCGACTATCTGAGGGTATGAAAAAGATCAACGCAGGCATAGAAATTGATGCCACTCCGAGTTGGAAGGCCTGCACTTATTGTGAGTACCGAATAGGCTGTACCGAGTACGTCAAATTCCAGGCGGACCATCATAGGGAAGCACTAGAAATATCCAATACCGAAGACACAGGCATCGTACAATTTGGACTTTAACGGAGTAGATGCAATGGACGAAATTCAAAGATTCACGAAGGTTAAAGAGGCTATTGATAAGCTTTCCGGAGACAAAATACGTCAGGAAGAGCGATTCAATACCGAGAAGAAGCAGCTGGAAAAGCTGATAGAGGAAATTACGTCCAAGGGCTATGACCCTACCAAACTCAATGAAATTGAGAAAGAAAAAGAGAAGACTCTGCATGAGACCCTTGACGTGCTTGAGAAAAGTGTAAAAGAACTTAAAGATAAACTCACAGCATTGGAGGCTTGATCGTGTTGAAGTTCTCAGTCAATACAAACAAAATGAAAACGGCCCTGGACGTAGTAACCTTTGCTACGGCTGATGCCTTCGAAAGCATCCTCACACACGCCCTATTCCGAGTAGAAGGGAACAACATTCACCTTCGTACCACGGACTCGGACAGAATAGGCGTCGCGTCCTGTGCCATAGAAAACGTAGATGGAGACACGCAGATACAATTCACGGCGTCACCAAAAAAGCTATCCGCGTTGCTGAAGGACTCCGACACTGACCAGGCACAATTCGTGTTTGATGATGGGTCTCTTCGGGTCTGTGTTTCAAACAACGACAAAGCCTATACCACTTTTCCATCCTTCAAACCCGAAGAGTTCCTGACCTTCGAGGAGGAGCTCGTAAAGTTTGTGGACCTCAAAACGGTGAATGCCGGAGTACTCCTGACCGGTATACGGTTCATAACCGGATTTCTACCCCAGGACGATAAGAACAAAAAGTTTGCCGGCATGTACGTGTCGGAAGGCATCCTCTACGGGTCAAACGGCAGCAATAAGATAGGGGCTTTTGAGAGTATCGACCTCAAGGATCTGGAGAATCTGTTCATCAGAAGGGTCATGCTATCGGACATTGTGGGATTCATAGACAAGACTGATGTGGACAACACCATCATCAAGAGTACCAGCAAAATGATTGGGGTATTCTCTCCGGACGGATCTTATGGACTAGGATTTCTTAAGCCTACGGAAGACATGTCTAAGTTCCCCATGGCCAAAATAACCATGACGCTTGATAGGCCCTCTTGTGACGGCTTCAACATCGATAAGGGTCCTCTTATCAAGAAGCTCAACAGGATGGCTGTAACGGCCGATGCGGACGCTACAATCAAGTTTGACCTGCTGAAGGCTGCTGAGGGTACTCCAGGAACGATCGAGATGTCTACGGTCTGTGACAGGCCTTCTACGGAAAGCATTGCCTGTAAGAGGCTAACAGGAACCGAGTCCTTCTCTTTTGCTCTGGAGTATCGATTCCTAAAGGGTGTCCTTGGACAATTCCAGGCCTCAAACATAGATGTTTATGTTGATGCCCAGAAATGTACCATCATAAGCGAGGCCGAAATAGAGATAGAAGGGCCGGATAAGGATAAGCCTGTACGAAAGCCTTTCAAAGAAGTAGCCTTCCTAAGTGTGTCCAGACTCATAGGTGGAAAACTCAATGACACAAGAACTCCAGAGCCGAGTCGACAAGATTGATGGCTTCTACACAGCTCTCAAGGCCAATAAAGCCTCTCTTGAGTCCCAGATAACGGGACTCAAGGATGAGATAGAGTTGCTGACCAAGACCAGTGCTGTCCTCAAGCATCTGCTGGATGTCATGGTCAAGGATGAGATATCCAGGATGGCAGGATTGGTGACGTATGGTCTTAAAGCTATTTTCGATGACCAGAATCTATCTTTCGTGCCGGTCATCACCAAGAAAAACGATAAGGTCAACATTGAGTTCAAAACCGAGAACAACGGGGTCCGTGGTGATTTCGGATCTTTTGGAGGCAGTGTAGCTGTGATAGAGAGCTTTCTATTGCGGGTACTTTGCATGCTGAAGTTGAAGCTGGCAAGGTTCATGGTTCTTGATGAAACTTTTGCCTCAGTAGGAGAGGAGTACATTCCGAATACGAGCAAGTTGGTCAATGAGCTCTCAAAGAAGACGGGATTAGACGTATTGTTGGTGACACACCAGAAGGAATTCCAGAACTCGGCACAGCGTATTTATAGAGTCAAGGAAGCTCCTGATGGCTTAAAAATTGAGTCATTAAAGTGAATCGATACGACATTGCCTTGGACAAACAGCCCTCTGAGGCTGATCAATTGTGGGATATAGCTACGAGATCTTGGCCAATACTCGAGAGCATAAATACAAAGATATTACAGGGATACACAGGAATACAGGGAACAACAGGAATACAGGGAACAACAGGAATACAGGGAACAACAGGAATACAAGGAATACAGAGAATAACAGGAAGAGACCTGGCAACCTGGATGGTGGAGTACATGGATACACAGGAGTTTTGGGATACATCTACGGTAATACAGAGGTAGTATGAGTCAAGCGACTTTAATGCAGATTGATCTACAGAATATTTTTTATGCCGCTAAGAACAAGGGCGAACGTCTGGACTTTGAAAAAATATGGGACTACTTTCACGCCCGGGAAACCGAGTTCCTAACGGATATGATCATGTACATGATCCGTGGTGAAGATTTTGACTCTACACGCTTTGAAAGGAAGCTGGAGTCCATAGGCTATAATCTGAAGATCAAGACCACGGTAAAAATCATGCACAACAGACGTCCGGTCTATAAACAATCCAATCATGACGTAAACATTGTTATAGACTGCATGGATCGAATTGGAAGCTTCGATAAGTTGATACTTATGTCAGGAGACGGGGATTTTGTGGACCTCTGCCAATACCTGAGAAAAAAAGGTAAACAAGTTGAAGTGTGGAGCTTCAAAGAATGTTACAATTCAATACTCGAGCCCCATGTCGATCGTCTCCACTTCATCGACGATAGTTTCTTCCTCAAAAAATCTAGCGTAAGTGTGTTTGGATTTAACAGAGGGGCGGGTGTAGAATGCGAACCTCCGGCGCAGTATACCGAAAGCTGAAAGAAGCTAAATATTATCATTGGCGAATGCTGTGCCGGAAACTATTTCGTAGAACCCCGGCAAACTGCAAGTATTGCCATCCATACGCATTCACCAATTCGGAAGGCAAAAAATACGCCCTACGTCTGTGCCTCATTCACCAAGACATCGAGAACGTAAAAAAAGGTATCTTCCCCAACCTGGTCGATATCTGCAATGAACCAGAAATCAGTCATTGCGATGGGTATGCGTACCGGTATACCAAGGAAGAAGCTAAAAAAATCTTTGAAGATGAACTCAACAACACGAAAATTAAAGAAGAAAAATATCCCGATATTTGCGCTCTGGAATGGGTCCTGGAACGATATGCCGTAGGTATCCCACCCCTCAAAAAAATTCAGATGGCCTACTACCACATAAAGGGGCTATTCACGTGACCGTCACAAAAATAAACCTATGCAGTAGAGTCTCAAAAAGACTCGAAAACGGAAAGCTATATACGGTACGCTCAACTTCAGGTGATCTCAAACCCGTATTTGATGCATTCCTGGAGGAGATCCTGAATGCCCTGTCTGAAGGAGGCAGGATAGAAATACGCGGTTTCGGAGTCTTCAGTATCAAAAACCGCAAAAATCGAATCGGCAGGAATCCCCGTACCGGAGAAAAGGTCGACATCCCTTCCTACGTCGCACCGATATTCAAGTTCTCAAAAGACGCACAAAAAATATTTGATGATAAGCTGAAATCAGCATCTCGAATAACCGCTTAGCTCTACCGCCGCCCCCCTTCGCCCTTCATCTATCCGAATTCTTAATAATCTACTAATATTTGGTATTGGTGTATACAAGATGGGAGTTGCACATATGAAAGTTGCCCTTGAAAGTTGTTCTTGCCTTACCATTGGAACACTTCAAAAAGCCATTCACAGGATGATTGATAGGGATTATCCGGATACCAATGCCCAGGAGCTTTTTGATTTGACCAAAACAGAACTCGAAAAGTTCTGTGTAGCCAACCAACACTTCCAATACCAATGCATCAAGAATCAATTAGGAGGTCATCGCTGGTTCTTCCAATGCCCGCGGTGTGAAGGACGTATCAGCAAACTATTCCTACCTCCTGAAACAAGCTCCATGGAACATATATACCTATGCAGAGAATGTCATGGTCTAAAAAACCAGTCCGTACTCATGAGCAAGAATAAGATCTACAAAAAGGTGACTGTTCCTCTACGCAGACTCAAAGAAATAGAAGATAAGGTTGAAAGAGGACATCTCACTTCAGATAAAGTCAAAGAACTTCTCGATGAGTACGACGCCATAGAAAAAGAACTCAAGAGTTCCCCAGAATACAGACTATACGCATTCAAGAAAAAGCGCGGGATGACTTGACGCCGGCAGATACTGAAACCCTCTACTTCCGACTCTATTGCTCCTACCTCCTACAATCACAAGATGTCCGTGATAACTATGACATGCTCACGGACCAATATCAGAACTACCCCGAGTCTTTCAAAAGCCTAAATAGATACGAACTACTGCGTCTCAAACAGATGCAGGACGACATACTCAACAATAGACATACCCTTTTCTCAGGACCAATATCCCTTGATACAGAAACTCCAGAATGGGCAAAAATAGAGCAGAATGACCGAAAACATAATGATATTTGCATGTCCCTGGCCAGACACAAAGGAGCCCTTCTTCAACCCAGCATAGGGCCTATAGACCTAATAAACCTTGAACACCCATCACGGTTCGGATCAATAGATATATATGTCCTGAGTAACCGTATCTGCTACATCATCGAAATCAAAACCAAACCGGCTACCCATCACATTGTGGGGCAGATGATTAAATACTACATTGGGGAGTGTCTGAAGTTGAATATGAAGGTGTTCGATGATGTGAAACTAGTCACCCTGTGTCCAGGATATGATCAAACGGCCTATCGGGGACTGCAGAATATAGGAGCCAAAACTTTATTGATGAACACTAAGACATTAGAAATCAGTTTGTTAGATCATCCATCTGGCGATCCTTCCGTCCATTCATGATACGTTTGGTATCCCCGTGATTTAAAAGATACCGGCAAAGGAATACCAAAAGTACACCAACAACAAAGAACAGCACTCCCAGAACTAAAAAAAAGTCCATGTAATACTCTCTTGATACTAGGTTAGCAATCATGGTACAGAAACTTGCCATTCGGATGCGTATCAAGCCGCCTAAGCGCAGAAACCCTGCGCAGAAGCTAAAGGCCAGACTCTATTATCGCAGGAACCGAGCACGCATCCGACTACAGAGAAAGAAATATCTTCGTAAGTATAAGACCGTTATCAAACACAGAAAAATGTTTCTGCGGTTCAAGCCTTCGTGGTTCAAAAAACCCACAAAACCCCACCACATTAAACCCAAAAAACCCGCACATCTCAAGATTATTACGCCCAAACATATTAAGCCTCACCATTTCAAAGCCCCGCCTCCGAAACATCTTAAAACCCATTGATTATTAGTGGGTTATTAATACTGCTTTATTATCATAGGCTTCCCCCCGTATAATAGATATAGAAAGGGGCCTACTGCTTATGACGCCTGACGGTATTCGAGAACATTTCGAAGTCTATAGAAAAGTCTTTAGGACCCTTCTAGTAAAACATTTCCTAAATCTTCCTGTAAAATATCAGGAAAGATTCCTGGTCCTGGTAGAAACTTTTATGAAAGACTGCAAAAGGGTGTATAATGAGAGTAAAGAGGTAAAGGAAAAGACTATTCGGGTACGCATTGAGAGAATATTACCTCCAGATAATCAGGCAGAGGAATACATAGTTTGTGGAAGGACAGAGGGGGTATCAGAAGAAATTAGAATGGCTTTCCCTTCATCAAAACCAAGACCGGATATAGGGAAAAGTCTAATTCACACCATGTACAGCATAGATGGTAGTGTCTGGTACTCATCAAAAGAACAGCTTTTAACTGGAAGGAGTATATCATGAAAAGGCCTCGATATTACAGCTACAGAGCCCCACGCAAGAGAAACATAGACTGGACACGAGGGGAGCGCCTATTGGCCTATGCCCTGCGAAAAGATGGTAAGAATACCGACAGTATCCGGGAATACTTCCGACTACTCAAAGGGAAGTCCATCAAGCGTACGATGGTCTATAACCTCGTCCGCATTGGGAAAGCTGAAACGTCCGATCTATGCTTCGCATGCTGCCAGCCGTTAGTACCAGAGGATAAGGTGACCAAAAAGAAGCATCGTCATGGACCTGTCCTGTGCAATGCCTGCAAATTGAAGCTTTCGGCTTATAAGAAGAAGATGCGGAAAATATTCATGAAGATGGGACTCTGTTCTGTGTGCGGTAATAAACCGCCCGTTCCCGGCCATAAGTCTTGTGTAACCTGCATTTCAGCAACACACAGACGTCGGTATGAGGCGGGTTTGTGCGGGGCATGCGGAAAAAGGCCCATTGCCATTAACCGAAGCAAGGTCCTGTGTATTTCATGCCTGAAAAACAACATTAAGCGTACTGCGTTGTATCGGCAGAAGAAACTTCAGGTCCTTGAAACCTTGAAGAAGAAACAGGGGCAGAGGAAGGATACCAAAAAGAGACTGTTGGAAAAGACCAGGAAGCTGAAGCACTCAACAAGGAGTCGGAACTATGTTGGCTAACATGCAGACGGTCAACATCGTAGACATGCATGCTTCGTGCAAATTGTGCGGAAAGGATCTCCTGGATATCATAAACTTCAAATACACGGGAAAGACCATTCCAGGTCCTACATGGTCTGAGGAAGTCTGTGTATGCAGAAAGTGTGGTGCGGAGTTCCTGATACACTATGACTTTTTTGATCCGGATGGCCACATTAATGCCAGGACGTTCATTGGAGACGTTAATAATGCCGAATACAACTGGCAGGACAACCTCTCTGATGAACAGAAGATTCTGGTCATGAATCATCTGAAGAATTGTCCTACATGTGTAGGTCGCCTGGATGAGGAAACCCTGACGGATGCATGGTTCGGTAGTCTCATCAGATCAAAAAGAGCTATACAAAAGTCCGATTCGGGTGTATAATATGGATCGGACAGAATAGGAGAATCATTATGGACAAGCGTATTTTCGGACTTATTCTCGTAGGGATGGCCATCCTGATTTTCATTTCCTGTGTGGTCTTCCACCTTTCTCCAGTCTATCTTGCCGTAGCATCTATCGTGATAGGCATTGCAGGTGGAAATGTGTATGTCGACATCACAAAGGCTCGTAGGTCATGAGTACGCACACAGGATTCAAGGTCACATACGATAAGGGTGAGGTTTGGGAAAAGGACCGGTATGTGAACCGTGGGAAGACGTATGCCACGAACTGGCATACGGTGGACAGGACGAGGATTCAGCAGCTTGAATTGTACTGGAAGGGTAAGCAGGTAGCGGAACTGAAGAGACAGGACGATACCAAGGACTGGGTGTTTTTTTTGACGGGGGCAACGGATCTCTTTGACGATAGCGTGGAAATACTATTCCGGACCATCGGAATTGTAGATACAGACGGTCAAACACATAAAGTGACTGTTGAGGAAAAGACCGGAGAAATTACCCGGTCGAAAGGATGATCCGTATGAGAAAATGGTATTGGATTTTGCTTATCTCTCTTCTTTCTAACGTCGTCACTGCTCGTACAGTATATATAAATATATACGATACAACATCCAAAACAGGAATTTCAGGAGTAACTTTTTCGTTCAGCGACGGCCTGACCCCCACAATTACTGAAACTACCTGCCCACCAAGGATAGGAGTCTGTTATACATTCACAGTGCCAGATAGTTGGGCAGGAAACATAACTCCTTTCAATAATCCAGATACTCTATTTAGTCCAACTTATAAAAATATTTCTGCTGGTTCTCCTACACTAATATTCGCTTTCGTAGGATCTAAGCGTTACTATCTACGAGGATCCATAAACGTCCAAATTCCTAATGTGGGCGTATATGGATTAAATAATGCAGAAGTAAAATTCTCTCTTGTTCCTCCCGCAATAGGAGACACAGTAGGTACAGTATACAATGGAAATCAGTACTTCCTTAAATTCTACAAAGGTTGGAAAGGAACAATAAGATTTTCAAGAAATGGGTATGTTTTCAATCCTCCTTACAAGGATTTTTTTGACCAAAATATTACAAATAACAATGCTAATGTTATCTATAATTCTCCTGCGGCCACAGACACAGCCGCTCCCGTGCTGTACCTGAAAACGCCGCTTGGTTCAAATCACTCCCTTGGTATTTATGATACCATCGAAACTTCAGTTATTGATAACTCCGAAAAAATTAAACAATACAGCTATCAAATAAGCTATGACAATGGCGTAAACTGGAATACAACCAGAACAGACATAAAAACAGACTATGAAACTGACTTTTTTTATGCAAATGACACTTCTTGGACAGAGTGCAAAAGAAAAATACCCTTCAAACCAGAGAACCTTAGTAACAACTGCCGGATAAGGACCATTGCTCAAGATTTTAGCTTAAACTCTGACACTGTCCAGTCATCAAGCTTTTCCGTGATCGATACAACGCCAACTGTGACCCTGAACTACCCAACAGGAGGCGAAGTATGGGATACAAATACTGCATATAACATCACTTGGATCGCTTCGGATGACAGCAGCATTACCAGATGGAAAGCCTGTTTAGATAACGATTCGATTATTGGTGGTCCCGGTAATCCACAATCAAGTTCTTGGAAACCTACTGCAGCATATCTCGGTAATCACACACTTAAAATTGCCGTGTATGATGCAGGAAACAGAACCAGAAATTCAATTTCTGGAAGTTTCATCATCCGAGATCCTAAGCCTACTCTCCTGCAGCCAAAAAACGACTCTACTAACACACCCATAAATATCAGATTGTCCTGGAATCCTATCACAGCAGCAGGATCTTATACGGTCCAAGTATCAACTACTTCCAGTACAAATACATACACTACGTCAAACCCATATCAAGACATTGTAGGTCTGAACAACAGCACTGTTCATAATTGGAAAGTCAGAATCACTTCCAACAGCACGTGGTCTGAAACTCGAAACTTTACAACAATCATTGCCGCCCCCGCAAAGCCTATCCTTACGACACCGATCAACGATGCCCCCAATCAGTCTATTGCACCAACCCTGTCCTGGACCACAACCGGTGCAACAACCTGCACCCTGCAGGTTTCCAGGAATGCAAACATGTCTTCGAATACCGCCTATCCTACCACGACACTTTCTAAGGCTGTATCGGGACTGCTCAATAGCACCAAGTACTATTGGAGAGTCAAAGCAGTCAACATAGGCGGAACAAGCCCCTGGTCAGACACCGACAGCTTCACGACCATTGTCATCAACCCAACCGTCCCTACCCTGACAAGTCCTGCAGACGGAGCAACAGAACAGCTCTTTACCCCAACCCTGACGTGGACAAAACCATCAGAAGCAGCTTCCTGCTCCGTTCAAGTATCTATCAGTTCAGGATTCACAACAATATCCGAGGCGGGAAAGACCACAGGTAATTCTTACATACCTCCAGCACTCCAAAAGAACACTACCTATTACTGGAGAGTGTGCGCCATCAACGTCGCTGGAACAAGCCTGTGGTCAGACACCTTCAACTTCAAGACTACTTTTGATGCCCCAACAATCTCAACAAACCTGCAGATTACCCCCAATCTGCATTCAGGAAGTCAGGCTACAATCTCCTGGACGGCATCAGCCATCAATAACGACCTTACAACCCAAAACATATCCTGGTCTACTGATGGTGCAAACTTCACGGTACTCAGCAACACAACACACACCGGATCCTACGAGTGGACCATTCCTACTAATTTTGCATCCAACACCTGCAGAATTAGAGTCCAAGTCGTAGATGGATCTGGAAAGAGTGCCACAATCACCTCCGACCCATTCACAGTAACAGACACCATACCTCCTACCACCCCCATCGTCACCATCCCGGGTGATGTCTGCTACACAGGTAGACCGTTCATCATCACATGGACCGAAGTCGATAATATTGGTATCACAGCCCGAAAAGTAACTCTCTACGATGGGTCAATCGTCGACGGGGGGTCAGGCACCTATACCTGGACCGCCCCACAAAAACTCATGACCGGCAAGTTTGGCATCAGGGTCTATGACGCAGCCGGAAACTCATCCTACGCAGAGTCTGGCTCATTCACAGTCAAAGACACTACCAAACCCGTCCTGACCCTAAATAGCATCGATACCAGCGTCTCAGTAGGATCCAAACATCCTCTGACCTGGACCTGCTCGGATAACCTGGGAACCGTGTCCGTAGCCATTTATCTGGTCAATGGAACGACTACCCGACTGGACTCAATAACAGGTACGAGCTATGAATGGACCGCTCCCATGGCCGGCCGGTACCACTTCCTACTCAGGGCCTATGATGGGTCAGGTAACAAGACCGAGGCCACGTCCAAGGAATTTACGACCAACCTCACCACAGAAATCAGGGCTTATGCCCGGGCCATCCCCAAACAGCTAGAACTGCAGCTGGTTAAGGGTATGGCCATCTTGGGAGTGGATAAGTCTGAGATGACGACATTCCGAGTACTCGACACAAAAGGTCGTGTTTTGGTGAACTACCGGACCTCAGAGGTAGGATACCATACAGTTTCCATGGATCGGACCGTATCGGGAAGGTATATTGCTATCCTGAGCAGGGCTGGAAAGCAAGTCCTACGGCCGGTAATACTCTTTTGATAGGGTTGTTGGGGATCATGAACACAAAAGCCTCAGTAAGAAATATATTAGCGATGGCCAGAGGAGTGGTCGTTGTTGATGAGAATATTGCTGGCATAGAGTCAGAACTCCTAAAACGAAACATCAAAGTAATATCCATACCTAAGGGCACCGATGACGAAATAATCAAACAGGTATATCTTCCCAGACGAATCTTGATCACAACAAATTCCGCACACTTTATCGATGACGCATCTTCCTATGAATATGGAATCATAGCTTTGGATCATCTGAAATTTAAAGATCCCAAAAATATGGCAGTTTTAGTCAGCAAAGCCCTCATCAAACATCAACTATGGGCCAAAGGGCATGGATTTATTCTTAAACTAAACGATAAGGGTGAAGGAACGATAGAAAATCTCATATCATGATAAAAAGCACATCAATCAAAAACGTCGTGAAAAATGTCCTAGCCATGGCACGCGGTACTTTGGTTATCGATGAGTGCGTGCAAGAATTAGCTAAGCCTCTTTCAGCCAGCAACATTCACATCATTACAACAAAACCCGGAGAAAAAGACGAGCAAATCATCGAGAGACTTCTTCCAAATCGCATCATAGTCACAAAAAATCCCGATGATTTTAAGGGGCATGCGTCCTCTTATGATATTGGAATCATTGATGTCAGTAAGCTTAAATTTCTTGATCCAAATCCAAGCCCAACAAAAAACAAGACCGTTCAATCTATTTCGAACGCAATAATAGAATTTTCACTGTGGAGTAAAAGACACGGTTTTATCATCACTCTGTACGATAACAAAAAACCCGTATTCAAAGAACTCACTGAATGATCCTGAAACTCTACGACTATCAGACCGGTGACGTCATCTCAGATGCTGTAGGTCTATACTTCGGTAAGGTCTATCAAGGCCAACACTGCGTCTTCCCTGTTGTAGCCCGTATCTTTCCCACCACCGAAACCACAATTACGGATTCCTCAGTATTCCTGACCAGTACTTGTGGTAACGCAGAATTTGGGTACTACTTCGGAGGGAAAGATTTTACCAGCAACATCAACGCCGGCACACTCCCGAACCACTTCACGGTTTCCTCGGACGCTACTGTAGGATCCCTTTATGGAACACCCCTTCAGTTCTACGATGCAACGTCAGAATACATGTGGTTAGATGTAGAAGCACCCACCAATCTACAGGGCTATGGCGAATCCAGCTACCGACTCCTCTACAACTTCAGCTAGATTTATCTTTATTTTTCCCCGCTAATTCGATACCATCCTATAAGGTGTACTCGCGGTCCAAGCATATATTGGGAGAGAAAAGAGGTAGGACTCGACTCTCTACCACGGGCCGCGAGTATCCCTGAAAAGAAAACATGGACCTATATAAAATCTTGAACGTGCCTCAAGATGCCTCGCAAGATGACATCAAAAAGGCATACCGGAAAATAGCGCTAAAAGCACATCCCGATAAACGCAAAGGCGGATCGGAAGAGTTCCGTAATGCCACGGAAGCTTACTCCACACTCAAAAATCCTGAGACACGAAAAGCCTACGACGCCATTATAACGCCCCCACAGCACATAAAACATCAAGGTAGTGACCTCAGCGTAACCCTCAAGGTGAAGATAGAAGACTTCATAAATGGTGCGGAAAGGGTCATTCGAGTTACCAGGAAAGGCCTATGCCTTGCCTGTGTGGCAACAGGGTCCACAGAAAAGAAGAGCTCTTTATGCCCTGCTTGCGGAGGTTCTGGATACGACTCCATATCCATAATCCTGGGACCTAAGAAGCGTTGCCGAAAATGCAGCGGTTACGGAACCATACCTGATGGGGATCGGTGTAGGATTTGTTCCGGAACAGGACTTGTTGATGAAACCCTTCAACACAACATAAAGCTTAATCCTCTCAGGGATATTGTCATCAAGGGATCGGGAAACTATCTGACCCCCAACGGATTCCCCGGGAATCTTATCGTAGAACTTAATCAGGCTAAGGATCGATTATATTCCCGTCACGGTCTGGACCTCAAACGCCTTATCCAGATATCTCCTGCCAGAGCAGTACTCGGGGGCAAGATACCTATCAATGTTTTTGGATGTAATATTGAACTTGCCATTCCTTCCGGGTCTCAAAATGGAGCGGAAATAGAGATAAAGGATGCAGGAATATTCTATGAAAACAGACAGGGCAATTTGTCCATAAAAATTGAAGTCCTTACGCCCAATATTGTTACCAAGGAAGAACACGACCTGTACAATAAACTCTTATCACTTGAGGACGTATCATGGCAGACAGTCCAGAAGTTACCTCTCTAAAGATCAATCAACAGGGCCAGATTCTCGATCAGTACCGAATGTCCATCTTTAATCTGGAAATACGTCTGGAACTCCTGAATAAGATGCTGGAAGAAAAAGGAATAATGTCGGCGGGAGAACTAGAAAAGAGATGGCCCCTATACCTCAAGAATCAAATAGGTGTAATAGGCCCGGATGGAGTGATGGAAGGTTCATGTAAGACTACTTTTTACGACGGAAAATAAAACAGATTGATAAATAAAAAGGAGCATGGAAAAATGCGAATAATTGAAGTCACAAAAGCTTTCTCACTGAATGAAATATCCTTCAAAGAAGGTCATAAGTATGTCATGGCTGAGGACACCGAAAGTCAGTACCGAAGCATTCACGGGGACTGCTTGGGAATGTCCTATCCCATTGATCCATCCTATCGTCCTTACAAAGGCGAAGATTTAACAAACAAGAAAATCTTAATATGGCGCACCGGAGGAATAGGAGATATCTTTTTTGTCAATGCAGTATTTAGGTATCTCAAAAAACGTCACCCCACCTGCTTCATCCGAGTCGCTACCGGATGCAGGGAACCATTAGAAAACCTGCCAGAAATCGACGAGCTCTATAAGATGCCTTTTGATGCAAAATTACTCGAGGATTCGGATTATCATCTTTTCTTCCAGGGTATCATAGAAGCATCATCAGACCAATCCAAAAGGACTCATGCCGTAGACATGTTCTTCAACTACTTCGGAATTGATTCTCTGCAATTCCCGGCAGCGGACAAGCGTCCCCGCCTGGTATTCAGTGAAGAAGAACAAATATGGCTCAAGACGCAACTCAAAAAAATGGGCATATCCGATCAAGAATATGTCATTGGAGTCCAACTTGAGACCTCCTCACCATTACGAAATTTCCCAAAAGATAAGATGAAAGCCTTCATCGATATCGTGGCCCAAGAAGAAGGCGTGAAAATAGTACTCATAGGTAACGAACAACAAAAACCACTTGCCGGATTTATCAAAGGCAATGCACCAAATATTCTATTAGGCGTCGACTTCTCTGTCCGCCAATCCATCGTACTAGCTCAGAGATACAACCTCATCATAGCCCCCGACACCTTCATGATTCAAACCGCAGGAGCCCTAGAAAAGCCCCTCATAGGCCTGTACGGACCTTTTGCCAGCGAAGTACGCATGGCATACTTCAAGAACGCCATAGCCCTTGAGCCCAAAGTCGTTTGCGGTCCTTGCTGGAAACATGATTTCCGACCATGCATTAAAGGATACCCATCTCCCTGCTTTTCTCTGGTGAATGTAGAGGACGTCCTACAAGCCATAGACTATCAGAAGGTAAAATTCACAGGATCACATTTCAAGTACATGACTCGATTCCTCAGAGATCCTGAGTTCACGGAAGTAGACCGATACTTCCTCAGCGCCGATAAAGGTCTCTGCTTCTTTCCCGGGCATTACAAACATCCCAACATGATCCGGGTAGACATGAACCAGTTTGTGAATCCTGATATTTCAGACCTCAGCTCCGAGTTCCCAAGAGGATCCTACCCCTTCGTGCTCTATATGAATGACTTTTCCCAGAAACGCGTTCCTCTGTACCATAACTGTAAGGCCTTAGTCAGACCTGGTGGACATTTCATAGCCTATAAAGAGGATGCTGGAGAACAGTTCTTCAATGAAATCAAACGGGATCTGGGTACAGAATTCACCCTGCTCTACTCAAAACTAGACCCTGTAAGAAAACAAGCGATTATTGTGGCAAGGAGACCCTTGTGACTGCTCCCACGACTAAAGTCGTGGGCTTCCATGAGCCCTCACCCGTGCCTTCGCCTTGCGGCGAGGCATGGGTCGCTCAACAGACTCCAGCCCGAGTCTGAGTATCTCTAACGCAGAGTTTAAGTCCCTGCTTGTTCTGAAACCGCAATGAGGACAGTGATGTACACGAACACTCAAATCCTTATTCACCACTGTTCCACACTGAGAGCATCTCTGACTCGTTCCCCTTGGATTCACTGCTCTTATTGTCCTACCGGCACTTGCAGCCTTGTAGGTCAGAAACAGAATCAGTGTACTCCAAGCCGCATCAGAAATGCTCTTACTGAACTTCTTCTGCTCCAGCATGCCTTTGGCGTTCAGGTCTTCATGAGCGATCAGGTCATACTTGTCCACAAGTTTTTTAGAAGCCTTGTGACAAAAGTCATCCCGTTTGTTTTTGATACGTTCATGTATCTTAGCAAGAACTTTTTTGTGCTCTTGCTTAAACGTGATGTTCTCTCTGCGTTTTGCTTGTGCGAGAGCACCTTGCTCCAAGTTAAAGAAACGAGGCTTGTTAATCTTCGTGCCGTCAGAGCACTGAACGTATGTGATGAGTCCAAGATTGATACCTACAATTTTACCAGTCTTTGGAAGAGGATTGGGACGTTCTGTTTCACAAGAGAAGTACACATACCACTTGTGTGTAGGTTCGCTTTCATCCCACGGTTAAAACCGTGGGTTTTCTCGCTCACAGGATCATAAAGGAGCGCGCAGAAAATGGACAAGAAAGAAATTAAAAACATCCTTTGCAATTCGGCGCAACTAATCGCAGGTTGGAGAGATACTACTCCGACAGCGGAGTGGTCAAAATTCGATCAGGAATGTTATGACGGGATAATAAAAATACTCAAATCACTCGAACCGACAAGCCGTTCCGTAGTTATGAAAAATTACTGGATAAAACGGAAACAAGTCGAAAAAGATGCGATGGAGTTGCCTGTCAACGAAAGTGGGCTACATGTTGAAGCTGTTGAAAAGACAATTGCCGCTCTGGAAGCAGCTGAGTTGGCCACTACGTCTAACATGCCGAAGGTGCCATGCCCTGCGTGGTCTGAATCACCAATGGTCAGATGTCGTCTGGGGTTTCCTGGTGTATGCGGGCACCGATGTACATTGACGGTCACGGCACCTGTCGACTATCAGTCCGCATCTGCTAACATAGCTATGGCCGCGCAGATGGACGCATGGGTAGATGCTGTCAAGCGAGACAATTTCTACAATGCGGAATTGATTGCCTTTTTCGAAGAGTGTGCACAGCGACTTCGCCAGTAGCGAGTGACATTGTACAAAATGCCTGCCGCTTTTCATAGGCGGGCGCAGGAGGTATAGATGTACCGTATTTACAAGTGGCTTGAATGGTTTTTCTATAGGCGGTTGTGCATACGTCCAGATTTACGAATTTTTGGTAGCTTTATTCCGGCTTGCTGGTGGTATAATTTTACCGGAAAAATATCTGGGTACTTCCACCGTAAGACATGCGACCGCTGTAGGATATGAAGCGTCAAGACGAAATCGCACAACATACCAATGGTGGCGAAAAGCTACATGCAGGAACACGTCACCATTGGTTGTGCATTGCCGCTGACACTAAGGTAATTCGTGCAACGATCATACAACGGCCGCTACCGTAAAGGGGGGAAGCACCCACATTATGTGTATTCAAACTGAGGCAATGAGAACCGGAGCAAGAAAAGAGCAATGTATATGTCAAGATGAACTTGGTTTTTATGGCATGGAGCTTGTTTGCCACCCAGCTCCTTCTGGTTTCGAGCGGTGGTTGCCAACATATTCCGATAAGCGCCGGTTCAAGACAGATCAAGAAGCGGCGGTTGAATTTAAGAAAATAATGGCGCGGCTGGACAATAGGTGGTAACAAGGTTGGTTGCCCTCACTGTGACTTCGGCAGTTACGATGCTGTATGGGTATATGATGGCTTTGTGTGGGCATTCATCGCGTGGCTGAAGCAGCACCCGAAAGAAATAATAAGGTGGGCGAAAAACCTTCGTACACAACAACCCTATGGTGTTCGCTCTGCAAATAACCGAGTACATCGAAAAGGAAGACAAAAACTCCTATGACCGAAACATCATTAGCGTATCAACTCAAAGACCGACTCCTAAGAAAAGAACTGGTCAGCCAAGAACTCTTAGATGTCCTGTGCGACGAGGAAATAATAGAGTGCTACTGCCAATGCCCCAAATGCCGTGAATGGTATGTCCCCAAGGACGACATTCAACTGGTAGTCAAAAAGGCTAAAGATGCAGACGATTTTATCGACAAGGTAGCCAAATACAGATTGAAGCATACCGAATTGGCCTAGTGGCATAATCTTCTAATACAGGCAGCATTTTGAACTCTATTTTCCAAGGAGTCTATCGAAATGCTGTCCCCACTCAGAGTAGCCCACCGATTCATTGAATCCGAGATCACATTCACCAATGGCCCCAGTCAGGGTAGTCCTGGCGGCAGCCCTAGAAAACCCCTGAATCCTAAAGACGAGAAGCCTAAAGAAGTCCCTCCGAGAATCAAGAGTCTGCAACGCCAAAAAACCTTCTTAGATAAGAAGATTGAGCGTGAACAGAAACTCCTGCAGGAAAAGAAAGCTGCCCAAGAAATCAGGTATATGAACCTGCCAGATAGCGTTCAATCGGCCCTTCGAAAATTAAAAATCCTTCCTGGTAGAACCCTATCAATTACACACGACATCACTAGTGGCAAGAATGTGTACTCCGTACTACTTCGAAGGGACTTTGAAATCGTCGAAGATACAGTATCCCGTCTTAATAGACTCAAAACAGATCCTACCTTCGAAGGATTCGACTGGACAGCCAAAGGACCTACGATCTCCCTAATAGCCAAGGACCCCCCACAAGACCTCCCAGAACAACCAGGGGTCGCACCAAGGCCTTAAAATAATGCGAGAACTATTCAGGCAGGCCATAAAGGCTGCTCTCCATAGGGCATTCGACTACGGCCCCAAAACAGAAACCTTCCACCGTACCGAAGAGCTTCAAAACCTACAAACTGCATCCCGTCTTATAGGTACTGAGTCTCCTGAACATCTTAGGAGCTCTTTCAAGGCCTGTTACCATTCCGGATGGGGTGACGTGTTCTACGTCATCGCCGCCAATGCCAAAACGAAACCTGAAGATGCCAGAAGAGCCTGGGACTTGGCCCTGATGACCTACAGCATGCATAAAACCCCAGAAAAGGCCAAGACCTTCCTGGAAACTCGATTAAAGAACTATGACCAATCTATGGTCCCTGAGCAAGAAAACATATTTGTCAGAACTGCCATGGTATCCAAAATCCTGTCTGATAATGCTCTTACCAAACAAGCTCAGTCATGGAAAAAAGCACAGGGCATTATATCTCTGACCATCGAGGAGATGGAAGAGAAAGCCAAGGATAAAGACCTCATCATAGAACAGAAGGTTGATGGTCAGTCTGCCCTAATGGATTTCAAGGATGGGACCGTCAAATTTGCAAGCCTCGACGGCCGGCTGATGTGGGACTTTCCGCTTTCCGATGAAATAATTGACACACTCAAAAAAAAGGGGATCCATCAAGCTACGGCAGTAGGAGAGATGGCCGGATACGAAAAGGGAAAGATTCTATCCTTCAATGAATCCCAGTCCATCATCAAGAACGCTAAGTCCGATAAGGACAAGATCCATTGGTTTCCCTATCAGCTACTCAGCCTGAATGGGGAAGAAATCGATGATGACTTCGAGACCTATAAAAAGGCATGGCCAAAACTCACAGGACTCTTCAAAGGGGCCAAACATGTTCATCCCGTTGAATACTACGAGGGCGGTATACCTGCCCTTAAAAAGGCCTGGAAGAAACTTGTAGAGCAAGATGAGAATGAGGGCATAGTTGTCAGGACTTCCGATAACAAGGTCTACAAAGCTAAACCTATTTTCACTTACGATCTGGTAATCCTGGCCGTAGGAGATAAGAAGGGTAAGAACTGGCCAAAGAAACAAATTGGTACGGCTCTAATGGCCTTTATGGACTCTGATGGGGTCTTTAGGGTAGCTGGAGAAGTTGGAACGGGCTGGGATGTTGAGGAGAGCAGAGACCTGTTTAGCTGGGCTCAGAAAACCAAGGTAGATGAGGATGAGCATCTTGTATGGGTGAAACCTCAGAGAATCATGGAAATTCAATGGGAGCGTACGACCATAAAGCCTATGAATGCCTATAAGTATTCCCGGGGCAAGTATGAAAAGTTGGACAAGAGGACTGTAGGGACCATTGTGAAACCACGATTCATAAGGTATCGGAAGGACAAATCCGTAACACCTTCAGATCTACGCCTTACACAGATCCCAAATTGGAAGGATACGGGTAAGATGGCGATGCGGATAGTCAAAGCATATCTGGAGAACTAAAAATGCCCAATCCAGCCCAGTACAAAAACACGGAAGAGTCCTATAAGAAATACATGTGTGATTGCATGCACACAACCTTGCATAAAGAAAAGAAGGATAGAGATCAGGCAGTTGCGCAGTGCTTGACGATGTGGAGAAAAGAGCATGGCCACAGACAGCCTGGCAAACCCCCTAAGAAAGCAGCCATGGATGTTGTGGCCGCTTTTCTCGCTGCCAGCAAATTCCCGGTTGAACCAATCATTACCGACGGTGACAAACTTCCCGGGTATTTATGGTGCGGGGGCAAGTGCAAACACTTGAGCTCTGAGGGAGCAGATTGTTATCTTTTCCGACAACAACTCCAATCTGCTCCATCAAAAGGAAAATATCTCCGATGTAAGAAATGCGTTTCCTACGTTGAAGGGTTGATATGAAACTCGCAGCATACCCTGACCATCCCGACTCAATAGTCGTCAGCTCCAAAGAGAATATGGTAGGCGGCAAACCTATCACAGAACTGGATGTTTGGAACTACTATTCGGGTGTCAAAGGGAAAATGCTCGAGGAACTCAAAGGTCGTAATCTGTTCGTAGGAATCAAAGCAGAAGGAGAACTCAAGAAGGGCCAAAAGCCCATCTACGTAAGACATCCGCATGACGGCAAGACCGAGTATATACGCATCAACAACGCAAAAGATTTCGAAGAATATCATACGGGACGAACATTAGAAATCCACGTAACTAGTGATAAATCAACTCCTTACTACATAATTGATTTCGATGCCGGTGACGAGCCCTTCTCACAGACAAAGAAAATCACGGCAGATATAGCCGACGAACTAGGAAAACTTCCTGAGGTAAAATCAGTTGACACACGGTACACAGGTAAGAGAGGATTCCACGTCTTGGGGTGGTTAAAAAAAGCCCGGGACGTAAATGATGCCCGGGAATTTCTCAAGGGTTGGCTCAAGGAAAAGTTCGGGGACCGGGATGATGTCGTCATAGGTGAAAGCCCTTCCGGCAAGAAAGGGGCTCTTGGTCTATCCCCCATGAAGGTCAACGGTGGCCAGGTAGCCTTGTGGTCCCTGAGAATAAGCGGCTTGTGCTGCGTGGAAGTGCCACGTGCAAAACTCATGGGATTTGAGAAGGAAGACGCATCCATTGATAAGACATATAAGAAAGCTACCGGAAGACCCTTCAAATTCAGCAAACGAGAATCCTCGACCTATCAGTATAACCAACTGAAATCAAACCAGTTGCAAGATGGTCTTTACATAAACGATTGTACAAACCCTTTCAAGTTCGATAAGCAGGCAGAGTCAAGGCAGAGTCAAAAGGCAGAGTCGTATTCCTCGACCTATCCTGATAACATACTGAAATACACACAGTTACAAGATGGTCTTTACAAAAGAGCTGTGACATACATAAAAGTGGATAAGTTCTGGATGAAACCCGATCCTCTACTTGTCACAGCTAAAAAGTTCTCGTTTGGGTACACGGAACAGAAAGGCAAGGAACGCAAATACACCGTAGAGGTCAAGGACGATGACCTGGAACCGTTCCATGCTTTTGTGTTTAAGATTCTTGAGGCAAGGAGGAAGAGTATCCTTCCCTGGCCTTCTATAGGGAAACTGAAGGAGAAGGTAAACATCTCCAGCCCTGATGCCGGCGCTATTCAGATGGAACTCCCCCTACGGGTTGCCCGGGCATATATGGAACGACGCATAGCTGAGTCACTTCCCGAGCTCATATTTACGGTAGGCTTGCCGGGATCTGGAAAGACTTCGTGGATCAAGAGTCAAAAAGGTTTTGAAGTCGTATCTCTGGACGAAATACGTAGGCAACTCGGAAATATATCTGACGTGAGTAGAGATGTAGAAGTAGTCCGTATAGGCAAGAGCCGATTGAAGAGTCTACTGGAACAAGGAAAGAATGTCATCTTCGATGCGACCAACATCAAGTCCCAATACCGCAAAGATATCCTGGAGGGACTTCCTCCGTGTAAGAAAAAAGCCAAGGTGTTTCATGTGGATCCCGAAGAAGCAAAAAGAAGGATCAAGCTGGACATTCAGAATAAAGTTGACCGATCAAATGTTCCTGACGAAGTCATAGACAACATGTATATGCATTACAAAAAGACTATGGACGACAATGAACTCCAGAGTGAAGGCTTTGAGGTTATCTGAGATGGCTAACTACGACACAGAAAAACTCAAGCCCGGGTATAAAGGCACTTTCGTTATTACTGATCATTTTGCCAGTCATCATCATTGGGACCTCCGCCTAGAATTTCCATCTACATCCCTGAAACGCTCCCTTGGAGAATATGGTGATAAACGCAAGCCCGGTGGTCCTGAACCAGTCAAAAAAGACTACTCGGATAAACCTGGTAATGTCTTAAGAAGCTGGGCTATACCCAAGCATAAACTTCCTACAGCCAAACCTATCCTAGCTACGGAGACGGAAGATCATGCCATGGAGTATGGGTCCTTCCACGGCACAATACCTGAGGGTGAGTACGGAGCAGGAAAGGTAGAGATATACGATAAAGGTACGTATGAGATGATCAGTGTAGACTACGATAAGAAGTATGTCTTCAGACTCAAGGGAAAGAAGATAGACGAGACCTATGCCTTGGTCAAAAGTTCAGGTAAGAACTTCTTCTGGATAAAGACTAAGAAATATTCCGTGGCTTCCATGATCAGGAATATTACATCCTCAATCATTAAGCCCAAGCCCTAACTCTCTTCAAGGACTCTTCTCGAACATCCTTCGCTTTATCGAGTAACTTACTCTTTAAGTCCCCTGCCGGAACATCACTGAAATCCCGCACAAGATCCCTGAATACCGTCTCGACCACGTCCTTTGAATTGGCATTCTGCATGTCTACCAGATGTGTCTCGACCTTGTTCTTAATTTTGTTGATGCTCGGAATACTGGGCTCGGCCTGCAGGTTTCCCAACAGATTCCATAGGATCAAGGCCGTCCCACCAAGAATCTTGCCCATTGCACCCGCTTCAACAGCATCAGCAATGTGGTCTATGGCTAGGGCAATTCTGGGATCTTCCTTCTCAATTTCCGAGGCAAGAGCATCAAGCCGTTCTACGATGGATGCCATATTTTTCCTTTCAGGATTTATCTCGTAAGGAGATTCTTGTCCACATTCACAAGGATATTCAGCTTCATTCCATTTGCTCTTACACTTTGGACAGTCCCACTGTACGTCATCACTATCGAGTTTGTTCCCCTCAAAATCTTCAAATGTATGTGGTCCAATCTGCTTCAATTTTGTTTTTTCTGAATGTCTGACTTTAACTTTAGGCGGATGTGCTGGATTCCACTTTGAAGGAAGTGCTTTAGGCCAACTAGATAAAATCTCCATGTTTTTCTCCTAGTACAGACGAGCCATTTTTGACCCGCATTGCGGGCATGATACCACATTCCCCTTAGACCGAGCACGCTGCTTACACTTAGGGCATACGCACATCCCTACTTCTCTAGAAGGCCCTTCCTGAGGCTTAGATGCCCAGTCCAGATATCCCCCACCATTACGGGAATCCCTTCCAGGAAGCCATACCGTAGGGCCCCAAGACCGTCTTTCAAGCCAGTCACAGACTCGGTCTAAGGCCAAGGCAATTCGTGGATCCTGCTTTTCAAGCTCATCAGCCATGGCCTCAATATCACGAACGTAAGAAAGGACCCGAGAGTCTGGCGTAATATCCAAACGAAAAGATGGCGACGAAGTTCCTATACCTACATTCATTGGGAAACCCCTTTGAAAAAGAGTCAGAGCAGTATTTGAGTATTGAGAGATTATTAAAGGGACCTGCCGTGTAACAGTCTCCCATTACGACGATGCAGTCCCATAGAGAGAACGGCAGGCCCTATTCACCAGGCGGGAAACCAAAAAGTCCCTTCAACATGTCTGGATCCATCCTCATGAATCCAGAAGGGGATTTCTGCTCTTGAGGAGGCTGGAAGGTAAGAACCAAGGCACCATCCTTGGTTTTAACAAAGAAATGACCATTTTTATCCCACAGATGAAAATGGTCTTTCATCTCAATCCAAATCTTCGATAACTCCATCTCCATGATAGCCTGCTTACGAACCAACTCTGTGGTTACCACAATATTCCGGGTCATTGTAGCAACAACCCCACGCTTGGCTATTTGTATCGATGCACGATCATGCCGACGTATCTTGTCCGCTATATTCTCTGGAATCAAACCGACAACAGTTTCATTAACCCCTACTTCCTCAAAAGTACTCAAAGGTTTTGCAGTAGGAGTCTTATGAATAACTATGTGCTTGATATCATCCCGTTTAGGATGATCAAGCATGGTCTTAGAGTTAAGAAAATCAATGAGTTGTTTCCAATAATTCATAGCACGACTTGGATGCCGTACAAACTTATCCTTCAAGGGGGATAGCTGAGACTCCAGGGCGGGTTCAACCTTGAGGATACGATCAATGGTTCGTGCAAGATTTTTCATATCAATCCTTGAAGCGAGAGTAGACTATACACACTCCCTCATGGTATAATGATACCACAAATATACTGTTGATTACCAGTTAAAAGCGAATCTTTTTTAGTTTCACATGTATAATAAGAGCAGGAGGTGACCATGAAAACTGTTATCCTGCTACCGGAATTGGGTGGGTACTATGAGAGTTACTATGTTCTCGCACAGCGCCTAGCTGATGCGGACACTCTCATTACCGAGAATTTCGAACAAGTCCGTGACCTTATAAGGGCCGGACAGGTATCCAGAGTAGTAGTCATCCTGGGGGCAGACAAGTGTCCAGGCTTTGGAAGAGTCAATCCCAGGATGGTCTATGCTATGCTCAAGGAAGAAAGCTCTTCCGTGGATATTCGTATTGTGGACGCCTACGACTGGGAAATTGAAGGCCAGTACTTTCTTTTCGGGTCCCCTGTCGAAGACGTAATCAAAACGGCCCTTAGCTCCTCTTAATGAAGGCCTCTTCTTCAGGCGTCAGAGGAGCTACTTGCTTGTATTCGTTCTCTATCTGATGGATGATACCCTGGATGATGCCTTGTATCCGGTTCCGTTCTTCTTTCGTATAGGCCTTATGAGGCACGTCTTTATAAAACTGCATCGTATTTATTCGATACTGCAGAGGCTTCAGCTTCTCTATTAGACCTTCACGGACCTTCTTCTCCTCTTCTGTCTTCACGGGCCTATATTCTATTCCAGCTACAAACATGGGTAGAGTGACCAAAAACTGGCTGAGAAAATAGGGCAAACAGAGCATCTCACCACCATGAATACCCGCTCGTCCTGAATTATTTACGCGCCTAAATGGCTCATATTGGTCTGCAAACGTATCGACTTTGGCCAAACCTTTATCGGAGAAAGAAAAGGGTACGACTTTGCGGCCGGCATCATCTTTTACGCCCCATTTAGACACGTCTATAAAGTTTGAGTCATCATCCAAGAGCTCTTTAAAGAACCCCAGTATCTTGAGTATCTGCTCTGGAGTCTCAAAAGCTTTGCGGAGCATGTCCGCCAACTTTCGGAGTTTATGTACGATTGTGCCCATATCACCTCAGGGATATTAGTAGATAATTATCTCTTAATACTGCTGTTACGTTTCCTAAAGGAGACCCAATATGCAATCTATAAGCATCTTTCTACGCAAGTTGGCGGCATCAAAGTATGATCCTAAAGAGCTCGCTTTGGGAAAGAAGACGGAGCGGGAACACAAGGGTACGGTCAAGAAGATTCGTGATGACGTCAAAAAGAATGGTAAGCTGACACTATCTGATGATGATATTTTCGAGTCAATAGCTACGGATCATCTTGATGAGCATAGTAAGTACTACTCAGAGATACTTATTCCAGCGGAGAAAGGTGCGGAGAAAAAAGCGTCTGGTTTGAAAACCGAGATGGTGAATCATCTCAAGTCCTGGGGCGGGGCAGAGGCCAATGACTTTGACATCGAGTCGGCCATTTATTGGTTCGCCAACGATTATTACGGTGGGCAAGATTCGGAGCTCTATTCAATTTTAAGCACATCCAAATTCAAGCCGGGGCCTACGCATCGTTCAGTAAAAGACGAGGGTGAGACTGCTGAGATGATGTATGAGGAACTTGAGAAGAAATTCAAAGCATTGACAAAATGAACACCTTAACTGAACACATCAGACTTCTCGCAAGGACTCTTGAGACTCCTGAAGGTCGTAGGATTTTCATTGATCCTCTCCGACATCAGGAGACCATCAAGAAGGGTCCCAGAATAATGCGTCCGGGTAAGGGCGGGCCCTATGAGAGAGCTAAAGAAAAACAGCATCTTCAAAGAGGAAAAGATTGGGCTTGATTTTTATTCAGGTTTGATGTATTATAGGTGTAGGAGAAAAATATGTTGTACACAAAGACTCTTACGACAGCAGCGGCCGGGAATGGTAACGAGGAAGGAGCTACCGTCTAAGGGAGTCTTTGGTATTTTTGGATACAAGGGCTCCCGGGAAACCTGGGGCCCTTTTTTGTTTATCTTTTCAGACTTAAGGAGTATAATACACTGGGGAGTTGCCTAAAGGTAAGGCAGCAGGCTGTTAACCTGCCGTGGAGTTTTCTCCCAACTGGAGGTTCGATTCCTCTCTCCCCAGCCATTTACAGTCCTATCGTCTAGGGGCAAGGACGTATGGTTCTCAGCCATAAAACTGGGGTTCGATTCCCCATAGGACTACCAACATATTTATGCCCCTGTAGACTAGCGGTAGGTCCTCTGTCTTTCTAACAGAGCGTCCCAGTTCGACTCTGGGCAGGGGTATATATGTCGTACAGCAGATGGGGAGACGACAGATGGAGCGGAAAAAAGAGAGGGTCGGGCAAATGGTATACCTACTGGAGTACCTCCAGTGGAGACGTGCCTGATGATCAAATATTCGAGATCTGTGCAGTAGCTTGGTTCACCTATAAACAGCTGAAAGAAGATCTGGAGGCTTGTCTAACTAAAGTAAGAAGCATCGATAAAGCTACCGATAAGGAAATCAGAGAACTCAAGACCTATATTAAAGAGTTCTTACAGGATGTGGAAAATGACCAAGGACTCAAGGAATACCTAACGGTTAAACAGGCCAGGAAAGAAGACTTGGCCTTATTGATGGGGGCTCTGAAACACGATAAAAGCCGGGAACTTCTTGAGCTCAGACTTCGAGAAAAGGACAACGAGTGACACCACAAGAAGGTCAATCAGTCAGAAAGAAATCCAAGAGTCAAAAATATACCGTCGTAGAAGTCAGAGGAAATGATTCTGTTTGCACTTACGAGCATCAAAAACACTCTAACGTGAAGTTCACTTTTAAGAATGAGGATCTGGAGCCTGTAGAATGTCCACAAAAATAATATTCCTGGACATCGATGGTGTCATATGCCTCAGAACGAGTCATTACCAGTATTTCGACAAGGAATGCTGTGCCCGAATAAAATTGATCCTAGAAAAAACAGGAGCTAAAATAGTCGTATCCAGCACATGGCGAAAAAGCCACACACTTCAGAGTCTGAAAGAACTCATGACCCGGGGTTATGAGCTTGAATCAGAAGAACATGTTGAATTTGATAAGGTTGGAACGTTTGATTCAGAAGTCGTTATTGGAATGACTCCAACCTTGAATGTGGAGTACACGGAATCTGGAATACCTTATGGTCGTGGAGCGGAAATATCAGCATGGCTTTCAGATCATCCTGAAGTTAATCAATACGTTGTGATTGATGATGATCGTGTAGATATTGTCCCCCACACAGACCCCTTAGTTCAGACTGATACACAAATAGGTATTACAGATTCGGATGTACAAAAGGCGGTATCTATTTTGGGGCTCTAGTTTAACGGAAGAACGGTGCCCTTGCAAGGCGCAAGTCTCAGTTCAATTCTGAGGAGCTCCATAAAGGAATAATAATATGACCTTCGTAGTCGTGCGGGTGAGATGCCCCGTCTGCGGGCATCGAAGCACGACAGTATCATTAGTAGGCAGGGAACACGAACTGGTTTGTTTTTATTGCAAAAACACTGTCGAGGTACTTGACACTATGATGACTGTAGGAAAAACTATGCAGTAGTAGCCAAAAGGTAAGGCACTTGCCTTCCAAGCAAGTCATTGCAGGTTCGATCCCTGTCTACTGCACCATTTTTCAAGCCGGCATAACTCAGCCCGGTAGAGTAGCTGCCTCGTAAGCAGCAAGCCAAAGGTTCGATCCCTTTTGCCGGCTCCAGGTTACAGAAAGAGACTCCATGACCCAAAGAGAAATGTTTGAAAAGTCTTTTCAGAGACCCCGCAATTATTTTAAGCTCTCTGGGGAAAGACAGTGGGAGATCGACAAAGATTTAGGAATTCTAGATTGGGACGGAAAAAATCTATCGAAGGCTGATAAACTCAGAATCAAGAATCATTATAAGGGGTAGAGCCATGCCGTCAGACGTATTCAAAGAAGGGAAAAAAGCCTATTTCTCCGGACAGTCAAAGAATGACAATCCCTATGAGCCCCAATCCGAGAACTTTAACCAATGGAAAAAGGGATACAAAGCAGGAGAGAAAGAAGACGTAGATCATGACCCGAATGGAAATTGACCATGTATGACTATAGGGCAACCGCAATAGGTGGAAGCACGAGTCTCTCAGAATGGGATTCAACTGTAAAAAGACCTGTAAAATATCTACGGGTACTTCCGCTTATTTGGAAACTCATAATAGCCTTTTTCAAGTATGGAAATTATGAGGTATATTTTCACATATGTGGTCACCGAGAATCATGGGATTGCCCCATGAACGCAGAAGGCCTTGAAATTCGACATAGCGGATGTGGTCCTAAAATAACAATATGGTGACAAATGCGAGAGTAGCTCAGTTGGTAGAGCTCTACCTTGCCAAGGTAGTTGTCGTGGGTCCGAGTCCCATCTCTCGCTCCAATATTTTTGCCGACATAGCTCAGCTGATAGAGCATCGCACTTGTAATGCGGGGGTCGGGGGTTTGAGTCCCTCTGTCGGCTCCACAATCTAACCATAGGAAAAACATGCAACTCAAAGATCTTATCGTATCAAAAAGCAACGTACGTGAGCAAATGCCTAATGATGAAAGTCTCGCAAACCTCGCCTCCTCAATAAAATCCCACAAACTCATCAGCAAACTCCTACTCAGACCCACACAAGACAGTAAGTTTGAAATAATTGCAGGGCAGCGACGCTACAACGCCATGCTATCCCTGTTTGGGGAAGATTATGAACTACCGGAAGAGGACTACATTCTACGTGCGGATTTGGATGATGAGCACGCACTGCTTCTATCGATCTGTGAGAATCAACAACGTCTAGACCTATCACCCGTGGAGTTGAATCGAGCCGCTCTTAAGCTCAATAAGCTGGGATACAAAGACAAAGAAATAGCAAAGCTTCTTAACGTCACCCTATTTCGCTTGAAACGTCTATATCAGCTATCAGAAGACTTCAATCGAATGCCGGAGGAAGCAAAAACCGAGCTGAAGAAACCTGTAGAGGATTCTAAACTCAACGATGCCCACTGGCAAAAAATCCACGACCTGAACGATGTGGACGTAATAAAGGACGTGGTCGACTACATCATCAACAAGGAATCTTCCCCCAGGGATGTACCAACCATCATCAAGGCCGTAGAGAAGAACCACGAAGGAAGCTCATCTGAAGGAAGTAGCGATAAAGGGACCCCTGATGAACCCGAGGCAGAAGGACCTATAGAGTATGAGCATAAAGGGGAATTGGTGTTAGAGGAACACGGAAACAAGATAACGTTGAGGGTGAAGGGAAAGGGCGAGGATGCGGACGTTCCCTATGAGCATTATTTAGAGTATCTGAGGCATCCAGATAAGTTCAGATGTTTCATCAAATTCAAGATGAGTGTTAAAAATGTCTGAAAAATTCACGTTCTTCTGGAGTGGATCAATATTCTCCCAGTGGTATCCAAGCCCTTTCGAAATTGAGGGGGTGTGGTACAACTGTGCAGAACAGTACATGATGGCCGAAAAAGCTCGTTTATTCAAAGATGATGCTACCTTGGTCTGTATCAGGGCCTCTTCAAATCCACTAGAACAAAAAAAATTGGGACGAAAAGTAACAGGATTTGATAAGACCCAATGGGAAGTCGTAGCCCGGGATGTAGTCTATCGGGCAAACTATGCCAAGTACACACAGAATCCAGATCTCAAAAAGGCCCTTTTAGATACGGCAGGTACCACCCTTGTTGAAGCCAGTCCCTACGATACCATATGGGGCATTGGACGATCTAAAGAAGATCCCAGATCCCAAGACAGAAACACATGGCGCGGAACTAACTGGCTAGGAGAAACGCTCACTAAAGTTAGAGATGAATTACTAAAATGAGATTCCTCTATGGAGTATCAAATGGAATAAAGCTGATTTATCTTACGAATGAAAAAAAAGAATATGGGCAGAGTCCTTACAACTAAAGAATTCATAAAAAGATCCAGAATTAAACACGGAAACTATTACAGTTATCGTAGTGTTAAATGTATTCCAAACAAAAAAATAAAAATCATCTGTAGAAAACACGGGACATTCACCCAATTTCCTTATAATCATATGCGTGGGCAGGGGTGTCCTACGTGTGGGAGATTAAAGACCGGCGATAGTAATAAAAAGCCTATACTAAAAGATATTTTCATACAAAAAGCAGTAAAAATACACGGGCATAGATATGACTATTCAAAAATAGATAACACAGTTTATGGAACTAAAAAAGTCAAAATAATCTGTAAAAAACACGGAGAATTTTTTCAGGTTTCGCATAAGCACTTACGGGGAGTTGGTTGTAGAAAATGCGCGAGAGAATTGATAAATAATTCTTTAAGAAAAACCACAATTCAGTTTATAAAAGATGCAAAAAGTAAACATGGCAATAAGTACGACTATTCTAAAGTTATTTACAAAAATAACATAACAAAAGTTCCCCTAATATGTAAAAAACATGGGGTATTTTCACAGAGACCTTTAATGCACATCAGAGGAGACGGATGCCCCAAATGCCATTATGAAAAACTATTCAGAATTCTACGTATTTCAAAAAAAGAATTTGTCATCCGGGCATCAAAACTGCATAGAAATAAATACAGATATTCAAAAGTTAATTACATCAATATGGAGAAAAAAGTAATAATAACCTGCCCTATACACGGAGATTTCTTACAGAGTCCGCACGTTCACTTAGCCCGCGGTGGGTGCGGATGTCCAAGTTGTAATGATTCAAAAGGAGAAAATAAAATAGCAGACTTCTTGGTAAGAAAAAAAATAAACTATGAAAGAGAAAAAATATTCAAAGAATGTAAATACAAAAAACCTTTAAGATTTGATTTTTATTTACCCAAATATCATATGTGTATTGAATACGACGGGGAACAGCACTCTGAAGAACGTGTATGGCCTTCAAAAGAAGCCTATAAAAACTCAAAAGAACGAGACAGAATAAAAAACGAGTATTGCAATAAAAATGGCATAATTTTAATCCGTGTTCCGTATACAGCATTCAAATACACAGACTTAATTTTAGAAAAAAGGATTTTAGCATGAATTTTCGTTTTTGTTATGGAACCGATTTTCACGGAGAACCAAAACACTTCAACAATATATTAGATTTTTCCGTAGAACAAAAAATCGACTTAATACATCTTGGAGCCGATATCCTTCCAAAAGGATACGATATCCTGAAGGAACAAAAACAATTCACAAAAGGATTTCTTAAAAATTGGTACACAAAATGCACAGAAAAAGGAATAACCGTCCTGGCTATGTTTGGAAACGATGATCTATATTCTCGAAAAAAATACTTCAGAGAATATGCGACACTTCTCGATGAACACCCATACAGTAGAGACGGATATAATTTTTACGGGTATGAAAAAGTTACTGATTATCCATTTAGTTTAAAAAGTGCTTGTAAGCTCGACTATCCGGGGTGGATAATGAAAGAAGAATATCTAGGTAAAGCCTTAGATATAAACGAAGATGGTTTTGTACCAATAACTGACGTTAAATCCTATTTTGATAAAAAAGGAACCATTGAAGAGGATCTCAAAACAATACCAGGAGGAAAAAATGCCTTGGTAGCTATTCATTGCCCTCCGCAGGGCATGGGATTAGATGTGTGTGTCGGTGGACGAAGAGTAGGATCCAAATCCGTAGCAGAATGGATTGTTAGGGAACAACCCTTGTTGGTGCTTTGTGGTCATATTCATGAATCATATAACTGTTCTGGAATATGGAAAACTGAAATACAAAATACTACTGTAATACAACCCGGTCAGATTGGACCTAAAACTACTGTAGTTCTTATTGAAATACAGGACCAACATGTGAATGCACAACTCCTTTCTTTATAAAGCGTTAGATAATCTAGAAGGAGGCCCTCATGTCATGGGAATGGTTGGCTCTTGGTGCTATAGCGACCCTCGTCATAGTCATGATCATCTTCCGCAAGAATCCCCTCGTAGAAAAGTATTGGAAATACACCCTCATTCTTGCTCCCGCCGTAATCCTCATCATCCTATCCCTCATCAATAGACGTCGCGGTCAGAACGGTCAAGAAACCACCGCAGCGGAAAATCTATCCAGTACCATAGGTCAGATCAAAAATGACTTGGTAGAGACCCAAATGACCGCTGCTATTAAAGTATCTGCAGCCAAGCAAAAACAGGATGATAAGATACAACAGCTTCTGGAAATCAAAAAGATAGATAATCAAGATGAAAGACTACGTCTTTTGGCCGCAATGATGAGCTGAAAGGATCAAACATGGTGAATAAACTCTTAATAGTTGCCCTACTGGTAATAGCAGGCTGTACCACACCCAAAGTCATCAACGAGCCGGCATTAGGGTACAGTTTCATGCCAAAGTATCTGGATCTGGACTCAATAAAGCCGGATCTCCCACAGCTGCCAGATACCCTGGCATACAAAAATGCCCTGACCTACAGGCCTAAATTCATATCAGGAGGGATAGGACTTCAGGGGAAGGATACAATATCCCTTCCTCCAGGGGTTCTGGTCAGTGAGAAGAGTTCCGTACGGTACATCTTTTACGAGGCGGCGTATGACCGAATGAAGACGGAATTGGCATACTCCAAGTCGTTGTGTAAGGATTATTACGACAAATCCTTATCCGCGGAAAAGGTGTATCAGGAAGAGATTAAGAGACTCAGAGAATCAAACAGACGTACCTGGCTTGAGCAGAACATCGGGTACATAGGCTTCATCGCTGGAATTGGAACGGCCGTCCTAACAGAATGGGCTGTGCTACACGTGAAATAAGGAGCTTTCCACATGAAATTTTCAATATGGATTAGGACTGTTTTCAGTGCCTATCTCAGGAAGCCTTGGGACTGGACAGCGAACGTCATCGTAAGTCTTGGATACCTTAAAAAAAGAAAACAAGCCAAACGTGAGATTGAGGAGGCCAGAAGGACCATAAACACATACCCAGATCTTACTGCTTGGTACAGGTCTGAAAAATTCGTCTATAGGTCCGAGTCCGTAGACGTGACCTATCGTCCATGGATTACGGTAGCCAGAAGGCATGGGGATTGTGAGGACTATGCCGAGCTGGCGGCTGAAATTCTGGATGGTAAGTATAAGGGAATGTTACGGGGAGCCTGTGAAGCTAAGGGCGGTATATGCCATGCATTCCTGGTCATACCCATTGAAAACAAAAAATGGGTAGCTATGTCAAACACGATATCTACGGGTCCTTTCAATACTAAAGAGGAGGCCGCCCAGTATTTCTACCATAAGAACACCACCCATATATGGTTCTGGTGAGAAGCGTCCTTTGCTAAGGAAGGTCCCCAAATGGATGAGCACTATAAATCCATGGAAGACCTGGTACAGGAAGTCTACGGACTCCCTGTTCAAGAAGAACTGACTCACGACGGTAATACTCTTATTCAAGAATCTTCTTTATCTCCATCCACAACTTTCGTATCATCTATAGATAAGGAGTCCCACTATGCAGTTGCCAAAACCGTTGGACAGTGAGTTCCTGCAGGACGATATAGGGGGCAAATCAGCGATGAGACTGGTCATGTTCGTAGTAGTATTCACCGTGCTCGGGATATGGATTGCTGGAAACTTCTTAGCTTGGTACAAAAATGTTCATTGTGCGATTAAGGATCCCATAGATATTCTCGACATGAAAGAGTGGATGGTTTTTGCCATCATTGGAGTCATTGGAGGAAAGTTCGGTCAGAAGTATTTTGAGAAGAAGAACGGGAATGGAGATCAGCCGGCCCCGCAACCTGAAGTCGAAGGTGAAAAACTACCTTGAGTTCGAGATTTGAGATAGCTGTAGCTGATTTGACCAACCTGAATCCTTTTTCAATAGGGGAACGGATTCGCATCATTGGAGAGATCCATTTTGGAATGGACTTTCATTTTTGTATCGGAGAGTTCCCAGAAGACTTGATATGGACGGTAGATGGGATAATGGGTGATGGGGATGGATTATTTTTGAATGCCAAAGGATATGGAGAGAATCCCGGATCTGACAATTACGGAAATGGCGGTATATGTGTAAGAAAGAAATACTTCAAGAATTTAGAAATAGTACACTATTCAGCCGCGGCGGAAAAACATGGATCGTTTTGATATCCTTCTAGAAAAAAAAGTTAAAAAACAGGGCGTAACTGACTTAAAACAAGAAATATCGCCTCAGATTATTTTTGACACCCCAATTTATTATCCCTCCGACGTCCTCCCTTATCAAGGTCCTGCCTTATCGGTCGACTCAAACTCTATCAGTGTTAGAGCAAGGAGTCCCTCCATTAGAAGACGGACTCCATCCCCCCAGACCCGCCTCGTATTGAATGAATCGCCCGAAACCATATCGGCTCTACCACCCTCCGCACCGTCCACCCGACTCAACCCTATTTTTTCTTTAGGCCGTCCTGCTACTTTAGGCAACCACTCTTTAGGGACTGAAACAAATAATTATCGTCCCTTACGACTTTTCTTAGCAACCGATAGAGAGGGAGTAGCGATCTATCCTGACAACTTAAGTATGTCCGTTGATGTTGAAACTCCCAACCAACAACTACCTACCGCTATGATTAGTATGAGTTTTAGGATGACGCTTAACGATGCCGCCAGAATCTTAAGCACCCATCCTCAAGATGAAATACGCAGGCAACTTTAAGCTTGACAAAATAATTCTTGCATTTCCTTTCCCTTATGGGTATATTCTAAACGGAACAATCATAAGCAGGAGATCATGAAACTTTCAATAACCTCGCAAAAGCTATCACTGAGATTAGGAGCAGCCATGCATCGTGGCCTGTCATTGTGCTCCTATTTTATTCTCAGGAGTACATCGGCGGGGCGGTTGAGGTTGAACACGTAGAAGAGTCAAAAAAACCTCAAAAAAGCCCCGCCGGACCTCAATCGGTGGGGCTTTTCGTTTTTATGCCATTGTGGTGTAGGTGGTCTGCACAACTGCCTGAAGAGCAGTGGGTATCCGTTCGACTCGGATCGGTGGCACCAAATTTTTTGCGGATGTGGCGTAACTGGTAGCCGCGCTACTTTGAGGTGGTAGTGGGAGCAATCCTATGGAGGTCCGAGTCCTCTCATCCGCATATGCCCAGATGGTGGAATTGGTATACCAAGGGGACTTAAAATCCCCTGCCTATGGCTTGCGAGTTCGAGTCTCGCTCTGGGCACCATCTTAACAAAGGAGGACAACATGCATTAGTACCTTTTCAAAGGAGTAATGCAATGTCCAGATCGTACAAGAAACAGCTGTGGCTCACCAACAGCGGATCCGGGTACAGAAAGTTTGCAAAAACACAGGCAAACAGACAGGTGCGAAGATCAAACGATGTCCCTGATGGAAAAGAATATCGTAAGTATTATGACTCATGGGATATCTGTGATTTCAAGACCTGTAGACTGGGCGCGGAGCCTGTGTGGAAGGCGAGGATGAAATAGTTTTACGCGGACATGGGGGAATTGGAAGACCCAGCAGGCTCAAACCCTGCCGAGTTAAACACTCTTGAGCGTTCAAATCGCTCTGTCCGTACTAAAGCATAACGCCCGGGTGGGGGAATTGGAAGACCCAGTAGACTTAGGATCTACCGTTTGTAAAACATGCCGGTCCGAGTCCGGCCTCGGGTACTATTTACGGAAGAGTAGGATAATTGGTAATCCAGCAGCGTGCTAAGCTGTCGCCCGAAAGGGTTTGCTGGTTCAAGTCCGGCCTCTTCCGCCAGCTCTTTGACATACTTTGAATACGTGGTGGCCGTAGTGTAGTGGTAGCACAGAAGACTGTGGCTCTTCTAGCAGTCGGTTCAAATCCGCTCGGCCACACCAACATGCCAAAATGGCGAAACTGGTAGCCGCGCTACGTTCAGGGCGTAGTGGGAGTAATCCCGTTCCGGTTCGAGTCCGGATTTTGGTATATTAAAAGAATATTGTCGCAGGATCCACTAGCGGTCAAGGTGGGGAGGCTCATAACCTTCTGGACGAAAGTCCCCGCGGGTTCAAATCCCGCTCCTGCTACCATTTACATTCCGGAGTAGCTCAGTCTGATAGAGCGCTGCCCCCATAAGGCAGGACAGTCGAGAGTTTAAATCTCTCCTCCGGAACCAAGTTCGGGTCGGTGGCCGAGCGGTTGAAGGCGCTGGACTGTAAATCCAGTCCCTCTGGGTAAACACGGTGGTTCAAATCCATCCCGACCCATTATTTAATGTAAAGACGTGGTGGCGAAGTTGGTAACGCGACAGTCTGCAAAACTGTTATGCGCCGGTTCAACCCCGGTCCACGTCTCTAAGGAGTATTTATGGGTGAGTACCTGTTGACTATCAAAATTCCGATAGCAGCTCAGGATGATCCTGATGCCAGAATGGCAGCTAAGGACATTCTCAGGCATGATTACATTCAAGCACTCATTCAGATGAAGAATGCTGAAGTCAAACTACAGAGACTTGAAAAGGGCAAGCCTCCTGTAGGAAGACCGATTTAATTGGAGGACTAGGATAATGGTAATCCGACGGTCTTGAAAACCGTTGCCGGCAACGGCTTGGGGGTTCGAGTCCCTCGTCCTCCGCCATATAGGGGCGTAGCCAAGAAGGTCAAGGCAGCAGCCTGATAAGCTGCGATCGGAAGTTCAACTCTTCCCGTCCCTACTATTGCTTTAAGATAGCGACAAGAAATAGTTTAAGTTAAAGCCCTATTAAAAGGGCGCGTAGCTCAACTGGATAGAGCGACAGCCCTCTAAGCTGTAGGTTTGTGAGTTCGATCCTCACCGCGCCTATGAAATAGATACGCCCCCGTAGCTCATCAGGACAGAGCGACAGTTCCCTAAACTGTAGGTAGCCTGTTCGAGTCAGGCCGGGGGTATTTTTTCTTAAAAGGAAAGGGATACGTGCAATGAAGACACGAGCGGCAAACTGTAGCGTAAAGAAGACGGTTAGACACTACATAAATTACGACACCCTCTGCTAAGAGGAAAGAGGTGATTCATTATGCATTCGGTAGTTGTGTTGAACAGAAATTATGAGTTCCACGCTGAGGTAACCATCAAGAAGGTCATCAAGTGGCTCGCCAAGAACAAAATCGAAATCGTTCTGGAGAAGGAAGACGAAACCATCAAGGGCATCGCAATGACTATTAAGCTGCCTCTGGTAGTGCGCCTTCTAGACTTCATTGGCTGGAAAATCAAGCATGAGACTATTCAGTACAGCGATGGGGCCGTATTCAATAGGGATGGCAATAATTGTCAGTATTGGCATACTGATGAACACGGCAAACGTTTCGTGTATCAGTGCACTCACCAGGAACGCACAATCGACCATGTCCGGCCTAAGGACCGTGGTGGTGAAACGTCTTTTGTCAACTGCGTGACTTCGTGTCGTGAACACAACGAGCGCATAAAGAAGAACCGGACCCCTGAAGAGGCCGGCCTTGTTTTGATTCGTAAGCCTGTTGTGCCAAGATTTAGGAAGGGTGACTATGCGATTTTCCGCTTCTCATACAACCCAAATAAACTGTCCCACCAGTATTACGTGGAAAAGTTCCTGAAGATGGCATAAGGAATGGGCTCCTTCAAAGGAGCCCTCCTTATTTCTGGTACGGTCTTACGACCCATTTTCCATGTTCAAGAACTTTGATGGGCTCTCCAGGTTTGGCAAATTCCTCTCCGGGGCTTTTCTTGAGGGGATTCTGCAAAGGAGACCTACGGCCCGGTAGCCTGCTTCCGGGCCATTCCTTTTCGAGCTCTAAGCCTGTAGCAGATTCCTTATCCTCAGAGAAACGGGACAGGAAATTGTTCACGATCTTGCTTGGTTTTACCGGCATAATGACTCCTACCATTTGATGATACTTTCAGACTTCCCAATTCGTAGTTAATCAAATCCAAAGCTAGAGAAAGCTCGGGCCTATCATCTTCGATGTCCCTCGCTATGATCCTGATTTTGTTGGAGATCTGATGTACGCCATTATACATATGTAGTCCTTTATCCTATGTATGATGAGAGTATTAATAGATCATTACTGAGTCTAAATATGACGTTATAAATTCATGAAAATGACGTGACCCTGGGTTTGAAGGGAGCGATTGTCGTGCCACTCCCACGATACTCCCACGATAGTTAGTTTAGTACCACGCCTCCGTGCACGCAGAAGTGATTCTTGTTTCTGAGAATGTTTCTCAATAGAATTCTATTGACTTTTCCTTTTTCTTGATGTATTATTAGGACCATGAGTAACAGAACCCTCCGAGTCAAGCGTGTATGGCAGGTTATAGATCGCCAGGATAAACGGCGTGACCGGGAGGGGTTTATCTGATTCTCTGACTACCGAAGGAATCAAAACCCCGCCCGGGCAACCGCGGTGGGGTTTTTTGTTTTATGCGCCAACAAACACTGAAAACAGAGCTCAAGCTGAAAGCCGATGAGACTGCTCTAACCATTGTATTGCCGGTACCGGCCAATCCTACGGATCAGAGCTACGAGAGGATACACCGGGACATGGGAAGGATACAATGGCTGTCCAAGGGAAATGGAGGAGTGCTTAGGGAAGGGCTGATGACGCTGTCTTTCGAGCCCGAAGAATTTCGATGTGCTCTCAGATACTTGACCCGATTTGAATGGGTCTTGACAGAAACATGTCCAAGATGTGCGTGTGAAGCCCCCATAACTCAGTTGGAAGAGTAACGCTCTTTTCCTGCATCTTACGGGGTGCAAGAAAAGGCGTGAGTCGCAAGTTCGAACCTTGCTGGGGGTATATTGACAGGGCTCATAGTTCAATTGGTAGAATCGCGGACTCTTAATCCGTTGACAAAGGTTCAAATCCTTTTGGGCCCATTTAGTTTGTCCCTATAGCTCAGATGGATACAGAGCGCTGGACTCCGATTCCAGAGGTCGCATGTTCGAGTCATGCTAGGGACATTATGGACATTACCAAGGACTACGGCAGCAAAAAGATCGTGTTCAGAAAAAGACTCATGGATGATTGGAGCTATACGGTATTTGTATCTGAAGGAAACAAAAAACAGAGCATTCCTCTACTGTTAGAAAAGGAACAAATTAATACGGTGATTAAACGGCTGAATTCCATTAAACGAACAGACCTTGAATTTGATCTCTTTTGTATGGTCGTAGCCGGATGTATCAGTATTTGTTTGAAAAACAAGGGCCTGTAACTCAGTTGGTACAGAGTACTTGCCTTACAAGCAAGGAGTCGTAAGTTCGAGTCTTACCAGGCCTATTCTATGCCCCTGTCGTCCAATTGGATTAGGATCTTTGATTACGAGTCAAGAAATCCAGGTTCGAGTCCTGGCGGGGGTACTTGCTCTTTGACAACTGGGACGTCGTCCAATGGCTAGGACAGCAGACTCTGAATCTGCATATCGGGGTTCGAATCCCTGCGTCCCAAAATGTAGCTTATTAGGCGTGTAGGATAATTGGTAGTCCAGCGGTCTCCAAAACCGTGGGCAATTTTGCCTTGTGGGCGTTCGAGTCGCCCCACGCCTGTTAACTTTGTAGAGCCGTAGTTCAGTTGGCTAGAACACCGCCCTGTCAAGGCGAAGGTCACGGGTTCAAGTCCCGTCGGCTCTGCCATCTTCTGTATAAGGAGTTTTATATGTCTTGCGAGTGTGCCTTATGTCAGAGAAACACTAAAGTGCAAACCGTACTGGAATCAGGAACTATTGAAGAGCTACGCAGTATGGTGAATGACCTGAATGAAACGCTCCTGTGCACGGAACTCGACCGAGACGTTTTTGAAGCCAAACTTCTAGGAAAATGGCCTACCAATATATATTAGCATTTTACTCAGGAAGGGTCGGTAACTCAGTTGGTTAGAGTAGTGGACTCAACTTTGGGTCTCCCGTAGAGCAATCTATGGGTAAAAATGGAGTCAAATTCGGGGAAACCCCTCAGGTTATGCTGGAGGTAATCCCGAGCCAACCCTCGTAAGAGGAAGTGTGTAGAGGCCAGACGGCTCCCATCCTAAGAGGATGATGGTATGGTCCAGACCACAAACGAAGAAATCGGTAGCGAAAGCTATAGTGGTATGCATAATCCACCTGTCGCAGGTTCGATCCCTGCCCGACCCACTTCTTTTGAATTATGGAAACTAATACCTGGATTTCCTGAATACGAAGCATCTTCGAAGGGAGAAATACGGTCTTATAAAAGAAAAAAAAATCCAGGAAAAATATTAAAACCAAGGATAAAATATTAATCTTTTAATACGGCATTATTCGGAATGCCGTCTCAAATAAATCCCCATCCTAATGCCCCAAAGCATCTTGTCCTCGATAATCTTCGCCTGATTTGGTACGTCATTGGCAAGCACTTTTACTGGCATGACGACCGAAACGACTTAGTTTATCCAGGATACTGCGGACTTACCAAAGCTGCCGGAAACTACATCCCTAGTAAGGGTGCCTTCTCGACCTTGGCTTTTTTCTACATTTTCGTATACATAAAAAGGTATCTCGTAGGAGAACAGTCTCTAAAATGTCTTCCGTTTGAAGAACGGTTTCATGGTGTATCTCAAGAAGATACCCTTGTTTTGAAAGAACTTCTCCAGAAAGCTCCTTTAACGGACAGAGAGCATAAAGCCATTGAACTCTACGACCTACATGGACTGCTACTAAAGGACCTGGCAGCTATATTTAAGGTGAGTGTGGAACGGGCAAGCAAAATCCGGAAAGGGGCCCTGAAAAAACTAAGTTCCGCCTCTTAATACTCTTTCAATACTACGTTCCCAATCCAGCGCACTAAAATCACTAGATGTCTTTGTTTTTCAGCCAGTTATATTGCTATATTCTGTGGGTATGGAATGACCATCCACAAGAGAGACACATCGTGCATACGCCGTTTTTGATGAATTTATCCATGCTTGTTGTTGATAATGAGCCTACCTTCCTGGAATTTATGCGTGCGTTTATTCAATCCCATGGTGGTATATTCTTTGGGGCAACCGACATCAAAAACAGCTTGCAGCTGATAACCAACCATCAATTCGATGTTTTGCTGTCGGATATTCGCTTGAATGGTGATGGCTCAGGTTTTGACTTGGTGGACGAAATAAGTCAAGTTGATCCCGACCTGACTATCATTCTCATAACAGGGTGCTATGACGACGATATGGTGCCCTTACTCATAACAAAACAGGTATACGCTTTTTTGACAAAACCTTCCTTGGACACTTTGGCCATGGGCTTGTTATTACTGCAGGCTGCACGTAATACACGATCTGCTCGTCGAAACAGATGGGTGGCTTCAGGATTAAGAAATAATATCGAAAAGATTCAGGCGGAACGTGATCAAATGTTCTTTGATACGCTCAGATCACTATCAAAAGCACTTGAACAAAAAGATGAGTACACCCGAAATCATTCCGAAATGGTCGCACTTTTGTCCGAAAAATTATGTCTAGAGCTGACTAACGGTATCACAGAAGAATTAATCGCAGACATCCTGGTAGCAGGCCGATTACATGATATAGGTAAAATAGGCATTCGTGACGATATCTTGTTCAAACCTACTAATCTGACGGAAGCAGAATACGAAACAATCAAAACGCATGCTGAATTTTCGTATCAGATTGTTAAACCGGTTGATAATGATGGACTTATATCTAGTTATGTATTACATCACCATGAAAGATGGAATGGGGAAGGTTATCCACATCGTTTACGTGAAACAGGCATCCCGCTGGGTGCCAGAATTTTGGCTGTTGCAGACACTTATAACGCATTGACATCAAACCGACCCTATCGACTAGCAAAACAGAAAGAATATGCTTTGGGGATAATCAAAGAAGGTGCTGGAATTATGTTTGATTCCGATATCGTGGATGCACTCGTAAGATTGATCCGAACAGGACGAGAAAATGGATGAAACCGTAGATATCTTCATCTGTACATCACACCACCACCACCATGTCTTTCCTGCAGCACTCTATAGTGCTCTTACACAGACCTTCTCAAAGGTCAGAGTCATCCTCTTCTTAGACGGCATACATCCCCTGCTCGAGAGCCAAGTCAAAAAATGGTGGTATACCGAAAGCGAAGGTCCCCAAGAGGTATATGCCCCACAGTCTGGCAGTAATACGCTCAAGAAGGACACCATACGCATAGAGCACTGTAAGAGAGGGATCCTGGTCCGTAATTTAAGCGGCCCGGCCGGTGCGGCAAACGTGGCTCGGCAATGGATTTTTGAATGGCCCGATAAATCCCCTTTGGTGAAAATGCTGGATGCTGATGATATCATGACTCCTTTGGGGATCTACTTCATGTTGAAGTATCTGAAACCGGAACTCGATGGGGTATTTTGTCCCATGCTGAGGGGGTCTAGCTATAAACTATCAGGCATGCATGAGATCATTCCTGGGGTGCCAAGACGCAATAACTATGGTAGCGGGTGTATGTTACTCCGCAGGGAATTCATGGACAAGGTTGTTCAATCAGGATTTGTATGGCCGGCCGTGAACAATAATGATGATTATTTCATGGACATCATTGAGAAGGGAAACTTCAAGTTTGCTACTACCGCGGAAAATCTGATCTACATCTATCTACGATGACGTGGAGACATCCTTGTATTTATCCAGACTCTTCAGGGCCTGATGGATGTGTTTCAAGCCCTCTTCCATAATTGATACCTGGTGGTGAAGGGACTTAGCTTTTCCTTCTCCCTTGTACTCCCGAATTTCGTCCTTTTTAAGGTCTATGCAATCTTCTAAGAGTCCTACGAAATCTTTAAGGGCATGTATTTGGCGGAGAACTGTTGTTCGAACCTGTCCTTTTCTGACCCGGGCTTCTTTATGAGTCAGCGCTTTTCCCAAGAGTCCGTAGATGACTTCTTCAAAACGATGTTTGTCGACACCGAGCTCATCCGCCAGGGCATGTACTTCAGAGTCCTCAGGATGTGGATTCTTTTTCAGGAATTCTATAGCCCTATCTTCTAGCTGTTTCTTCAAGAAAGCTTCTACGAGCCTCATCTTACCCCCACGAAATTATCGACCCATTTCCCGAACTGCTTTATGATATCATCAACTTTAAGGTCTGCTTCAATTTTCACATCCTTGGCATTAGAATAAACGTCACTGATGAAAGCTGAAAGATCGGGTGTTTTCATTTCAATAATCCTGGTAATTTCATCCAATGAAAATATTCCAGGACGATCAGGATATATGTTTCTGATATACTGGCTGATCATAGAGACAATAGTTCGGATCCTATCCTTTATATACGTGGATAATTCAGACCCTGTGTATTCATAGAAGCCGTTATCCTTAAAGGACCTACGGACATCATCTTTAACGGCCATGAAAGAATCCTTCAATAGGCCGTATGCGAGCTTATATTGCACCGACTCATTAACGCTATCGGGTATTTTAGAATGTTTCCGGATACCCTCTGCGACAGAATTTAGAATGAGGTTATGCATTTCAATGATTTTTTGTTCTGCAAAAATCATTTGGGTCTTCAGGATTCTGTCATGTTCTTTCCGCATTTGGAGTTCAAATTTCTCACGTTCCCCCATAAGAATCATGATACAGTCTCCACAAGGTCTCTTAGGAGCCGGCATCAAGAAGGTAGTTTTAGGAGGAAGCTGAGGAAAGGTTACATCAGACGTCGGACCTTCCCCGTTACCACCCATTTCAATAGTCTTATCCCCTATGGTGGCCTTAAGACGCCCACGTAGGGCTATAATCACAATGGCTATAATGCCTAACACACTGATTATAGCCCACAACCAGTTTGGGAAGTTGGCCAGAAAATCTGCCATATGTGAGACTGCTACTTTCTACATATACATTTCTTCTGTACATGCTGAAATTCCTACTTCATCGACGGTAGTTTCACTTGCTGCTCGGCAAGCCAGAGCTCCCATCTCCATAGGCGTTACTTCAGGGTTAACCACCCTTAGTTGTTTCAAACCATAGTTCCTTAAATTGATCGCGGCATTTAGGTCACGGTCTATAACCTTGCCGCATACGTCACAAACATACTCCCGCTCTGAAAGTGATAAGGTGTCTTTAATGTGTCCACAACCTGAACACATTTTACTCGACGGGAACCACCTATCTGCAAAGATTAATGTGTTCCCATTCAGGATAGACTTGTACTCAAGCTGCCTCCGAAACCATCCGAATCCCATGTCAGAGATAGAAAGTGCCAGTTTATGGTTCTTAATCATACCCGACACATTCAAATCTTCAACACAGATAACCTGATAGTTCTCACAGAGATAGGTAGTCAGTTTATCGAGGACATCTTTTCTCAGGCACGCTATTTCATAGTGTATTTTTGATACACGTTGAATGGCTTTCCTGCGATTGGATGATCCCTTAACTTTCCGAGACAACCATCTCTGAAGTAACTTCAGCCGACCAAGTTTTTTACGGAGAGGACTCACAGATTCTACCACTTTCCCGTCAGATAAAGTGGCCAGAATTTTAATTCCAAGATCAACACCTACAACCGCTTGGTTCTCGCAAGTCGCATGCGTGTTCTCGGTTTCAACACTGACCACTACGAACCAATAATTAGCTTTTCTCTTGATTGTAGCCGATGTGACCTTGCCTTTGAACCTAAGACTCTCGGCACCTTTGACCCAACCCAGCTTAGGTATCCAGAACTTTTTGTCTTCTACCCCAAATTTATCATTTGAGATATAGAAAGAGTCTTTGATGCCCTTTTTCTTAAATACCGGAAACCTGCCTTGTTTCTTGAAAAACCTATTAAAGGCACTCTGAAGGTTGGCAAAAGGTTGCTGGTTAGCGTCCTTATTGGTTTCAGACATCCAAGGGTACTGGGTCTTTTTCTCTTGGTTGAATTGCTTTTTGATGTCAAAGACTTTAGGTTTATTGCCAGCATCTAACTGTTTCTTATACTCAGCGAGTCCATAGTTGTAAGCAACACGAGCACACCCACAGGCCTTCCTGAAGAAGGTCTCTTGAGCTTTTTGGGGGTAAAGTCTGATTGTATGGGCGAGATTATATGTGATCATATGTTCTTTCATGTCTATAAATATACACTAGTTATAGAGCTATGCCAAGCTCCTTAACGAGTAATCCATATTAGAAGCTTATTATTAGGCCTTTGTACGCTGAAAAGAGGCATTTTCCTAAAACGTGAACGAATTCTGCCGTCAACTTTATTTATTTTTGATTCCCCCGTATAATAGTAGTGGGCTTGCCATCCGATCATAACCTGTAATGGAGCTTAAAAAATTATGGGTCTTTACAATCCTACCGACAATCTGCTGGAAGGTATCAGAGAGATTTTCCCTTTGGAACTATGCCCATGGGATGACTACTACACGCGTATGGCCCAAACGGACTTCCTGTGCGGCAGACAGAACCTTCAGGCATCCAAAACCTTCTTCTTCAGGAAGGCCCCTTTTAACGGCTCCTATGCAATTCTGGGGGGCCTTACAGCCTTTATGCGTACTCTGCAAGACTATCAGTTCAACAATGATGTTGCCGAAGCTCTAGAGGATCAGGGATATCGCAAAGAGTTCATAAACTTCCTGGTCAACACTCTTCAACGGATTAATGTAGCAGTCTCGGCCCCTCCAGAAGGATCGGTCATCCTTCCCAATGAGCCGGCTGTTGTGTGGGAAGGTGACTTGATCAGCGTGCGAATAGCTGAGGGCATAGCTCTAAAATGCCTGAATTACCCCACTCTTTCCATGACGAAATGGCACCGGGTGTGTCTTGCAGCCAAACCTGGTATGGTCATGGAATTCGCCAGACGCAGAGCTCAGGATGATTTAAGGACCAGTCTCTATGCTCATTTGGCTGGGGTGGACATCAGCAGCAATTCTGAGATACGCAGAGGATTCAGGATTCCCGTAACAGGGACCATGGGTCATGAGTTCATTCAGAGTTTTGGGGACGAGTTTGAAGCTTTTGATAGATGGATCGAACACAATCCGGATCGACCTACTCTTCTCATCGATACCATAGATACCCTGAAATCGGGTCTTCCCAATGCAATTAGAGCATTCAAGAAACATAGGGAGCGTATAGAAGCTGCCAAGGGTATTATGGGTGTGCGGAATGATTCGGGAGATCTTGCCTACATTACCATGGAAGAGCGTATAGCTTTTCTTCGTGAAGACATGCCCTATATTCGGATATTTGAGACCAATGATCTTGATGAATACTCGATAGAGGCTATTCGAGGACAGATTTATGCTGAGGCTCCTAAAGCCGGACTGGATACTTCGGAACTAATAAGGAATATTGTATGGGCCTGTGGCACTAATCCAGGAACCTGCAGTGATCAGTCCAGTCTTGGTGGAGTAGCAAAGCTGACATCCATCGAGAAAGACGGTGTAATACGGCCGGTCATCAAGATTGCCAGAGATAATCCTATCAAGACCAGTATTCCGGGTCTCAATCGGTCTGCTTATATCTGGAAAGGAGACGTGTTGGTAGGATGTCTCATCTATGCTCGGACTGAAGTGTTGCCTGTAATAGCAGTCAATATAGAGGACCACACTAAGATTATTTCTCTGACAGAATACAAGCTGGAACCGAGACATTCGTGTCAATTTACCAGAAATGTAACTCTGAAAAATGTAAGAGATAGGGTCCGTAGTGATACTGATAGACTTCATTGGACTTACAAACGGTTCGTGAAACCGAACACCATTCCTCTTTATCTGAGTCCTGAACTGGCGAAAACACGTAAAAATATGATCGACAATAACAGACTCATTTAAGAACCGTATGAGTGACATCCACGTAGCTTTAACCACAACAGGGCATACGGTAGCTGCCTCTGAAGAATTTCTGAAGGTCACGAAAGACGCAGATATTCCTGTTTGCGTAGCAAATATTGATGGAACGAGACACATACAATGGTTTTTGAATTCTCTGCCTTTAACTTAAACGGAGAGCCGAGATTTGCCATAAAGGGGATGTGGATACAGGATCACTGGCACGGTGAACTTACGATTTTGTCCGGTGAAACCTTACACGTCTTGTCCAAATCATGACGCCTAAAACGCACTACGAGCTGACTCCGAAGGTATTGTTATCAAACTATACCCACAGCAGACCTGAGAGAATGGCCCGAAACATTAGGCTCATTATACAGAGTACGGAAATCTTGTTGTCATAACAAAGCTTTCATATCCTATGGAAAACTTATCAAGAACGCACTATGAGCGGGTCGTAGCGTTTTTCAACAAAGATCCATCTACCTCTTTGAAAGCGGCCTGGTCCATCGTAAATGCTGGGTGTCCGGAAGGGGACCCCACCTACGAGCAGTTTTTTACTGCGATAGCCCCCAAAAGAGAGATAAGCGATAAGGAAGCCAGTCAGATAGTGTTCCAGGCGAACATTCTGTTCCACTTATATCACACACAGACCAGTGGAGACAAACTGTATTATATCACCCCACAGTTAGCCCTACGGCTTGCTCAGACTGCGCCTAGCATAGATGCTCATTTTTTGAAGAGTCCTCATAGGGAGTTTTTCGTGATGATAGACCCGGGGTTATTCAACCTTAGGGACATCGACGGTAAGCTTTATCCGTGTAATGGGTTCTATGTGTATCTACGAGAAGTAGGGGATGCTAAGGAGCTTCGTGTCATGGCAGTGTCTGTGTTGAAGCCTACTGAGCAGATCCCCTTCAACGACACGTCCTTTTTCTTTAGGGTCTCCATAGGTCCAGGTAAGATTAACGAGCTTATTTCAACCTATGTAAATAAGACGATCTTGGAAAAAGCGGGAGAGATAGATATACACAAGGGTGCTCGCAACATGCAGTACTTGGAAGAGTTCAGCTTTTTTGTAGTGAATATTCTTCTGTACATCACCAGTCAGAAGCCCGATTTGACGGTACGTTTGCCAGAAGATTTTGACCGGAAGCTTGCGGGGCTTAAGAATCCGGCTAAAATCCGGAAAACTCAGCAGAAGATGGAGCGTGTGTGTAGTAAAGCGATTACGATAGCTGGTGCTAATATTGTTCGCAACGAGCGGGATTTACAGGAGCTTCAAGCTGCGGGTAGTATTGGGGCATGGAAGCTTAACAAGAGGATCATTGTCTCGGGGCATTGGCGGGTACAGTGGTACGGTAGTTCAAAGGACAACACTCGTCATAGTGACCCCATATGGATAGACCCATATGAGAAGGGTCCTGACATGGCTGAGGTTGTAAACAAACCATACATCGTTAAGTGACTGATGGATAAGTAACCTTCGCTGGAACAAAAAACCAAACTCATTGTCAACCACCGCCGGGACGAGCCCGGCGGCTTGTAACTAGACCCCCAGCAGACCTGGGAACATGGCCCGAAACAGTAGGCTCATTGACTGGAGCCCTACTTGGATGTCCTATAGAGTCCAAGTAATTATTCCTGATGTTGAATGCAGCATTCAAATCTGCATTCAACATGTACCCACAGTGGGTACATTTAAACTGTGTCTGATTCTTTCGATTGGTTTTACTAGTATGACCACAATGAGAACACTTCTGAGAAGTATACCGAGGGTCCACGTAAACAACGCGCTGGCCTCTGCCTTCCGCTTTGTACGTGAGGAAATATTCCAGTTGAAAGAAACTCCAATTATGGAACTCTCCTCTCTGATCTTTGTGGTGCCTGCACCTCTCACGAATGTACTTGAGGTTCTCAATAATGATAGTAGATCCAACAGGGAGACTTTGAACTATCTTTTTAGAAATACAATGGTTCTCATTTCTGCGAAAACGGTTCTCCTTCTGAGCAATGCGCTGAAGGTGTCTTTTCGCAGACCGAGATCCACAAGATTGAAGGTCAGCCCTCAATCTATGATACCTGTTGGAGATAGCTTTTACGTGCCCACCTCCGAAGAACTGTTTATCAGAGGTCACGGCAATACGTCGGATACCTCTGTCTACGCCGACAAAGGTCTCCGAGGTGCCCTCGATATCGGGTACAATTTTCTCAAAGATAAAGGTCAGGAGTACTTTGCCTTTACGGTAAATCAGGTCCGCAGACTTACGTTTCCAGTCTTTAAACTGATCAAAGTAATCATAGGTCTGAAACTTTATTCCTTTCTGACGACCGTTGATGGTGAGTATAGAGACTTCTTTCCTATCAAACCATACGTTGTAGGAGTTGGCATCTAATCTTATGGAGCACAACTTGGATTCCGGACAAGAAGTCTTTTTCTTCACCTTTACTCGAACTTTTGCAGATTTCAGGGACTCAGTGGCCTTCATGCGGGCGGAGATAGCTAATTGGGCAGGCAGGGTGTCTCTGATTAGAGGATATGTTAGATGATGCAGGGCTACACCATTAAATTCTTTGGCATCCCAGCCTATCTTACAACAGGTGTTGTAGGCTTGGGTGTATGCCCTAAAGGTGGGGAGCAGATCTGCGCCCTCGACGAGTTTTACTGACACGGCTCTGAGCAGGTTCATATATGGTGGGAGGTATATTAGGAGATTATTACGGGAGAGAGCACGAGTCATTACTCGCTTCCTCCGCCACCACGAGGGTGGCGGTATCCGCTCGTGAGGATTTATGAAGATCTCTTGGTCTGATAAAATCACAAAGGATTATCGTGTATATTTGGAGCCAATATTAGCTACTGCTTGTCTTCATCAATCAAAGAAGTGTGGTCTAAGGACGATGAGTAAATACATTCGCAGAGCAGTCATAAGATCTTTAAAAGACGATGGTTATCCATTAGATATTGTATCTTCTAAGTTTAGTAAAATTAACTTTTTAGATAAAGGCATTTCGTACTAGGACTAGTTAGGCGAAAGTGCTTTATCTTATAGGAGCGGCGAATGAATAATAAAGAAGCTATCGAGGTGCTCCGCAGTAACTACCCGTCAAGTAACTACACTATGCTTATCGAGGCTGTCGAAAAAGCAATTGCCGCTCTGGAGGCAGCCGAGTTGGGCGCAAGGGATGAAATTTGCCCTGACTCAACTGTTCCGTGTGGCTATCGTCGGTACACATGCATCCGTGGCAATGTCGACAACTGTACTATTGCTGCGGGCAAACTATCTGGCGGTTTTCTCACTGAGAATGATTGGCCCCTGAAACGAGAGAGTAGCTTGTTAGATAGGTATTTACCAGATGAGACGGCACACATTTCGTAACCGTAGGAGAATAAATGGAGTCCCGTCGCAAATATCATTCCCGATCATTCAACAAAAGGCCGTTATAATCCACCCCATCTTCTTCCTCATCGGCATCCTCTTCGTCTTCCCAAATGGACTCAAAATCCGATGAAAACTCATCTGTATCGTTCAATGGATCTTCTGCCATATATCTCACCTTCCTGGTCTGGAAAAACGAACTGATATAGGAAAGTCAACGTGGTTCAAAATAAAACAGGCATCCTTCGCAGCCAAGACATCCATGCACCACTTCTCAATATCTCGATCTTCCGCCGTAATAAGTATGCGCCTGTTACTGTAACAGACCCTCAAAACCAGAGATTTTGAATGTGACTCAAGACGATCCTTGAGATGATCAAGCAAACATGACGCTATCGCGGCTTCCAAATAAGTCACAGGACCTGGTTGAAGTTTGGATAATCCCGATGAAATACTAATGCTGACCATCTTTAATCCGTTTCAAAATATCTACAATTTTAAGTCCTCGCACGTCGGAAACATCTACCCCATATATCCTCTTGATCTTTCGAAGAATCCTCTGAGGATTGTGCTGTACTGATTTACCAGCAAGCTCAAAATCAAAATCATGCAGACTAGACTCGTCAGATATCCAGGCCTCTGGGTGTCCTAATACTTTATTCAAAAAATCACTAAGAAGCTCCCCATAACTGAGAACCTTCTTCTGTGGGGCAAATGTGATCTTTTTAAACTTCTTCCGATTCAAACTTATTAGCCCTTCTTCTTAAGGTTAGCCGCCTTCCACAAGCAAGACATTCTCGACGTTCCTGAATGCACTTCCACGGCAGTCTAGATGGAACTTCTGTCTGACTAATGACTGTTGTTACTGAGCCGCATTTTGGACACGTCATTTCCAGGATACCTCTATCTTTTGATTTGGATGGCTGTCATTCATATACTTGAACAATCTCTGATCTGCATAGGGGACTACCGAGCCATTCACAGATACTATCACATCCTTCAAGTCGGGGATAAAAATAATAGTCGGAGCATCAGTCAGTGTAGTTTCATAAGTAAGCTCAAAATGATTACCGCTGATACCGTACCGCGGATTCCGGCCGGCTATTCGCTGCGGATAGACCCGAACCAAGACCTTCATGCAAGTATTTTCAAGCTTCTGGTCATTGATGATACCAAAATCATTGTGCTGGTTCATGTCGTAAGACCAATAGGTCCACCCCGTACAATACTCATCGGCTATGTCCGTGAAATCCTTCAAAAAAGCCGTATACCCACTAACAGAAGGCTGTATTCCGTATTCCCCATAAACTAAAGGACACCCGAATTCACAGGCCTCCATAAGCTTGATCTGAAAGGCCTTCCGCATGATCTTATAGTTGCTGGCAGTATAAGAGTGCCATCGGGCACACATCTCGTCATAGTAATGCGGAAAATATACACAGTCTTCCCCCTTGAACTTCAGAGTTGAGGCAACTCCGGTACTGGTGTATATAACCGGTTCAAAAAACAACTTCTGTTTGAAAAACCCTCGAGTCTTCATCATCTCCTGGACTCTACCATAGAACTCTGTAAGTACCTTAGATTCAAAACGCACTGTAAGCCCCGGGAAGGGCTCATTAATGGCGTCTATGCCTATGACGTTGTCCAAGTCCGTTACCTGAGAAAGAACATACTCCAAAGCTTTTACATAGGCTTTCTTGAGCTCATCACTCTTCCAAAAATTCGTGAAACAGGCTGCAACAGGACCCGTCAGATAGTTCATGGCCCAAGGCTGCCGCGGAATGAATTCTAAACCATCATCCCTAATAGTCCATGGAGGAAATCCATTTCCCGTGAACTTCTGGGCATATAGGTCTTGATGGAAGTCCAAAACAACGTCTATATCGTGGTTGCGTAGAAATTTAATTCGCTTGATGGTCTCCTGCATATAAGCTTCGTTGTATTTCCCAGGTTCCGGTTCAACGGCTTCCCAAAAAATGAGATATCGAACCAGATTGAATCCCCAATCAGAAAGACGTAAGAAATCTTCCGGTTGGTGCCACGAAATCTGGTCAGGAGCCTGTTTGGCGAAGTTCGAGACATTCACCCCATGATAGATGACTATACGGTCTTCAGAATCTCTGATATACTGTATTTTGTTTCTATTAGGTGTGTGAAACAGTTTCTGAACAGTGGCACACGAAAGGCCTATGAGGGCTGATAGCACCGCGGATATAAGGAGGCAAAACTTTTTCATAATTTACCTCAAAAGGACAAAAAGAATAAAAAACACCAAAAACGGTGGAATGATCAACAAAACAAGGGCCCACCAAGGCATGAAATCAGGTTCTTCAAAATCATCAAACACTCAAACAAAATCCTTATTTTGGATCATGCAATCTTGGACATGTTTCATTTCATCGGGATTTCTGAGATTAAATATTGGTATGTTTTTATCAATGGCTATACGAATTGCCTGGCCCGTCCCACCAAAAGCTTTGCCATCTTTGGTCCAACATACCACAAATCTGGATGGCGTCTTAAGGTCTTTTCCAAGCACCTGATAACAATTTCGACCGTGAAAAAGTCTTCCGCCATTAGATAAATAGCTCCATCCTGGATGATATTGTTTTGCCAATTCAAGAGCATCGTTAGAAACACCGTACAACAATGAGTGATTTCCGTTGAAGCCTTTCCATGGCAGGTAGATTTCCATCTTCATAGGATCCGGTACGCCGACCTCAAATGCAGTATCCGCACCAGCAGCTCCTCCAGAACGTAACGTATATCCCAAGCCGTAAAGATATCGGGATAAACGACTCATGAATGCAAGCATCTCAGGTGGAGTAAGACGCGATCCAATTCCTGCGTAAAACATTTGTCTCCCTCTTTATCGTATCTTATTTGGATGGGGCGCGACAATATTGTAGTCCTAAGACCCATAAAGGAACGACAACTAGTATGCGTAAAAGACTAAAATTAAAAAAACGTTCTTGTAGCATGTGCAAGCCCTATAAAATGGGACATTGCGACAAACGGTCCGTAGGACAGGTTAGGGCGGACGAGGCATATAGACAGGAGACAGGCAGGTATTACTGAGTGGTCAATATTTTATCAGTCAGTCTACAGTTCAACCTTTCAAGGTGTGTTCTAAGAGCATCTTCTGTAAGAGATATATATTGGGAATAACGCAGCCGTCCCTTGTCGATGTCAAAGATGATCGCCTTAAAAAAACACTCATCCTCACCTTCTTGAACTTTCACGACGGACTTGCCATTTTCCCATACCTGTCCGGGTTGTATGAGATTCATAGATTCCTTACTACTATATTTTTATGGGATGGCTGCAGATTCATTTTTTTCAAAAGATCCATCATTTTTTGTTCGTTCTCGTATACAGCCACTTCTATAAAATTAAGATTATCAGATCTCCTAGAAAACATGATCATTTTCCAGCTGGTATTAAACCGCTCAAGCTGAACAACGTACTGTTCGTTTTCCCATATCTGTCCATCTAAGGGCATCCTGGTCCTTTCTAGCCTTGAAGAAAGGACCAGAATATCAATAGATTATCGTTTAGAGATTGTTGGTTTCCGCCACCTTTTCTACTACTATTGTGACAAAAAAAAGCAGTGCCCCCAGCCAATTAACGGAGGGCACACAGCCCCCCCTATTGATTCTTAACGGATCCGAGATTTTTGGTCAGAATGTTATACACATAGGAACCGGATAACCCGACCAACTCTGCAATCTCTTTGGGCTTCTTACCCTTCTTGAACAAAGCAATGACCTTGTCCACCGGCTTGCCCAAAGAAGATTTAAGCGCAGGTGCAGATGATGCCTTAGGGACTGCTTTCTTCTTGCCCTTCGGAGACTTTGGTTCCTGAACCGTCAGTGATGCAGCCACCACCTTCAATGCCGCCCCCTTCCGCGCCTTCTTTTTTCCCTTCGGAGACTTAGGTTCTTGAACCGTCTCTGATGAAGTCTTTGTGTCCACAGCAACAGACTTCTCAGTAGAGCCGGACAATACTTTCTTTCTGTTTAGGAAGACGGTCTGCCGGGTCACACCAAAATGATCCGCTATTGCCTGATCTGTACCAAATTCCTTAATCAGACGTTTCCATTCCCTTTTCCCCAAAACTGGCATCTTACGCTTAGCCACAAGAACCTCCTATTTGATGGGTTTACCCGGCCGCTTACCGTTAGGGCCTTCTATGATGATTTTCTGTACCAATGCATAAACATTTTTGACCTGATGAGCTTGATACTTGGCTATCTCCTTCAGAGCATCTACGATAGACTTCAGGCCATCCGTTGACTTGGATCGACCTACCCATTTATCCAATTCCCGCAAATCATCCAGTGTAAGCTCTCCATTAGGTTGTTTTCTAAGTCTGGGAAAATGAAAAGATGCCAACCGAAAGATTTCTAGAAGATAGAGATGAATAACTCGGGCCCTGAAGAGTTTTTCATGTACTTCGTGAAGCTCCCCATTCTTTGCCCTTATGTCTTGCTCTATCTGATTTTCCTGTTTCTGAAGATCATTCACCGTCTTCTTAATTTCCGATATTTGGTCGAGCATCAGTTCCTCACTGTAAAATATACTTTTCCAGAGTTCCTTGGGCCTGCAGTTTTCTTTCCAATCTCTTAATCTTACCTGGAGATTTTAGTCGGGAAAGACGATCAGACAGAGGGTTTTTTTCTACCCTAACACAATTGGAAGTATTTGCATATGTAATCACATTACATAAAAACTCAAAATAGGAGGCCCACAATTTACGATTGGCAGCACCGATCTCGTGTAAGGATGCTTGTTGAGTAAAATAATCAAACCCCTTCTCAAGATCTATAGAAAAAGAGGCCATTCCGCGTTTATTATCGCAGTTACTCACAAACATCACATATACACTTTTAGAGGATTCAAAATGTACATATCCTTCCACCAGAGTCATTATTTCATCAAAAGATTCCTCATCTGATATCTTAAGAAAATCAGGTGGCATCAAAATAATGATTTCCCTGGAAGGATAACTTATCTTGGTAGTATCGCAGGAAGTATGAAGGAGCGTGTTTGCGAGGATCTCTCCGATTTCATACACCCTTCCATGAAATCTATGATAAGAGTAGAAATGGAGCATGGCCAGAGCTACGGCGGGATTAGGGGCTTTAGCCGCAAGTTCTGTGGTGAGGAATTGTTCAACGGTGAAGGAGTCCGGCAAGAGTCTATTGAGTTTCTTGAACTCAGATTGATTGGAATAAAGGAAATCTTCAACAAATAATTTCAAACTATAATCCTATCGAGAATTTTTTTAGACTGCAACTTCATCCTATTTAGTGCCCGTTCTTTTATCTGCCGTATGCGTTCACGAGTCATTCCGAGACGCCCGCCAATCTCATGCAAGGTCATGGGAAATTCATTATCGATTCCAAAATACAGCTTGATTATCAGTCTGTCTCTGGGTTCCAGAGATCCTAAAGCCGGCATTAAAGCATTTGCGAGCTGCTTCCTATGTAACAAATCTTCAGAATTTTCTACATCCTCACTAATAATTTCATGATAGGTGCTATCATTATTTTTTATTGGAGAGTCCAGAGACATAGGTCTTTTTCCGACGAAAAGCATCGACTGAATTAAATCCGCTTCAACCCCCAAGGCACGAGCAAGTTCTTCATCATTTGGATATCGATGATTCTCAGTAAAAAACCGTTCCGTCTCCTTCTCCATTAGAATGTATAAGTTAATACGATTCAGAGGAACCGAGCACATCCGGGATTGTTCACTCAAAGCCGCCAAAATAGCCTGCCGGATCCACCACACAGCATAAGATATGAACTTGAAATTCTTATCCCCATCAAATCTCTTCGCGGCCCGGATCAGACCCATATTACCTTCAGCGATCAGATCCAAGAACGTCATGCCCTGACCTACATATGTACGGGCCACGTTGACCACGAATCTTAGATTGCAGGCAATAAGCTTACGAAGAGCTCTGCTATCCCCATTCTTTATCCTTTCGGACAGATCGATTTCTTCTTGCCGTGTGAGAGGCTTATAGCGGAGAGTTTCCTTCAAATATGCGTGAAGAACTGGGTTTTCGTATTCAGGTAGCATTAAATCTATTGTACCTATTTATGTTCCAAAATATATATTTGTATTATGAGTACTACTAAAATTGATGCTATCGTAAAAAGAGCCTACGCGTACCTGGATCAGTTCTACACTGAAAACGAAAAAGACCCCGCCACTGAAACCAAAAAGAAGTCTGAGTCTTCCAAAGACATCGAAATTCCTAAGGAAGAACTTGTATTACCTGATGATATAATTCCTGTCACGATTCCAAAGAAGATAATTCCTGTCACGATCCCAAAAGAGATAATTCCTGTCACGATCCCAAAAGAGATTACTCCTGTCACGATTCCAAAAGAGATTACTCCTAAGGAACTCTCAAAACGATTCGTGTACCTCAGAGGAAAAAGCGGGCGTGAAATCATTGAAATCATTCAGAAGGAGTGCGGAGTTCACATTACAATAGGTCTGAAAAGCAAAGAGCGCATCGTCAAAAAAGCCAAAGAAATCCTCAAAGAACACGGATTAGGTGTTGTGCTCTAACGACTGAGACAACAACTTTTTGCATACCGAATCAATTGCATCTCGTCCGTCTCCCATACGGGAATGACTCCAAGCCACAAGTAGACTATTTCTCTCATCCTGGGTAAGCATGGGACTCAGACGCTTCCATGTTCCCTGGGCTTTATTCTGAATACTGATACTACCAGCCTTACTCTGAAACTCTTTGATCAAATCTTCTCTAATTCCCATGGTACTCCCATCACGGCTTCCCACAGTTTGATGACTTCAACCCGGTACTGTATTCGACCGATCCAGGTATTTCCAACAAATACAAGATAATTCTCTTCATAGGGCCGCAGCATAATTTTTAACCGGTACTGACCCCCGTCCAGATCCTGTATCACACGATATCTGCTTATCCCACCTTTATCGTCCGAAGTATCTAGTTCAAACTCATAATTAAACAGCCATTCATCAGTAATAAGAGCTTTTTTATGGCACCGCCAGCACGAACGGGCCTTGCATTTAACACAAATTCGAAGATTTTTTTTGTTCATAACTAGTCAATTCTAGTGAACTTTCTTGCATACACGTCCTCTTGTAGAGCGACCAGCATAGCATCATCTCGTGGATTAGCAGAAGGAAGATTCAAAATTATCTGGTATGCTCTATATATCCTGCTCAAATCCCCATGAAAAATTCTGTTTATTAAAAGATAGGATCGATACCTAACCATATATTTAACGTGTTGCATACTTTTGCAATGCTTGTATAATCCCCATGGATCTATTCTGGCAGAACCTTCCTCTCCAACAATTATTATAGGCCCATTGAACGCATCACAAGCCTCAATAGGATTGGGATACCATACTCCCTTTTGAGTTTTATGCCCGGACGGGCCTGGATACACTTGCCAGCTTATGGCTCCTTCCTTCTTAATATTTCTATTCCTTAACCAGTACACCAATTCAGCAAGGATCTTTTCCTCTGGCCTCAAATCAAGTATCCAGCACTGTGAAGGATTCTCCTGTACAGCATTAAACAAATACTCTTTGTAATTGGGAAACAAGTTGGAGGGTAGCTGTATCGTTTCCTGCTTAGGAGGAATAGAAACAATCTCTGACTTATTTAAGGCAATATCGTATCTAGATGACATTTTTACATGCCGTGGAATCAATTACAAAACGGGCTCGTATGAAAGGTATTGGATTTATAGCCCTGAAATAAATATCAACCCGACTAGGATCTTCAGGATGTATATCAGCACTAATAAATTCAATCCGGTCTTGAACCGACAAACCTTTGAATTCCGCCGTTGAGTCCTTGAGAAGACATTCTCTACCAAGCAATATTGAGTATCTATCCATTCAACGCCAATCTTCAAAAACACTGTCTATAAGCACCTTCTCTACCGAAATGTCATTCATGTTCTGGCGCTCAATATCCGCAGATGCCAACCAAGGAGCAATAACCTTGTACTGCTTCTCAACGTCATTCCTAAAAACCGCCCGGCAATACACGGTCTTCCGTTCCCCATACTTCTGATCCCATGTCACCCTGATAACGTACTTCCCCGTATCAGCCTCTGCAATGACCATACAAGGCTGCCATACATTTGGCTCGATAGGTATTTCCTTCGGCGGTACAAGACTATTGGACACGCCTCGATTGGTGTCCCAAATCAGGAATACTATACCACCTACCAGAATAACAGCAAGAATAGCGTAAATAATCTTTTTCAATCTTAATCCTCACCGTTTCTTGGATGTTTTCTAGCAGCCTCAGATTTAATATGGTACTTGCCAATCTGAGGAGAAGAAGATTTATCGATAAAATCATCCATACTAGGGTCCTCCCAGTAGAACCGTATCTTACGGGGGACATTCACCGCCTCAGACTTTTTTTTCTCCTTGGGCTTGGCCATATGCAACCTTACTGTACGGGTGGCTCTTCCACAACCTCTACGCAAGCCGCATTACTGGGCATCACACGAGAACATACAAAATTATCGCATCCAATCATCTTTGCATGTTTAACTTTATGTGGACAGTTTGATTCCGGACACGTACTCGCTTTTGGACACACAATCATAATTCAAGACTCCTGTGTATTGTTTCTCAATATCTCATATCTAGAAAGACCCGTACTCGTAGTATCAACTGCTGGTTTTTTGACATGTGTGGTTAAGCCATTTTTACTCCATTCAGACAATATATAATCACCAGGAGGATTATTTTGAAATAAACGCCGAATAATATTGATAAAATTATCTGATGCTGTTGAATCAGAATCAGATAGATATATATCTGAAGATTGATACATATCTGAAGCGTTGAAATAATTCATGGCGAGCCCCACATATAGGAAAATCAGATCTCGACCTTCTCCTCCCCAAGCTCAAAAACAAACTTGTTCCCGTTCACCTCAAGAGTATTCTGATCCCGGGAAGTGAACTCATCAAACCACGCCTTACCCAATACAACCGACATCTTAACCTTCTGAAGAGTAGTCCGTATGTCCTTGAGCTCCTTCTGAAAGGCCTTAATCGTATCCTCAAACCACTTCAAAAGATCCTTACCCTTCTTACTCTCCTTCACAGCGGCATAAAGATTGATACCCTCCTCCACCAACCCCTCTACCGGCGTACGACCCTTCTTCGAAGCCACCTTCTCCATAACCTTCTTCACCGTAGGCAATGATGCAAGTCCCGCGATCTTGATCTCAAAACTCTTGGCCATGTAATAGTCCTTGGCCTCCTCCAAAGCCTTAGGAGGGCTGTACAGACCACCACGCTCAATTGCTATCCCATTCGCCCTAAGGAAGGCCGCCTGGGCATCAGTGAAGGTAAGGGGCTTATCTACAGCCTCCTCTCCAAACAAGTCATCCTTGAGCCACTTCAAAGCCTTTATCTTGCCCTTAAGCTTCTGCTCCGCTAAAGCCATCTTACAGAGCTCTGTAGCCGAAGTCTTACCACTAGCCATGGCCCTATTCATGGCAGGCAGCTTACTCATGTCCACACCGTACGTCCCATCCTTCTTGAAAGCATCTTCGAATACCAGCCCACGATTCTTGAGCTCAATATAGGTCTTCTCAGAAGATGCCACGAAGAACTTCTTAGTATGAACCCGGCCGTCCTTCACAAACGTGTAGTTCCTGAACACAAACGTCGGATATGGATTGCTAAAACCATAAGCCTGAGGACCCTTCTCATCAATAGTCTGCAGATCTATAGTCCCTTGAATCTTGGTAAGGACACTCAAATTCAAACGAGACTCGTGCCAAGTCATGTTCTCAAACGGACTCTGACTCATAGTATCCGCCTTGAACTTGGCATACCCATCCTTCTCCTTGGACGCTACCCCAATCTTCTCGTACGAGAACTTGGGATGATACGGATAGAAAGCCGCCTTATCATCCTCCATGAGCATGTTGAGCAGGTCAAATACACAGAACGCATCCACCGGAGGCAGATAACTGGAATCCCGACCCTCTGAAAACCTTAAGGAAACATCCTGTATGGCCTTATTAACCGTATCCTCTATCGCCGTGTACTCCTCAATAGTAAAAGCATTGGTCAGACCATCAACCACATGCTTGTCCCCACACTTACCTATGATCTCCAACGCTATGTCCGTCTTGGTCTGCTGAGTCAGAATCAATGCGCCGGCATACAAAGCCTTGGATAGTCTATCGGAGGCATCCCCAAAATTGATGTCCACAATATCGACCTTGGTCCAAGACTTCTTGTCCGGTTTATCCGTGGATACGTAATAAACGTACGAAGTCTTTCCCTTCTGTGGGGCAACCAAGACCTTCCCACCATCATCCAGGGAATAAGTGACAACACCCTGATCAGTGACCGTGAAGACTGCCAGGGGATTGGATACTAGAGGATCGACTTCTTCTTTTGACTCGCTGTTGTCCGTAAGCTTTATGAGCTTGGTAATGGTATCGGCATACTCGGGTATATAGGAGCTGCTGATAAGAACGGCCCCGAGTTTCTCAGCCATCTGAGACATTAATTCCTTGTTGTAATAATAACCGTAAGAAAAAAACATGGAAGCCAGTATTTTTCCTTTAATTTTCGATAGGGCTTCGTAAATATGCTTTATTTCTTTTTTGTAATCAATCACAACAGGATATCCGTCTGTAAAAAAATGCAAAGAAAATACATCAGAAAAAACGGAAAGATCTCTAATCACTGTATCAACATCACCCAAAATTTCACTAAAACAAGTGCACCCTCTCGGACTAGAGTTATTTTTTATAGCTTTTTCCAGCATTGCATAATCTGATGTGGCGGTAACTCTGAAACCCTTGATTATCCAATTATAATCTCCTTCAGAAGAAAACCAGCCCAAAGAAACTGAGTCACCAACAGGAATTTTTTTCGATAAAAAAATAAGCTGACTAGTTAATTCTGGAAGCAATCCCGTCATTGAACCACTTCTATCATAAATCCATATATGATTAACGGAAAGTTTCTTTTTGATTATTTTTGTAGATCTAATTTCTTGTTCAACTATGCTCATGTTTTCTGTAATAGGAATGTAGCGGTTCATAAATCACCTTTCTTTTTGGACAGTGTTCGATCAATTATTGGTTTGATATTTCTGAAATCTTTATAAGATATTCTTATCAAACATATGTCTTTTTTATTACAATAGTCTTCCTTTAGTTTATCGTGTTTTTTAACTTTATCAAAATTCTCTTTTATTTTGGCTTTAGAAACTTTGTACGAAAATGCAGTAGGATAAAAATGCTGTATTCCATCAAATTCAATAACAGTATTGAAATGAGGTAAATAAAAATCAAAAGATAAAGGTTTTATATCACGACAATCACTAAACCTCTTTTCTGCAAAAAATTCGACATGGTGCTTATTAAGATACCTCTTTATTTCTATTTCCCCTTCAGATTCTTTACATTCGGGACAGCCTCTTCCAACTAAATGTTTATTTGGAGTTTGAAAAAATAGTCCGTGTTTATGGCATAAAATTCTGACTTTAGTTATTGCATTTGTATAATTGACAAAATCATATGTGTATTTATTCCCGTGTATTATTTTTGATTTCGCAACAAAAATATCCTTATTTGAAGAAAGTGCCTTTCGAGTTCTATCAATTCCACATTTTTTACAGCCTATCCCTTTAAGATGATTAAATGGGTATTGATTGAATACTCCATGTTGGACACATTTAATCTGAACTGGAATGCCGGAACCTTTATAAACAGTTCCCGAATAATCATACCTAATTCCATGAATCAAATGAGCTCGATCTAAAAAATCTTTAGTTGAAAATATTCTATCTTTTGACAATTTTTCATTCTTGCACAATTGGCATCCCTTGCCTAATAAATGCGCGGCAGGTTTCTGTAAAAAGATTCCGTGTTTTTTACATCTTATAGTTATTGGAACCACATTTAAAACATATTTAACTTCTGAATAGTCGTACTTTTCACCGTGTACTCTCTTAGCTTTTTCAATAAATAGGGGTGTGGTAAGGACTCTCATATATAGATGATACGGAAGTTGTAAGAAAAGATAAACGAAAAAGGCCCAGGACTTTCATCCAAGGCCCTTAACTCCAATGATTGCAGATATTTACCGAAGAATGAGCTCTGATTCAGAGAGGATACTGGAATCAGGGATGAGCAGACTATTATGGGCAATTCTCATAGTCATATCACGAGTTGAAGCCTGTTTCATCTCGGACCTGGTAGGAAGTAAGGACCCCTTACCTCCCGTCTCTGCAATCTGCAACAAACGTGGAGGGGCTATATCCGAGACCTTATCCAAAGAATCTGGAGCAATGTACTTGTTGATGTGTTTGAGAATAGCCTCAAACTTAGCGTACATTTCTTTAGCATCATCCAAAGAAGTCAAAGAAATCGCCGGAATACCTTTCTGCTTCTGTGCTTTATAGGGCTCAAAAGATATACGTTTCAATATTCCAGGTACGCTAATCTTCAAAAATGAAACAAGATCTTCAACGATATCCTGTACGTTTATGTAAGTGCCATCCTGAATCGTCTTACGTATCCGGGCAAGACGATGATACAACATCACCTTCACAAAATACTCCGCCTCTTCCTCTATCTTCATGTTCGTAGGAGTAAGAGGCTTATCCTCAGAAGGCTTATTCGGAGTACCAGGCAAGGTCTTATTGTGTTCCTTAACCCGCTCAGGAACACCTTCTTTAAGTATCCCTATCATCGTATGCAGGAGCTCCTGCCATGTCCCTTCAGCAGGGGGTATCTTGAGAGGAACAAATTCACCCCTCTCGTTAACAGTACCCTTAGAAGGCCCGGACTTACCTTTACCCCCGCCTCCACCCGACGTTTCATCAAGCTCCCATTTATATTTTTTACTGAGCTCTTTCTCATCTTCTAAATGGAAAAAGCGCTCAATAGATTTCCAAATCTCCTCACTCGATTTCATACCCGGAGCTTCCACCTTGTCCTCTTGAGGAGGTACCAATGAGCTCAGGCCTTTAAGCATACCCGACTCATGGTGCTCTATAAAAGACTCCAACACAGGGTATACCTTCACCTTAGGCTTTTTACCCTCTTCCTTAGGATAAGGCATGGACATCGTGGATATAGGATCCCACTTATCCATGAAATCTTTGATCATAGTCCGGGCAAAAATATCGGCATCCTTCTTGAGTCGCACCATGACCAATGTCTTCGGAGGCACCTTCTCTCTACGGGCTTTCTCAGCAAGATTAGGATCGCTATCCATCAACCTATTAATCTCATCGACCGTAAGACCCTGCTTGAATGTAGAGACCAACAGGTCCAAAATCATCCTAAGTTGTTCCTGGGCCTTATCCGCTTGTGATTTTATCTCCTCATGCTCATTACTCTTGAGCTTTTGAATAGTCTTCTTGGCTTCCTGAACCATATAATCAGGAAGAACAAAATCCACTATGGCCTTCTCCCGATCATCTGCAGACATGACCACTGAAAAAGCTTTCAGAGCATCCATTGTAGGATAAGTGCTCAATTCACGAATAGTGTCCGCCAATGAAGCCTTAATCTCTCGAACCGTCAAACCAGGAGTATGAACAGGCTTAACCTCAGTACGTCGACGAGGATCCCTTTGAACTATCCCACCAGGACCCGGCTTATCCTTAAACATTGTTACCCCTAAATTTCCTACAGGAACTTCTGCAATGAACTTCTTCAAAAGAGTCTTCATCGTATTGGCAAGATTACTAACTTTACGATGCGTAGCCTCACTACGAAGATTCTGAGAACCCGCAACCTGATCCGCCAATACCCCTATCTTCGCACGCTTACCATCTAAAGAATCCGTGTCCTTAAACCGATGCTCCTGCTTCTGCTCCAACAAACTCGTCTCCGGAACAGCCTCAAAATCTCGTATCACATCCATCAACTTCGACTCATGATAACCTACATCCTTAACATCCATCTTCAACTCCGAAGCAACTTCCCACGGCTGCTTATGACCAAGAATAATGTCCGCAAGTATCTTGTCATACACACCACGCTCAGTCGCATCAGGAGTTACATCATGTATATGCTTCTTCAACACCTGCAACTTAGCCGCGGAATCATACTTCTTCGCAACATCCTGCAACTCATCCTGCATCGTACCAGCACGAACAACCTTCGGAGTCCTAAACCATAAATACGAATGCAAAAGATTATACAACGAAGTGAAATATTCCGTATGACCCAACAACGCTACCGCAGCCCCCGCTGCCGGCTTGTTAGAAACAGCACTCTCCTTCTCAATAATAGCCATCAACTCTGCAGCCTTACCAGGAAGTACCTTCCTAATATCCGCTATATCCTGCAGAATTTTTTCTAAAGTACCATCCTCCGAGACCTTGGCCTTACGCTCCAAATCCTGTAACTCAGCATTCAACGTGTCAAAACCCTCCCGAACCTCCTGCCTCGTACCCTTAATCGCAGATACCACCTCATCAGGAGCTACATGCTCCATACGTGCCTTGGTAAACTTCGTACCCAACCTACCCACACCATTCTGTATATGATGCAAATGTGCCTCTAACCCCTCAAATACACCCACATCAACCATCTGCGTGGATTTCTGATGCAAATCCTTCTGTAACTCATAACCCTTACGTATCGCCTCCGTACCCTCAGAAATAACCTTCGCAACCGTATCCGAATCATCTACCCAATCCGTATCCTGATCCCGGAAATACGTCTTCGCATGGTCAGGCTGATCACGCAAAAACATGTCCCTACGAGACCGCAAATCCTTCACATATGCCGAGTACGTATCCCCTGCAACCTCCAAGTCCCCCTGATACTTCTTGTTCAACTCAGCAGCACGCTCCTCCTTACCCTTACCCTTCAAACCCTTAAGATCTTCCTTCAACGCCGTCACAATCGACCTATGTATAGCCCGCGCCTGTGTAACCATCTCCGCCGATGAATACCACTTCGGTATCTTCACCCTATACGTATTCAGAAGACCCTCAAACTTCTTGGCCTTCTCATCCTGCGCCTCAGGCAACCGCCTACCCTCCGGAAGCTTCAATATAGCCTTACTAAACATCCCCTCTATCTTACTGATAGTCTCCTTCCTCACAGGAGCCGTCACCCAATCCATATCCTTACCAACTGCAAACGCCTTGTAATCCTCTGGATAATCCTCCTTGAACTTCTCACGACGCATATACAAATCATGCGGAAAAGCCGCAAAACCCTCAAAAGCTAAACCCGGCCGCTCTGCAGTACCTATAAGCGTATTGTACTTGGTCTCAGCATCACGAACCGCATTAGCATCCGCACCCGCAACCACCTTGTCATGAAAATCCTTCGCCCGTGTCAGTAACTCCCGAGCCAAAGTCAACAAATCATCAGGCTCCAACCACTTGTGATAATTAATGTGCAAATCATCCATGCCGTAATACTTAAAACGACCCATAAGCAACGCAACTTTACTGTCCTGTGGACCAGCAAACGCCCGCGCCTTATGCTCCTCATGGACTTCCTTCTCATACACAGGTGATCCACCAGACCCCTGTACAACCTTCCCAACAGGAACATCTGTAACCTTGGACTCCTCCACAGAATGCTCACGAACATGCTCATGCGTCAAAAAATCCAACAAATCCTCCTGCTCCTTAGGACGATGAGACTTAATAGCATCCTTTATCCCAGCTATCTCACGCTCCAACTCAGAAATCCTCTTCGCATCTTGCTTAATCCGAGACTTCCCACGCTCCTCCTTCAACAACTTCGATAACCCAAATAACTTCGCCTGCAACTTCTCAACAACAACAAAATCCTCCTTCCGAGGACCCATCTTACGCTCTTTACGTATCAACTGCGTCTCATCATCCACAAACTTCCGATCCTTATGAACCGCATCATCACTCCCCAACCCACGATACAACCGCACAAACCGCTCTATACCCAATACCTTCCGACGTGACTTGGGTATGTAATCCTTCCACCCAGCCGGCTTATCTACAGGATCCGACCACAAATACTCAACAGTAAAATGCGAATGCGGAATCATACCCTCAGACCATATATGCTCCTGTATATACGCATAAACCTTATCCACAAAAGGATGACCACGACCAACTTTCTCATCCACATACTCATTCTTATTATCCTTTACCTTCATCTGACGTAAACGAACCTGTATCGCCGGTGCCTTACCCGACCCATCAGAATTCAAAGCACGCTCATACGTCACCTCCACCGTATTCGGAGTAGATGGTGACTTAGGCTTACGATTTATGTAATCAAAATCAAGCACATAATTCATATACGCAAAATGTGCAGGATTCTCAGGATCCAACTTCTTCGCATCCTCCAATATCTGAGGATATCGAGCCACATTCTCATTATCAAAAGATGACGTAAACTGTATGTGTATCGTGAACTGACCAGCCTTGAAAGCCTTCAACGCCCGAGCCTCTATACCCGTAAGATCCTTATCCCCCCCCGTCTCCAATGGCTCCGCTCCAAAACTACCTACCTCCTCCTCAATCAACTTCAACAAAGCCTCAAAATCCCCCGTACCCCACCCCGGATAATCCTTCGCCATATCATTCGAATCATCACCCTCCGATAACTTTACCAAATCCTCCCATATCCGATGCCACTCAGGACTACCACCCTTCAAAACCTCATAACGCTTCCGTACCTGAACCGGCGTCTTACCCTTACCACTCGGGATATACCCACCCACCCGCTCAGAAACACTCCACGACGCCGCTAATGCCCGCAAATATGAAACCATCTTACGCATCATATACCCCTTGTACCATTTCTTGTACTGATCATCAAAATAATGCCACTTCACAGACCGCACCACAGCCTCCGGATATCCCGTCTCCTGTATTACATCCTTCCGGGACTTACCAGCAGCTAATAACTCCATAATCCTCTGCGTCTTATCCTTAAACGGCTTACGCCTCGACTCCAACTTGTAATAATCCTCAAACGATGCCCTAGCAGCCGAATCCCTCAACACCTCCGTGTATAACGGTACCTTCTCCTCTATCGTCTCCTCCTGCTTCAACACATCCTCTGATACACCACCAGGAACAGAAGAAGAACCACCACGAAAAAAATCCCGCAACATGTCCAATAACGCCCTGTGATGCTTAGACAACATCCCCTTAGAAATACCCAAATCCTTTGCAACCTCCACCTGCGTCTTACTACCACCCAAATACATGTCCGATATAATCTTCTCGTATATCGACCTACGACCCGCATCCATCGGGGCCGTCTTTATGTAATCCATTACCTTCTTAACCTTCACCTCCTGACCCTGCATACGCTCCATGTCCTCTAACGTCCGATACTCCTCAGGCGTATACCCTACATCCGAAGAAGGCTCCGGATCCTCCATACCCTCATCTTCCCGCTCCTCACGAGGTATAGGCTCCTTACCCCGCTCCTCCTGCATCCGCTCCAAACTCTCCGGACGATCCTTCTGTATCCAATTCCGTGCCTGAAACCAAAAATATTTACTGAAATATGCCCCCAAGACACCACGCAACTTCCCACCTATACCCCTCATCCTATCCCGTAACTCATCAGACATCCGACCGTGAACGTCAAATAAAACATCCTCCTCTTCCTCCGATAACCCCACCTCTTTAACCAAATGTCGCATGTACCCCTTTAACCCCGTAATAATCTTCTGCTCCTGCTCCGCATCATGCAAATCATCCGTCAACTTATCTACCATGTCACCCAAAAAAACATCGTAATCAAATGACCCACCCAATGAACCCTTCACCTTCTGTATCAACGTCTTAAACATTAAATCAGGATTAAAACCACGCAATAACTCAGGACGAAAATATACCGACAACATAGCCAGCAAACTCCTACTGGCCATGGTCATGTCCATCCGATCCCTATCCTTAGCAGCTACAACATTCCCCGACCCAAAAGCCATCCGCAAAAATGACTTCACCAACCCACAATCACCTATCCCCCACACCCTACGTAACACTTCCCCTGCTATACGCCAATCCATAAAAAATCCTTCCATAAAACCTTAAATACCCGAAGCATCAGAAGCCTTTATTAGAAGATTATCATATCACAACCATCTTTGTGGCAGAGACCACAATAAAAAAAAGACTTCTACCGGGTAGAAGTCCTTCTAAATCTTACCCCTAAATTGGGGGTAATAGTTAAGTTCAAATTAGTGAGAAAAACAGCTCTCTCTCAAAAGTACCAGTACCTTAGGCGTTATCCCATCCGGCCTGATACTCTTCACGCTTCTCCGGGTCACTGGGTGGATCGTAATGCGGAGAACCGCCACCTCCCACGAACAGATCAACCCAATCATCTGAACGGGATTCTTCTCGGTCATGCTGTCCTTCAGCATGATAGTCTTTTGACATAGTAACCTCCGGTTTTTGGGTTGTGCCTCCTTTTGTTGAGGTAAGATTTAGAGCCTTATTTAATTTCATTATCAATATACAAGTACAATATACCAAATAATCATCTAGTTTGACTACCCTTCGCATACACTTCCAATACCCGCTCAAACCACTCCACACCCACACACAACGCCAAATCACCACTCCCTATCGCCTCCAATACCCCACATATCTCATCAACATTCTCAAAACTAAAAGCCACCCTTCCCAATACCCGCTCCCTATCATCCAACCGACCTACCGGACCTCCCAAAACCACCTCCATACCAAATAAAAACGTCGCCGGATGTAATCCCCAATTCGTCCGATACCCCACCACTACCCCACTCCTACTCCGATACCACCGAGTAGCTCCCTCCCCCATTATCTCATTCTCCTTACCAAATACCCCACGCAAATACTCCACCCACCACCACCGATCATAATACTTACCAGCCTCCACACCCCGTACCAACATAGCCTCCCTGTAACCCGACCCCGCCGCGTCTCCCACTTCACCCGCCTTTTCTTCCTGTGTTTCCATATCCCTATTATACAAGAAAAATTACTTTTTTTAACATCTTAACACGCAGACCTCAAAAACCTATCCCCTTTTACCATACCCCCTTCCAAAAATACCTCTTTTACAAAACAAAATTACCATATCCCAAATTTTGTACCAATCCCCGGTCCGGGAACAAAAACACCAACCCCAAGTGCCTGGATAATAACCCGAGAAAGTCCCACAGGACCTGAATCCCACAGGACCCAGGCCCGGGGCCATCACCCTCCCGAATTCCAAATCCTACAGAACCCAGGCCCGCAGTCCAAAGAAAATCCCACAGAACCCAGGCCCAGGCCCGGGTCAGGAGCCATCACCCTCCCGAATTCCAAATCCCACAGAACCCGGGCCCAGGTCGGGGGCCATCACCTTGAAAAATCACTTGGAAAGAGTTCCAAGAGCTCGGACCTCGTGCACCTCAAAGGGCCAATTTCTCGGGAAAAATGCCCTATTCCGGAATAGCTCTTTTACAATGAAATAGTCTGGTTTTTCCTCATATCTATAGTGAGGGAATTGCAGAAATGCAAAGCGAAAAATGCAAGGCAAAGCGTCACGAAATTGTCTGGTTTTTCTTCATATCTATAGTGCGTGCGACAATGCAAAGCGTCAACGCAATGCAAAGCGGCACGAAAGAGTCTGGTTTTTCCTTATATCTATAGTGCGGGAAGTCAGTCAGGGAGTCAGTCAGGAGTCAGTCAGGAGAGTCAGTCAGGGAGTCAGTCAGGGAGTCAGTCAGGAAAGAGTCTGGATATTCCCCATATTTATAGTGAATCATTCAGAGAAACAAAAGGAGACATAATGAAGAAAGTAATGTTAATTCTTGTTTTTTGTTCAAGTTGTTTCTCTGAAACAGTCACTGCTACAACTTACGGTAACACGACATACTACAGCAACGGAGTCACTGCTACAACTTACGGTAACACGACATACTACAGCAACGGAGCTACTGCTACAACTTACGGTAACACGACATACTACAGCAACGGAGCTACTGCTACAA
>OFNC01000001.1_pt1 | contig 163510 bp, 166 predicted proteins | sample 1541971 | NCBI WGS metagenome assembly OFNC01 (sample SAMN04958489, study PRJEB24370) | sediment metagenome | isolation source: lake sediment | place: USA: Lake Hill lake, St. Paul Island, Alaska | collected 2013 | reverse complement strand
GGACTCACAGGACAGACAGGGGGTACAGGGACAGACAGGACTCACAGGTCAGACAGGAGTTCTGGGACAGACAGGTCCCATGGGAGAGGAAGGTCTTCCGGGGCAAACGGGAGTTCAGGGACAGACAGGAGTTCAGGGTCGGACAGGACTCACAGGTCAGACAGGACTCACAGGTCAGACAGGAGTACAGGGACAGACAGGAGTTCAGGGACAGACAGGAGTTCAGGGTCGGACAGGAGTTCAGGGTCGGACAGGAGTACAGGGACAGACAGGAGTACAGGGACAGACAGGTATTCAAGGGCAGACGGGCTTGCGGGGTATTACTGGAGCAATGACTTTTGTTGTAGACGGTGGCGGGGCAGTTCCGAGTACAGGAGCTAAGGGCCAGATTTTTATACCATATCCTTTGATTATAACGAACTGGCAAGTATATGCAGATGCAACAGGATCTATTGCTTTTGATTTGAAAAAGGCTACTTCATTCACAACATGGCCGGCACAAACGACTATGAATACGGGAGGTACTGCCCCGTCCTTGGTGGCTAAACGAGACTCGACGGGTACTACGGTGGGATGGGCAGACTCAACAGGGGCTTTTGGAAATATCGTGGAAGTAAATGTGCTGAGTGATGCAACTGTTACTCAAGCATCATTGGTATTGCTGTATTATAGAACATAGGAGATCTTCGTATGACTAAGGCACAGCTAATTTCTGAAATCAAAGCACTGTTCCCATCGGTGACTGATGGATCCATCGTAGTTAATCAGGCGGAAGATGCTAATTTTGTGACCTGGTATATCGTTAATATTTTTGAAACCGGTCTGTCTGAGGAAAATAAAAAACCGGTTGGATATCGTCAAAATATTCATTTTTATGTCTACAAAGAGGGCACAGGAGATGAGGCTGCTTATTACGACAGGGATGAACTCCGAAATGATGTTAACAGGGACCTTACCACGGGTGTCGATTCTTTGTCGGCTATTTATAAGATTTACAATAGTTCAGTTCTGCGAAGTCGGGTCATCGCAGCTATTATCCAAGCATCCTTTGACGTCCTCTTCGAAGCTCCTGAGACCTTAAATCACGCCAAAAGACTTCTGTGGGCAGGGCAAGCCCTCAGCGATGTAACTGTGCACACTACAATCATGATCTCTTTTGTGTCTTTGAATGCAACGGTTCAAACGGCGGGGGGTCAGGCAACGGATAATGATCTCAAATTCATTGTGAACTCCAATATTGATAATGCGATTACTATACTAGGTATCTAATATGGCTATTACGTCGGCTTGGAAATATTCCTGTGCTTTGACTATTGATCGTACAAAAGTTGGAGCTGATTTAACCAATTTTCCAACTCTTGTGTGCTGGACAGGTACACAATCAACATCTAATGTTCCAGCGGGAATATTTTCAGGAGCGTATGCCGCTCAGGCTGCAGGGGGCGATATACGGTTTACCAGTGATAGTGACGGGGCAACGGAACTGTGCTTCGAGATAGTTTCTTTCTCAAGCACATCGGCGGAGATATGGGTAAAGCTGGCGTCAGTATCTTCTTCTGTCAATACTCTGTTTTACATATGGTGGGGTAATGCAGCAGCATCTGCTTATGCGGTTAATGCTACATATGGGCGCGATAATGTATGGCTGGAGTTCAGTTCCGTGTGGCATTGTTCGGCTTTGACTGATTCTAAAGCCGCGTACGGTAATATGACTATGACGGGTACATTAGCAGCAGCAGCGGGAGTATTTGGGGTTGCAGCAACAGCATATCAATCAAATGGATCCACTAATTATGCTGTGACTACAGCAACATACGCGGCAGCAAGTACAACGCAATCTACCTATTATTCCGTATGGATAAAATCTCCTACTTTTTCGGCTGATTGGCAGTTTGCGTGTGGTAGCCACCAAGCTGGCCTGCAACGAAGTAGCAGTAATAATTACTTTGCTTTTGCACTTAATTCGTAAGGTATAATCATGTCTTGGAATGGCGTAACAGTATCAGTAGATCCAAGAGATGCCGCTTGGCATAAGATCGATGGCGGATTTGATGATACTGCTAAATGGAAAGCTTGGTATGATGGAGGTGGTTCGTATACCACTGTAACCACTTCCGCAACTAATTCAGATGTACAAGGTATAGGAGCATATGCTCCAGGACCCACTACGGATAAAATGGCATGTTATTTTGATGAGATGCGCATAGGGTATGGCACTACAAGAGCAGTCGGATGGTCTCTTACTGACTATAATACAATGAAAAATCCACAAACGTTTATATCCTACGGATCTGTAAGAGGCTATGCTCCTCGCAGTAATGTGATATTTTTTGATGCATACGATCGGTAGATCAAGAGATCAATCGTGAGGATTTATGAAACCAGCAAATCTGCTCATATACTACGGATGGCCAAACAGCTTTAATTCCGCAACGAATGCATGGACCAATGAAAAAGTAGCCCAGGAAATGGCTATGTATGATCTCATTGTCCTGGGAGCAGGACTCCAAGATCCCGGACACGGAGATTATGCCAACACACAAATTATCATACCCCGGATAAAAGCCCTTAATCCCGCAAGCCTTGTTTATGGCTACGTCACAATCCTGGAAACTATAGGAAATTTTCAGACCAAAGCCGGCCAGTGGAACACCCTCGGAGTCCACGGCATTTTTATGGATGAAGCCGGCTATGATTACGGGTCCAATAGAGATAATTTCAATACCCGGGTAGACTATGTCCATGGCCAAACAACAGCTAAAAAGTGCTTCGTGAATGCCTGGAACATGGATCATATCATAGGTACGGTTGATGACCCGTCTTTCCCCAATGCTACCTATAACTCATTGGCTCATGCATCAACCCTCAATAATGGGGATTGGTATCTACTTGAAAGTTTTTCTGTGAACACTACGTCCTATACTGGAAACAATGGCTATACCAGTAAGTCCGATTGGAGTTCTAGAGGAGACAAGGCCGTTCAAAGACGAGCCACCTACGGTATTAAGCTGGCTGCAGTAGGGATCATCGATAATAATGAGGCTTCCGCCATGGCTCTGTTCAATTTTAGCTACAGATCAGCCCTGGCCTATGAATTGGATGCCCACGGAACCTCTGATACGAATTATGGGGCTTCTTCAGCTGCAGTTACCTGGTGGAATAGGCCTCAACCGCGGGGAATTCCACAATCAGGAGGTATACCTTCTGTTTTGGTGGATGCCGGTAACAGCAATATCTATATGCGGTATGCTAATTTTTCGAAAATCATCATAAATCATATGACCGCTGCACAGACCAGCTCTATCGTCCAATGGTGATTGGGGCTGTAATAATCATCTAATACTTGTTCTAGTGATATAGAATGGGACACCCAATAACATAAAATAGCAGGAGGATGTCTAAAATGAATCAGGAATACCAGAGGGAATTGCTCGCTTTTGCTGAGAAGATCTCATTATCAAAACTTGAGGAAGCTAAGGCAACAGAACGGGTTCGGGAACTGGAGTATCAGAGGGATAGATTCAGTTTGGATTTTTGCGTAGCTATGATGAGAGCACAAGAACAGAAGGACAAGGATGCCGGGGGACCTGCGAGATCCTGAACAATTAATCCCGTACCATTACGAGACCAAGTACGAGCCAGGGATCAACCAGTTCGATACTAGTCTCGATGAGAATGCCTATCTCCAGACATTGGTCGATGATATGGGAGGCGGCAAGCTTAGTCCTACTACAATGAAGGCTCTTAGAGGCGCGTTAGAGGGTAAGGGAGTTATGTGCCGGCATTGGGATGACCCCAAGCTGCGAGATGAGATAAAAAGGTTTATAGAAGCTCAGAAGGTAGTAGCGAAATGGCTGAAATTAACAAATTGATGGACGAGGTCCAAGCACAGACTTCAGCTCTGAATCGACAGGTGGGGCGATTGTTGGGGGCCTATGAAGCTCTGTTCAGGGAAACCAATCAGCAATTCATAGAAGAACGTACAGCCAATAACGGTACTAAGGGACTCGAGGATTTTTATAGGCTGGTATCCACTATACGGAGAAACAAGGATGTTGTAGGGTCCCTATTAAGGGGAATGAGAAGTATTAAGCCCATGACTGGATTCAGGATCATTGAGGAAGAAGTCCCGGAGACTAAGAAGCAACCGAAACAAGCCCCCAAGCCTGTTGAAGAGATACCAGAGGTGATCACTAATGGCTAAGAGGATACGTGTAGTAACTGCCCAGGATGTCCAGGCGTCACAGGCTTTAAAGCCCAGGGTTGTATCAAGTGATAATCCACGCCCTACCAGACGTCTTACGGCCAATGAGATCCGTGTTCGTAAGTTCGCTACGACTTCATCTTTTGGTTTCAATTCCCGTATAGGTCAGGATGTCTTGGACAGTGCTGGTGGTCAGTTCTACTCTCCCCAGTTGAGTACGGACTTCTTAGAAAAACCGCAAAACTTACGTGAGCGTAGAGCCTTTTATCGGTATTTCTACAACACCAATGAAATTGTTGGGGCGGCCGTTGATACTCATTCTACCCTCCCGCTTTCTAAACTTCGGCTTGTGCCTCCAAAGGGTAAGAACAGGCATATGAATGAGTATGTGTTCAAGTTTTTTGAGCGCATGTGTGAGCAGATGAAGCTGTTCAAGACCCTTATTGAGATAACCCATGAGTATACCTTGTTTGGTAATGCAATGGTCTATGCCGAGGACGATGACTCTGTGGACAGAATGAATCCTGAGGAGAAGGCTAGAAAGACGGAACAGGCTAAACAGCGTAGTGAATTTCTTAAGAGTAAGTTTGAGATTGTTGATAAAGATCCTCTATATAAGGGATGGAAAAAGCTTATTATCCTTCCTCCTGATCAGGTGCGTATAAGAAAACTTCCGCTTACGGATAATGTGGCGGTAGAGTTTGTTCCTGATCCTGAGACCAAGAGATTCATAACCTCTGAAATGCCTATCTATCCTGGGCAGTATGAGGAATCAAAGAATTTTAAGTATGAAATACCTGCAGATATCCAAGAGAAGGTAAAACAGAGTGGCGTCATACCTCTTGATACGGACCCCTATACAGGGTCACATGTGTTTCATCTTGCCCGTAAGAAGTCTCAGTATGAGCCCTATGGACAGTCCATCATTGAACGCTGCGTGAATACTTTGGTTCTGTTGGATAAGCTCCGCCAAGCTCAGACCTCAATAGCCTCACGGCACATGACCCCTATGCGTATCGTGTGGGCCGAGGATTTGAATCCGGATGATGTTGATAATCTCCGAGAGCAGGTAGACATGGCTCTGGTGGATCCCGATTATTCCGTCATAGCTAACTACGAGATTCATTGGGATGAGATGGGATCCCAGGGACGTTTGCTCGATATTGAGGGTGAGAATGAAGCAGGCATGAACAGGCTTTTTGCCGGCCTTGGAGTGACACGAGAAATCCTTACTGGAGAAGGCACGTATACGGGTAGTAAGATCTCTTTGGAGATCATGAATACCCAATACCTTCTTTATCGGGAAATCATTCAGGATTACGTGGAAAACAATCTCTTCAGGCCGGTGGCTATCAAAAAGGGTTTCATAGAATACGATGATTACGGCAATGAGATCGTTCTTTATCCCAGATTGAGCTTTACCCGGTTGGCTATCAGAGATAACGAACAGTTCTTTGATGCGGCCTTCCAGTTGTATCAGAAGGGGTCTCTATCGATCGACCTCATATTGGATATCCTCAACATAGATCCTGCATCAACTAGAGAAAAACTTGAGCACGATCTTTTCACGGTGAATGATAGTCAGTTCAACGAGGTACTCAGAAATCTATATACCAACGTCTCGACGGCTCTGGTCGAGAATACGGATTTCACGGCTAAGATGGCTGAGTATCTTGGTCTTAAGATGGCTGAAAAAGCCCAAGCCGCTGAAGGGGCCTCCCGATTCAGCTCATCAAAAGAAAATGTGCCCGCTGTGGATAAAGAACGTGTTGAAAAGCTCATGAAGGTGGCCAAGTATTTGAAAGATAATCCTTTAATACTTGATCGCATATTTGACCGAGCGAAGGTGACCCTCGATGGCAAAGTCTAAGCGACGTTGGTTGGATCTTGATTGGAATTCGCCCGATGCTCTAAGAGCACAGGATATTCCCTATGATGCCTCATTAAGCATCAAGGACGCCATATCGCTTTCCGTATCTGGAGCAACAGGGATCCAAGGAGCTACGGGTATTCAGGGTCCTGTAGGAGGTCTTGGTCAGACTGGTGTTCAGGGACAGACGGGTGTTGGATTTGGAACGGTCCATGCTTATGATGTCTTGTACAATAATTCAGACCACACAGATACAACCACAGTGCAGATGGCTTTGGATTATTTGATGTATGTTCCTTTGTCTTATTCATTAAGTCTTACGCCTTCAGTACGGCATAAAGGTCAGATTGCAACTGATATGACTGCTAGTTGGACGCACAACAATACACTGTCGGTTCAGAACATTACGATTATTGGAGCACAGGGCGGTTCTATCAGTCCTTCTGCCTTGTCCTTTATTTATTCCGGGCTCAGTTTGACTACAGATCAGGCTGTGACCGTGATTGGAACCGACACGTATCCTACAACAGCATCAGCGACGTCATACTTAAGGTTTGAGCTCTATAAGTATTGGGGTCAGAGTGCCTCATCTACTCCTACTGAGACTATTATTGAAGCAGCTTTAAACGGAGGATCGACCCTATCGGTGGACACAGCTTCTTCTAGGGTAAAATCCACATACAGTCAGGCCGGAGGAGCTCAGTATCTTTATTATGCGTATCCTCAGGCCTGGGGCACTGCGACTATTTATGTGAACGGATTTTTAACGGTGTGGAATCTGACGACGGTTTCAGTGACCAATGCTTATGCGAATACTCAGTCTTACTACTGTTATACGTCGCCAACGACAATAGCAGGCTCTGTAACCGTTCAAATTGCCTGATAAAGTTTTGATACGGTTTTGTTGGAAGATTTCAAAAGGATTTTAGATGGCTCCGATACCCGGCACCGTAATTGGAAGTACAATCGTTCCTACCGATACGGCGGATATCTACGGCACCCATGATGCCACTTACGGTGTTGGTGGGTGGCGTTCGGTATCGGATTTGACTGAGCGTGACAATATCCCGACCTTGATGCGTACTGAGGGCATGGTGGTGTATCAAAAAGATACGGACACCATGTGGCAGCTCATAGATGGTACTACTAATGCGGAGTGGAATGAGTTTAGTTTGAGTAGTGGTGGAAAATCGGTATGCTTTAATGTTTTTGATACCGATGAAGTTGTTGTTGCTGGTATTAATACAACAGCTTTTTCAGTTCCCATTGCATTTAATGGCGTACATGTGACGGCTGTTTTAGGGGCGGTTTCTACGCCTAGTTTAGATGGAACTACTACTGTAAATATTATCAGGAGACGTTTAGGTTCTGATTCTTCCATGTTGAGCTCCGCACTATCGATAGGCACTTCCCAATACTATTCTACAACCTGCACGATTAATCCTATTGTAAATAGTGTCCTTACTGGGGATCTGATTCTGGCTGAAGTTCTGACTATTCCTCCTACACCTCCATACGGTCTTTCTGTTGTGATGACTTTTGGTGGAGAGGGTGAAGTAGGCATACAGGGATCGACAGGTGTACAGGGACCGACGGGTCTTTGGGGGCAAACAGGAGTTCAGGGTCAGACGGGGTATGGTTTACAAGGAGAAACGGGTTTAATTGGGGAAACTGGTTTTCAGGGTACTACGGGAGCTTATGGTGGTCCTCAAGGAGATACAGGCATACAGGGGCAGACTGGGATCCAGGGGCAGACGGGGATCCAGGGGCAGACGGGTGTTCAGGGGCAGACTGGACTTACAGGACAGACAGGTCCTAATGCTCTTTCATTGGATTATGGAGTTCATGTTTCCTATAGCACCACTCAAAGTATAACTAATGCGTCTTCAACGCCGTTAACGTTTGATACAGTAGAACATGATAATGCGAGTTTTTGGTCGGCCGGCAGTCCTACTAGGATAACGATAGGCGAGAGTGGGTGGTATTCGGTAGGGGCCAGTATTCAATGGTCTGCGAATGTGACGGGTGTAAGAATTCTTGATATAAGGATTGGTGGTTCGAATTGGGTAGGGGCGTTATCTGATACGATGGCGGCTTCTCATGCCTTGCGTCAGCTGGTTAATAAGGCTTGGTATTTTACTGCTGGTAATTATGTTGAATTTGTTGTTTTTCAGGACAGTTTAACGACTCTGACGACGAGTTCAAATAGAGCGTGGTGTGTAAGGCTTTCTACGGGACCGCAGGGTCAAACTGGATTTATAGGACAGACTGGATTTCAGGGTCTTACTGGTCCACAGGGACAGACGGGGATACAAGGTCAGACCGGAGTCCAGGGACAGACAGGTCTTGAAGGTCCTACTGGTTTACAAGGTTCTACTGGTATTCAAGGTCAGACAGGAGTTCAGGGTCAGACTGGACTCACAGGTGAGACAGGAGTTCAGGGTCAGACAGGGGTACAAGGGCAAACAGGAATTCAGGGTCAGACGGGTCCATTAGGGCAAACAGGAATCTATGGTCAGACAGGGCTCATAGGTGAGACCGGAATTCAAGGACAAACAGGACTCATAGGTGAGACAGGAGTTCAAGGACAGACGGGACTCATAGGGGAAACTGGAGTTCAGGGACAGACAGGAGTTCAGGGACAGACGGGTCCGTTAGGGCAAACGGGAGTCTATGGGCAGACAGGGCTCATAGGGGATACAGGAGTTCAGGGTGAGACAGGAGTCCAGGGTCAGACAGGAGTCCAAGGGCAGACAGGAGTTCAGGGTCAGACAGGAGTCCAAGGTCAGACGGGACTCATAGGTGAGACAGGAGTTCAGGGTCAGACGGGACCTATAGGAGAAGATGGTTTGCCTGGAGATAGAGGAGCAACGGGACTTCAAGGTCTTACTGGGTCACAGGGTTCAACAGGAGTTCAGGGTTCAACAGGATTGCAGGGACAGACAGGGTTTACTGGAGAAACTGGAGTTCAGGGTTCGACGGGAGTTCAGGGACAGACCGGAGTTCAGGGTCAGACGGGTCTCACAGGACAGACGGGACTCATAGGGGAAACTGGAGTTCAGGGTCAGACGGGAGTTCAGGGTCAGACGGGAGTTCAGGGTCAGACGGGAGTTCAGGGACAGACAGGTCTTCAGGGACAGACGGGAGTCCAAGGACTGACTGGTATTCAGGGTTTGACCGGTCCTATTGGTGAAGATGGTCTACCCGGCGATAAGGGTATTACAGGAGTTCAAGGACAGACAGGAACTCAGGGACAGACTGGTTTAACTGATGGGACCTATAGTACTGGGTATGTTCCGTATGCCCTAACCGAAACATCTCTTCGTAATTCTGGTTTGTTTTGGAAGTCGGATACAACTCGATTGGGTATTGGGACGGTAAATCCCGGATCAAAATTTCATCTTGTGTATACAGATGATGGGACGAATGCTGTAGCCACAGTAACAACCATTGAGCGTCAGAGTACGGGAAATGTATTGGCAGGGTTTGGATCAAAGATTGAACTGAATTTAGAAAATGATCTTGGATCATCTATTAGTGCTGGGAGTATCACCACGAAGTGGGATACTATTAATTACGGAGGAATGGATGTTCATTCTTCAATATTAGTTTCTAATTATGACAACATTCTCTATTTTGATAGAGGAGGCCTTGGGCTTGGTATTGCTCCAGGTAGCCGAGCTTCGGGGGAGTACGTACTACGTCAGTCTAGTCTTGCCAATTCGTCTGCACGTTACACCGCAGCATCTTTTGAGATGTATACGGCAGGTCAGCTGGCTTATAATGCAATCAATGTGAGAACGTCGTTGGGTTCTTCCCGTGGAGGGATGACCGCAACTACCAGCGGTACTTTTTTTGGATCGTTTAATTTTCAAGGATGCAATTCATCATTAGAGTGGGCGGATGGCGCTGCGATCATTGGTGAACAGGCGGGGGCGGCAGGTTCAACATATGTCCCAACTACGTTGTCTTTTTATACATCGGATGGGGTAAGCTCTCTTTTAAAAAGGATGCAGATTGATTCAAGTGGAAATGTTGGTATTGGTACTACTAACTCGAGTCATATTTTTGATGTTGGAGGGAAGGTAAAAATTTCTAATTTGACTAATCCTTCCGCGCCCGCAAGTGGTGCTGTTATTTTTTATGATGGTACGAATTTGTATGCTCGGAAAAGTGGGCAGGCGGATGCAACTTTGACGAGTTGGATTTGATATATGGCAACATATACTGTTAAAGTTGGAACTACATACGAGACTGTAACAGCTCTTCAAGCAGCTGTCACGTTAGTTACAGGTGACATTGTTCAACTTGATTCTTCTGGAGGAGACATTACTGAACCCGGTGATGTTATTACTCCAGCAACTGGTATTACATACACTTCGTTAAGTGGAAGATCTGTATGGAAAATATGCGGGTTATCTGCTAAAAGTAGTACAGTCATAAAAAATTTCAATATTGTTCATCTTGTAAATAAGTCTATACAGCCTGCGAGCAATCCAAGTGCTCAAACTGATGTAATAATTGAAAACAACTACATGGATGCTAGGAATGCTCCTCACGGTTGCATTTGGTCAAGTGCATTTTCAGATATATGGGCTATAAATTGGAAAATACAAAACAATATTATTATTGGTAGTTCAACGGGCCAAATAATAAACATGCATCCCGCGTATGATAGAGCTTATGTTTACAATAATGTTTTGATAGCCAATAGTAGTTCATATGCCTTAACATGTTCAGGTAAAATAAAAAACAATATTCTTGTTGGAAACGGAACGGGTACTGGTATAGAACTTGTTGGTGCAACTATAGATTTAGATTACAACTGTGTGTATAATTTTTCTACACCTTTTAATCCTCCTTCATCACAAGGTGTTCATGATATAACTTCAAATCCTCAATTTGTTTCTAGTTCTGATTTTCATCTTTTACCCTTGAGTCCCTGCCTAAGTGGCGGTATTCAACACAGCATTGATTCTTATGTTCCACTATATGATTATGACAACAATGTCCGATCTAATTCTGATACAGCAATGGGGGTATACTCTAAAAAACCCTTAAGTTTTTTTCTTGAGTCGTCGGTTGGGGACAGTACAGTTGTCAACAGTTATTTAGGTCTAACAGAATTAGTAAGATCAATACAAGCCATGGGTGTTGATAGTTATTTCGATTCTGAAGCTAAAATAGGGCAGGTATCTGTTTATTATACGCATCAGGATGGACGAGAACAGAAGCGGGTATTCTTTTATCCGGATCACAATGCTTCTGTTTCGTGGTCTCCGTTGGCTCGTGATGGAACGTGGCAAAAGACTGCGATAAAGGTCTATGATCTTGAAGGCGCTGTGACCACAATTTCTCGGGCGTATATAGATCCGACTGTAGAAGATTTGACCCATTCAGGGGGGCAGATTTTTCTTAACAAGTATCTCTGAATAAGGAATAATTAATGGCTACAGGATTGAATTTTTTTGATTCATTGATTGCAGTGGATGGTGTTTCCGTTACGAGTACCATCAATCGTACGGAGTTGGTTTCTACAATTCAGGCGGCTACCCCAGACACCTATTTTGATAGTACCAATGAAATAGGTAAGGTGGTGGTGTATTACCTTCATCAGGATGGCAGACAGCAGAAACAAATTATCCACGATGAACAGACTCACCAGGCTTCCGTTCAATGGTCCGCTTTTGCTCGTGATGGTACTTGGCAAAAGTATAAGATCAAGGCATATGATTTAGACGGAGCAATTTTTAATCTGACTCGGGCATATATAGATTCTACGTCAAATGATGTTACTCATTCTGATGGAACGATGAGTCTTAATACCTTCTAAGGACAGACAATGGCTTTCTATATCAATACCGGAATGGCCTCCGCGATGGGCTTTGGGTCCAATGAATGGCATAGTGTCCTGTCAAATTCGTTGGTCAACATGGGGTGGACCCTGCTTGATGATCAGAGTACTCTTATAACCAAGACTTTCACCAGTTCAGATGTTGATATAGGATCGGATACCATTACTGTTTCAGGAGGGCATGGGTTCTTCAATGGGCAGCATATTTATTTCATTGCAGGATCCGGAGGTCTGCCGGCAGGGTTGACAACAGCTACCCAAGAATATTTTGCTATTTATATCTCTTCTACACAGTTTAAGGTTGCTTCAACACTTCTCAATGCAATAGCAGGTACACCAGTAGATCTTTCTTCAACAGGGGGCGCAGGTCCACATTCGGTGTACAACTTTCCTTTTAGGGTTTTCTGTACCGTTGCGGCACCAACTCCTAATCAAGTCTGCAAGTATTTGGTAGTTACTTCAATGAGAACCTATACCGGATTAAGTGGGATCAATGTTCCTATACAATGCTGTCTGTATTGGAATACTACTACTCACATCGGATACGGGTATTGGTTTGGGGCTATTCTAGCGTTAGGTACCGCAAGTGGTACTTATTATTACAGTTTTCGAGGGAACACCAACATAGTAGTTCTTGGGGGCCGTTATAGTGGTAGTTCTGCTTGGACTTCTTTCACCCTGGATAATTTTACGGGATCCAGTAATTCTCTGATACTAGAGGATCCTACTAAATCGGGTATATTGACTTCTCCTGCTACTTCAGGTCCTTTCATAACTCTTCAATTGGGAACTGGTCAGGCTTCTAATTTCACCGTCGGAAATTATTACTATATCTATGATTTTACAAATCATAGTTGGGTGGATTATGTTAGGATTACTGCTAGGGATACAGGGCTTGATCAAATTACGGTGGATGCTATTAGTTACAATTACCCCGTAGGGGCTGTGTTGGGGCCTTACCCACATCGTTTTTACGCAGCGGTAAGTACTTCAGCGAATCCGTTCGGAGGCTTTGCGGACAATTTTTCTTATAGTCAGGGTACGGGTATATCTGGTTCTCGTTCTGCTATCCCTTATGTATCTGCAGCTCCGGGATATGTCTTTCATGGTCAGGTGGGGTATATTTATGGGGCCTGCTCTATTGATGCTCAGATTACGTATGCAATAACCAGAGTTGATCCGGATGATAACGGGCGTTATCTTGTTCAGAGGCCAACAATTTACGAGGCGTATCGAAACAACAGTGTAAGTTCTACTTCGGGGTGTGATAGATTCTATGGGACGGCGAACAATATTTATATAGGAACAAACACTAATTTCAGCACTGCAACCCGAACGATAGGTGGATTGAATTATACCTGGTTAAGTACAGCCGCATCTTCTTTCTGTAATTGTACTTATCCAGTTACTTTTTCAGTTATTGTTCAAAATACTCTGCAATAAGGATGTTGTATGTCGGCTTGGAATGTTAATGACGGGTATTGGACTGGCGGTAGTTTTTCGGACAGCAACAGCTTTTATTACAAGCTGAATACATTCCTGACTACGCCGGTTGCGTCGGGAGGGGCAGGGTGGTATTTGATAGATGATTTATCATCGGATTCCGCAGCTCCTTGGTACTCATTTCTTCCTGCTGCTGTTTCTACTGTCAATGATACCATTACCATCAATACCCACGGATTTCATACTGGGCAGACTGTAAGTTTTTTGACGTCCGGTGGTGGAATTGCTGCAACACCACCAATTCCTAGTGGTGGTCCTCTTAGTTACGCTGTAGTAGTGGATGCAAACACCATACGAGTGGCTATTACATATTTGAATGCTATCAACGGGACATATGTTGATATTACTGGAATAGGTTCGGGCACTCACTATGTATATGGCTGGCCAAAAAGATGCTACTGTAACGTACCAAGTCCTACTCTGAATGAAGTACATAAATTTTTGTGGATTGAACGCGGAAATGCTAACAATTCTGGAGGTGGAGGTGTTGGTAATTTCAATTATTGTTTCTTCCGTTTTCCTTTGTGGTGGAATGTTTCAACCCACAGAGCTTATGGAATTTATTCTGGGTGTCTATACCAAGTAGTTATCAATGACTCGGCGTGGCATTCTTATAGTTTTAGAGGAAATACGGATAGCTTGTTTATTGCGAGTACTAGTGTATACCCGTTACCTGGAACTGGTATAGGGTGGTACTCTGTCAGGACTGGAGATTGGGAAGCAAGTACGGATTTTGTAGAAGACCTAAGCAAAACTGGAACGCTTATTTCTGGGGCAACCGCAGGTAATAATGTTGTTCTGAGTTTAGGGTCGGGACAAGCTGCTAATTTCACAATAGGAAACAGATACTTTTTGTATGATTTTGGTGATCATACTTGGCTGAACTACCCTCAAATTACCGCTAGGGATTTGGGTGCGGATACCATAACTGTAGACACCATTTTTAGGAATTTTCCGTCTGGTTCAGTGATAGCGGCGTATCCGCATAGATTCCAAGTGACTACCGGAAATGTTGTGACATACCAGTATTCTGGTGATGATAATTGGACTGAAACGTCTAATCTAACTCAGATACCTTACATGTCGAGTCCTGTTGAAGCATACAACATGCACCCTCAATCAGGGCTGATTTATACCCAGGCCGCGCTGGATTGTAAGTCTATAATACTGACTGCTACGACTTCTGTTGGGGCCAATACTTATTATTACTGTCAAAGACCTATATTGGTGGAATATGTCAATGCTGCTGGTAGTAGTTCTGTAGACATGAATCGGGTTTACGGTACTCTTCAAGATGTGTATTTGACTAATAGTACTGGAATCAGTTCTTATGTCGATAAGCGAACCATAGGGGGCATTGATTATAAGGCTCTTGTGTACTCATCATTAAATAATCCAACATTATTAGTCAGAGATTCTACGTCGGCGGTGTAATATGTCGTATTTGTTCAATTCAAAGGGTAGTACTAATTTTGGTTATACAGGAAGTGGTACGCGAAAAACGTGTATTGCTTCTGATGGGACTTATCTATACGTTGGAGATGATGGAGAACAGACCTTGGGAGGAAGAAAGTGTTTGTATGCGGGCACTTTTAATGGGTCCACATTCACTAAAACCAGCCAGATTGATATACCTACTGTAACCAATCCAGATTGGCCTATATCACTTGTGATGGGACCCCCAGGATGGATTTTTGTTGTGACGGGGGAGTACACCGGCGGATATATTGCAAGTGTAACTTTGTGGGCTTTTGCAATATCTGGAGGTGTTTTTACCGGTACTTATTGGTACACGTTAGCTATTTATGCCACAGGGGCTACTCCAAGAGATTTGTATTATGACACAGATGGTTATATTTATGTTTTTTGTACAAGTGATTATAGATACGTGTACACTTTTTCTTCTGGTACCGGTTTTACGCAAGTTAATTCTAATTCTGATAGTGGAAGAGATTATAGAACTGCAATAATGCCAAGAACTGGCGGCGGATTGGTGTTTGGCACTTCTATGAGTACGACTTATGAGATTAGAGCATATACGTTTACATCAGGAGGTGGGTGGGTTCTTTGTGGATCTCTATCTACTTTTACTGCAACGCCCTGTGGCCTTGGTTATGATGGTACCTACTATTATCTAGCTACAAGTCAGGAATCCGGTCAGGGAAAAATTCATAAGCTTTCATATGATGGATCATCGTTTACCCTTATAACTACTATCACTCTGCCAAATTATGTTCAATATAATGAAGTTTACAGCATTACTACCGATGGGCAGTACCTGTTTTTTGCTTTACGTAATTATGGTATTGGAGTCTATGACCTGACCCTAACATCTCGTTTTGTGTACCTTGATTCTAATGTTCAATACTACTGCCCACGTCAGTTGTATTATCGAACACCCTATCTCTACATGTGCTCAAATGATAATGTCAGAGCTCTGAAGCTTGATCTTCAGGCCCAGTTCAGCGTGAGTGCTTTGACTGGCCATGCCCCCTTAACCATTAACTTCACGGCAGTATGACATGGCAACAGTCACTGCATGGGCATGGGATTTTGGAGATGGAACAACCAGCAGTCTTCAGAATCCATCTCATATTTATTCTCAACCGGGGTACTATCAATTACAGCATGAACAGTGGGATGATAGCGGAGAACACTCGATAATTAACTATGAAGTCAATATTTTTGGTTATCCCAGTCATACTTACGATTATTATTGGACATACGGGGATGGAACTTTTTCTCAGATAGCCGACACAACGACTACTTCACATGATTATATATACGGAGGGATAAATAGTTCTGGGCTCACAATTAAGGACATCTGGGGTTCAGTCTCGACAGCGGCAAATCAAAGCATCACTCTTACTGGTGATACTTTAGGGTGTGATGTAGGAGATGTAGGAGATTGGAACTCCGGAGAAATTGTTCCCAGCTTAGGCGTTGATATTGGAGATGTAGGAGATTGGAACTCCGGAGAAATTGTTCCCAGCTTAGGCGTGGATATAGGAGATGTAGGAGACTGGAACTCCGGAGAAATTGTTCCCAGCTTAGGCGTGGATATTGGGGACCTGATCGGGACCCTAAGCAATCCCTCAGATACCGTAAATGTACTGGGGACACGACAGCCTACACGAAGAAGACGAAAAAGGATATTCATAGTTGCTTGAGGACACATATGGACACTCTTCATGATCGTATACGGAATATTGTGGCTCTTCTGCCTGAAGGAGAAGTAACCATAAAGTTTCGAGAGCAGCCTAAAATTAAGCCCCCTCGAAGAAGGCCTTCCATAAAGAATAAGAGTCAGCGGTCAGACTACATGAAAGAATACATGCACGAATACCGCGAGGAAAAGGGTAAAGATTATCAAAAGATGCCTGATAAGGTCAAAAAGTGGCGGAGACGGAAACGCAAAGCTCTTAAGGATTGAGTATAGGAGAAAGAAATATGGCTACTGGAACTGTTTTTTCAAGTGCTAGTGTAGTTGATGGCCAGAATGTTGTCATGTCTTATAATCTTGATACGCTTATAGGGCTTACCAATTATGATCCTTACTTTGATTCAACAAGTAAGTTGGCTAGAGTAGATACACATTTTGATCATCAGGATGGACGTCAGACTAAAAGGATTGTTCTTTTAGGTCCTGATTTTTCTTCAAGTATGTCTTGGTCTTCTTACACGCATGATGGGACATGGCAGAAAAATGAAATAAAGGTATATGATTGGGAAAATGCAATTCTCAGTATACCTAGATCTACAATAGGGTCTTCCGGGGATTTGACCCATAGTGATGGGACCATGACTTTAATAAATAATTAGGATTAAGAGGGGGAAAAATATGAAGAGTCTATTTTCAATGTTCATATCGGATGATGGTGTTAATTGGTCCAGCATTCGAGTGATTGCGGTATTTCTTTGTGTATTCCCCGTACTTGTTATTCTTACAGCTTGGGGTTATTCCAGTGTAAAACAGGGTAAACTTCAAGAAATTCCATGGAATGTGTGTGTCTTAGTATTTAGTCTTGTTGGTGCAGGTCTAACAGGTAAGGTGACACAAAGCACGTTTGCGGAAAAAACTACAGAAGTCAAAGATCCGCCGGTGCTGGAGAAGCAATGAGAATTTTAATTGCGATATTGGCGTTGGTTGGGATTGCCAACGCTGCCGCTATCACATTTACTGCTGCGGATAGTACTGTTAATACGTGGTGGTCTAATGTTCTGAACTGGTCTGGAGGTGTGGCTCCTGGTGCAACTGACACATGCATTTTCGATGTGACAGGCGGCAGCAAAACACCAAATACTGCAACGCAAGGTTTGACAAATCCATTTGCGTCAATTCGCATAACCAGTGCGTACACTCGTACGTGGTCGTGGAATGGCACGAGGGGCTTTCAGCTATCGAACGATTTTATTGACGATGGCATAACAGGAACGCACTATCTTGGTACTGTTGTTACCATGAATGGTGCAACGTCCACATATCACGTAGGAAGTGGGTGTGCTGCGGGGTATTCAGCAAGTGCAACGGTGTTAACGTTCAATGGAACGGCCGGGTGTGTGTTAGATCAGGATTTGGGTGCCATGTACTATGGACGATTGAATTTAGGCTCAAGTGCATTGGTGACGAATTCTGGTGCTTCTGCGTTTTCCATTACCTGTGCTGCATCCGATACGTCAATTAAGCTAGAAAGCAACGCGGTACTGACGAACGCAGCAGGACTTACGTTATACCTTCCAGGTGCCGGTAGTTACCTATGGTACCAGGCTTCTGGCGCAAGCATCATCGGCGCGGGCGGCATTAGCGTGCTTGTAGGGACAACTCCATACACGATGCCTACCGCCAACTTAGGTCCAAACAGCACTAGCTTAATTGCCTATGGGTCCACCACGATCAACCAGACTGGGAATTTGACTGTAGCAAATGCAGCAACGAGGGTATTTAGTTTCCAAACAAATACTTCTGGAGTGACCTTGCGATGGATCAATGCAAGTTCAAATGTGACATGCAACATTCTTCAATTGGGATCTACCCACGCATCTGCAGCTGTAGTCGGGTCATATGGTTCGGGCACATACTCTATAAATGCTTTTGACGGTACGACCAGAAACTCTGGTGCAAATATCGACAGCTTTCAGACTCTTGTGGGCTATTGCTCTGGTTCCTTTTCAATGGGCACCAGCCATGCCTATATTCCCGGAACGAGTTCGTGGACTATGGATAGTGCTGGCATATTATTGACGAATAGTAAAGATTTGTATGACTTCTTTTTCAATCCTGGGGTAGGCCTGACAGATAGCGTTGTAGACTCTGCCGGTTCATATCACAATGTTTCCGTGCTATCTGGTAAATTGAAGCCGCTCACGGCTGGGTTCAACCTCACTGGAAACCTTCTTCTTTCTGGAACTGATACATTGTTTGGAAACCGTGCGAATGCAAAATGGATTCGTCTCGCAAATGTTGCAACGGTACGGATAACCAACACCAATGCACAGCGATTGTTAGACTCGCTTAAATTCAATTTTGTAAATGGCGGATCATTTCTTAAGGATTCTGCCAACGACCGGGTGAAGCGTGTTCTTCTCTCCAGTGGTGCAGGCGGTAAGAAACTTGCCTTCCAAAGTGGGACCAGTTTGCAAATTGTGGGTTATGTTCCTGGCGATTTTTCAGGTATATCGGGTGCCTTAGACTCTACCATCTCCACAAATCCAGGTCAATTGGCAATGATTGCCACAACAGTCCCTCAGTGTGACAGTTTCAGATATATTCGAGACCAAGAAGCTCAAGGCTATCCAGGCCTCTGCACAACAGGATGTGTTGATGGCGGTGGCACCGTTAATTGGGCGTTTGATAGACCGTTGGTTAATTACACCATTCCGGCGTCACTCCCACCAACAGGTGGTAGGGTGATAATTCAAGGTGCACATCTTCGGAGTTCCGGTGGATCTGTAACGGTTGATGGAGTTCCAGCTGCACTAACAGCTCAGCACGATGCTTGGGTATCGTTCACCGCGCCGGCTCATGCTGTTGGCACAGTATGGATTATCTATGATCATGGAACCGGTGTGGACTCCGTACAAATCACCTACGCGACTAATTCACTAACGGATAGCACTATAATTGGTGTTCTTCTAGGCCAAAGTAACGCTCAAGGTGCTGCTGTACTACATGCTTCTAGAGACACTGCCAAGACGGACTCTGCCCTCGGCTATCGACGAACAAGTATACAGAATTTAGAAGGCACGTGGATGCGCTGCACAGACCCAATGGTGGGTAGTAATGCGTCTATGGGTCCTAGTCTTTCAACATCATTAGTTCGTTATCTTCGAAAACCGGTAGCTCTTATAAATGCTGCCAGAATAACATCAAATCTCGTGGGATATTATTGGCACAAAGCAATCTCCTGGGGAATGAGAAATCCGGATAATCCATGGGACAGTACCTTCATGTATGGTAAAGAGATATCGTTTATTGAAAATGGTTTGCAAGGTCGAAAGCCTGTTTTCTTTGAGTGGTATCAGGGTGAAACAGAATGTCAGTATATAAAGGACTCAATTCTCGTCTATCCAACGAGATTTGATACACTTCAGGCACGAATGAAGCTGGATCTTGGCTTGGATTCTATGCCAACTCTTATTGTGCAGGTATCTATCGATAGTCAGACGGCAAATATTCCGTATGACACGAATTACACACACCTTCGTAACATGCAATATGGGTTGGATAGAGGTACAAATGAAGCAATATTTGCCGCACCCACATATGATTTAGCAGTGCAATCACAATTTCATCTAAGTTATAAAGGTCAGGATAGCTTGGGACCTAGACTTGCGGCGGCCTATGTTCGTTATCGCAATGGAATAAGGTCACCCTATCCGCATTTAACCGCCGTAACAACGAGTGGGGATACGTTAGTATTGCAGTTTAATTCTCCACTTTATCCGTCAGTAACAAATGTCAGTGGTTTCTCTTTAGACTCTGCAGGAACATCGGCGACGATTACATCAGCACGTACTGATGTAATGCAGCTTAAACTACTCACATCGAGAACAGAAGCTTCCTTGAATACGAGATACATGATAGGTAGGCTGCCGGATGTAACCTATCCAGTACTAACTCATGCGAGACTTCCAGTTCTTCCTATAGGGACTAAACGTGCCGTTGGATGGGTAGATAGGTCAGGCCGGCTGGTAACAAATTTGCGTAAGGATTGGCTCAAACCTGGAGATACCCTTAACATTACGGGGACAGGTTTTGGTGCCTCACAAGGGATCGGAACGATTAAGTGCAATAGCACATCTTTAGGTACTGCAATAACTTGGACGAACACATCAGTTGCAATTCCTATACCAATTATATCCAGAGGGTATTATGATTTGATAGTTACAACAGCAGCAGGGGTATCCGACACAGTTGCCTATGGTTTGAAAATATTTCGTCCGGAGGCCCATTAATATGGCCACCTACAAGATCGACCAGCAATATCCCTTTCGGTGGCGGGATATAGAGGATACGCAAGTCGATATTTATGTGTCTTGGGACGGTGGTGTCCATTACGATGTGTTGCCCCTAGCAACAGTTGCGAATTCAATCATAGTACCTCCAGACGATTGGAATTATTACAATTGGACGGTATCTGGAACCCCAACTGCAGAAGTAAAATTTAAAGTCGTCGGTCATACGGCTATTGAATACTATGCTGAAGGGGATGTTTTTGAGACAATTTATGATGGACTTAGTTATTTCAATGTGCCACAGGTAGGAGATCAAACGTCAGTAACCAGTACTGTAAATGTTTCTGACTTGATGGGCGTTATTCAAGGCATTAATCCGGATGCCTATTTTGATTCTATTGATAAATTTTCTAAGATATGGGTCTATTACTACCATTCAGGGGGCCGACAGGGAAAGCGAATTATTCATGAAGGGGATGTGTCGAAACAAGCTTCTGTAAGTTGGTCGCCATACGCCCAAGACGGAACGTGGTATAAATCGAAGATAATTGCATATAACCACGAAGGATCTTCTGTGACTCTTTCAAGAGAGTACATAGACACAACTAATGCTGATATATATCATTTGAATGGGGTAATGAATTTGGTGTCGTGACAGCTCCCATGACTAAAGTCATGGCCACGCCACTGCCGCAAGCGGCATAGGCACAGTACTCAGCAGACTGCTGACCCAGTCTGAGTATATTCAAGGGCTCACATAGAAAGTAGCAGATTTAATTATGGCTATTCATGCTTATTATCACGTAACACCTAGTGGTGCTGGTGCAAAAGATGGTACCACTTGGGCCACTGCTTTTGGTGAACCAGAGTTTGAAACTTTTATGGAAGGTACAGTAGTAGCTGGTGACGTGATATTTATTAAAGAAGGAACTTATACACTCGATAGTGAGTTTAGTTCATCAGCAAGAGCTGGGACTTTATCAGCACCAATAGCCCTAATAGGCGTAAAAAGTACATGTACTAATGAAGGAGCAGCAGTAGCATATTCTGATTGGGCTAGACTGTCAGCTAATAGACCTTATTTTGATTGTGACACTAATGCTATTACTTTTGGTAATTATTATGTTATTAGAAATATATCATTTAGAGTAGCAAAGTTATCTACTAACGGCGTTGTAACTGGAGGTTATTGTATTGCTGAGAATTGTAAAATTAATTCAGATGGAACTAATACCTATTACGCTGCGGAGTTTGGTACTCAAAGTATGATTATTAATTGCGAAATAACCGGAACTGGTAGTGGTATAACTACTGGTAGTGCTACGAAAGTATTATTTTGTTATTTTCATGATTTATATAATGGGATTGATGATGGTGACAGACAGGGAATCTTTGCAGGTGGAGCTGGTAGTATGATTGAATTTAATATATTAAATAACATATTAATTGGAATTAAGGTAAGTGGAAATGATCACATTTTTTTAAATAATACTTTTTATAATTGTAAAAAGGCATTATTTATGGGCACAGCCTATAGAAGTTGTATAGTAAATAATGCCGTTGATTCGTGTACTGTTAGTGGGATTTCTTCTACTACTCAGAGAGACAGCAACTTTTTCTGGAAAAATCATGGAGATGATGCTCGTAACGTAGATATGTGGGTAAACGAAGACACTACAACAATTTTCCAGGACTATGAGGTTAGTACAGGAGATCCTTTATTTACTACTCCAGCTATTGGAGTGTTCTCACTTACCGTTGGCTCACCGGCATTAGATGCCGGATTATCAATAAGTCTAGGAGTGTAAATGGCATATAGTCATTTAAACAAAGGTGCTTATCAAAGCATTAAAGTAGATAAAGGCGCTTGGCAAGGTACAGTAGGCACAGTTACCAATTTAGCTATCAATTATTTCAACATTTCTCAGGCAGGAGACAATACTTCCGTAACAAGCACTGTAAATGTACCTAATTTGGTGAATCTTATTCAAACAGTGAATCCGGACACCTATTTTGATTCTACTGATAAGATTTCTAAAGTGTTGGTCCACTATACCCACTCAGTAGAACGGCAAACTAAACGGCTTTTGCATGATGGGGTTTCTAGGCAGGTAAAGGTAAGCTGGTCTCCATATGCTCAAGATGGAACATGGTATAAGTCGAAGGTTATTGCATATAACCACGAGGGCTCTTCTGTGGTCATTCCAAGAGTCTATCTAGATTCAACAAATGATAATATATACCATTTGAGTGGGATCATGCATCTGAACGTAATAATCTGTTAATTTATACCCCAGCCTGAGTACCCTCAGGAAGGACCTAATCCAATATGGCTAAGAAAAAAGGACTCGGACGCGACTTGGATAAATCTCTGGAAATAATGGAAGCCCTCGGACAAAGTCTGACAGACTTCCATAAAACACCCCTTAAAAAAGGCCTCCAATCCCTGGATAGCTATGATGATGATATCGCAAAAAAGGTCAATGAGGCCCTCAAACAGGCCTTCGAACTGTCAATTTTAGTGGCGGACCTCAAGCACATGGTCAAGAACGCCAAACCTATGAAAGATAGTCGGTTCGCATCAAGGGTCGTTGAACGATACTTGAAAGAGACAACCTAATAATCTCTTAATACCTAAATTTAGGCAACCATTTAGAACCACAGAAGTTATAACATGAATCTCATCCTTCTGATACCCAAAGTGATTCGAAGCTACTGGAGTCGGTTCCCGGAAGTCACGAATAACGCCTATAAGTACTTCAATTACGACCGACGAGTAGTAGAAGAACGAGTCCCTCGATTCGATATTGCACGTACCTACCAGGGCCCTGAAGACCTCACAGATGCTGACTATGATGTGCTGGTGGCCAGCGCCAAGACCATGATCAATCCGATACTCGCAAAATTCAGCAAACAGGTGGCCTGTGATGATGCTCTTTCCCTGGCTGTACGGTCTTTTGCCAATGGCATGTATGACGGAAAGATCAATGCAAACCGCTACAAAGTCCTTCTCAGTACTCTGGAATCTTCTATAGGTATGGCCCCCCCTGTGTTAGCCAAGAAAAAGAAAGCTCCCGAACCTAAGCCAGAACCAATAGAGGTGAAAGCCCCTGTCCTGAAACAGCTGGGTTTGAAAATCAAAGATGTACCAACCAGAGAACGTGCCCGTACGAGGACACCAGAAGGTGTTCCTCATATGTACAGAGAACGGGGAAAAACACTTCTTAAGAAAGCTATCTATCAGAAAGTCCCATGAATAGGAGGGTCCGATGTTGAAGAACGCTAAGCAGTATACCGAGAGACTCGACAAGATCGCTGAGGAAGTCCAGGCCAGCAACCCTGAGATCGCCCTAGAGATCGATAGGGTTTCCGATGTCATCGACGGCCGTAAGGATGCATCAACCCTGAAGTCAGATCCCGATGAGTCCAGATACATGGCCAATCGGTTCAACTATCAGGTACGTAGCCGTCAGCCCGATGAACCCTACATGGACAACTACAACAAGAGTAACTTCGAACAAGTTGCTGAGATCAAGAAGAGTCCCGTAGCGGTCAAGAAGGCCTATCAGAAGGTTGAGTAACTCCTGAGGAGGCTGCAATGCCTGCACTGTTCCCGATGATGTCGGCTCCAGAAGACTTCAGGGTTGGAGACTGCGTTAGGAAGTTCGTAACGGACTCGAATGTCAGCCCCTTCACTGGAGTAGTTACACATATTGTGCCCTCAACCTATAAGGTCTGGGTACAGTGGCCGACCGCCAATGAACAGGAAAGTCCGGAGACTCTGATAAAGGTTAATCCCCTGATCTATGGAATGCCTACGGTCCACAGAGACTTGGGATACAGCTCCTATGAGAAGAGCGTATCAGAGAAACTCCGTGGATGTCTACCGAAAAGGGTCATGGCAACGGAACGCATGGCCCTTCGTATTGCCCATACTTTTGCCATCGATGTCGTGGGCAAACTGATAGACGATATCGTGTCCTGCCATGATAAAGGTCTGGGTGAAGTGCAGACCTATAATCGAGTCTATCAGAAGTATGCATCCATCTGTTCGGACTACATCGTCCGATCATCCGTTCAAAAAGTCTACGAAGACATCACCAAGGAATAAGTCATGTATCTCCATAAGTACAAAGATGGCAGCCGGGAATTCTATCTAGTGACCAAGACCAGGTCCAGACCTGGCAGCATCGTCAATCTTGAACCCAGAGATTGGCAGGGATCTTCTTCAGGTGCCGGCGTGAGTCAAACCCTCTCTTATTTGAAGGACCTGAAGTTCAGTAAGGAAGATGAGCCTGAAGAGGAAAAGACTGAGAAGAAGATCAAGTCGAATGTAACGGATTTTATTAGGAAACAGGCCAATAAGCTGGATGAGCTCTGGCAGGAACGTCAGAAGAAGACACCTTCCGCGGAATGACCCGCGAAAAAGAAAGTAGTCGTGTAACTACTATGATCAATACCGTCGCAAACTGTATCAGAAGATTGGTAAAAGCGTTCGTTCCACCAGAGAAGTTCAAACCTTCCGGTAATCCTATTATGGACTTGGAACGGCTTCAAGAATCTCTAAAAAAGAATCTTGAAAGTCTGACCAAAACCATTAGCGGAATAGGGAAGTTTCCTAAAGCTCCCGTACCTATTGGGGCTCCGATGACTACCCACGAAGCGGATGAAAAGATGAACATCAGGATTGTGGAACGGGTAGAGACGCTCAATAAAGAGATTGAGAAAATCATCCAAGAAGCAATGAACGCACAGCAATCCCTTAAGCAGATGAAGAGTGTTTACAAGTTCTAGGGGTATTTTGAAATGGCGATGATGCGCTATGGCCATGCGGCCGTCATAGAAACAGGAATGACCGGAGACCAGTGGGTCAATAAGGTCTATGAAAGCGCCTGTAGTGACGGCCGTTGCCGGATGAAAACCGCCAAGACCGTTATTGCTAAGTATGACCCTCGGAAATACTTGTTGAGTCATTGCTCAATTATAGCCGCTGTACAGACCGAGCTCGCAAATCCCAAAGATGCTAATAGTAACTACTACATCCATCCCTCCTTTTCAAAATTCGTAAATAATAATGGCGATGCTTGGGATAAGGACCTTCTCAAGCAATGCTATCAATCATTCATAGGATGTAATAATTTCGTAGAACACGTACAGATAGAGAATCTGTCAAAAGGTAAAGTGGTTGATGCGGTTTTAAGAGAAATACCCATCGGGAAGACCGCCTCCGGGGAAGACCTTACTACCTATTACGTTGATATCCTTGTAGCTACAGATCGCAAGCACGAGGACTTGGTACGAAAGATTGAGTCAGGGGAACTTTCTACTTTGTCTATGGGCTGTTTTCTTGAAGGTACGGAAATCACTCTTTCGGACGGGACTAAGACGGCTATTGAAGTCCTCCATCCCGGAGATATGGTATTAAGCCATTCCGGTAATATTCGAGCGGTAAAGAATACTCAAAAGCGTTGGTATAAGGGCGACATCTTAGCTATTAAGGTTGAGGGGGATTACAAGATAACATATGTAACCCCAGAACATCCTTATTGGGCTTTCAAAAGAGAGCATTTGTGCGCCTGTGGTTGTGGGGGAAAGATTACCACTACTCTGTGTGGCCATGACAGCAAAATGATGGATGGCAATCCAGCTTATTCAAGATTTTTGACGGGTCATTATGCTCGTGTTGTTAATCCCAATACCCAAACTTATTCTATTGATGAGTACAAGGCTTTACGAGATTCTAACCCCATAAGGGAAAATCTTGATCTTGGGTGGGTGGATGCACAAGATCTTCAGGTAGGAGATATAGTTTCTTCGCCTATTTCTCAGACTATAATCAAATCTGATGATGCTACCGTTGAGAAAGCCCGACTTATTGGATATTTCTTGGCGGAAGGATCTTTTGTAAAAGATGTAGTGTTTCAGGGTGAAGAGAATGATTACTTAGTTCGTTGTAAGGTTTGTGGGAATCTTTATAACAAGCTCACTACTCATATTCCAAAGCACGGGTTGAATTTAGAAACCTATAGGATGCAGTTTCCTGATGCTCCCGTGAATGCCAAAATACGTCGTAATTTGATACGTGGTGATGGGCGAAAAAATGATCCTGGTTTTAAAGAAGCTTCTAAAACTCGAAAGAAAATAGGAGCAGAATTCTCCCTTGGAGAGCATGAGTACGAGACGGTTAATAAGGAAATTGCTGAACTCTCCGCTAAGGCTTTTCCTAATGCTACGGTGTTGAGATACCCCAAAGCAGTGAAGATTGTAGGAGAGGATATTGCTGAATTCTTCTCTAAGTATTGTGGGGAATACTTTAATGATAAGAGGATGCCTGAAGAGGTGTTGTATTGGGATACATCGATCCAGCGGCATCTTATAGCTACATGGGTTATTGGTGATATGAATACCACGGGGTCACGCCACTTGGCTGACCAATACCGTGTTATTCTAAACAGACTCCGCATGATACATAATATGTATCATGTTGAAGGATCTTTGTATAAGACAGATGTACGAAAAATGACCGCTGATGGTGTTGAAGTGGTGAATCATTACGAAGGGTATCGTTCAGATGCTCATCAGATCCAGCTTAATTTTCAGGCTTTGAATGTCATTGAAAATGAACTCAATTACGCCTTCCCGTATAAGTATCAGAAAAAGTATCAAAATATTGATGATGATAAAAAGCGCAAATTACTCAATACGTGGAAAGCTAATAATAATCTAGGGTGGATGCTTCATCCTATTCAGAGTATAGAGAAACTTCCTTATGAAGGATGGGTCTATAATTTTGAGGTGTGGGACGATAACTCCTATGTAGCTAATGACATGGCAGTCCATAACTGCAAGATTCAATATTCCATATGCACTAAGTGTGGTAATAAATCTGTTGATGAGACCCAAGCATGCCAGCATGTGAAATATGAGAAGAATAATTTTTTCTATGATGATAATGGCGTACAGCGAAGGGTTGCAGAGCTTTGTGGGCATAAATCAGACCCAGAGAGTGTCGTGTTCTGTGATGCATCTTGGGTTAAGAATCCGGCCTTTGTAGGTGCAGTACGTCGTTGTTCCGTAGAACCATCCCTTGATATCATATCCAAGATTGAGGCGGCTCTGGATAAGAAGTCCTATCAGCCCAAAGAAGGGGACTATCTGAAGGCTGCAGCTCATTTGATTGCTCAAGATAAACCCCCTGCCGATAAGCCCGATGAACCTCCTGCTGATGAGCCCCCAGCAGAAGCCCCAGCAGAAGCCCCAGCAGAAGCCCCAGCAGAAGCCCCAGCAGAAGAAGCTCCTGAGGAAGGTGGACTTCCTGAGGAAGAGGAACCCGGCGATGATATGAGGAAGATGAAGGATCAGATCAAGAAGCGGATCCTTCAACAAATCAGCGATGAGATAGCCGATGATTTTACGGAAAAAGAAGAGCGTCCTCAAGAGCTCGAGACGCTCGATGAGTCAATCATAAAGCCCGCAAGCGTATACAGAAATCTGTGGAATACAAAAACGGTATGGGACCGATTTGTGAGAAAGACCACAGGTAATCTGGATGAGAAAGCTTTCAATAAGCTCAAGTATGGGGCCCACATACTCCTGACCAGCAATAAACCTACCGTACTTGCTGATTATGGGTATGGGAAAAGAGATTTCCTAGCGGTCCTGTCTTATCTGGATAGTGTAAGTCCTAATCCACTCTCAGTAATCATAAAAGCAGCTGTGGCTAAATTGGGCGGAACAAATAAGAAAAGTTCCGTGGAGCTCTTAGGGGAGATAGTAAATGCGGTAGGTAGGAAACTATCAAAAGAAGAGGCCCGCAGATCACTTGTGTGGCTGAATATGCTCGATGCATATCGTAAGTAGAATGTTTTGAACACTTTGTAATAATCTCTTAATATCCAGTAAAAGTTCAGAACGAACAGTCATCAGAGGAGGATCCGATGCGACAGAGACTAAGTTGGGATAAGGAGAAGGTTGCTGAGATTGAGAAGCAGGCCGATCCTTATACCATGAATCAGACCCGCTCGAATCCGCCGGTTGAGAAATATCATACCGGGGATCCAGATGCATGGGGTGAGACACCGAATATGAATGCTCCGTGGAAGAATGAAGGCCGTACAGAGACCGGTCATCCGGCTCCTGGTGCTGCTCGTGAGGCTGTGGTTGCTGCTCGTAAGCTGGAAGATAAGGCAATCAAGTGCCTGACCATTGCACAGCGCATGCTGCCGGCCGCAGATCAGTCCATGCTTGAGGAACAGGCAACGGACCTCATGTATCTGCCTGAGAAGGCCATTCTAGCCACACTCAATCGTCAGGCATCCATAGCTGAGAAGCTTGCTTCCGGTTCAAAGTGTGAGAAGGATCCTGAAGAGGTTGAGGAGAAGGAAGCCGCAAAGAAGGATCCTGAGGAAGAAGTGCCTGAGGAGAAGGAAGCCGCAAAGAAGGAAGAAGTGGTTCCTCCCGCCGAGGAAGAGACTACTCCTCCAGTTGAGAAGAAGAAGGCTGAACAGGTAGGAACCATTGATTGCACGGTTCAGCCTGCCGGTGGCGCTCCTGCCCCGATGCCTGCTGCTCCTATGCCCGAAGGCGAGGAAGTAGAAGCCAAGGCCAAAAAGGAACCGGAAGAGAAAGAGATCGAGCTTGATGCAAAGAGTGCCGGTGATGTACTCGATCAGATTTTTGCTCAGGAAATGGCACAGATGACCCCGAAGCTTGGTGCCAAGAAACTGAGTGGACTCGTGAAAGCAGCGTCCGAGGGTGACCTCTCCACAAAACTGTGGGATGCTCCTCCAGACGTATCCAAGGCTTTTAAGCGTTAGTAATACACCCCGCTTCCTGGCGGGGTGAGTGTAATCTTTTAATACCCGAAAGAGGAGGTGAGTCGAATGGGTTCAAATCTTCCATCACCTGATACCCACATGAATGTTCTGTATCGTCAGACCTACAACTCGTATGGTCAGATCGTTGCTGCAGGCTTGACACAGGACAACAGAGTTGGGAACAACCAGAAGGTGAACAACAGCCGCCTGACTGCCAAGACCAATAAGGGCATTCTGGCCGGTAGTGTCGTTGCTGTCGCTGGAGATGGTCTCATCGGTCCGTGCGCTGGTGATAACTCCTCAACCTTTGATAAGGCTGTAGGAATTGCAATCAATGACGCATTGGGCAATCCGTATGAGTCAAGTTCCGCGGTTGCTTCGAACAGAGTTGTGTATGCACATGGTTCAGGAACGGTGTTCAGCACCGATATTTACGAGACCTTCGCCAGTAATGGTACGTCAGCGGTAGCGTTTACGGCCGGAGACCTGGTTTATTCTTCTCGCAACGGTCTTTTGATCAATGCGGGTGGAATGGACACGACACGGCATAATGCTACGCTGCTCGGTATCGTTCTGAAGGCCCCGGCGGCCGGTACGGATCCGTACATGACCGTTCAACTCAAAATCTAAGAGGAGGTGAGTTAGTCATGGCTGAAGTTAGTAATGAACTGAAGGCCCAAATCATTGATGAGTACATGAAGACGGCTTCAGGAAGAGCGAAGTTGGCTGCGTCCATGATTCAACCCCTCCGCCTTAGGAGGGACTACACATCTGTTGGACGCAAGACGTTTCTCGTTGAGCAGCTGCCTGATGGTGCGCTTCCTATCTACGACAAAGACCCGGCAGTGACTGCCTATGTCGTGGGTGAAGAAGGTCAGAACATTTTGGCCATCACGAAGCCCCGTAGGGTGATTTTCCCGCTGTTCGAAATCTCTTCCAACCCCGAAATTCCGCTCACCCAGATCAAGGAACGTCGGTATGATCTTATCGAACGTGCCCAGGACCTGGCGAAGGCGGAGATTCAGGCCGAAGAAGACACTCGTGTCTTCGAAGTTCTCGATGCGGTTGCAACGGCTGGGTTCGACAACATCGGTGCGACAAACGCCGATATTCCGGCCACTGCTCCTCTCACACCGGCTGATCTGGCCGATGCGTTTGCCCGTATTGAGCGCCACGACCTGAGGGTTGCACGCGTGTTCTGTAATGCCCTTGACTATAGTGACATACGCAAATGGGGTCGGGATGTCTTGGACATCGAGACTCAGGCTGTGTTGCTGAAGACCGGTCTCATGGCCACCGTTTGGGGTGCCCAGGTTATCGTGTCAAGGCGCGTTCCGACTGGGTACATCTATGTGTGCTGCGAGCCAGAGTTCTTTGGACGTATTCCTGTACGTACGGAACTTTCGGTGTTGAGTGCAGATGACCCCAAGAACAGGGTAATAGGATTCAGCTGCTTTGAGAACCTGGGCATCGGGTGTCACAACCCGCTCGGGCTCTGCAGAGTGGTCCTGTCACGCGGCTAGGCTTTACCGTAAGGTAGGGACTTGAAGGGGCTGCTAGGAAACTAGCGGCCCCTTTGCTTGTGGGAGTTTATAGGAGAAGTTTTCTAGTATCTTGGGAAGTAGAGCAATGATGCTTGTTAATATTTTGGGATGGTCTGCGTTGCGTATGCGATCATGACTGTTTATGGGTTGGTAGCTTGGTCAACCAGTTCTACTAAGCCAAAAGATTTTTGATTTTTTCTGTGTGTGTATTATATTCTCAGAAATTAGATCATACATCACATAAGGAGGCCATCTATGGGAAAGTTGCATGAGCTCGTAGCAGCTGAGAAGGACGTTCGGTCTACCGTAGCTAAGATCATTGAGGAGACGCACGGGACTTTCACGAAGAAGGCCCATCTCTTCAGCACCCATGCCAAGGAATGGGACCCGCTAAAGGCCGATGATGTGGAACGTCCGGAAGAAGAGAAACCCACCCCTATCACGACGGTTGGCGATAAGCTGGAGTATTTCCAGAAGCATCTCGCCAAGTTGTTTGATGTGGTTCTGCAGAAGGAAATGGCCAACACACAGGCTGTGGCAGACATTGTGGTCTTGAACGATGAGACCCAGGTGATCCTTGCAGAGGCTGTGCCTGTGGCGGCACTTGTTCAAATGGAGAACCTTCTGGAACTGATTCGGGGAAAGGTCTACGATACCATTCCGACGCTTGATCCGGCCAAGGATTGGAAGTCGGATGAGCAGCGGGGGAGTGGGTACTACAGGACTGGTCAGACCCGCAGGCAGGGGACCCGGAAGGTATCTAGGCCGCTTGTTCTGCATCCGGGTACTGATAAGCATCCTCCCCAGGTGCAGTTGGTGAATGAGGACGTGATTGTGGGAACGTGGAATCAGACTTACTTTAGCGGGTTGATTTCGCCGGCTGAGAAGAGTACCCTTCTGGAACGTGTGGATATGCTCATTGAGGCTATTAAGAAGGCTCGGTCTCGTGCCAATGAGCAGGTGGTTCCTTCTAACCGGATCAGCCAGCGATTATTCAAGTACATAAACAAAGGAGAATAGAAGAACGGAAATATTCATATTCATGCTCATACCCACTTGGTAAGTCCATGAGATGAAACTAGTGGGAATGTCATGTTAAGACTTACATTATTACCGTTCCATGCTCATACTTAACAAAGTGCTCTTTGACGATTCTGTTGGAATACTCTCGGTCAGAGGTTCAAATCCCCTCAGACCCTCACAGTTCTTTATGACTCATTGAGAACTATGAGGGTCTGTAGCTCAGCGGTAGAGCAGAGATATAATGTTGACCAACAGAAGTCACGACAGGAGACACTTAACAATTGTTAGCAATCATTATACGATTGTAATAACAGACGGGTCCAGGGGATGGGTATTCTCCTGGGCCTTTTTATTTGACATTATTCTTTTCTTGGTGTATACTATCTGCAGTCCAGCTTTAACTGTGTAGGCTGGTCTTGCGGTCCTTGTGTCCGCTGTTTCATCCAACCCATAGCGCGGAGGATTCCAATGCGCGTCTCCATTATTGCTGCCGCTTCTCTAGATCTTGCCTTTCAACAGATTCCGGTTGGCTCTACTCTTCTCCACTATCTTTCTCAACCCAAGAACTCGTTGGGTAGTAAGGATAAGGACAGAGTTTTTTCGGAGAGGTTTTATGCCTGTCTTGATGCTCGTGTGACCTATGAGGATGCTCCTGTTTTTTTGCAGAAGAAGTTTGGAAGTCCTGACCTTGGTTATGTGCCTCAGGACGCAGGAGTTCTGAAGAAACGTTTTACAGTATTGGGTCATAACAATAGGGCATATGAGCTTGCAACCATAGAATATCCTGTGGTTGGGATTCTTGAGGAGTTTGCTAGTCTGGAACCGTGTTTTTCGTTGCTCTTTGCCCTTAAGATGTTTTTGCACCATCATTATAAGGTGGCTATCCATTACCGCGGGATGTTGCCGTTTGGCAGTCATGTCATAGCGGCTGTGAATGCAATTGATGGATTTGAGCCTAAGGTGGATGAAGGCAAACCTTCCTTCCAGGACCATGTTCGGTTGATGGTGCTTACTAATCGCCTTGCCGATAAGTATGGAATGACCCCGCTTGCCATCAATGACCAGTTGTATCTTGAGGGCCGTGCTTTGAATAGGCGGACTGCTTAGGTATATTCAGGGCCGTCATAGTCATGGCGGCCCGCCCTTCCTTTATTTTTCCATCTTTCGGGTGTATAATACTGGTGTCTAACCCACTTGTTAAAGGAGTTTACTATGAGCTGGGATATACTTGAGGAAGAACTCCGTATTGGCGTGTCTCAGGCATCTAGTTTATCGCCGAGGACTATTGAGTTGGTAGTTGCGAAAGGTACGGATGTTGAGATCATTCATAGTTCACCAGATGGTGCTACGTGTTTGATTGATATACCGGTTACAAAGACTGTGAGAATACGTTATGGTATCAGTACTGTTTTGTTACAAAAGGGTGGAGATATTTTTCGGAAGGCGGTTTTGTGAACTATACCCAGTGGTATGCTCAGAACGGTAAGTTCCAGAAGCATGAGCAGTGGCTTGTGGACAATCTGCTCTTGGAGACTATAGTAGGATCGCGTGCTTATGGATGTTCTACGGAAAAATCTGATTATGACATTCTTGCCATAGTCCTTCCCAAGCATGAGCATTTGTTTCCTCAGAAGTATGGCTTTGTGCTGGGGTTTGATGCGCTTCCAGATTTCCGCAGAAAGGAGCTCAAGGGTAAGAAAAAGATAATGATAGGGGATAAGCCCTTTGAGGCTGAGTGGGTATCCCTTATTGAGTTCTTTATACATGCTGGTCTCAAGGGGTCACCTAATCTGATCGAGTGTCTGTTTGTGCGTAGGGAATTGGTCACTGTTGGGACCAAAATGGGATGGTTCCTTAGAGATAACAGAAGGCTTTTCATATCCATGAAGACATTTCATGCCTTTAAGGGGTATGCGAATGGGCAGATGCATCGTATCCGGCAGAGGAATCCAGAGACAGAAGATCGGAAGGCTTTGATTGAGAAACATGGTTTTGACTGTTACATAGATAGTACAGAATTTTTAACCAATTCTGGTTGGAAACTCTACGGGGACATAACATCAGAAAAATTAGCTACTGTAGATGTAGTTACAGGGAACATAGATTTTCAAAGACCTTTATCAAGAATAATAAAAAAGGGCATTTATAAAATATACAACATTGAAAACAATTTCACTAAATTTTCTGTAACAGGAGGGCACAATATTTTAAATTCTCCTTGCCACCGATCTAGAACTCTTCAATATTCAGACAAAGATTGTTATTGGAATTTAAGTCCTATTAAAGACTTATCTGATAATAAAAGAAGTTGGTATCATTTAAGAACTTCTGTTAATAATAATAGAAAAGGGCTGGGAAAAGATCTAGATGAATTAGTGTTGATAGGGTTATATTTATCGGAAGGGTCTGTGTCTTACAGGACATCTAGGGTCAGAGCTTTAAGATTTTCACAAACCAGGATGGGCAAGAAAGAAGTTTTTGATTTCATGCGTAAGGTAAAAAGTAAGTTTGGTCTAAGGGAGTATACCTATACACACAAGCCAAACGGTACTTTTAGTAAAATTCCTGTTGTAGAAACAGTGTGGATAACACACAAAAAACCCATGATAAAAAGTATATACAAAGATTTTGGAGCAGGTAAAAATAAGAAATATCCTGCATGGGTTTTGGATATGTCGGTGATGGAGGCAGAAGCTATGCGATATGGCATGTTTCTCGGGGATGGTACTGAGAAAAAAATCTATAGGCAAGAAATATATTACTCTACTGTAAAAAATCTTAGTGATTTGTATCAAATATTAGCCTTACTATCTGGATATGATTCAAATATTATGGGTCCCTACAGTTCAATATATGTTGATTCTAAGGGGGTAGAAAGAACAGGGTTGATTTATCAAACTTTAGTTAACGTGAGAAAAAAGTCAAGACCCAAAGCCGTTTGTTTTAATACCACAGGAATTACACACACCAAAAAATTGAAGCTGCGTGGAGGCTGTGTAAAAAAATATTCTGGTAACGTTGTTTGTTTTGAAGTTCCTAATGGAACTTTGATAACAAGATTGGATGGAAAAATAGCTGTACAAGGAAACTGTAAAATGGCTTACCATACTCTACGGCTTCTTGACCAACTGGAACAGATCCTAACGGTAGGTGACATAGATCTGATGAGGAGTAAGGAAGAAAGTAAGTTGATGCGTGCTGGGGAGTGGGGGGATTTTGACCGGTTTGATCGGGAGTTTCAGAGGCGGATGGATCACGTCTCGGATCTGGCTACTAAGTGTAAATTACCTCCGCTGCCTCAGGCGGGGGCTTTGAAGAAGTTGTTGCTTGAGATACTTGAGGAGCACTATAGTGAAAGCGGAGTACAGGAGGCTCGGAGTGAGGAGTATATTTCGTTGTCTGACGTGAACAAGAAGTTTGACATGATTCTTGAAAAGTTGTCTAAAAGTCCTGGAGCGTGATGCATGGCCTGTTCTCAAATTTTCTGTCGGGAGTAAGGGCATGACTAAAGATGTTTTAGGCTATTTTGGAAGGATGCATCAAATCATAGATCTTCCAGAGTACAACAATGCCATGATTGCAGGGCAGTATATCATGGAAGCGATGACGACCTACAACATGACTCTTGCTGATATTGAGGATCTCTTGAGAGAGCTATCGAGCAGAGTTTGTTTGATAGGTCTTCCCCTGTCTTTTTTTGCTGATTGTGAGCCGTCGTGTAAGGTTCCAGAAGGCTATTCAATCGTTCCTATGCTGCCCAATGGAAAGAAGTTCAAGTACGGGCTGTGGGTGGAGATGAACGGTCTGGATGCTCTAAAGAAATTGACAGAGAAACTTACGGACATTGACCGTTCTTTGAAGGATACGGGATTTTTGTGTCTGTTGGAGGCGAAATGAATCCTTGGTGGTTGGTTCCAATTTGTTATGGTATCGCCGGCCTGTTCATCACAATGCTTGCAGTACAAGACGTATTGGATAGAGATCGTGAGGATCTTAAGGGTTGGTTAGGTTTTTTGTTGTTGTCATTTTTTTGTGGCCCCAGTGTGCTCGCGTACTGTGTATTCAGAAGTTTTGTAACTGGTATTTTTCATAGGAAAAATCATGATCACCAAACGAGTAGGTAACCTCATAGACCTCATCGAGGAATTGAAGCTGGACGGCATACAATCGGCTGCTAATGGCGTCGGCCCAATGGGTCGTGGTATCGCCGGAGCTATTAGGAAGGCCGGTGGAGACGAGATCCAGAAGGATGCTTTCTTGGTATGTGGGTTACAGAATCCTAAGCCCGGGCAGGCCTATATCACGATACCAGGTAAGTTGGGGGCCCGGGGTATCAAGCACATAGTCCATGCCGTGACTATGAAGCAGCCTGGGGGGCCTACAGCGCTTGAAGTGGTAGGAAGGGCTTTTGGGTCGGCTCTAGTCTTAGCCGCGGCTAATGGGGTCAAGCGGATGGGTTGTACGGCCTTGGGGACTGGGGTAGGGGGGTTGGATTCAAAGAAGGTGGCTGGCGTTATGATGCAATCGGTTTTGAAGGTATATCGGGAACTACCTGACGTCATGGATGGATTTGATGTGGTTTTCGTAGACCTCGATAAGATCTTCATTGATAATGTTTCTGAGTGCCGGCTTACAGCAACAGATTGCAAGACGTGCGAGAGCGCTAAGAGCTGTGACAACAAGTGGAAAGGCAAGCCTTCGAGTCCTTGTGTATGATGGTGCGTTCTCTATTCGTGAATAGAGAATATCATCAACAAAGAATGGGCGTGAAGTTTCGTCATAAGAGAGGAAGATGTGGAAAAAGAATTTGTTCCAAAGTCATATAGGTTTCCGGTAGATTGTTGTGCCGTGTGCAAGAGCATACTGAGTATTGGACATTACGACGATCCAACAGAATATTACTGTTGTTTTGGCAGTAGTACTGTACCTCCATATCCGAAACTCGCACTACCAAGAACGGATGAAAACGATGACGCTTTTGAGAAACAGTGGGAGGCGTGGGAAGCATGGAATTTTAGAAAGCGGGAAGTGAGTGGAAAAGGAATATGTGATGAATTCCGAAAGGATTGAAAATGGGATTCGATGCGAGAATATCTAAGAACTACGCCCTGGAACTGTACTTTTTGAATTTTGTGCGTAAGTTCTCGGACGGTGTGACTTTTTTTGAGTTGAAAATTAATCTTGACCTCTACAAGGGGGACCACAAACCCATGTTTGAGGTGTCCCTACTTGTTCTGAATACGATTGTTTTTGAGTTTCGGGTGTATAATACTAATCACGTGGACATTGGTTAAGATGTATCAAGTAGAGGATCATTTATGTTGCTGCTCACCAGAGACACCTTCCGTACCGAGGTCTTCAAAAGGGACCATGGGCAGTGTGTTATCTGCAAGCAGCCTGTTGCGGATGCCGTGAGCGAGTTGAGCCCCGCTGCTGCCCACCATCTCTTAGACAGGTCCCTTTGGGGTGACTCTGGAGGGTATTACCTTCAGAATGGCGTATCCCTCTGTGCGACCCATCACTACGCGGCTGAGACCACTACATTGTCTTGTGACGAGCTTCGAGAGGCTGCAGGCATCACAGAGGTAGTTTTACCCGATCATTTCTATGCCGATGAGAAGTATGACCATTGGGGCAACATCGTTCGTCCATCAGGGATGCGTATCAAGGGGGAATTGTTTGGGGAAGACCGGGTCCAGAAGGTACTCAAAGAGGCCAATTTACTTGGTGTTTTTCTGAAATATGTGAAATATCCGAGAACGTATCATTGCCCGTGGAGTCCTAATCTTCAGAATGATGACCGGCAGCATGAAAATGTTGATTTTTTTATAGGCAAAGAAGTCGTCGTTACGGCTAAGTTGGACGGTGAGAATACGAGTCTCTATCCAGACTATATTCATGCTCGGTCTACTGATTCCAAGCATCATGAGTCTAGGAGTTGGGTGAAGGCTCTTCATGGGCGGATTGCACGAGATATTCCGGAGGGGTGGAGAATCTGTGGGGAGAACCTGTACGCTACCCATTCCATACACTATGAAGAACTCAAGGATTATTTCTACGTCTTCAACATCTGGGATGAAAGAAACATCGCACTGTCTTGGGACGATACACTCATCTATGCTGAGCTGTTGGGACTCCAGGTAGTACCTACCCTCTGTAGGTTCGTGTGGGGGTCTCAGGACAGCGCTAGAGCTCTCATAGATGAAAGTATAGAGCGATACAAGAAAACGACCAGGGATGACTTGGAAGGTTACGTTATTCGAGTGGCCAACCAGATCTCATATAAGGACTATCGCAGGAGTACTGCGAAGGTGGTTCGTAAGGGTCATGTACAGACGGACGAGTTTTGGATGAGCAGGCCGGTAGTCCCCAATAGGTTGAAAGGTTGACTTCATGCGTACGTATGTACTCGCTAAGGGGCTTCAGGCATCCGGTAAGAGCACGTGGGCTCTGGAGGAGATGCGGAAGTATCCTGATAAGTATAAGAGGGTCAACAAGGACCTTATGAGGAAGATGTTGGACAATGGCCGGCATTCTCCGAAGAACGAGAAGTTCATCAATGAGGTATGTGATTTAATCACGGAGAAAGCTCTCAAAAGCGGCTATGATGTCATTTCTGACAATACTAATCTACGGGATGATATTTTCGATCAAGCCTGTGCGATTGCTCAGCGTATAGGGAATGTGCGTATTTTTGAGAAGTTTTTTGAGGTAACGCTTAAGGAGGCTTTGATCCGTAATTCCAAGCGTCCTGAGTCACTGCCCCAAGATGCTATAGAGGGTACTTACGATAGATATTTGAAGAACAGAAGGGTTGAAGTAAGGGACTCCTATATACCGCCAGTGGTGACGGTTTCTAGACGGTTGGCTCAGACTTCTTTGCCTAAGTGCATCATAGTGGATGTTGATGGGACGGTAGCTCTTAATGAGGGTGTTCGGGATTACTATGATCTCACCAAGGTAAGTAATGATAAGCCTTGTGAAGATGTCATTCTGTTGGTGAAGGACCTCGCTCGGATGTTCATGGTTCTCATGGTATCGGGTCGGGAAGATTCGTGTTACGACGATACGCAAAGGTGGATTAGGCGTTATCAAATTCCTTGTCGTCTTATATTGATGCGGAAGACGGGGGATAGCCGGCCGGATGCCGTGGTCAAGAAGGAGATCTATAAGAGTCAGATTGAACCTTACTACCACACGGTTTATGTCATAGATGACAGAACTAAGGTTGTGAACATGTGGAGATCTTTGGGTCTTTGTGTTTTGCAGGTCAACAATACTTTAGTCTGAAAGATGTAGTATGATCACAATTTCTGGTAAGTACACAACTGCGAAGGTCATGATCGACCAAGTAGAAGACACTGCTACGAGTCAGATACAAGGTTTCGTGAATCATATTGCTTTTACTAATCCCATTGCCATCATGAGCGATGTTCATGCTGGGAAGGGGTCAGTAATTGGGTTCACGATGAAGATGGCCGATAAGTTGATCCCTACTGTTATCGGGGTCGATATAGGGTGTGGACTTCGGTCCGTGAACATTGGGTCGTCTTTATTTCTCTCCTTAGAGGTGCTGGATCATCGTATCCGTAAACAGATACCTTTTGGAATGAATGTTCACGATAGATCCGTCCTAGATATTGAGCGGGAATTTCCTTGGCACAGAGCAAATGTTTTGGCGGAGCATTTTGCACAGGCATACGAGAAGGAATTTGGAGTCCGGTTCGGTGTCGTCAGATACGATATGGGTTGGTTCGAACAGAAGTGCCGTGATATAGGCATGGATCTAGGCCGTGCAATAAAAAGCATTGCCAGTCTCGGTGGAGGTAATCATTTTATTGAGATAGGTCAATCCGACAAAGGAGAGTACTGGGTCACGATACACTCGGGGTCTCGTAATTTTGGGCTGAAAATCTGCAATTTCTGGCAGACTCTAGCTGTCAGTAGGGTCAATCGCATGAGCAAAGAAGAGCACAGGGAGGCTCTGGCTAAACTCAAGGCTGAATATAAAGGTGAAGAGTTGTATCACCGGATAAAGGCCTTGAAAAACGAAGAAGTCAAGCATTCTTCTTATGATTGCCCGGATGATCTACGGTGGTTGGAAGGAGATGATGCTCAGGGATACCTTTCAGATATGATTTTCGCTCAGACGTATGCAGAGGTGAACAGGGAATACATGCTCCGCATCATCTTGGACATACTGAATGTAAAAGATCCTGTTAATGAGATTGAGACGGTTCATAATTTCATTGACTTTCGGGACTTTATAATCAGGAAGGGTGCTATCCGAGCCTATGCTGGAGAGCGCTTCTTGCTACCTTTCAACATGCGAGATGGCATTTTATTGTGTACTGGTAAGTCTAATCCAGATTGGAACTGTTCGGCTCCTCATGGAGCGGGGCGCATCATGAGTCGGGCCCAAGCTAAGAAACGAGTGGACCTCGATACTTTCAAGAAACAGATGGAGGGTATCTATTCGACTTCGGTGGGGATGGGTACTCTGGATGAGGCTCCTGATGCTTATAAAGATGCGAGAGTCATAGAGGCTTGCATCGAGCCTACCGCAGATATTTTGGAACGGATCCGACCAAAACATAACATGAAGGATTCAATGGGCACTGATTGAAGGCGTGGGACGAAGAAAAAATCGTGTCGGGAAGGGATAAAATGCAGTACCTATTATCAAAAGAAGAGTATGATCAGATAACATGTACTGATAAGAAAAAGATTGTCATTGACAGGGCTGAATTGCAAAAGTTGTGTACTTTGGCTGCTCAGCATGTCCCGGTAGATCGAGATTGGGATATAAATGATAAGAGTCCTTGGGGTTGCATAACTGGAGATAAGAACCCAGGTTATTGTGATGAATGTCCGTCAAGCAAACTTTGTCCGTACGAGAACAAAGAATACAGTCAATAGGCAAAGAATTGGGACGAGGAAAAAACCATGGTAGAGGAATTCAGGAAGGTCCGGGATTTTTGTATGAGTCGAAAAGGGCACTGCCTAAGCTGTCCAATCAACCTGGAACCAAAAACGAATTCGGCGTGCATATTCATGTACCTTCCACTGAAATGGAAACTCGGTAAGCTGCGTCAGGCCCTGGCTGTCATCAAAAAGGAGAAAACAAATGCCTAAGATAAAGGATTTCAAGTACGAAGAGTACACTGTGCGGGTGACCTACTCCTCAGACGAGAGACAGTTCAGGATACTGCTCCCAGAGGAACTTACTTCTTATTCAAAAACAGATATTATTCGTTCTGAGACCCAAACCGGCGTTGAGGATTTGTTCAAGACGCTGGTTTCTCAGTTTCTAAAAGACAAAACCAAAAGTGAGAAGTTCCTCATTATATCAACTCAAGACCCAAAGGAGTTCCATACGCACGATTGTTTTTCTAGAGCTGGTGGAAAAACAGCCACTTTGGATTTGAGCTGGGCTATGGTTGAAAAAACAGTTATGGATGGAAAACCTGTCTACCATTACATGCGTGGTCCAGAGGAAGTCGTCAAGAGAGAGTTCTTTTACACAAACGGAAATGAAGTCTTTATCCCTTGGACCCAGGAGCGAGAGAATTTTCTTAGACAAACTACACAAGCCATAGAAGAGATGTCTCGGAATATCTATGGGTTTATGTATTCCAAGGATCTGTCTGTGAAAATGAGTACCATCCCATACAGAGCACTTTTACAGTAACGGATCCCAGTCGCAGGAAAGAACACAAGATGAGCTACACACCGGAACAGATAGCTTGGCGTTGTTACCAAGCCAATGGTCGTTGGGGTACTTGTGGTGAGTGTCCCCGTGATGATGACGAGATGCCGTACCCAGAAGACTGTAAGAATACTGATAGACAGGATCACCGTCTGTTGTCAGAGCAGTTGCCTCCATTCCCTACGTATAGAACGAGTGCTGTGGATTATCGGGTGGAAGCATGAAACGAATATCTCGTGATGCTAAAATAATTGTCTACAATGAAGCTGTGGATTATCTAGCATCAGAAGAGTGCTCCTATGACAATGAAATCGATATCCGGGCAGCAAGAAAGTGGTTGCGGAATAAGCTCGATAAAGAATGTGACCGTTGGTTAAAGAACGATAAATGGGAGCAGAGACGTCTCATAAGAGATCGTAAAAGTGTGGTTAAAGAGTGTCACATTCATAATCAGACGGAACCCTAATGAATGTAGAGACTTCTCTCACCCATATCCCTGATTGTCCACATTGCGGATCGAAAAGCGGTGTGCTCTGCAAAGAGAGAGCCTATGGTTGGGCCTGTAGGTCGTGGTATAACGAGGGTTCAGGACTTATGTCTGATCTCGACATCGACAGCGTTCAGTACTCTTTTTCTAAGACACTGCGATGTCCGGACTGTAAGAAGGTCCGCAAAGACGTGGTGAGGATATTTGGCGGAGTCAAGAAAGGATAGGGTGTGGATCAAGATAAAGCTCTGTTGTTGATCACCAAAGCGCTGGTGAAGTTTTTGGGTGAAAATGATGGGGTAATCGTTGAGCATGAGGGTGTGAAATATGCCGTGGTTTTATGCGAGAGTCAGGTGATTATCAGGTTGGCACCTAAAGAAACTACGGAAGGAAATAGAATCAGCTATTTCGAGGATATCGGTGAGGCAGTAACTAAGGCGGCATTAGATCCTAACGGGGTGTTCATTGATGAGTCTGCTGTAGATGTACAAGATTTGGTGTGCGATTTTTACGAAGATGGAATGTGCACTAATCCTGAGATAGAGGCCAGTGAAGTATCCGCGGAAGTCTGTAAGAGTTGTGAGGCTAACACGAAGGGAATTGTGTGAAAAAGAAACCTTATGTGTTATCAAAAACGCAAGCTGTGAAGGTATCTGATCCTATGTGCAGATTTTATGCCGAAGAGGATGAAAGGATACTCGGTAATCTTCTAGCAGAGTCTATGGAACCTAAAATTCCACCAACAAAGACATACAAGAAAAAGGATCGGAGTATAAAATAAAGGGCCGACCGGGTGTTCAGCGGTCGACCCCTGGCAAGAACAAGAAGAGGTCTTAAATATAATTGGGAGCATGTGTGAATTCAAGCATTTTGTTAGAGCAAAAACTTCAGGAGTTCTGTGCTGCCGGCTTATTGATTCCCCGAACGGAAAACAATAAGTACCTGAAGGTCTCGTACAAAGGGACCGGCAAGTCAATATCCGAGAAGTGGAACGTCAAAATATACACAAGCGGATCCGTTGTCTGTACGGATGAAGTCGTGTTGGGGGAGATTTTGTCGGGGACCCTCAAAGATCCTGATGCCTCAAAGATCACACTGCAATGCGACGATAGTGGCTGGGGATTCCCTTTACTTGGAGTAATGGTCGGAGTGACAGATGGAAAGGTCGTAGAAACAGACACCGTTGATGTTTCGTTTTTTCAGGGTGAAACGTACACGAAGAAGCTTTATCTGGTAGGATATGCTGAGAAGGGTCTTGCAATCATCACGGAACGGTTTCATGCCTCATCCAAGACCCATAGAATAGAAATCTGTTCTGGGTATGTTAATACGAGTCTTCGGGACATGCTTCGGTGGTTAGGCTATGATGTCCGCATTGCGGATATCAAAGGACTCCTTCAGGATAGGCTGGAGAGTCTGTTCAAGATTTATGTTCGTGATACTCTGAAGTGTGACCTCGCGTACGACCCCAAGGAAATGAAGAAACAGGGAGGAAATGTCGGGCAGGCTTATTACCGGGTATTGGAGTGGGGGAAGAGGTATGCCCCACATCTTCTGAAAACTGGATGGGGGTCACTCGGTGGATCAGATTAAACTGTTTCAAAAGCGTTTAGAAAAAAGTAAGGAACTTAAGCTCCTTCTTGAAGAGCATGGAAGTTTAGCTAATGTAGCAAATCATCTGGGAGTCAGTCGCCAGGCCGTGTGGAATAAATGCAAAAATTGGGGACTGGATTACGAAGAATACAAACATTCCAAGAAGAAGAAATCAGAAGAATACAAGAAGGTCGCTGTGCAGGTAGCAGAATTGACAATCTTGAAGAATTTTTCTATTCAACAGGCCCAGAAGGAAATAGGTAACTCCTGGAACTTGTTGAGAGATTTTGGTATGTCTGATGAGATCAAGAAACTATTCAGCGAGTACATGCAAAAGATGTGGGCAGGTAATCTGAGAACGATTCGTATGCTCAAGGGAATGACCCAGAAAGAGTTGGAAGATAAATCAGGTATCCGCCAGGTGCATATTTCTAATCTGGAATTGAATAGATGCCACGCATCAAACAAGAGGTATCAGAAGCTGGCGGACGCTATGGGAGTTGACCGGAGTGCGGTCCTGAATCCGATGACCTACGAAACAGTTGTGAAATGTGCAAGCCGGGGAAATCATGACGGAACTTGAAGAGTTCGCCTCTAAACTAGGGGTAAACTCCTACACTGACAGCAGTCTTATTTTTAATTGTTGGAACCATCGGCAAACAACCGTAAAAACGCACAGCTTTTCTATACCTACCGAAGAGTCCTTGGATAAAATCAGATTGTACAACCCGTTGTTGGAAGTAGGAGCAGGGACAGGCTACTGGGCTTACGAGATGCGGAAAAAGACCATCGATGTCATTGCGACCGATATCAGTCCTGAGCCCATGAGTAATCAGTATGAGTTTTCTAAAATATGGACCCATGTAGAAGCCCTTTCGGCTATTGATGCGGTTAGGAAGTATCCTGACCGGACTCTTTTTGTTAGTTGGCCAACTCTGGGGGAATCTTGGATAACTGAGGCCTTGAAAGAATACAAAGGGAAGTATTTCATTTTTGTAGGAGAGAGTGCAGGTGGATGTACTGCGGATGATGCCTTTTTTGATCTCTTGGAAAAAGAATGGTCTGTAAAAGAGTATATTTCGCTTCTTTGTTGGCCTGGAATCCATGATTCTATGTGTATCTTTCAAAGAAATATAGAAAGTTCAATGGAAGCGATATCCCCAAGAAAAGTATCATGGCGGTGATATGCCGGTAACAATGCCAATACAGTATCACGACGAGACCCTGAAGATGCTCAATAGGTATTTCAGGACCACGTCTTTTGAGAAGCATCCCAAGGCCATGCTCTCAATAATCTTTGACCAGGCCATGACTAGGGTGCTTGGGAAGGATTTTGCTAAGAAGCGCATCAGTCAGCGTAAGCAGAAGAAGTTATACGAGGCCATAGTGAATCGTCTGAGAAGCTGCTATGGTAAATACATCAATCTTTTGGATTTTAAGGCCAAGGATCCCGCTGATATCAAGTTTATCACCAATTTCAGTGAAGTCTACAAGACCGAGTTCGGAACCCTATTTGGTATACCTTCGTACAATAAAGTTTATGAATCGGTTTTTTTCACCCATCATTGTTTTGAACGTTTTGAGGAACGCGTGGATCCGAAGACCTATGAGTTCTTTGGTAACATAGTTCAAAAGAACTACTATACGGACCCTACTGCCGCGGATGTGTTGATGCATGCAGTTATGCTGAATTGTGGACAGCTCGAATACGGCATTGAGGACAATTTCTGTCATTTGAATATAGGAATCGGAATTCTAGTTCTGGAAGATTTTCAGGAGTTCTATGTAGCCAAAACTTTCCTAGCTCCCAGTATGGCTAAACCTACCATTAAGTGGAAGGCCCCTTTGATGACTCCTGAGCAGGAGAAGAGTATAGGGAAGTCTTTTGGTAGTCTCAAGGCCCTGCTCAACAATAACCCAATTCCCATTAAAGAACCACTATTCGTGACAGGGGATGTTCTTGAAGAGTTGGGCTATGTGTAGCTAATTTAGTATTTTACCGTTATGTGGCTATGGCTTTTGGGCTATGGAATCGTTCTCGTGGTGCTTATCTTTAGTTTTTTGCTGTACTACGCCCATCATCGTCGAACGCATAGTTCCAATGGCTCTCCTAAGCGCATTACGGACAATCGACGCAACAGGCCTCCTAGCGTAGATTTAGACTCCTAATAATCTCTTAAATTCATGTATTCTAACATGCATTCACTATCCCAGGCCCTACGGACCATTTTTTCTGCACAGGATTGGGAAGGTAAGATCAAGCGGGAATATGGCATGGACCTTGAGGTCCAGCAGGGGGTTCCAGACCCCTCTACCCTTATCCGGCAAACCTACCAGATCCTTTCTATCCTTCCACCTCCCTTGGTAAAAGCCTGTGGAGTCGATAAGCTCGTTCTTCGGGGGGACCTGGGTCCGAGTCGTGAATTCTACCCTAACCACGGCTATTACGTTAATCGCGAAGTACACATGAATGCGGATACCTACATAAATCCTGACTGCCCAAAGGATTTTTACGACTACCACGGCTATTTCCTGACACGGCCTGAACAGACGCTTTATCATGAATTGGCTCACGGATTCGATGCCGAGCAGGGACAGTTATCTCTTCAGCCTGAATGGTTATCCTTATCTGGTTGGAGTCCTGTACCTAAACCAGGCTTGAAGCGACTCATTATCAGGGAGAAGGATGTTCCAGAGGTTATTGGGGAATGGTTTTATGACCCAGATATGGCAGAGTTCACAAGGTTTTATGCCAGCCGTAATCCATGGGATGACATAGCTGATTCAATGGCATTCTACATAGGAGGGCTTCGGGAACGAGTGCCGGCTTCAAAAGCATCATATCTAAATCAAAGATTAGGGCAATATTACCGAACCTTTGAAAGGAGCGTTCCGTGAAGAAAATCCTGAAGGCTATTTGGAAGTTCTTGAAGTGGTTCCTTCCCAAGAAGAAGCTCAAAGTAGAGCCTGCAAAAGCACCTGAAGTCCCACCGGAGAAGGTAGAGCCTAAGGCCTAAGGCCTGTTTTCCTGCCCTTAAAGCCTGTCTCGTAGAAATTTCTATGCGGCGGGCTTTATCTTTATGTTTTGGTTTCATATCATCAGTATGAGACCAAACTATTTATTAGTCGATGACTGCCGGCAGTGTGTAGATTGGTGCCCAGCCGATACCTACGGTAATGGGACCGCTTGCGGAGCTATGCCTGGGTATCCTGTGATACCTTCTGTGATTATTCCTGGGAAAGATGAAAGAACGCCCATACCTCAGGAATGTCCTCGTCTTGCCCAACAAGGATTCGATGTTAAGTCTGTGCGGGATTTGTTGTGCGATTTTGACATCCTTTTGCATAAAGGCAGTAGTACGGAAGATGAAACTAAGATAAGTGATCGTATACAGAAGGCTCTATCTCAAATACCAAGGAGTTGATCATGATGAAAGCGGTAGGCGTTAAGCTGCAGTGTCAGGCGTGTCAGTCCTTGTTTTCGATTAATGATACCCACGAGTGTTCTTGTGGCGAGCTACTGTGTCCAGAGTGTCATGGAGTGACAGGACTCACCGGAATAATTAAAAAAGAGCGTAAGAAGCCGGCCGTGAATAAACCTGTGTCAGATATCCTTCGCACAGACTCGGTATCCTCCACCGGGCTTGTTGCATGATAGACGGGCACAAGATTAGCTTCGCGATAATCGTACGGGATGCCGAGAAGACCCTCAAGGCATGCCTAGACAGCGTCAAAGGCTTTGTCGATGAGTATGTGATAGTCGACACGGGTTCTAAGGACCGATCTATCGAGATAGCTAAAGAGTACACTCCGGTCGTACATACCTTCACATGGATTCACGATTTTTCCGCGGCTAGAAACTACTCTTTTAGCCTATGTACGATCGGAGACTTCATCTTCTGGATGGATTCGGATGATACCATTAATCCTGAGGATGTTGAGAAGATAAAGCGTATCAAGCTATCTGATGTGGACATGGTTATCATGCCCTATAACTATGCCCGGGATGAGTTTGGCGCAGTTATCAGTGTGGTTCCTCGGGAACGGTTCATACGCCGGTCCTTGAACAGGAAGTGGGAAGAGTCCATTCATGAATGTGTGCCGCTTCGGGACCGGCAGAGGATAGAGAACATTCCTATCCAGCACCATAAGCAGCGGGGGACGTCTGAACGTAATCTAGAAATTCTAGAGCGTATTGTACTAGATGGGGAAGGAAAGATTAAAGAGGGCATCAATTCCAGGAACATTTATTATCTCGGGAAAGAGTACGCGGATTTCGGGAAAACTGATAAGGCTATTCAGTGCCTGACCGAGTTCGTACGACTGTCAAATGGGTTTTGGGAAGACATCTATTATGCTTGGTATCGGTTGGCACTCTGTAATCTGCAGATTCATAATGATGCAGAGTTCTTTCGTTGTATCTTCGAGTCCATAAAAATAGAGCCCCGCCGTGCAGAGCCCTACTATCAGTTGGGAGACTATTATATAGGCAGGCAGCAGTGGAATAAGGCTATACACTGGTTTGAAATGTGTCTTTCTGTGGAAAAGCCTGGTGAATTGCTGGCATCCTATCAGCCTGAGTATTATGGCTGGCTGCCACATCTACAGCTCTGCGTGTGTTACAACAACATAGGCAATGTTCGGAAGGCTTTTGAGCACAACGATGAGGTATTGAGAGCTCGGCCTAAGGATTCCCGGGCAATCAACAATCGTAATATTCTCTTACCAACTATCACGGGTGATCGATATCGTAAGGATGGTGAAGGTAAGAAGCTGAATTTAGGCTGTGGTGATAAGTCTGTCCCGGGTTATGTGAACGTCGATATCTTCAGGGGTAAGATTGTAGATGAAGTATTCGATCTCAGTGACATCCCTTATAAGTCCGGAACTATTGCTGCTATTCATTCAGAGCATGCCCTTGAGCACCTGCCGTTTGATGATGTCAGGGATACGTTGAAGGAATGGTATCGGGTATTGAAGCCGGGTGGAGAGCTTCTGTTGAAGATCCCTGATCTTGAGCAATGCTGTAGGAGTTATTTGGATGCTCCTATTAATCATCAGAATTTCTTTAAGACCCGTCATTGGTTCAAGTGTACTATTTATGGGATTCAGAAGGGGCAGGCTGGGGAGCCTGATGAGGCGCAGTTTCATCGTTCAGGGTTCTCGAATAGTGAGATTAATATACTCTTAACAGATGCGGGGTTTCTCGTACACAGCATTGAGAATTATGATGGATGGGGAACGCCTTCTATCAGTGTCAAGGCTATTAAGGCGCAAGTTGGGCCTAAGATAGGGTGGATTTCTGTTGAGAATTGGGATGCTGCTCAGACTCGGATACGTGTTTTGAATGTTGACCGGTGGCTCAAGTCGCAGGGGTATTGGTCAAAGATAGTGGACTATCAGGCCATACTCAGGGATGGGTATGACATTGCGATTGTGGGTAAGTCCTTCTCGGAAGGGGACTATAACGCTGTTCGTGATCTTAAGAAGAATGGTAAGACGGTGTATGCCGATCTCTGTGAGTCTATCTTTGAATTTCCATGGGTCAAAGAGACTTTGGGACTCTGTGATAAAGTATTATGTTGTTCTCATGTCTTAGCTGAACAGACGAGGGTGGTGAATCCAAATGTTGAAGTCATCGAAGACGCCTGGGAATCATAATCCCTATCAGGAATTGAATGTTGCTCCTATTGAGGAGTACGGTCCTTGCCATGTGTGTGGGTTTCCCAAATCGAAGATACTGTACGGCTGGCATGGGGTCTATTATGATCTCGTATGTCCTAGAGGACATGGATGGACTTATCATTTCCCGAAGACGGACCCAATAAACATTCAGAAGGAGTTTGTATGAGTTCAGACCCCACGATGGAAAAAGCAGGTGTAGCGCAAAATCCTGTAGCTCAAACCTGTACGGCTGGCTTTGGGGAATTGGAACGAATAATAGAAGTACATGAGGCTCTGCATAATATTCAAGCAGTTCGAGGTATTCAAGGAGTTGGAAATGCTAAGTGTTTGGAAATACCGCCTCTTGTATCTGGAAGTACTGGTATAGGTCCTAGTGAGGATTACTACAGCGAGAAAAATGCGAAGGAGATGAAAGAATTGTTGAGTAGTGGAGTGACAATATCTCAGTGTTTAGAATATATCATATCTAAAATGCGCTTAGTAGACAGTACGCCGAACTCCTATTATGTAACTAAGTGCATTCCGGAATGGTTACGGTATCTTGCTTGGTTGCTTGAAAAACGGTGTTAAAGTCGTCTTAATTCCGGGAGAAAAATAATATGCTCCCTAAAGAATATCTCGGTTGGCACGTGTGGAAGAAGCTGACTAAGAAACAGCAGGAAGAGATTTGTGATAGCAGAGCTAGTGTTAATGCTGTTTTGGGTATGCTATCTATAAAAGAAGTGAATACAAAAGTGCTCACAAAACTTCTAAAGCCTGTTGCTAAGACATTTGAAAAATTGTTGATAGATTGACGAAGACAGAGTCGATAGACCTACATAAGGCACGATTCGCAAAATAAGTACGAATACCCATCAGAAGGAGTACCAGATGGATTACAGATCTCAGTTGCGAATCAGTGCTGACGATCCTCTCTGCACAGCTTCGGGCATTGAGGGCACTATTATCGGTATCCTGTTTGAGAAGAAAGGCTCTGAAGTACAGCAGGCCATTGATGCTCGGGTAAAGTCGATCATCCAGAAGGTCCTGGAATACAGAGGCATAGCGACGAAGATAGAGGAGTTCATTGAGAAGAAGAGACAAATTCTTCGAGAAATGGATTTGTTCTATGTGGAGCGTCATGATGAGAAGGAAACCCTTCTCAAGCCTTTCCAAAGACAGATAGATGAGATAGTCAAAAAATGTGGTGATGTTGTTTTTGATTTCAATAAAGTAACGACACAAAAACTAGGAGGTCATGCCGTTAGTTTCGAGGAAGGCTTTGATGCCTTTAAGCCGTGTTTTGATGAACTTGATGAGTTCATGAAAAAGGAAGAGTCAATAGTTCAAGGTATTGTAGGAGCCTCTGCGTGCTACACGATGAACAGTTTTCAAGGTACAACAGGGATCCAAGGTTTGTGTGGCACAACAGACCCTTGTGGAGTTTCGGGAAGTATTGGACTTGGGACTTCTTCTCCTGATGCTATTCTTGATATAGAGGATACTCTTGATAGCACAAAAGAAGATGCCGCGATAGCTCGGATAGGTACTCTGAGAAGTCTGCTGCAGAAATACGTGAAAAAGCTTGATACACTGAAGCAGACCATCAAGAATCTTGAAGAAGAATCTCGGAGGCTGGGCCTCATCAGACGTAATATCGAGCCTCTCAGAATCTATAAACTGGACCTCAATAAACTCTCAGCCTTTGGTTTTGAGGATCTGGAAATCATCAATTAAGAGGAGATTTCGGAGGCCTTAGAAATAGGGCTTCCGAACCTTGTAATGGCTCCAAAAACTTTTGAAGAGTACCGACAATGGCACGAGGACCATGCCCCTGCTTATCCTTATCTGGATAAGTTTGGTCCTGAAGGGCCTCACTGGCATCGTACCGAGTTCTACCTCAAGTACATCAGGCCTACAGACAAAGTCCTCGATTGTGGGTGCTCTAACGGAGGTCTAGCTAAGTATCTGACCGAACAGGTCGGATGCCACGTCACAGCCATAGATATCGCTACCTTCTTCGTTGAGAACACGAAGAAGAACGCTCCTAAGGCCGAGTGCTTTGTTCGTCCCATAGAAGATACTGAGTTTGAAGACGCCTTATTTGATGTGGTCATAGCTGGTGAGATCTTAGAACATGTGCTTGATCTGGATAAGGCCCTTAAAGAGATCCTACGTGTCCTTAAACCAGGCGGAACTCTATTGGCGACTACGCCGGCAAAACCGGATGATAATGAGCTCCATCTTAGATACATAGGCAGGAAAGAATTTGAAGAAGTCCTTCCTGGGGTAACTATAGTGGAAAACCCTCATTCATGGTTAGTTGCCTATGAGAAGGCGGGACCTCTGAAAGTCTACTGGATAGGCTACGGGGGTAACTCGGTTTCGGCTGAAGAACTCCGCCCTATGATTACTGAACTTGGTATGACTCTGACTACGATCCATGAGTGGGACAACGCTGATATCAAGTGGGACCGTAATACCTGGCTTGGGCATCTAAAGAGGGCTGACATCATCATCGTTCCGGCAAACTATCAGACCCAGCCCGCCAAGTCCAATAACCGTTTGACCCAAGCCCTATCATTAGGGAAACCTGTCATCTGTTCACCTCTGTATGCCTATCTACAAGTCTTAGAGAAGCATCCAGGATGCTGCCTCATAGCTACTGACCAGGATGAATGGAAACAGCATCTGGAGAGTCTTAAGGATCTAGAGATCCGAAGAGAACTCGGTCAGAGGGCTTTGATAGCTGCTAAGGGCTATTCTTTAGAGGCTATCGGATCTAAGTGGCTATCCGCGTTTCAGGATACCAAGAAGGTCGACATAGTCATACCGACCTACAAAAATCTACGGGGTCTGAAGCTGTGTCTTGATAGCATCAGGGCTTGTACTGATGTGATGTATCGGACTATTGTGGTGAACAATGGACTCGATGAAGAGTTACATAAGTATCTCTCGGAACAGGGGGATATCACATACATAAAGCGGGATCGGTGCAATTTTGCTCAGGCTGTGAATGCAGGTATTAAGGCGGGTAAGAATCCTTACGTGATGATCCTGAATGATGATGTGATTGTTAGTAAGGGTTGGTTGAGACATATGGTGGATGCCTGTAAGGGCAAGGTTGGGGTTGTAGGACCTCTTTCTAATTGCGATCGTGGATGGACCCATAATCTGTCTTTCAATATCGGTGGAGTAGAGTTACTTCCTGGGGTGAATACTTTTGAGCAGATTATTCCTATCATACCTCAGATATATGCTTATCAGTCTCCTTATACCAATGAAAAGGATTTGGAATGGGTAGCGTTCTATTGCACTCTTATTCGGAGGGAGGCTTTAGATAAGGCAGGGCTTCTGAATGAGGAATTCACGAACAGTGGAGAAGATGTAGACCTATGTCGGAGGATACGTCAGCAGGGGTATAAGGTCCTTCAGACATACAGGTCATTCGTCTTTCATCAGGGTGCCGTATCAAGAAAATTGCTTGAGGCTGAGGACCCTGGATCCTATCATGCTGCAGACAAGAAGACTAATGAGCATCTCAATGCATTGTGGGGTAGGAAGAGTGTTGTCATTTACACAGGGCCTATGTGGCAGCCGTGGGATTTCAGGAATGTTGATGAGGGAGGTATAGGAGGATCTGAGACATGGGCGGTGATGCTTGCCAGGGAACTTCAGAAGTTGGACTATAGGGTCACGGTTTTTGCTGATTGCCCACAACGAGGATTGAGTGATGGGGACATACCCTATCTCCATTATACCGAGTATCCTCAATACATAGAACAGCACTGGATAGATTATTTCATATCGTCCAGAACTACGGATACTTTGCGGTTCCCTATAAGGGCGGGTAAAGTCTTTGTGATGATCCATGATGTGTGGCTGCTTTCAGAGAAGACCCAGCTTTTTCTCGATAAGGTGGACAAGTTCTGTGTTTTGAGTAAGTGGCATTGGGATTTTGTGAAAGACTACCATAAGATTCCTGAGGATAAGTGGGCTCTGACATCGAATGGGATCTGTTTTGAAAAGTTTGATTCGATACAGGTTGAACGGCATCCACACAGATTGCACTGGTCGTCTTCTCTGGATAGGGGTTTGGATAATGTTTTGTATCTCTTTCCGTTTATAAAGAAGGCGGTTCCTGATTTAGAGCTGCACATTTTTTATGGCACTCTGAATTATAGGAAGTCTTGTGAGCAGAAAGGGGATAAGGAGGGGCTCAAGAAGATTGATGAACTTGAGCAGGCGATGTGTCAGGAGGGCGTATATTATCACGGTCGGGTAGGGCAGAAGGATTTGGCCATAGAGACTAAAAAGGCTTCTTTATGGCTATATGCATCTGCTTTTTCAGAGACGTTCGGGATAACCGGAATTGAGTGTCAGAGGTCTGGGGTGCCTGTTCTTGCCAATAAGTACGCGGGAACGATCACTACTATAGGGGATAGTGGTATCCTTCTTGGGAATGGTGAAGCTTACTGGCCTTATTCGAAAGAAGGTCGGGAGCAATTTTTAGATCAGGCCATTAAACTGATGACTGATCAGTACTACTGGAGAGAGTGGTCTGAGAGAGGATTCAAGAATACTGAGAAGTATAGCTGGGCAGATGTAGCTCGGCGTTGGAAAGAGGAGTTGTTCCATGTCTGATGTAGTATTATGGACATTGGCAGGATTAGTACTTGGGAGTCTTTATTGTGTTTTATGGTATGTTGACAGACAGCGATATATTAAAATGTATCTGGAATCAGAGGAACGTAACAGAAATCTTGTGACAACTCTATGTGATGTTTACATTTTTTTAGGTGATCCTGTTAAAGAGGATTACCGTCGGTCTGACCTGAAACAAGAAATCGATAACTTAATTCGATGGAATATAAAAAGTGGTGAACAAGAAAAAAAGTGATTTTGAATTGTTGGTAGAGTTCTGCAAGGCTACAAAATGCACTGCGTGTAAGCTAACGGTAGAAGGTAAGTGGTGCGCCTGTGATTTTAAGCGGTCCCCTCGTTTTTGGAACATCAAGAAAATCAAAAAAGTTCTGGAACAGTTTGCTCGGAAGAAAGAAAAGTGAACAAGTATTGTGATGTCTTAGAGGGATTGCGCGCAGAAGATCAAGAATATATTCTTAGGAAATTCCTTAAGATTGATCTTGATCACATTATTAAAAGTCTCGTCACTGAGCTCGAGCCAAAATATTCTGTTTCTTTAAAGTTTTCCGATGTCCATCAAATGATTACATTCAAATGCTTAAAAGACCTGTCGGATTTTCTGGACGCATTCCGAGAAATCCGACAGCCTGGGCTTAGCAGATACGCGATCCTCAAGAGGCCCACAGTCGAATCAGCCTGATTTTATTGTCCCGCAGCACAGCAGGATTCAGAATCCTCCAGCAATCCACCACGGTCAATGACTTCTTGGGAATAAAAGTCTCTACGGCCTCTTTGTATTTTTGAGACCTCAGAGTGACAACACATACATCCGCGGACAGACACTCCTGCATGGACCGGGCATATATGACCGAGTTCTCAAACAGGGCCCGGGTATTGTCCATAGCTAGAGGGTCGTAAACCGTAACCGAGATCTCGCTATCGAGAAGGATTTTGATAAGTTTAACGGCCGGGGACTCAACAATGACCGGGGTGTTGTCCGTGAATGAAAGACCCAATATCCCTACAGTCGACTTCTTTCCTGCTAGACCTTCTACAATTTCCGCCAGGCGTTTGTCCTGATAACGATTGATGGCGTTCACCGTCTTCATCAGTACGGCCCCGGTATCAACATCGTATTTCTGAGTCAATGCCGTAAAAGCTTTAACATCTCTTCCAAAACACGTACCACCAAAACTTAATCCACTCTGCAGGTAGTACGGAGAAATACGTCTGTCCGCTCCTATAGCTCTTGTGATGGCATCGGGATCCGTATTGGGTATCTTCTCACAAAGATTCCCAATGGTGTTTGCGAAAGAAATCTTCATGGTTATGTAAGCATTCAGGCAGACCTTGGCCATCTCCGCAGAGATAAGAGACATCCTGTTGATGGCCGGCTTGTTGATGCAGAGCTCGTGGTGCAGGGCCTCTATCCTGTCTCCTACTTCAGGACGGGACTGACCAATGACTACCAGGTCGGGTTCCAGAAAGCCCTTGATGACATTACCCAGTGCCACGAAATCAGGGTCATATGCTACCCCGAATTGCTCGTTATAGGCTTTACCAGAATGTTTTTCTAGGATATCGATGAATCCTCCAATAGATCCTGGCATAACCGTGGAGGATATCACGAACAGGTGGTATGCCTTTTTGTCCTTGAAAGACTCGGCTAAAGCTTTCAGAGCATCCTCTATGTAACAATTTGAGAAGCTGCCATCAGGATTACTTGGAGTAGCCGTCAGAATGATGGTGATGTCTGTCTCGTTGATGGCTCTATAGTGCTGATTAGTGGCTTGAAGGTTGGTTCCACCGTGTTTTGCCAAGAGCTCAGCAAGACGAGGTTCGAACCAAGGGGCTTTGCCGGCATTCACCTTGTCTATGACTTCATCATTGATGTCTACTCCAATGACCTTGAATCCCCGTTCCGCATAACAAACTGCCAGGCAGAGTCCTAACTTACCAAGTCCTATAACAGATATTGATGTCATATGTGCCCTATCCATCCGGGATGTGGTTTGAATGTTGGACAGACGATCGGTTCATTGGACAAAACCTGAATGTCTTCAAGCGTATGGGGACCGTATTCTCCGGTCATGAGATTTGAGTACATACGAAGTCTCATAGGGTCAAAACCCATGAGCTGTGTGGCTACCAGGTCCGCGGTAAGTAAGTTGTCGCTGGCTATGAGGACTCCTGCTTTCACCGGTGTGGGGGTAAGGGGACCGTTATTTTCCCCTCCTATCACGCCGTCGATGATGGTGAAAACTTTTCTTTGTGGTTTTTCTTGTAGCTGTCCATGACGGTCTACAAACATGAAAATCTTGTAGAGGTCATCAGCCATTCTCCAGGCCGTGTCATTCCCATACCAGTTGCCGGCATCCAGAAGTCTTTTCAGGGGATCTACTTTCAGACCGAGTAGTTTTGTGGTGTGATTGTGCAGCCAATAGATACTGTGGTGCAGGTGTTCCAGGAAGAAGCCTCTGCACAATAGGTGGTCGTACATCCATCGTTCTAGACCTATGAGGAAGCGTTCTGTGCAGGTTAATAATCCGTCCGGATATTGATCACCCATTCTTAGGGCGGATTTCAGGGTGTAGTGAGCAAGACAGTTTTTGTTTGTGACGGTGCCTACTAGTCCTTTGATGTTCAGAGTTACGCCGACCTTTTTGTGTACTTTCAGTTTTGGTACTGAAATCACTACGTCGGCATTCATAATGGTTTTTGATACGACGTATTTATGGGTGTTGTCGTGATGGTAGCGTAGGAGCTCTTTGCGGTTGTAGCAGGCTCCGTAGAGATCTTCGTTGATCCAGATCATGCTGTTGGTTTTTATGTTTATTGGTAAGGAGCCTAGAGGGTCTCCTGGCAAGGGCTCGAGCATGGACTCGAAATGTTTCTTTCTCGACCAATAGGAACGTAGATCCTGAATCTCGAAGGTGAATGTCTTACTGTTGTAGAATTTTTGAACGGTTTTAAGATCGGTGGCCCATATAAGTTGTTCCCAATGACAGTCGTATTGTGGGGCATCCGCTACAATCACCCGGCCTGCCCCCTTCATGGCTATGTAGCAGTAGTCTGTTATCGCTCTGATGACTGATGGGTGGGTGATTATTGAGAATAGATTACCGCCATTATTATGCTGACTGAGAACGAAATTGGGCTTTATGACAACGGTCATTCCAGGCTTGATTAGATATCCAAGAGGATTCCATTTAGGTGTGTTCCAGTTCTCATCGTCTAGATTTAGGAGATGGAAAAGGTCTCGTACGGCTTTGTAGACCTCATTACTCATGGATAGGGACATGAAGGGGTACTCTGGATAGGTCTCGGCAGGGTCAAAGAGACCTGTCGGGTAGTCCTGGATTTTGGAACAGACGGCAACTTTATAGGCCAATGGATAACTCCTGAATGAGGAATCTGTGTTTTCCACGACTGGTAGGAGGTATTTCCGTTACCGGTTGGAAGAAAAGTTGGGTATCTGATCCGAGTTTGACCATTAATCTTTGTCGTATATCTGCTTCGTTGAATCCTTCCCTGGGGATGTATCGGAAGGTTACGATACCTTGGGCATTCTGATGAAACTGGAACTGGAAGACTTGATCGAAGATATCATCGTGAAAGTTTATTGCGGTCATTGAGATGTATCGGCCGGTACCCGTTATTATAAACTCCTGAAGTCTTCCTTCTACCCTTTTCCATATCTGATAAGGTCTACCGCAGTCCGGACAGGACCAGTCTTTCAATATGGCGTAATCCCGGGTATGATATCGGATGATGGGTGTGGCATACGTGATAAAGGACGTGCCTACGATTTCACCCATTTGTCCGGGTTCTGTGACCGGTTTTCCGTCGGGATATAGGAGTTCCGCGTAGCCATACTGTGGGAGAACGTGATAGAAGTCTGTATGCTCGCAGAAGCCTGCCAGTACGGCCAGTTCATAGTGTCCGTAGTGCGAGAACACCCTGGCATTGAATACCCGTCTTAGAAGGTCCCTTTGGAAGTCGTAGAGGTTCTCAGAGGCACATAGGATGCCTTCTATTTTGGGGAAGGGTCTGTCGGAATCTTCAAGCCATCGGGCGAAGAGATAACCACTGGATGGGTAGCATCGGATCCATTTGGGTTTGTATTCCCAGGCTTTTTTCCTGAAGACTTCCATCCATTCCGGGGTGAGGTGGTAAGATGAGCATCGTAGCTCATTGAACTCTGGGACAAAGGTCGTGTGGTCTGGTGTATCTATTGGTAGTCCGCGGAAGACTAGTTGAGGATCTTCTTCCTTCCATCCTATGCGGTGATATTGGTGGGCTTTTGATGCTAGTTCTTTGGGAAAGGCTTCTGAGTCTCGGTATAGGCCTAGAGGAATGCCTGTACTGCCACCGGTGGTGACGTAGGACCTATTGGGCATATCGATTGAGAATGCTTCAAGATTGTCTCTGAGGGTTTCTTTATCTATGGTGGGTAAGGATTGGAGGTCTTCTAGGGATTTGATATCTGGAGGGGTGTTGTAGAGGTTTCGGTATCCTGTAGTGTGGGTATAGGCGTGGGCAATGATTCTTTGGAGTTCTGAGAGTTGATAGGTTTGGATCTGTTCTAAGGACCAGGTATCAGTATCCTTCAGGAAGGCTTTCCAGGCTACGTAAGTGGGATTTAGTAGATCTTTGTGCATTGTCATGCTTCTGCTTTTTGGTGTTTGCGTATTCCTTATAGGAAGTATCAAGAGATTATTAGGCCGTCCCATACCTAATAATCTACTGATACTCTTTTTCTTTATGTATTTTCGGCAACAGCAGCAACACTGGAAAAATTCATGGGATTCAGTCTATCCATCATAACTACTGGTCGGAATGACAACTATGATGGTGATTTCAATGAGCGGTTAGCGATAAGCCTGGCTCGGCATATTGAGAGTATGCCTTATTCGGAGCTCATTTTCGTAGAGTGGAACCCTATTCTGGATAAGCCCCTGACTTGTGATTTTTTGAGAAACATTTTTGGTGGTAGGGTGAAGTACTATGTTATTCATCCTAAGTTTCAATGCAAGTATTGTTCAACGCCGGAGATGTTTGGGGAGTGGGCAGCCAAGAATGCGGCTATTCGCAGGTGTTTAGGAGAGTTCGTACTTTGCACTAATTCGGATGTGATTTTTGATCCGGAACTGGTAAGTAAGCTGAAGGGAGAGCTTTCTAAGCGGACGGTGTATCGTGCCAATCGAATAGATATTAAGTCGGATTATTTGCGTGTGGCGTTCCCTTTGGATGCTAAATACAAGATAGAAGAGAATAAGGGATACATGAATGCTTCCGGTGATTTCCTGCTCGCTGACAGGGGTACGTGGTTTGAGACTACTGGATATTGTGAGGCATTTCCAGATCAGAAGCTTCATAAGGATGCGTTTATGGTGTACATCATGGCGGATTTGTTGAGGATGCCTGTTGTGAATTTGGGGTGTTTTACTCATTGGCGGCATGCTTCGTCATGGTCAAATGGGTTTAAGCGGACTGACTGCGGGGATATTCGTTGGAATTTCAAAACGAGTGGGTATACCAAGAATGGGTCGGATTGGGGTTTGGGAGGGGTTCAGGAAATAAATCGGAATGGAATCATATGGTTGGAGTAAAGGAGCGTTTGTTATGAAAACGGCATTGGTACTTGGTGGGCATGGTTTTATAGGGCATCATCTTGCCCGGGATCTTAAGTGTATGGGATTTTGGGTAAGGACGGTGGATATTAAGGAGTTTCCCTACAGTGATACTTTTAAGAATGAGGTAGATGATTATGTGATAGGGGATCTCAGGGATTTTGATGTTTGTAGGTCTGTGTTTCGTGGATTGAGTGGTAAGCCTTTTGATGAGGTTTATCAGCTCAGTGCCTGGATGGGAGGCGCGGGCGTGATCTTTGTGGGGGACAATGATTCAAAGATTGTTCATGATTCCCTGCTGTTGAATATCAATGCCTCAGAAATGGCTTGTAGGACTAAGGTGGGGAAGTTGTTTTTTAGTAGCTCAGCCTGCGTATACAATCAGTTGAAGCAGGAATCTGTTGATAATCCTACGACAGCGGAAGATTCGGCGTATCCGGCATACCCAGACAGTGACTATGGTTTTGAGAAGATCATGAGTGAGCGCGTCTATCAGGCCTGCCATCGGAATCGTGGATTAGATATCAGGATTGCTCGTTTTCATAATGTTTTTGGAACAGAGGGTGCCTGGGGTAATGGTCGTGAGAAGTCTCCTGCGGCCATGTGTCGGAAGGTAGCTCAGGCTTCTGATGGTGGGGAGATAGAGGTTTGGGGGGATGGTAATCAGACCCGTTCATTTTTGTATATCAGCGAGTGTCTCGATGGTATTAGAAAGTTTATGGATTCTGATTTCATGGGGCCTCTTAATATAGGGTCTGATGAGATGGTGTCCATCAATCAATTGGTAGAAATGGTTAAGGATATCGCTGGGAAGCCAGGCATACGCATTAAGCATGTTTCTGGACCTTTGGGTGTGCGGGGGAGGACGTCCGACAACAGGCTTATCAAGGAGAAACTTGGGTGGGCTCCGGACTATCCTTTGAGGAAGGGTCTTGTGAAGGCCTATGCTTGGATAGAGCAGCAGGTTCGGGAGGGCAAAGAGGACTATGCTTGGACGAATTGATCGTGAGTCGCTCTACAACTGGATCGAACAACAGGTGAGGAAAGATGCCGCTTGTTAATGACCTGCCTAAGTTGATTCCTGAGCTGCAGGATGTTCCTGAAATACGAACGTTTCAGGATATCTTGAAAGTACGGGATTTTGTTTTTTCGACAGTGCCCTGGTTTAAGGAACCAACTGATCTTCGTATGAATTTTCATACCAACAATGTTCTTAATCTTTATTGGGATTTTAAGCAATATAAGGCGGGAGGTTGGTGCGGTCTTAATGCAACTTTTTTTGACTTACTTATGTATTGGTATGGAATTAGGACGAGGCCGTACAATTACGGTGTTTCGTTTTACGGGTTGACGCACATTGGAATTATAGTTGAGTATGACGGTATTGAGTTCTTTATGGATCCCTATTTTGCTGCGCACTATGTGCATAGAGATGGGTTTCCGCTTCCATTCAGAGATCTTATGAATCTAATTCAGGATAGAAAATTTGATCGATTTTGTTCTGAGTATTCTTCTGATGCTCGAAAATTGGTCTTAGAAGAAGATGGGACGTATACTCAATGGTCTCCTGAGGAGATGGTAGAGATGGCGTTTGTAGGTAGTCCAAACTATAAGAAGACTTTGACAAGAATATTTGGAGTTGATGATCCGCGAATCCTGATGCTTATAAAAATCTAATGTATAGGAGATGCCATGGATTTTTTTGAGGCCCTGATCCAGAATTTTACGGAACATTTCAATAAAACATACAATCAACCAAGATATCCTAATCAAAATCATGTTTCGTGTAAGTTTCTGTACGATTTGTGTGTGGAAACAGATCCAGATTTTGTCATCGATATAGGGACTAATTTTGGTGCTTCTACTTTATCCCTTGCCTATGGCTTAAAAAGTTTGAACAGAAAAGTGAATAGACTTACAACAATAGATATTTCTCATCAACATTGGAATAATGCTACGCCAGTTATTCAAAAAGAACTTCTTTTACAGTATGATATCAATATGGGGGATATTAAAACTATTTGCAGTGATTTTAAACTCATCGATCCTAAGACAGTGATTGTGGACGATTCAAGATATTTTATTTTTTATGATATACATGATCCGGCCATCTATTCTTTTTCCGCTAAATTTTTAAACGAGTGGGTTTCTTTGTTACATAATCCGGTTCTTGTATTTCATGATGTCTCGGTGACTTCTGATTCTTATGTCGTGACTCAGATTGATCCCAACTATCCTAGAGTTACTGCTAGACATTTCAGTGGACAGAATTATTCTGGGTTTAAGGAATGTTCAGAAATTATCAAATGGGCTAATGAAAGAAAACTTGAAATTAATGCAGTTCCTCAAACTTCTATTGTATGGATTAAATTATGAGTTTGAAATAATTAGGAGAAGGAATATGATAACAGCGCCGTCTCATGGTATTGATATTCTTAATGGGGCTGGGCATCTTCCTCATATAATATATCATTTAGTTAGATATAAATTCGTTAAGGGGTTTCTCAAATCAACCGATAGTGTGCTAGACATAGCTTGTGGCACAGGCTATGGTGCCAGAATGTTAAGTGATTTTTGTAAAAGTGTTACAGGTGTGGATATTAATCATGATACGGTAGATTACGCAACTAAAAATTATGGGGGTGAAAATAGGGACTTTCAACAAGGTAATATTCTTACTGTCAAAGGACAGTATGACGTAATTGTTTGTTATGAAACGATAGAGCATGTTAGTAAAGAAGAGGGAATCCTAGCTTTAGAAAATCTTAAGAAATGTCTTAAGCCTAAAGGATTGTTATTTATTTCGACACCCAAAAAGTTACCTAAAGAAGAATTATCCAGGGGTAGGGCTGAAGTTCATTTGCATGAGTATACATATGAAGATTTTGTAGATCTCTTAGGTGTCTTTTTTGAAAGACCTGTGATATTCTCTCAGACCGATGAAATAATCACTATTGGTAACTATAAAGCTGTGTGGACTTATATAGGAGTATGCTGGAATGGATAATAAAGATTATATCAACATGCTTGAATTAATAGCGGATAATGATTCATTTGCTTATTTATTGGATCGACTTATCTCTGCCTGTATTAAGCTGACTAAATTTGATTGGGACAAACACGCAGAACAGTCTAAAGACAATCCGGATGAAGAAAAAATTAGTAAAATTATGGAAAAAGCTCGATTAGCAAATGAAGAAAGGCACTCTTTGTGTAACGCTCTCGATGCTAAACTAAAAATAATTGTTGAGAAAAATGACTATAAATTCAGAGAAGACGTAAGAACTTTCGAAACATTAAAATGAAGAGCTGTAACATAATATGAGAAGAGTGTCAGAAATAGTGTGTGAGCTTATCAGGGCGTGTTTTGAAATGTGTAAGGAAGAGCATTTCAAAATGGATGAATTTTCTTTAGAAAATCCAGATTTTAAAAGAATTACACAAGCAGATTTTTTGACGAGAAAAAACAATGAAATAAGGCACGATTCATGGAACGAACTAAACGAAACTCTCATTTCAATTATAAGAGAAAAGAAATATGATTGGGAAAAAATAGAAGAACACGATTGGGCTGAGCTAAAAAAATATGGTTGGGATGAAATAAAAACAAGGGTGTTATGATGGATGCATATGGCAGTGTACGGGAGTTTGAAAGATATATTGCGGAATATACAGGGGCACCTCATGTTGTAACCGTAGATAGTTGTAGCAATGCTTTGGTTCTCTGCTGCAATTATCCTCCATTACGTGTAAGAGTCCTCCCTGAGGTAGAAATTCCTTCCATAACATATCCAAGCGTGGCCTCAGCAATTGTGCATGCCGGAGGTAGAATAAAATTCTGTAAAGAAATGTGTTGGCAGGAAAAGGGATGGTATGAATTGAATCCTACGGGGATTATCGATTCTGCCAAGTACTTATCTAGAAATATGTTTATGGAAATTAAAAATGAGTCGAAACAAGCATATGTATACATATGTCTGAGTTTTCATGCAAAAAAGTCTGTTCCCATTGGAAGAGGAGGTGCAATACTTACTAATGATAAAGAAAGTGTTGAATGGTTCCGTGCGGCTCGATTTGATGGAAGACATGAAAAGCCCTTACAGGACGATACTTTGGTAATGCCCGGCTGGAATTGTTACATGACTCCTGAGCAGGCTTCTCGGGGGTTGGTATTAATGCAATGGTTGTCTGATTTTAATCTTTTAGAACCGGACCCGTATACAGATTTGTCACAATATAAGTTTTTTACAGGAGCTAATCGTTAATGAGGCATTCAACCGGCATGCCTCAGGCGTAACTCTCCACAGGATTCGGGTAGTGTGTCAATAAGCTCTAATTCAATAAGAACATTTAACATAAATGCGTGTGCGTAGTATTATCATTTGCTGGAAGGATGTGTGAGGGAACACATGGGGAACATTGTGGCACTTCCGTGGGACACCGATTTTTTAGGTCACAGTATCGGGCGGCTGGTAGTCTCAGAAGAACAGGTAGGATTGCAAGACCTTGACAAGGCACTGGAGCAAGCTCGGATGAGTCATATTGAATGTTTGTATGTCGAGATATCTTTCAGCCAGTTAAAACTTCTGGAGTACTGTTCCTCCAATCAGTTCTTACTTGTTGATTTCAAGACAACGCTTTCCAAGCCAATTGACCCTGTTAAGCCACAAGTGCAAAACAATCGAATATGTTACAAACCGTTTGAGCATTATTTTGTGGATCTGATTCCTATTGTTGATTTGTTATCAAGGAAGAGTAGATTCTCGCTCGACCCACATTTCGGATATGCCAAGAGTCAGGAGTTATACAGAGAGTGGTTCAGAAAGTCTTTCTATGAGGGATACTGCCAACATTTCCTAACATACTTGAGGGATGACCGGCCTGTTGGGTTTGCCACCTTGAAAACGAAAGAACGGGTAGGATTCATTGATCTGCTCGGTGTCTCGGAAAGTGAGCAGGGCAAGGGCATAGGAAGTGCCCTCATCCAGTCAGTTGAGCAACAGGCTGCTTCTATGGGATTTTCTGTGGTTAAAATTGTAACTCAGGGACACAACATTGCGGCCCTGAGGACATATCAACGGGCCGGTTATATGACCGACAGTGTGAGTGTTTTCTACCACAAGTGGCTGACGTAATGTAGTTGGTAGCTTGGAGACCTGTGGTCAGCAGACGTCACATCCAATTTTTCTTTTCTTAAAGTATGAAAGAGGTGATTATGAAAATATTACTCATTGCTTGTTGTGGTTTTGGAGATAGTTCATGGACGACCTCTTGGCCACGTCTATTTGTTGAGAAGGGTTATGAAGTAGATATGTTTTTAATGAAGTATACAGGGAATCCTTTTCATGCTAATCCGTATGTAGGAAAAATCTTTGTTGAAATGGCTATGGAGGCGTCAAAAAAGATTAGAGGTGTAATTGAGAATTCTTTTTATGATTATATTTTGATTCCCAATTCTACCTGTGGAGGTGTTAAAGAGGTTATTGAAGCGACAAAAGACATGGATAATGTGCATCTTTTTCAAGGTGCCGGTGTAAGTCAGATTATTAAAGGGGTCGAGATTCCCCCTTTAACAAAACCTGAATGGTATTTCACTGAAAAAGAATTCAAATATATTGAAAACTTAAAAATGATGAATTCTATTTTAATTCATCCTTTATCTAGTGATGTAAAGGAAGAATCTAGAAACATGAATTTTGATTTAGTTATAGAATGCTCTAAAAAATTAGAGGGGGTCATTGTCGTTTATGGAGGAAGGAAATTTCTTCCAATAGATGATCTAAAAAGAATGGAAGATGCAGGAGTTCGGTTATTGTGGGAGGATTATAATTGTTTTAACGATGAGTCAGGTACTGCATTGGGTAAATTTTTTGCTTTAGTCTCTCAGTGTCGAGCAGGAGTCCACGGCTGGAGTGGTAGTTTTACTTTATCTATGGGGTATAATAAACCTTATGTGATGGTGGTTCCGGGATATGGTATCAGGGCAAACGGTTCAGCTCCTTATGTTGAGACTAATTTTTTGTATAAACAAGGTATGCAAAGAGCTGAAACATATAACTGTTTAAATCCCAGTATTTGGTCGATAACAGATAAGGCAGATATTATTGTGGAGGCAGTTAATCACGCCCTCACAGGAAAGACAGGAACATATGATAAAAAATGGGAATTTATTTAAGGTGATTCTGTGTCCTGTATATCTTTCATAACCGCTCTGAAGAAATTCGATGAAGAGTTTGGGCCTATTCAGCGTAGCGCTCTATACTCCTGGGGGGCTAATGCCGTACCTGTCTACGCGATTTCGGATGAACTATATACGTACGCAGGTCTGACAACTCTTGAGGGCGTGAAGACCGGCCGAGATTTGAAATTCAAAACATCTTCCCCTTTGATAAATGATCTCATCAAACAGGCCCTACCAAAGATTAGCACACCGCTGGTCGGTTTCATAAACTCTGATATCATTATTTTGGAAGACTTCGCGGATAAGATAGCCCAGATAGTCCTTAAATACGGGCCGGATATTTTCATGACCGGAACCCGATATCAGATTAAGCTGCCGTATGAAGTGGATTCGCCAGAGAGCTATGCAAGGATACAGGGAGAGGAACGTCGAATTTATGATGAGATGTCCAGTGCAGATATTTTCATAGCTTCGAAAGAGTTCTATGCTAAGATGGCTGATGCCATGCCTAATTTCATTATGGGTAGATATGCTTGGGATAACTGGATACACACCTATGCAGAGATCAACATCAAAGAGAAGTACAACTGTACGAAGGTCCTTCCGACTCTTCATTGTGTGCATTCAATAGAGCATATAGAAAGACAAGAAGGCCTTCCAGGCCGGCGGGCTCCTTCCGCTGTACATAATATCCGACTATACGAGGGTACTTTTTTGAGATACGGATCTTCCCGGATCAATAAATGGCCCTATGTGGAGTTGTGACCACGTGAAAATAGATGGGTATAACTATATAGCTGTTTTTTTGACTTTTTCATGCAACCTTAGCTGCCCTTATTGTATCACGCGTTTGGATGGATTAAGTGGTAAGCGTACGGTCTCTGCATCTGATTGGATATCTTTTTTCAATTCTCTGAACATTTCTGGGGACGTGCCTATAACCCTTCAGGGTGGTGAACCTACAACACATCCAGAATTTTATGACATAATTTCAGGGGTCAATTTAGAGGGCAAATCCTTTAATTTGATGACCAATTTGAATTTTGATGTCGTGGAATTCTCAGATAAAGTTCCTCCAGAAATGTTCAATAGAAAGGCACCATTCCCTTCTATACGAGTCAGTTATCATGTAGGGCAAGTCGGAAGGAGTATTCTCATTGATCGGATGAGGTACTTGGTCGAGCGTGGATACAATATTGGTTTATATATGCTGGATCATCCGAAATGGGCAGAAGAGATTAAAGCTACAAGAGAGGTGTGCGCCCAATATAGAATAGATTTCAGACTTAAAGAGTATCTTGATAGATCCGTCAGTCCCGATATGTTTAAATATCACTATGACAAAGATGTTTCAGTGATGTGTCGTAATAATGATTTAATAGTTGGTCCAGATTTAAGGGTCTACAAGTGCCATTATGACCTGTATACGGGTAGGGATGCTATTATAGATATTCGTAGGGAGTCGCCTGCGTCGCTGAGTCCTGTGTGGGTTAAGTGCTCCTATCCAACTAAGTGTAATCCGTGTGATGTGAAGATTAAGAACAATAGGTTTCAGGAATGGGGTTATTGTTCTGTGGAGATTGAAAAAAATGCAGAGGGTTTTGATAATTAAGACGGGATATTGTGAAACATTCCGTCCAGATCTTACATATGCTGCGGTTAGTTTTGGAGATGTTTTGAGGACTACTCCTATTCTGCATTTATTTAGGGATCAAGAAGTACATTGGCTTACTGATATCAAAGCGGTCCCTTTGTTATATGGGCTTAAAGAGATCTCGAAAATACATCTGGTGAATACTCTGGATGTACTTGGGTTGGAAACTTATCAGTGGGATAGAATTGTTAATCTTGAGAGTTCTCGTGGAGCTTGCCAGTTAGCAAAAAAATTGATGCAACCACATTCAAAGTTTGTGGGATATTACTACGATAGGGAAGAAATACATATCAGTTCTCCTTATTCTGGAAACAGCTGGTCGGAGAAACTTTTTTCTTTGTTTGGAGAGAAGTGGAATGATCAGCCTCTTCTCTTACCCCATCGACTTATAAAGAAGGAAAAAGGGCTTATTTTTTTGAATAAGGGAGTAGGGCCTAAGCTTCCTGAAAAAAGATGGGATAGATGGGCAAGTCTTCGAGATAAGATTGAGGCAATCGGATTAGAGACTGAAAGTCAAAAGAGTATAGCTATTGAGGATTTTGTAGATGAGATTTCACGATCTGAGTTCATGATCTCAACAGACAGTCTAGGTCTACATATTGCTATAGCTTTAGGGATCCCTGTATTAGGGCTGTTTGGTCCTTCTTTAGCAGACGAAGTTTCTGGGCTTAAACATTATCTACAGGTAACATCTTTGGAGACATTAAGTTCGGAGGATGTATTTACCCTTTTCGAAAAGTTGTATGAAGCCTAGAGTAATAGTGTTGGGGGAAAAGCCTCAGGGTGTTTCTTGGCTTAAAATGCTTTTCCACTCCAATCTTTTTGGTATTGTTGGTGGAGTTCCAAGGTATGGGTACAGGAATGCTTGGTGGGATTCTGATGAGTTTGAATTCTTACTAAGACATTACGACATTCCTGTGTTGAAACGGGAAGAACTGAAGAAAATTGATTATGACATTATATGGTCATTGATGTATGGGTATATCATAGAGCCTGAATTGATAAGAAAAGCAAAATGGTTTGGAATTAATTTACATGAATCACCGTTACCACACTATAGAGGATGTAATGGATGTTCTCATGCAATTTTAGAAGACTCTCCTACATACGGAACTACTCTTCAGTTATTAGGGGAAGAGCTCGATAGTGGAAGTATAATTGACCAGGAAATTTTCCCTATTTATCAGGACGAGACCGCAAGAGAGCTGTATGAAAGAACAAAAATGGTATCGGATATAGTGTTTAGAAGAAATTTGGAAAAAATATCCAAAGGAGATTTGAAAGCCATTCCTATTAGTGTAGAAAATGAATCGATAAAGAAAAGATCCTCTCTTGCTCTTATGAAGGATTTAAGCAAAGTGGCAGATATCAGGAAACATGCTAGAGCGCTTGATTTTGTACCTTTTGAGCCTGGTTATATTATTGACAACAGAAAAAAGAGATACGCATTCATAGGGGGATCTTATGGTCGGCTGTGGCACAGTGGGATTGTAGAATCAAAAGGAAAGCCTTTGATTCTACTTGATGAAGAGACTTACAGAACTACGTATCCAATTTTTATTCCAAAAATATGATAAACGAAAAGGATATTTATAGGCTGTATGAGAAAGAATCATCTGAGAAGGGGATGGCTTCCAGCTGCACCATGCCGGATAATGGGGTGAGGGATTTAGAGATAAAAATCCTGTGTAAGTATATTTCAATAGCGCCTAATAAAAGGATACTTGAAGTAGGATGTGGGAATGGTTATGTAGTCTCTACTATTTCACGAATGTTTCCTGAGGTATCTTTTTATGCCATTGATGTGAATGAGAGCATGATAGGGTTATGTAAGCAGAGATCCTCTCTTAGTAATGTCTGCTTTGAAACGGCATCCGTTAAATTTATTCCTGAGAATTTGAAAGAATTCGATATTGTGTACACAGAAAGATGTTTGATGAACTTGGTGTCATGGGAGGATCAGAAGAGGGCTCTGGATGAGATCTGTCGTGTTATGAAGATAGGCGGGACTCTACTCTTGATTGAGACCTTCAAATCCGGTTGGAAAATGCTCAATGAAAGTAGGAACGTGGTTGGTGTAGAAGAAATACCTATTCCGTGGCAGAGTCAGCCTTTTGATGACGATGAATTTGATCGATATCTTAGTGACAAATTTATCAAGAGTGATTTGTTGGAAGGCAATGATGAAAACTTTCTCAGTACGTACTATTATGGGGCTAGAATCTTGTATCCGGCATTAATTGAGGGGCGTTTAGAACTGAAATATAACAATCCCTTCATCGAGATGTTTAAGCACTTTCCTCCTATTTTGAACTATTCCCCAATACAGCTTAGGGTATTGAAAAAAATATGATCATTGATTTTTTTGACCATAAAAAACGCGGATCTGAGGAAAGATTGAAGATCCTTCAGCAGGTCACTGATGCCAATTTTACGGACAGCTACATGAATTTTTCTGAGGATTATTTTGACAATCCACAACTACGTATAGGGTATGGCGGATATAGGTATGATGGGAGATACCAAAAAGTCGCGGAAAAAATGATTAGTCATTATGGATTAACGAAAGGGATGTCTGTTTTAGAGATAGGATGTGCAAAAGCTTTTTTACTTGTGGAGTTTTTTAAACAGGGGTTGGAGGTTCGAGGCCTAGATTATAGTGAATATGCCTTAGCTAGGGCTCATCCCTACGTGAAACAGTTTTTGTGCCAAGGAAGCATGGACGATCTTCCATATGAGGATAGGAATTTTGATTTTGTTATTGTGAAAGAGGTCTTGCCGCATATACCAAGAAATGTCTTGGAAAAGTCTATAAGGGAATGCATTAGGGTTTCGAGAGGTAAACTTTTTTTTGAGATACAGTGTGGCCGGACTCCTCTAGAACTTGATTATATGAAAAAATGGGACAAGACCCATACGGTTATTGAAACTCCTCAATGGTGGGACAGGTTTCTTGAAGATCTTCACTATCCTGGGGATGTTCATTATAACGTACTGATATCGGAGCCAACATGAATATTTTAGTGACAGGGGGAGCTGGGTATGTCGGATCGGTTCTAGTGCCTGAGCTTATCGCTATGGGGCATACAGTACGAGTACTAGACCTATTTATCTACGGAGACCGTCTTACAGGCCATCCCAACCTGATTAAGATAAAAGGGGATATAAGGGACCCTTTAATGGTTAAGGCGTCTTTAGAGGGTTGTGATGCGGTCATTCATCTGGCCTGCATATCAAATGATCCTAGCTTTGATTTAGATCCTGAACTGGGAAAGAGTATCAATTTTGATTGTTTTGAGCCTCTTGTGGATGCTTCTGTAAGGGCAGGCATCCGCAGGTTCATTTATGCGTCCTCCAGTAGCGTATATGGAATCAAGAAGGAGCCTGAGGTAATAGAAGATTCTTTGTTGGAACCCCTAACAGACTATTCGAAGTATAAGGCTGAGTGCGAGAAGGTACTTTTAGCTCATATGAGTAGCACGTTTAGTCCGGTTATTTTGAGACCTGCAACTGTTTGTGGATATTCCCCTAGACAGAGATTTGATTTGGTAGTCAATATTTTTGTGAACCAAGCTATACGGAATAAGAAGATTGAAGTATATGGAGGGGATCAAGGCCGTCCAAACATACACATTGCGGATATGGTCAGAGCTTATGTGTTGATGCTTCAAGTACCTTTGGAATTGATTCGTGGGAGAGTTTTTAATGTAGGGGGTGAAAATCTTACTGTCAGTCAGATTGCTCAGACGGTATGCCGGGAATTGCTTCCGGAAAAGATAGTTTTGACCACAACTCAATCTGACGATACCAGGTCTTATAGGATCAATTCAGAGAGTATTCAAAAAGTATTGGGATTTTCTACACGACATACGGTACAGGATGCCGTGCGAGACCTCAAGAATAAATTTGCAGAAGGAGTCTTTGAGGATTCAATGACGAATCCTGTGTACTCTAACATTAAGATCATGAAAGAAATGCACCTGAAATGAGCACCATTTTTTTTGGGCCGTGGATTGGGGAATTTGGCTATGAGTTATCCTATTGGATAGGGGAATGCAGGGCTATTCGAGAGAAATACCCTAATCATGAGGCTATTGCTTCTTCTTATTATGGCCGATCCCGTTTATATGACTTTGCTGATATTTATCTGCCTCATGATACTAATTCGATATACAGTTCCACTAACACGTTTATGGCCCATTCTACTGGGATAGTGTTGCATCCAGATGCAGGAAGATATGCCAGAGATTCTGATGTACGCATACGGCCGGCTCAGAATTATGAAGGACTGATATTGGGCGGAGATCATGGTCATAGTCAAATACAAAAATCAGTAGACTTTCAAAAGATTAAGAAATTGACGGCGAGTGAGCAAGCCTTACAGACAATTAAAGACGTTTCGAAAGGGCGGCCGATTGTTTCTCTGTTGTGCAGAAATTTGTTTCTTGAGAATAAAATACATGCATGGCCTGAATCTAAGTGGGAAGAAATCGCACGCAAATTTGATTCAGAAGGATACTGCACAATTTTGTTATTGGCGGAGTATCCTTCAAAACCAAATTTTCTAAACAGCACAAGTATTAGTCTATGGAAACTTTTTGGTAATGCAGAAAATTTCGTTGATCTTCAGATAGCTTGTTTGAATCTGTCCGCGTGTATGGTTACCACTGTGTGTGGGGCTGTGATGTTGGGTTATCTTACAGAAACACCTACGGTATATTTGTTGGCTTCTCAGAACGAGTATTTTCGACTACATGAAGTATGGAGAAGTCGATATAATCAAAAATTGAAGTATCTTTTTGGAAAAGATGATGTAGACAAAATATCCGTTCAACAATGCCATCAAGAGGCTTTGGGGTTAATCGATGGATAAGGAATCAACATTTGTGGGGAATTACGAAAGGTGCGGGAGTCTTGTTGGGACGTATGAGGAACAATGGTTATGGAAAAATAGAGGGTACATTTCTGGACATGTACTGGACATGTCTACTCCGAGATATTTTCATGAATTTGTTTACGGTATTGCTGATAGAGTGTCTATAAGCAATCTTTCAGACAACCTTGTTGAAAAAATGGGTCGTCGCTCTACAGCGGATATCGTTCATGATTTTTGTCTGCCATATAGTGGTAAATTCAATACAATATTGTGCATGAGTATACTAGAACATTGCAAGAATCCTTTCTCAATGATTCGGAATCTTTCTGAATCCATAGAACCTGGGGGACATCTTTTTGTGTGGACACCATATGCCTACACTGATGGTCATATGGGAGAAGATTATTGGAGATTCTGCAAACGAGGCTATTATTTATTGTTGGAAGAAGCAGGGATGACTATAGTATCTTACGATAGATTTTTAGATGTTGATATGAAGAAAGTGTTGGGATTCGATGCCAAGGGTGTTTATGTCTGTCACGGAGTCGTAGGTAAAAAATGATAGACTTTATCGATGTATCCAAGCATAACAAAGATCTTCTTCCTGAGATCATGCCAGAGTTGAGGTCTTTGATTGAATCCGGTCAATACATTCTTGGCAGGCATTTGAAGGAATTTGAACGATCTTTTGCCAGTTACTGTGGGACACGTTACTGTGTGGGGGTGAACTCTGGGACGGATGCCTTGATACTGTCCCTTAGAACCTTAAAAGTGAAACATGGGGATGTTCTTACGGTAAGTTTTACCTTTCCTGCTACGGTAATGGCAATTTTAGCAGCGGGGTATCGTCCTAAATTTGTTGATGTAAATTCATTAGGGACAATGGATCCTAAAGATTTTGAAAAAAAGATAGATGAAAATACTGTGGCAGTAATTCCTGTTCATTTTATGGGTCATCCATGTAATATGGGCGAAATAATGGGTGTAGCAAATAGTCATGGTATTCCCGTTATTGAAGATGCTTGCCAGGCTGCTGGTGCCTCCTATGCAGGAAAGAAGACGGGATCCTTTGGTTATACAGGGTGCTTTAGTTTTTTTCCAACCAAAAATCTCGGAGCTCTGGGAGATGGCGGGGCAATTTTAACTGATAATGAAGATGTCTACAAGAGTCTTTTGCTGTTGAGGGATTTTGGAAAGACCGGAAGAGAAACTTTTAGTTCTTTGGGAACTAACACCAGACTTGATGAGATACAGGCGTTAGTCCTTTCTCATAAGTTGAAGCTATTGGATTGGTGGATATATGAAAGAGAGAAAAGAGCTAAATTTTATCGAGATAATCTTCCGGATCATATAGGAGTATTATATCCTCCCATCAATGCAATAAGCACCTATCATCTTTTTGTTGTGACGGTTAAAGATAATCTTAAAGCTGTTGAAGACATGAAGCGAATGGGGGTGGATTGTAGAACCCATTATTCAGTCCCTTGTCACAGACAACCCTTTGTCGATTTTTATGAAGAACTTCCCATGACGGATTTTCTTTCTAAAAGAGTGATGTCTTTGCCAATTTCTGAGTTCATCTCTGAAGAACAGCAGAATGTTGTCCTCGATGCTTTAAATAGACTATCGTGAAAATAATCTTCGTAGAAAAGAAGCTCAGGATTGATAAACTAGGCATCCTGTACTTGTCCGCAGTTATGAGAAGAAGCGGGCATGCTGTAACGCTTATTCAAGATGACGTCGATAATGCTGAGGCCTATTTGGAAAATAATTCAGTTGATTTTGTGATGTACTCCGTGATGAGCGGAGAACATAGGTGGTATCTGAAAAGAAATAAGGAACTGAAGGCAAGATTCAAGTTCAAGTCTGTAATGGGGGGTCCTCACTTCACCTTTTTTCCAGAGCAAGGGGAACGTGATCCGGACGTTGATTTTGTCGTGATTGGGCCTGGAGAGAAAGCTGTCCTTGATATTCTTGAGGATAGAGGATCCAGTAAAGTAATTAAAGGAACTCTTCCTGACGTAGAAGCACTACCTGAGCCGGATCGATCCATCCTCTATCGATATGAGGAATTTGGTAATGCAGGAATGAAGAGATTCATTGCAGGTCGGGATTGTCCCAATGCTTGTACCTATTGTTTTAATCATGTGTACCACAAGATATTTTCTGACCAGAAGTCGAAGTTCTTTCAGAGAAGATCTCCTGCTAAAATGGTCGCTGAAATAGGTCATGTGAGGGATAGTTATCCTTTAAGAACTGTGTATTTCAATGATGACGATCTGGCGACCGACCGTGATTGGCTATTGACGTTTCTCTCTTTATACCAAAGTCAGATCGGATTACCCTTCTGCGGATCGGTGAGAGCAAACAACTTGGACCCAGAGTTGGTTCTTAATTTGAAAAACGCAGGTTGTATCTTTCTAAATATTGCTTTAGAATCAGCCAATCCCCAAACTCAGAGAATGCTGCGAAGGGGTAATATTAGCAATAAGCAGGTGGAAGATGCTACACGGAGTCTAGAGGGCGTTGGAATAAAAGTTAGGCTTCAGAATATCATTGGATTGCCAGTAGATGACCCGTTAGGAGATGCTCTGGAGACGTTCGAGTTCAATAGATATTTGAATCCGACGGACTCTTGGGTAGCAATTCTGCAGCCTTTTTACGGAACGGATATCTGGAAGCACTGTCTAGATAGAGGGCTCTTGAATCCTGATGATGATTGTTTGAATTTTTATGAGACTACTCCTCTCAGAATTCAGAACAGGAAAGAGATCAACAATCTCCATAAGTGGTGGTATTTCGCTGTTAGGTACAAGTTTCCTACAGAATTCCTGAGAATCCTATTGATGCAAGATCTGTCAGACGATACAAGGGACCAGATTCAGAAGTATCGTTGGGATTTGACCGCAAAGGAAATCTACCGCATATGAATAAGGTGATCGTTACAACTACTATCTACCCACCGTCCAAAGCCACAAAAATATTTAGTAAAATGAATGGATGGTCCCTGGTTATTGTGGGAGACCTGAAAACTCCGCATTCTGAATATTGTGGAATGAATTGTGTTTATCTGACGCCCGAGGAACAGACCCGTAGATATGGGGATTTGAGTGCCGCGATCGGATGGAACAAGATAATGAGACGAAATATTGGATTCGTCTACGCCTATCACGAACTCAAAGCGGATATCATTGCTACTGTTGATGATGATAATATTCCTTATGAAGGTTGGGGTGAGGATCTCTGCATAGGCGTCCCAACAGTCTGTGACTACTATGAGACAGAGCTGCTGGTTGCGGATCCCTTGGCTGTTACTAATGTGAAACAGTTGTGGCACAGAGGGTATCCTCTTGAACTAATAAAAAGACGACATGAAGTCACATATAGTGGTAAAAAGACTATAACTCCTTTGATTCAAGCCGATTTATGGGATGGGGATCCAGATATAGATGCCATGGCCCGATTGACCCAGAATGAGACCGTGAAGTTCAATGTGACTCATCCTTATTTCTTCAATACAATAGCCCCATTCAATAGTCAGAATACTTTCTTGGCTCGAGAAGTCATTCCGTACTATACTGTTCTTCCTTATGCTGGAAGAATGGATGATATCTGGGGTGGATATATTCTACAGAATAGATTCCCCAATAGTCTGATATTCAACAGGGCTTCTGTCTATCAGGCGAGGAATGAACAAGACTTGATTAAGAATCTTGAAAACGAAACCATCGGTTATCGAAACACGCTTAATTTTGTGAAGGGAAAAGCATCTTTGGATCTTCCGTTCGTCTCAGAGGAAACTCGGAATTTCTATAAAACCTATAGGTCAATGTTTTAAGGAGCAGCGGCGGTTATGGTCTATTTGAAGACTAATAGTAATGGTGGATCAACGGAAGGGCTGGGAGCTTTGGTTCAATATCAGCTATACTGCTATGCCCTTGCCAAGATGCATGGTTTTGGTTTTCTATTCGATGGGTTCAGAAATCTGCATCATTGGCAGCATACGGGGGTTTCTCAGGAAGTGTTTGGTATGGATTCAACAAAGCTTTTCAACTTCAAGTCTGATCCCGTTGAAGAGAATCTACCATGCACCTACATTAGAGATGTGAGGGATCTCTCGTCCCTCAAGGGGGACCAGATTGCTATTTTGGATTGGTGCGCCTTCGTTTGTATGAATGATGCGGGTTTGCTGACCAGAATAAAGGAAGGCCGCTTTCTTGATCAAGTGAAGGCGGGATTGAATTTTGATAAGTCGGATATGTATTTCGACAGCGGGGTGATCAACATTGCCATCCATATCAGAAGGGTCACATCAACTGCAACAGATAATGCTCCCAACCGAGAAAATTACGACATAAGCAAGAAGGGGTTTTACACAAACCTCATTTCTAGAATCTCTGACGCCCTAAAGGGATGCTCTTCCAAAATTCACATTTATTCTCAAGGGATTCCAAGTGACTATGATTTCTTGATGGCACTATTCCCAAATATTGTTCTTCATGTCGAAGAATATCCTGTGATATCCATGTATCACATGATTCATGCCGATGTATTGGTGTTGGCTAATAGTTCTTTTGGATATGCTGCTCATCTTCTGGGAGACGCAGTTACTCTTGTGCGTTCTAACTTTTATCATCGAACGTACAAGAGCATTTTGGTAGAGTCTTCAGGCGATTTTGATCAGCATCAACTTACTCAACGTTCAGTTGTTGGAAATATTTGAAATCCATGATGTAATCCGCTTGATCGTATTCCGTGGAACAGAGTACTGCTAAGTGATCCTGCCCAGTTTCAAAAATCTGATAGTCCCATATCATCTTATCTACGAACACAGCTTGGTTGGGATAAATGACTTGTTCTTCTGACCACCGGCCATTGTGCAGAACCACGGTAATCTTTCCGCTGAGGCATATTAGAAACTGCTGAGTGTTGTAGTGGGCGTGCCCGCCTCGGGCGGTGCCTTCAGGAACCTGCGTAACGAAGAATACTCGTTTCGGTATAAAAGGTAGATCCTTGAACTCCAGGGGGCTCAGCCTTCCACGTTCGTCATCAAAGGTCTTCAGATTGTAGATATTCAAAAGAAGGTCCCGTTTCGGGTAGCTTTAATGATGGTGAATCGGTCATCGTCTTCAATAGTCAGGGCAATGTCCATTTCTTCTTTAGGATGGCCCCAGCAGCCGTAATTAGGCTGCGGTAGATAGACCCTACCATCTGACAGGAATCCTGCCCACCATCCCATAGTGCTGATGGAAGAGAGTAGAACAGGGGCATTACGGAGGATGTAGAAGTCATTCTCAACACTTGAGTGAATTATTTCAGGCTTGTATTTATCGAAATACTCAAGATAGGGATCATCCGGACAGTCCGTACAGATTATTAAACGAGAAAAGGATAGGCCATTAAGAATGTTTTCGTACCATTCAAAAGGTAGGATATCACTATTGGCCATCAGGGTATTTCCGTCTTTGTATCCAAGTCTTCCCAGATGTTTGATAACACGGTCATTGTAGGTGATATTGTCATCAGGGTGAATAAAAATTCTGTCTTTACCTACGTTATACACGGTTTTTGTGTCTTCTACTGATAGTTGGGTACGGCGGAGGTGTACTACCGCGGTGCTGTCAGGAAGGTTAGGACCTTTGTCTCTGTTGAACCATGATCGAATACGTTGTTTGTGTGGGGCATAGTATTCGTACCGTTGGAACCAGCCATTCAGAACATAGCCTATCTTATTTTTGTGTATCTTTTCTAGGTCCAAAGTTTGGCCTAAAAGAAGGTCCATTGAGGTATCTACTACGAGGCCTTTGATAGTGTCCGTGGTTGCTGGGAAACCATTAATGGCATCTGCCCTTAATTCATATCCCAGATCTTCGGCAAGTAGACGGCCCATGGCATATTGGAATAGTTTGTTACCTAGTCGACCGTTGTAATGAACTCTGATCACAGTGATTCCTTTAAGGTTTTGTATATGAGCTCTTGAACACCCTTTAAGCTAAACTTTTCCTTCACGGAATTGAGTTGTGTAAGTTTATCTTCCGAGTATATGAGTTGGGATTCTATGTACTTGAAATCGCCTGCTTTTTCTTCCGGGATGCGTATGCTGAAGTCTGTGTAGAATAGAGTGTCCTCATAAGGTAATTCTACATCATCCGCTATCAGAACAGGGATACTGTTGATGTGAAAAGTCTCGAAGAATCGATAACTTGATAGTCCTTGTCCTCTGGGACAGAAAACGAATTGGCAGGAGCTCAATTTCTTCAGAAAAGTCATCTCATCATATTTTTTACCGGCTGTTGTATCTTCAACGAGAAATCCTTCTCTATTATTTAGACAGGTGTACAGGGTTGCTCTTAAAGGATTGTTGATCTGCCCTAGAAATCCTCCACGATAGACTTTAGCTTCGTTAATAGGTGCTGTGTTGATATTCCATATTGGAACAACGATATCGTTGGGCAGCCTTTTGCTGGTATTGAACTGAATGACGTAGGCCTGTTTGAACTCCTGAAACCAAGAGTATTTGCTGTAAAAATCAATATCATGGTTCCAGTGAAACAGGATTTTGTTGTTGGGGTATTTCGTTATAAGAGCGTTCACCAGAGGTCGGGCGAGATGGCTCTGTCCTATGAACTCGAGTACTTCTAGATACAGAGAACAGAAGATGATGGTATCTGTGGTAAGGTCTGTGACTTCTTCGAACAGGTCGAAATTCTTGTATATCTGGCGTACACTTCTGCTGTTCTCGCAGAGGATGTCTACCCATTCAAATATATCGGGACGAATCCGTATGTATTCCTGAAAGGTTGGGATGGCTATCAGGTCTATTTTTAGTAGCTCTGATATCTCATCAATGTGGCATATTTTGAACTTGAGGGGAATCATCGAGCGTATCCTGTTATGTACTGCTTTGCTTGCCCTTGAAAGTGTAGGGTATTGAACCGAATAAGTTTATCGCTGGATAGCTGTTTGCAATGGGGGAGACCGTCTATCCATTGAATATTTTTGATGCCCTTATACGGGTCCATTTCATAATACTGATCCGAGGTATTGATGTTGTGATCATAAGTTGACCCGTCTACGATATACATCATCTCTCCGACTTTTCCCGGGCAGATTTTGTAAGCGTAGAATTCAAGCAGGGTCATGTCGCATACCCCGCCTCCGAGTCCATGTTTATTTCGTATGTGATAGTGGGCGGCTACTCGTTCGTAGTCGTAGGATGTTCTGTTTTGATAGAAGGCCATTAGGAAGTCACAGAATCCTTCTAGACCTTTTAGGGTGAAGAAGGAGTTGCTGCCGCAGCATCTGTGACTTAGTGTGAAATCAAATTGGTCAAACTTTTTGAATTCTTGGGAAGCGTCTCCAAAGAATAGTACATCTGAATCAAGATAGAGGCATACAGGAAGGGCTTCTTTTTTCATGAAGTCTAAGAGGGTAAACCATCTGGTAAAGCATAAGAGCTCTGCTGTATGAGGATTCGTGCTCAGGTGCTCGTAGATTTGTTCGAACTTACGAGCTTCTGTGTTATAGTCTTCTATAGGGATAAAGTATTCGTCCGATACCTTGTTGCTTCCTATAACTATGGTCCGGTTTTTGGATCTTGTTTGTTTCACAACCGCCTTGAAATAGTCTTGGTCGCCTCTGTGAATGAAAACAACAGGTATTGCCATTTTTTCCTCAATCTTTTTTACATAGCGCGTAGGAGGCCATTATAGCCTGAGGTGCTCCGTAATTGGCAGGATTAGTGTCTCCGATACCTTCTTTTGTTGAATGATTTATGTGGAAGTCTCCTTCCAGCCAGTGAAATCCGCTTTTTTCGTGGATCCTTCTTAAGGCCAATGGAGAGAAACGGAAGTTATCTTCGGGAGAAGGATGATAGGGAAATAGAAATGGGGTAGAGTTGAAGAAGTATCCGCCAGGCTTTAGAATTTTGAATATGGCATCCGATACTTCATACGGATTATTCACGTGTTCAAAAACAGATACCATAATGATGGTGGAAAATGCTTCCGGATATTTTTCAGGGAGATCTTCTATATAGGGGTCTCCATCCTGAGGATTAAGGGTAGTATAGTTGTGATCAATAAAGGACCAAGGCCGGCTTATTTTCAGATATCTGTCCGATTGGTTGCTATGAGGAACCTTTATGACTCTGGTTCCTTCACTATCGGTGACTGTAATCTCGACGGCCTTTTTTGCCGAAATTTCATAATCGGCAATGGTGGGATTATTGAGTCCTCCAGCATCCAATAGTGGAGACTTGAAGCTGTATTTGCCGTGTAAGGACATAACCAAATCAAGATCTTTTTTAAACATGATCACCTGTAGAATAGATGGTCTTCGTGCTTCTGATATTGGGAATTGAATCCATAGGATTTGAGGATATCTTCACATCGCTCGACGTCTTTAAGCGTTATGCTTTTGAAACAGAAGTCATGAAACTCTATGGTGATCTGTTTGACTTTTGACCACTGCTGAGTCTTTTCTATGATTTCTATCTCCGCTCCCTCACAATCCATCTTTATCAGGTCTACCGTTTGATATTTATCCAGGATGGAATCTAAGCTTACAACGTCTACGTCAAAGATTGTGTTCCCGGGGTCTTTACCATATTCCCGGGATCCGGGAAGTAGGCTGTTCCCGCCATTGATTGGTCCTACTCGGTAGAAGGATCGTCTACCAGAGATGCCAGCGACAGCTTTATTTATCAGTGTGAACTTGGGGTCGTTGATCATCTGACGGATATGGCTACAGCCATCTTGATCCGGTTCAAAGCACTCTACATAGCACTTGAACCTTTCCAGGACTTCTCGGGAGAAGTCACCGTGGTTCCCGCCTATGTCGAGAACTATGCTGTCGGACGTGATAGCCGACTCGTTAAAAGTATGTCCATTCACAGCCATATGAGATATGTTTTTCCTGCTTGGCGGACATTGTATCCTTTGAGCATTGCAAAGAATTTGTTTTGGTTATGCCAAAATTGGTAGGTGTATATTTCATCGTAGGCCTTGTAGACGTCGTAATTGCTATCGCCACTATGCACGTCTATGCGGTTTAAGATGATCACCTTAGGCTTTAGGGACATCAAATAGGCAATGGCTTCATCTGCATTGTTCATGATTGCGAACAACGCATCGATGTTAATAATATCAAAGCCCTCTATATCTGCCTGTTGTAGTTTCCAGAAGTCCTTTTCATAAAATCTCTCACATCCCCAATAGTTCTTTGCCAGTGCGATGGCACGTGAAGAGTAGTCATATCCGGAGTACTCTATGGTAGGGAATACCCTTCGACAGAGCTCAAAGTAGGCTCCACACCCACATCCTATATCGAGCATCTTTTTGATATTGGGCATTAGTCGACAGGCAGCAGACATGAGTTCGATGAAGGTCTTCCAGTGGGAAGGATACTCATTGGTTTTGAAATATTCAAGATTGAGATCAAGCTGCTTATCGAAGACATGCTGTCCATTTTTCCAAGAATCTGCATGGCTCATGGAGGTCCCTCACGTTCTTTATGACGGTCTGAACATCTTCGTCTGTCAGAGCTTCGTGAAAAGGTATTGATACGGTCGTTTGAGATGTGAAATCCGCCTGCGGACAATAGAATCTGTTATCCGGGTTGTACACAGGCATTCTATGAGTGGCTTCATAATGCCGGCCACATGTGATGCCTCTGTTCTTCATTTCTTCTATGAATTTTTCGTTGTTTTTAGTCTGTATCCGATAGAGATGATCACTTATGTTTTTGTATCCTAAAGCGTCGTTATAGGCATCACGAATTTCTTTGAGTCTAATCTTCTTGGCATCAAGCTTCTCTAGATTCCTAAGGGCTATCCATGCCTGAATGGAGTTCATATACATCTTCCATCCAGGGAATAGAGGGGATCGATTCCAGCTGTTCTCGGAACAACTTGTGCCGTTTATCGTGGCTTTCCTTATCCAGTTGATCATATCCCCATTATTTGATACGACCATCCCTCCATCACAGCTGCCAACAGGCTTGGTAGGATAGAAACTGAAAATCATCAAGTCATCGTCATTCGCATCTTGAATGTATTGATTGCGGTCTACCCGTTGTGCAGAATCGATAATTCTTTCGTTCTGATCTTCATACAGAATGTAACTGTAGCCTACCCATTCGACGTTATCGGTCAGTTTAACGAAACATCCAGCATGGTGAGCAGCATTGATGACGACGGGAGGGATAATGCTGGGTATGGAAATGATGCTTGCCTGTTCCAGTTTCAGACTTAGGAATATGGCATTGGTGGCACTGTTGATCGAGCATCCGTATTTGGCTCCAACATACTCACAGAAACGCTGTTCGAATTCCTTAACGACCTTATCGTGTAAGAGATTATTAAACTCTGACGTATCGATTGTGTAGTTGGGTATGTTGAACAATTGGATCATTTGAGTTGCTCGTTGAAATAGACTTGTAGTTTCTCAAGATCCCTTTGAATAGACTCTGGATGGTGACCTACAAACTCTTTGGTAAATGTAGGAGTCCTGAACTCTGGTTTATATTCATGAACGCCCTGAAATCGCTGTTCTATGGCATATCGGGTTCCGGAGTCCCCTAATACCCAAGGTAAATAAACCTGCTCATAGTAGTTATCAATACATTTGCTGCCCTGTAGAGCATTTTTGTAGTAATGAATCTTGTTCTTGACCTGTTTTGGGAAGAGATAGGAATAGTGCATCATCCTGACCCCATGTTTTTCCCAAAGGGTATCGCTATCAAGATGGTTGTTGGGCAAGGTCTTTACGTCATCAGGATGTATGATGGTTGGAGGACGATGGGTCTTCCAAGTGGACCCTGGATAGACCTTGAAGATGCGTAGGAATTGATCGCAGGCCTCTTCAAAGCCGCCTATGTGTCTCTCGAACCCCCCATAGAAGCTGCAGCTCTTGAGCCCTACTGAGGTATACTGGTAATCAGTCAGGAGTTGAATGATTTTTTCAATGTCTTCTGCTCTGAATAATTCGTCAGAATCAACGTTCCATATGTAGTCCATATCCTGTCTAAGAAAACGCATGTAGGCCCGGCACTGGTCATCCTTCTCCGTGTACTGTCCGTGAGTAATAGTGATTTTGTTATCGGGATCCGGGAATGAATGAAGAATATCATTGGTCCCATCGGTTGATGTTGTACGACCTTCTTGTTGCCAGAAACGGACAGGACCTTCGGCAATTAGTATCTGGGATGCATAGGGGTAAATGCATTCAAGGCATTGCTTGAGGATGTATTCACCTTCAAAGACTATCATGCCTACGGCAATCTTGAGTGGCTTGATGTGCTTGCCGTTGACCATCCAAGTCTCATGGATGGTCTTGAGCTCCAGGTAGTAGTTTTGATACAGTTTCTGAACTTGAGGTATGTTGAAGACCGTGAAGTTCAATGTATGATCTGCATACTGCCCTGATGTGAAGTTGACGGTATTGGTGGAAAGGTCATAGGACATTCTTGAGAAGTGATTGAATACAAGAGATTGCTTCTTACCATTCCAGGTTATGCAATGATCTTGATCGTAGGTGCTCCAGTCATAGAGTCTATAGTTCCAAGGGGCTCCGTGACCAAAGGTCTCGTCCATGACACAGATGTTATCTATCCCATATCTCGGTATGAATCCTTCAAGGTACTTCTGATCTCCACATCCATAGTACTCAGGATGTTTTTTAAGCAGTACCGCATCTTTCCACCAGTACAGACACTCACGGCCTATTTTGCTGCCTCTGAAGTAGATGACACCCACGTTGTAGGCTCCATCCCGGTCACCTACGGCATTGTGGCGGTGGGCTACGATACCTACGTCTTTGGGTCCTATCTCCTTGTAGAGGATGTCTATGTCAGCGTAGAACAGTATGTCTGAATCAATGTAGCAGACATGTTCCAGATCTTCTTTGCTTAATAGCCAATCACAAAAGTACGAGGCAAGAGTCCAGCAGTATTCGTTATAGGGACGGTTTGCTCGGGCCGTTCCGAGTTCTTCATTCTGTCGTTCAATGGTTTGAAGACTGATGGGTAGGATATTTGGTAGACGTAGTCTTATGAGTTTTTTATAGGAAGTCTCGTCCAAGCATAGATAATAGAGCTTGAAGGACTCTGTGGAAGTACTGACCAAAGACTTATACAGGGCCAAGCCTTTTGGCAGATAATTCCAGTCAGAAAGGGTACAGAGGTTTTTCACGGGATGGCCTTTAAGATTTGGATGTATTTCTCAATGTCTTTGATGTTTTCTGGTGATTCCCAAAGAGCCTGATCTGCCTGTTTGTGATGATTCATGGCTCGGTAGACATCATCGGTACGTTCCGGGAAGCGCTCAGGATGCATGTGTTCAGTGACAATATCTTCTCGATATCGAAATTTACCTGAATGTCGGAATACTCGATCAAGGAAGGTATCCATGAACCATCGTCTGAACTTCATGGGTAAATAGAATCCAAAGGCATCGTGTACAATTTTGTGTGTGAAGTACAAGGTTGCTTGGGATCCGTGCTGATAACAGTCATTGCAGCAGACTAGAAGTCGTTTGTCCGCCGCGAACTCTTTTCGGACTTCTTCATCCCATCCTGGGGTACGAAAAATAACATCATCACCAAAGTATCCGAGTATGGGAAATTTAGCTCGGGGATAGATCTGATTCCAAAGGAAGGATAGGTGTACTCCATCAGGATGTCGGTCAATGATTTCTGCCCGGACACTTATCTTTACTCTTCCCTTGAGTTCTTCAATCTTGGTCTTACTGACGATATCGTCCGCATGTATTCCATAGAGGATCTCTATCTGATCGTGCACTTTGGCCGTTTGTTCAACGGACATTGTGAAATCTTCTAGATTCTTAGGTCTGTTCAGGGTTGGAATGAGTAGGGATATGCCTTCCATAGGTATCTCCGGTTCTGATAAGGTGCCTTTTCGTACTACCAGTTCAAAAGACCATTCGTTATAGGGATGCAGGTTAAACTTGTCGTGATGAACGAGACTCATGCCTCCGATCGACTGGAAAATACTCCATAGGTCTTCCCATCCGAAATGGTGAATGTGTCTTTTATTACACTGAGGATGGCCAAGAGGATAATAAACGTCTTTGTCGGCCTGATAGAGGACTAGATTGCCGCCCGGTTTCAGGACTCGGATCCATTCTCTGAGAGTGGCTTCGGTATTTTGAAGCTCTTCGAGAAGATGACTTGAGAACACGAAATCGAAATAGTCATCGGGATAGTTTTTCAGGATTCTGGCATCCTCGTGCATATCAGCATAGGGGCTATACAGGTCGATGCCAATGGCATCGGGCTTGATCTTGGTCACGCCCATACCCAGGTCGAGTCCTTGACCCCTGCAATACTTCAATAGGCGATGTCTGCAATTATCGACTTCCCCTTTTGGGGGTTTTTCTTGATCCGCCATTTTTTAGTCCCGATAGAAAGGAGGAATTGACACCCAGTCTTTCATTCCGACGGTGACTTCTCCATCCACGTCGACAAGCATGCCTGGTACGATTCTTATGAGGAGATTGAATCGGTCACAGATACGTTTGATGAAATGAAAGTCGTGTTCAGGCTCTTCACGCCAAGGCTCGATAAGGGCCCATTCTCGCTTCACGATGAAGCAGGGTGTTCCTACGTGACAGATCATAGGGAAGGTCGGTAATCCTACCTCTGGGATGAGTTTGATATGTCTGGGGTTGCCACCATTGATACGGTGCTCTGAAGCAGACATCTGGACGACATTGATGATGTTGTCCCGACAACCCGTGACAAGAATTTCGGCGTACACATCTTTATACCTATCGTCGTCATCGCAGAATACTACATATTCACCGCGGGCCAGAGATAATCCGTGGTTTCTTGGCTTAGTACCCGGGGCGATACTGGTATTGCCCATGTCTTTAGGGATAGACACGAACTTGATGTCATAGTCGTTCTCATGGTCTTTCATGAAGGCCTGGACATCAGGTGGGACTTTTCCGTCGTGCACTATGATGTGTTCGAAGTCTTTGAAGGTCTGATTTTTGAAGTCCCGTAAAAGCTGGGTCAGGTTTTTGACACCACGGCATGTGGGCGTAATTACTGAAAGCTTCATTTTTGGGCGACCTGTATTGTCTCGGGATGTTGTTTCACATACTCGTACAATTGCTTAAATTTGTCCTTGGAACACACCAGATCAATGGATTTATCCGCTGTAGAAAAGGTAAAACGGACAAGAGTCCCGTCTTTTATGAGTCCCTCTACGTAGGTATCCAGCCCGCGTCTTATGAGCTCCGACATGGAAATGCCGAGCTCTTCGGATAGGTCAGATAAAACTGCTTCCTGCCTATCAGACAAACAAATAAGGCGTTTTTTCTGATATCTTTTGGACATGTTATTAATATATACTAGATATTAGTAGATTATTAAAATCTGGGGTGTCCGATAATCTCCTAATACTATTTTCATTGTTTTGGGACCGTTTTGTGCAAAATCACATCCCATATCAAATAGGAGGCGGGTTATGGTAGAGGAGATGACTTTCGTGCATGGAACAATGCAAGAGTACGTGTCTAAGATTTCGTTCTCATTGAATTTTGAGGACAAGAGTCCCTCGGTCAAGATTTTTAAGGATGATATCGTCAAATATGACGGGGAGTTTGCGGTTTATTTAGATAAGAAGGGTAAAGAGTACAAGGGAAAGACTTTCAGTCTGAAGGCCGCTATAAATAATGGATGGTTGGAGAAAAAGGGAAGTAATGGGGATCCTATTTCCGAGCCTACAATACTCGATATCATTCAGCAGCAGAGTGCTAAAGTTAAGGAAACTACATATGACCCATTCCTTGGCGGCAATTTCGATGAGTATGTGGGAAAGATGAATGATGCCCAGCCGGCGAAGTCTGAAAGGAAGACTTCCGGAGTTATTAAGGAAGAAGATCGTACGGTTAGAAAGTTTGGTGGAGAAAAGCTTGAAATAGCTCCGGATCAGGCAGAGGTTAGATCGATAATGGTCAATAGTTCAACGGCGGTTGCTCCGAAGGCCAGAGTACATTCCTCAGATGTACGCCAGTCAGAGGACTACGGTGCATCACATACAATGAATATCAGCACGAAAAAGAAGAAGGTTTCTGTTCCCAGGAAGTCTTTCACAGTTGATGCTTTTACTTCAGCAATTCCTGAGGATGTAACTCTGGCAGAGGTGAAAAGGGCACAGAAGGTTATAAGCTCGGAAGAGTCCCAAGATGCTGTTGTGGTGAAGAAGATGGTGAGGGGATCCATGAAGGTTGAGAGTCCTGAAGGTATCTCCGTTACAACGAAAAGTACTGATTCAGCGAATGTTGATATCAACACTAAAGCCTCGGTATCATCAGGGGGAAGTTCTGTAGCAGACCTTTCTGGTGATCAGGGTGCCATAGTCGTGAAGAAGATTGGTCAGGCAGGGTCCGTTAGTGAGTCTATAGAGGACCAAGGCGTGGTAGTCGTTAAGAAGATTGGGGAAAAGTTGCCTGAGACCAAGCCTGAGGAAGTTAAACCTGAGGAAGTTAAGCCTCAGGAGTCCGTATCTTCAGATAGTTATCTGAAGATGTTGCCTGATGACTGGGCGGATATGCATTGGGTGAAGAAAGAGAAGTTCATAAAATCTCTTACGGATAAAGGTTTCTTGCAATTCATCATGAGAGTAGACACGATCAAAGCCGTGCAGAGTGCCTGTAAGGCGAGGATAGATGAGCTCAATAAACAAACAGCAAATTAAGCGTATTGTCGAGTCCTATGTCGTCGACTTCGACATGCATAACCTGTTTCCTTCCAACACTCTTACTGAGGAATGGGAGGAAGCAGGTTCAGGTATCTGGGATGCTCCTGAGAGAACCCTTCGTGAGAAACATTACGGGCCTCAGCCTTTGATGCTTCGTCCTGATTATAGCGGAGACTTTTTGGAAAAGCTGAAGCAACAAAAGCAAGCGGCGAGTTCTGAGAATCTCTTGGATTTTTCGATGCCTTCTGAGATGCTCAAGCATCAGGAAGAGCCTTATCCCAGAGACATGGCGGATGATTTTTATGAGACGAATAGGCCTGGAGAAGGCGCAGGCATGGACATTCTCAGGGACTACTATGATCGTAGTTGGGATACTTTTGATGCTCCTGAGATGTCTGAGGACAAGATAGACCGCATGCAGTTCCCTTATAAAGTCTTGATACCCGAGACTGGCAAATCCCCTTTTCGTTCTTCAAAAAGAGTTATTAGGGCCTGGCTTCAGGATGTGTGTGATCCTGATGATTTGAGCCCATCCCGAGTAGTGGCCTCATATCTCATGCAAGAGTATCCGGAAGAATTGATTCTGGATGATAATATGAGAGTAGCCATGACCCTGGATGACTTAAATAAAGCCAAGATTTATTCGAAGGAAAAAGGATATCAGAATTATAAGAAGGGTGTGATGGTTGTTCCAGGCCGCGGATCTAACCCATCTATAGGGAAATGGGTATTTAGAACTACTTCTGGTGGTCCTGCCTATACAACCATTTTTCAGTTTATTCCTGAAGGGTCGGTCCGTGATGCTGGACGCCTGCATGTTAGAGTAAGCTGTAGTTGCCCGTCATGGCTCTTCTGGGGTCCTCAGTACAATGCAGTCATGAAGTCCTATGTTTATGGTCCTATCCAGCCTAAGTTTGCCCCTCCTAAAGTGAGAGATCCTGCTGGTAGATGTCTTGTATGTAAGCATGTTATGGCATGCATCCCGATCGTGAAGGGCTACAAACTTCCTACGATACCTCGTGAGATACGGGATAAAATTATCAAGACACCTAAGATAAGGGTCAAGAAAGAAATTCCTGAAGAAAAAGTTAAGATACCACCAGAGCTCAAGGGAATTGCACGGCGACCTAACATTAAAGAAATAGAATCTGAGTGGGATACGACAAGTGACCGTCTACGTAAGAGTTTAATTCAGAAGCTCAAGGACCCTAGCGAAGTATCCTATTTTGGGCATCGTTTCCCTGCGACTGCTACAGGATACGTGGCCGAGAAGCTCGTAGAGATGTCAAAGAATAAAGCTCTGTCTCCTTCAATCAGGAAGAAAGCTCAGGAGCTCATAGCAGACCTTCCCGAGGCCCCTAAGGAAGATATACCCAAAGAAGTAGTGATACCTGCAGAGCTCAAGAAATGGGACCGTAGTCTTGTCGCTACCGGTCTTGCCAAGACGCTACCAGGCATGGCGGATATAGAGAAGCGTAAAGCCCTCATGTCCAAAAATGACCCCGACCTCCTGGCCTATCTCGCTCATAAGCTTCATGATAACCCTGTGGTCGTTGAGACCATCATAGAACGGCTCAAGGACCTATCAAAGATAAAGAAGTACCAGGGGAAGCCTGAGGAACGACTTAAGGACATAGGACCTAAAACGGCGGCAGAAGAAGATATGCCTGACAATGTAGCGGAAAGGGCGGAATATTGGTTGCGCAGGATCATTTAACGGTATTCGACATACTGAATGTTGGAAATGTTGCTTCCGCAGTATATCCCGGAATAGGAACTCTTACCGACATTGTTAATTTTGGCTTTGCCTATGTCGAGTCCCAGGACAGTTATGTAACTCATATAGTGGCCCATCCAAAATTGATGCACAGAGTGCTATCAGAGGTAAAAGATACAATACTGGATCCGAACGGGTCGTCTTTGGGAAAGTTAGGCACCGCGGATCTTATGACTAGTAGAAGGATGCACGAAAATACGATCGTTTTTTCAAATATGGACATGGGTATTGTGCTGTCCCTCAAAATAAAATCAGATCAGATTGAATAGGAGTTCTCCAAAATGGCTACGTATGACTATCGGTGCTCAAAGTGTCTGAAGACGGAAGAGTTTGTGCATGGCATGCTTGAGACCCCGGAAATAAGATGTCCGTCTTGTGATATCAAGATGGAAAAGATCATAGGCACTGCACAATTCAGGATACACGGTGGGACGGAAGCATCCCATTGGAAAGAGAAACGGTCTCGTCTGCAACACAGCGATGTTTTGGCTAAGCGTCAAAAAGAGCGGTATGGGGATCAGATGAAAGCTGCACCCAATGTTATGGGTCATCGGACGGATACATGGGCGGATGCTCAGAAATTGGCCAAGGAATGCAGTATTCCTACCGATAGCTATGTGCCTTGGGTAGCAAAAGAAAAATCTCCCATGAAAGTCGGTTTATACACCGGAAAGGACAGTGCGACATGATTACCTTTGTTGAAGCCCTTTATAAGGCAAATGATAACTTGAAGCTCGGATGGAATCCCGAGCCAGGTCGTGTCGCTGCAAGCTATCGGCTATATGTAGGTCTCGTACCTGCCGCAGCATCCCTCACAACACTCATAAGCACGGTTTCTTCCCAAGCTAGTCAGTTACCTGGGGAACGCGGAAAAGTAACCGTAGATGTACCCATCACATTGATCAGATCCACTCTCAGTCTTCCAGTTACAGTGGACTTTTCAAATGTGCTGCTGTATTGGGCAATCACCTACCTGGACTTCGCAGGGGCGGAAAGTGCTAAATCAACGGTAGTAGAGATACCGCCAGTAGGGATTACTACGCGGTATATGAAGGATGACCCTACCATCAACAGACATATGTGGGGATTTAGTGATGGAAATTATCGATGGGTGAAGGCGGCCGCTTCTTCGAATGGTGGTCTTATAACTGCAGTTTCTGATTATTATTTGCCCAATACCGTAACTGAGTATACGTACGATGGTACAAACTTGGCTACAACAAAGACGTATCTGAGTGACAAAACTACGGCCGGATCCCCCGCAAAGTTGGTGTCCTATACCTATTCCGGGAGTACTGTTACCAGAGTAGCTATTACGGACTCAACAGTTTAGTACCCTGGAATACCTGGTGATCGAAACCTTAATAATCTCCTAATAAGGGTAAAAGTGGTATCAAAAGTGCCATTTAAGAACACCCATCAATAAGGAGGATTTATGGCATACGGGACCACGATTGTGAAATACGACGGTACAAACCGTGGAACGGTGTATCTTCGTGATGTTGGTCAGAGGACAGGTCTTGGTGGCGGCAGAAGTATCTACAACCTGTACCACGCTGATGGAACTACTCGTGGGCAGGACAGGTATCTTGCTCATGGTACGGATTGTACCTTCCTCAGCACCAGTGATGTGATGATGAGCAGGATGTACGGGGTCATCAAGAACTATGAGAACCTCGGATCCTTCACCGTCTCCAATACTGTAGACTCTTAAGTCTTTTGCAAGGCTTGAATAAGAGCCCTTGTAGGCCGTCTCCTCACCAGGGGGCGGCCTTTTATTTTTTGACGATAATCTTCTAATAATAGTAGTCACTTAGTCTTTAGATACAAATACCGATAGAAAGGGATAGCATGGAAGCAGAAGGCATCGTTACCAGTGATCTTTATGACGGGGAATCCGGATATCAGACCTGTGACTTATATTTAGCGGCATTTTTTCTTTCCACAGGCTGTAAGATGGTAAAGTCCATACGGGATTCCAAGACCCGTAGGGTGTATTTTATATTTGAAAAGAACACACTGATGCAAGAACTCAAGGTGAAGTACTTCTCAAGGGAAGCAAAAGTAGATTCGCTGACATATGCGGATACCATCAAGTCCCTGAAAAGTCTTTGCCATAATTTGATGAATGGACCTATCAAGTGAATGGAGTTTTTAAATGGACGCGACCAGTAACACATACCTCGGTATGAAAGACGTCATATCCCCGACAGGTGGTCAGTATTTCGTCCGCTATGGATGGATATTGGATGCCACAACACTCATGCCTATCGGAGTGACCGCAGACTACTCATCAAGTTCATGGGACACCTGAAAATGAAAACCATTGATTTTGTTCGTCAGTTCCACGCAAAACAGACCTTTACGATAAAGGACAACTTCGAGTTCGTGGAATTCGATGACCTGTCCCACGAAGAAATATCCCCCGATAGCCCAATCCCCGATCAAGTCGAGATATGGGCCGGCGTGAAAGTCTATTTTGAAGGCGTGGAACCCGAAAGCTATAAAGCCCTCAATCTGCTCATTGGAGATTGGGTGGAAGATCACGAAGAGAAACTTAATGCAGTCATGGTCGATGAACTGCATAAACATTTCCAGGAAAAATACCCAGCCAGTGACCATAGCGAAATCGGAGAAGACTCGGTGATATGGACCGACCAACTCGATTACATGCCCAGAATAGACCCCAAAGACAAGTCCATGGTCATTGAACTTGAACTGGTGCTGGATACAGAACCCATGCCGGAGTAATACATGGCCCTGATAAAATCCACCGCAACACGAAATGCCGATTGCAACCTAATGGTCGATCGTATCGATCTCGGTAGTGCTACACCATACGGCCGACTTGCGACCTATACATCCGATGGAACTACCCTGAGTCTGCAGAGGCTTTCTAATCCGGCATTCACGGACGCAGCAGATGGTACCGCCTATATCGGCGTTACCTACGGTAAAGTCATCTACGACTCTACAGCGTTCGTCGATGGTACCATTGCATCCTTCGGGTTCTTGAATAGGGATGCTACTTTTGTTTGGGGAGGAAGCGTCACCCTTCCTGGTGTAGGCGGAGATATGGAGCTGAGCTCCTTGAGTGTGACGGCTAACGATACGACCGTGTCCATTTCATCAGGCTACTATGTGGTGCCCTAACAATGGCCCTGATTACAGGTACTCTGAATGTCGTTGATGCCCCACAACAAGCCCATCTGGTCGGAGGCGATCTAAGAACAGGGTCCTTCCACGTTATTGATTATCCCCATCAGGCCTCGTTCTCAGGCATCCTGTTAGCCGATAGTACCTACATCCCCCAAGATGCCACGTTCATTCAGGGAAGCCTTACAGATAGCCTATCAGTAACCTTCTGGGATAGTACCTACATGGGTGGGACACTTACTGATGGTACCTATTCGGATGGTACTTATCTGACACGGACCTATAATCCCGTATGGTTGAACTATAGCATATGGTATCTTCAACGACCGGATGGAACGGCTTCTCCAGTAGGGTTTACGTTACGTACGGCCGCGAATCCTGCTGTCGGACAGTTCTATGCCAATATATGTGCTCCTGATGATCCGGGGGCCTATGAAATACGCTGGAGGTATCAAAAAGAATCCGCTACTCTTGCACATGAAATAATATCACCATTCAGAGTCACTTCATGGGGGATCGGGTCCGATGCAACATACGGATAAACTCAACGCAATCGCGGAAGCTCTTGAGAAGACGGATCCTGTCGCGGCGGAACAGGTAGACATCCTCAACAACAGGCTGTCCGCCGAGATAGTCAGACACACAGATCCTGATATCAAGAAAGTCATAAGTAATAGGCTGTCCCGTAAGATTGTCCGACGCATGATAGGGGATGATATCCTAAAAGGACTCGACCAGAATCTGCTGTCGGTATTCCAGAAATATCTGGACATCGTCGACAAGGATTGGAATTACATCACCCCCACAGAGCTCTACGATAAGATCAAGTCCGTATCTACGGAATTCTTCATCCTGGACATCCGTAGGAAAGAGGACTATGACGCAGGACATATTCCTGGGGCCAAAAATATCTTCTGGCTGGACATTCTGAAGTCTGAGAATATCGCACAATTACCAAAAGACAAGAAGATACTGATTTACTGTTATGTGGGACACACTTCCAGTCAGTTGCTTGTTATCCTGAAGTTACTAGGGTACGATGTGGTGGCTTTAAAGTTCGGTATGGGCAAGTCACCCGTGAAAGGTGTGCCTGTGTCCGGATGGTTGAATTACGGATATCCTATTGAAAGGACGGCCCCGAATGATTCCTATAGCAGACCTTCCTCGTGATTTGAGTGACACAGTTCTCGCAGCTGCTCCCCTATCAGAAACTGAAAAGAAGCTGCAGGATCTGCTGTCCAATAAATCCGCGGCAATAGTGCTTGCAGCCGGCAAAGAGTTCCTGGCAAAGGCTTCAAAGATTACTCAGGAAAAATTAGTAGATGTCATGAGGGATGAGTTCTACAGAACCGTAGGAGATCTTCACACAGAATGGTCCGATAATGATCTCAAAGAAGTATCTCATGCCATCAAGGATACCCTTCTTGGTGAGGATTATCGGGCATTTCTGAATAAGCTGAAGACGGAACTTACAGCCCTGGATAAAGATTCTGAGGTAAAGAAGTTGTTTGATCAGATAAAGGAAGAGGAAAAGTCATGACCTCCGCCCAAAGAATTGTCCAGGCTTTCCTGAATGACGGTGACACCCGTATCGCGTCCAAATCCGAACAAGAAGTGGAACGGTTCCTGAAAGCACTGCTGCCCGGTACCAAATGGGAAGGGAAGGTCAAGGCAGTTGGAGGCTACGTCAGAGATCAGTATCTCAGCGAACTTATGAATGATCCCTCCATAGAGGCCAAGGATCTCGATATCGTCGTGGGTGAAAAGAACGGGTCCCGTGATCTTACCCAGTACATTTATGATGTGTTCAACAAAAAGTCTTTGTGGGATAAGTTCCAGACACTTATTAAGCTGGAGAATCCTCAGGAAAGCCCCGTCACACATCCGCATCAGATGGGTGCGGATTACCCAATATGGCAGATAACATTCAAACAGGATATCAAGTATAAAGGTCAGGTCTATAAGACCGATGGGGCCGTTATTGAGTTCGCGGACGCAATGACGGAATCTTATCCTGATCCGGAATCGCGTCAGAGAAAAACTGAACCAGGAACGATAGATGAAGACGTTGAACGTCGAGACTTTACAGTCAATATGCTCCTCAAAGATCTTACGACCGGGGAAGTAGAAGATCTGACCGGCACAAGTAAAGAAGACATTAAGAACGGGATCCTTCGTGGTCATCCAAATGTACCCTTAGACACGATGTTCACTAACGATCCTTTACGGATGCTGCGATTAATAAGATTCGAGGCCAAGTACGGGTGGAAGGTTCCTCTGTCTGTGATTAAGGCTGTACGAAGAAATGCTCATCGTATAGAGATCGTGTCCGCGGAACGCATTCGTGGAGAACTTGATAAAATATCGAAAATCGGAAAACTTAAGAGGGCCATCCGTCTTATGGATACTACAGGCCTTCTGCATTACATCATGCCCGAGGTAGAGGCCCTTAAAAAGGTCCAACAGCCTGAGAAGTTCCATGCGGAAGGGGATGTCTATAAACATACCCTGGAAGTGCTGCATAATGCCAAACCAGGCATTGAGAATCAGATGGCAGCCTTGTTACACGATATTGGTAAGCCTAGCACACAAACTATCCTTGAGGATGAGATTCATTTCTATGAACACGATAATGCCGGCGCTGAGATTGCTAAGGCCATCCTGACCCGACTGAAGTTTGATAATGACACCCGGGATAAGATAGTCCGTATGGTGAAGAACCATATGCGTCCTCATCATCTTACCAAGGCCGGAGAACCTGGTCTCAGAAAGTTTATTCGAGAACTAGGCGATGAAATGGTAGACGCCGTCTTAAGCCTGGCACAGGCCGATGAACTTGGTGCATTACCAAACCGAAAACTGATACCAGACCTCGTAAAGAGGATAGAAGAAGTCAGAAAGAAACCTCTGAAGGTTACTAGGGAACCAGTATTGGATGGGCATGAGATCATGCAGTTGCTGTCTTTAAGCCCAGGTCCTGAGGTCAAAAGGGTTAAGCAGTTCTTGTTGGATAAACAGGATGAGTATGCCACGGAAAGTAAGGAGCTGACTCCAGAGGAAGCTCGAAAGTTGATTATCCAGGAGTTCAAAAAATGATTAGAACAGCTTCCCAACAACTCCGTGTCGCTGCAGTTATCCTTGTTGCGAGGAATCTTTACGAGCATTCTAAGGATGAACTGACCAGAGCAGGAGTCTTTGATAAGGACGCGGACTATGGTGGACTCTTGGGTACAGCAGTGATGGAATTGATAGAGACTTTTAGGAAGCAAGGACACTCAGGAATGTCTGCCCAACTGACTCTGGATCTGTTCAATAGGTGTGCCCAGTATGGGAACCTTACCCCCATCACAAGTAGTGCTGATGAGTGGGATGATGTGTCTGAGATGTCGGGGTATCCTCACTGGCAGAACAAACGGAACTCAAAATACTTCTCAAAAGATGGCGGTAAGTCCTGGTACTCGGTATGACAACAATAACACGATTCTTTTTTAATACGGATGAAGAATACAGAAAGGCCTGTGATACGCTTGATAAGGCCATTAAGAATATTCAGACCGAGCATTTTGACCATGGGAAGAATGCTGAGAATAAAGAACTGTGGGTTATAGATCCGAAAAAGGCCGAGATCATAGAAGGCCTGTTTAAGCAGAACGGAATAACTCAGTACGATAAGAAAATAGACGAGACCAGTTGGATAGGACCTAAGGTTGCTGTAGCGGATGTGTTAAGAGATATTCAACAAGGAATTTTAAATGATACACAGTGTAGGTGAGAAGACTATCGTTCAGGATTGGTATCTGAAGCTTGCCGAAGATGGCAGTAAGGCCGGGAATAAACTGTACAGGGATGTGAATAAAGCTATTGATGGATTTAAGAAAGCTATTTCCGATGTTGATAAGCTCAATGATATAGTTGTAGGCCTTATAGAGGATGTCGTTGAGTTGGCAAAAGAAAAGTTTGAAGAAGGCAAGGATTATTATGGTGATGACTACATAACTCAGACGTTCCCAAGAGACATACGCGAGAAGTTGGATGGTGCGGACCTTTTAGAAACGGAAGGTCTCCTTAGAAAATTGAAGGATTTTTACACGAAGAAAAAGAGTGAACTGCAAGAAGATGTCCGATTACGTAAAACTTCTGCCGAGAAAAAAACGGTTGGCATCAATGACTTCGTGAAAAGACAGACGAAGCCGGACTTTGCGGGTACCAAAGTCACCATGGCTCAGCTGGAGGATCTCAGGAAAAAAGCTGAACAGGGCGTGAATTCTGGCAAAGACCGGAAAGGCTATGCGGATTTTGTGCGTATCGTGTCCGTGAATGAACCCGATATTTTGTGCAACATAGCCAAGATTACTCCCCAGAATAAGGAGTTACTGAAGACTGAGATGACTAAACGTCGGGAAGGGGAAGAGGAATACGAGCACCGGTTCTTTGAGTCAAAGGATGTTAAAGGTATCCCTTCCCATCATGTAGACATGATTTTGTATACCAAAGAGCAGCTCGATAAGGAAGGTGAGAAGAATACCGGGTCTGATTTTGACATCATATCTATCAATGCTGAGATCTCTGATAAAGGCGCTCCGATAGCACCTGTTACCATGAGAAGGAATATCAAAGGGCCTGCTTCAGGTGGATCCGGTCACCAGCATACGGAAGAAGAGATTGGTGAGTCAGAGAAGTTTTGGGAACAACACGCACTCATAAAGTAGGCTGAGACCTTCATGAACTAGAAAAAGCTGGCCAAGAAAAGGAATAACATATGGCGGTAGCATTCAAACGCGGCTCAACAACAGGTCCCAATGACCTCCAAATCACCGTACGTGATTCCGGCGGTCTCCTCATAGACCCATTCCGCCTGGAATACGCTGTCTATGATGCTACTACAGGCGTGGAAATCCTTATGGGATCCCCAGTCAATACCCCAGTCCATATCTCCCTGGGCAAGTATTACGCCGAAGTCGTAATAGCAGCCGATGGTAATATCGGTGACTGGCGCATACGCTGGACCATCCAGGAAATGGCCGCGGACCCCGTCTATCAGTCCGTCCAGGAGTTCAATGTAGTTGGCGATGCTACGATCGTCAGCTTCACGGGAGATGTGAACCTTGATAAGCTGCTATATAGTTTACGAATAATGCTAAGGGACAATAATCCCGACAGGAATTATCACTTTCGTCAACCTGAGTCTTCTAAATTTGTACAAGGTCAGACTCAGGTATTCGGATTCATTTGGGAAGATGAGGAGCTGCTCGAGTACCTGTACATGGCCGTGGATGATTTCAATTCCCGGCCCCCTACAACAGGCATTGATTTTACGGCACTATGGGGGAGTGAGAGACGATGGAGAACCACAGTCATTATCAGGGCCGCGGCATTTGCCTGTTTTGCAATTGCTATGAACTGGATCGCCGATGAGTTTAGTCTAGATGGAAATGAAATGTTTACTGTGAAGGATGAACACGGGGAAGAGTTCTCCGTTACAGTACGAGAACTATTCAACATGATGTATGGGGATAAGCTAGAAGAGATTACCCGACAGGCCAAAAAAGATGCTATTGAATCGATACAGGAGTTAAAAAATGAGAATCTCAAAGAGGCAGTTCTGTAAGAAATACAATATAGAACCACAGCTTATTGATGCTCTGTGTGCGGAAGGTGCTCTTGAATTTAAGGTTGAGTCTCGGAGTATTAAGAAGCGGATATTTATAGATGATTCTGTTTTTGGAATGTTGGAAGAGGGCGTTCATTATGTTTCGTGCCCTAAGTGTGGGAAGAGGATGGCTTGCGTGACGGAGAAGCACAATGCGTGCTGTAATATTTCTGGATTCAGCCCTATATATAGTTCGTTATATATGGCTAGAAAGCAAAAAACGGAAGAACAAAAAGTGGCTCAGTCTAGAAAACTTATAGAAAGATTTAAGACTTCTGTTGGTGAGGAGACCCGAAAAATTATAGGGCAGAAGAGTCGGGAAATGAATGCAGATCCTGAGTTTAAGAGAAGAAAGTCTGAAAAATCTCGGGAAGTTAATAATCGTCCTGAAGTCAGATTGTTACACAGTGTCCAGAGTAAAAAAATGTGGAGTGACCCTAAATTCAGGGCTAAAATGAAGAATTATGCTTTGGAGAATATCGAAGTATTGAAAGCGTCTGCTCAGAATGCTAGAAAATTTCTAGAAAAACAAAGCAAATTGCATATAGGGTACAAGACTCGTATGCTTGAGGCAGGCCTTACAGGGTTTATATCAGAATATGCCTATGGCCCTTATTCGTTAGATGAGGCGGATCCTTTGGCCAAGATTGCGATTGAAATTGATGGTTGTTACTGGCACGGATGCTTATCCTGTGGTTTTCAAGGGGAAGATAGAATAAAGCATATTGATAAAAGGAAGACATCGTTTTTAAGAAATCGAGGATGGGTGATAATCAGGATTAAGGAACATGAATTAAAGCAAGATCCTAAGGCAGGTATAGAATGCATTAGAACTTTGCAGGAAAAGCGCAGAGAGGTAAACAGGCAGAAGATAATTTCCTCAATGCTGAAGGGGAAATTGACAGTACAGTCCATGGAAAATAAGGATGACAAACCTGTATGGAGACCCTTAGCTGATGTTCTAAGGCACAATACTCCACATAAGAGAATGTTTAAAATTATCACTGACACTGGATCTGTGGTGGTAACGGAAGATCATAGTTTATTTGGATGGCCCAATAAAGAACCGATACGAACGGATAGCTTAAAATTTGGAGATCTTGTTGTGGGCCTTCCAGATCAGAATTTTGGTCCGGTAAAAGTTATGGGTGTAGTAGAGCAGGATCAATGCCAGAATACTTACGATGTGTCTGTTCCTGATACAGAGAATGCCGTAACAGATTCTGGAATATTAGTTCATAATACATATTCGATATCCGGCGTGTCTCTTGACATAGAGAAGTCCTCTAAGTATCAATCAATGAAGGACGAGTACATTGCCGAGTACGATAAGCTCGTGGAAGCGGCTAAGCGCTCCATAAAGATTATTAAAGGACTTAGACAAATGAGATACGGGATTGGTATCACTTCGGCCCTTGGACCTTTGAATAGACCAGGTGTACAAAGTAGAAGGAACTGGATTGAACCGTCTCGTCCAATGTCAGTATAGAGATCAGGTCCATTTAATAAACTGGGAGTAGCGTGCTGTAGGGCAGCCGTTTAATACGGCTAAGCTAATGCGGTCCTTCTCAGCATCCCTTGCTCAGGGTCTCCACTGCACTATTCCAGAGGAAACAAACCCTGGACAGCGTTAGGAGATTTCTCAGATTTAGTGAGTTTTTTAGCGGTAGATACTCCGATAGCTGATAGATGAAGTCCTATCAGATCTTCTGAGAAACGGATTCCGTACTGAGTTTGTAGATGTTTTGATATGTCAATGATGCGGTATTTTTGCTGCACAAGTTTCGTAGCTTCTTCTGCCGGAAAATATTCCTTAAGCCATTCCTGTTTTGTGAGGGCGGGACATCCAAGACGGTGCAGCCATAGATGAAGTGATCCGGCTTCTATTTTGAAATTGAATTCTTTGTTCAAAGCCTCTGATACTTCTTTCAGTGTTTTTAAGTACTTCCTTCTCAGTTCAAAGGCCCGAGCTTTAATAAGATCCGTCCATTTATCCTCGGAAAGCATATCTTCTTTAGCTGGCTGAGGTCTGTGAGGAATTAAAGCCCCACTATCAAAAAGATTCTGTAATCGTCGTTTTATCCATCTTCGGTTTTCCCCAAGTTGTTCCGCAAGTTCATCTCGACTCATCTTGTCGTAATTATCTTTCAGGAATTGGATCTTTACTCCACTTCCTCTACTGGTAGTTTTTCCATGACCAAGAGAAGGGGCCGCAATCATGGTTTCTTTTGGATAGGGCAGATGTTCGTAGGTCTTCTTACTGATTAGGATCTTTTTTTCTCTTTTATTCTTGCCCAAAATAAGAACATATTTCCGCTTTTTTCTGATGCATATCTTTTCTGATTCAGAGATAATCTTTTTCTTCCACGACTGCCAGGCGACCCTTATATCTTCAGGAATTTCAGATAGATTTTTGAATCCGTTTTCCTTGAACCATGTTGGTTTCGTCTGAATGTTATTCTCTCGACACCATTTTTTGAACACTGATGTCCGGGATAGACTCTGACTGGAAAAGACTTTTCCGAAATAGGGGTGCTTATAAAGTGCATCATTTCCGAATTTGTCTCCGAGATAATCAAAACCACAGGCTTGATAGATGATGCCTCGTTCATTGGCGCTTATGTCTGAGTATCCTACAAAAGCTCGTTTAGTTGTATTCTGAACTACCCATTTACAGGCAAACATGATAAGTCTGCTACCAAGATTTTTTGGAGCCCAGGATACCGTTGCTCCTCGTTGAATCAATGCTTCGTATGTAGGGGTATCTTCGCCCAGTATTTTGGAGTATGAAGTAGGCTCATTTATGAGAACTACCCCACCCAAAAAGCCTTTATAGCGGGCAGTAAAACACCATTTTGGACTTACTCCTATTGTACCTAGCCATTCATACTTCTCTATGAACTCTGTGATTTCTGGGGTGAAGTTTTCTTTCAGTAGGTCAAAATCAGAAGCTGAGAGCGATTCTGGATTGAAGGGCAGTGTGGCAATGTCGGCTCCGTAGTGCTCCAACTTCTTGGCGTACTGATAGCTGTAGGCCGCGGGAATTTCTTTGAGTCGGATATCTATGCAGTTTTGTAGGAAAGGAACGATCGTGTTGGATTTAATGGCTGTTGTGACTTCATCAGATTTGAATCGAATGAGATTTGGGATCATCTCATTCTGCATCTTATCACGCTCTACTATTTGCTTGATGCTTTCTGCCTGTGGTCCATCCCCAGATTTTCCCTCATTATGCCAATAGGACCCGTCATATTGGGCCCACAAGTCGTATTTTGGAAGATAGAAGTCTATGACTGAACGGGTTATTGGATGAAGTTTTTGAGTCTCTGTTTCTGGATCTATCTGTTTCAGATACTCAAATAAGGCCGTTTCTTCAGAAGATACTTTTAAAGATCCCCTATGTACGAGTGTATGGTATTTCTTTTCTTTTACTTCCGGTGTATTCAGTATTGCTATTAATTTTTCCCGTACTTGAGGATTCTGGCTAGGAGTGGGTGTACCATATCGCTGAAGATTTGTTTTTTGAGTTTTTTCTCTAATATCTGGGTGCTGTTGGGGATGCTCTACCCCATATTTCTCAAGCATCCCTGCCTTCACCCTATCCTGTAGTTGGAATGTGTTGTCCACACCATATCGTTCTTGATTAGTGGCCTGGGTCTTGGCCTGTATTTCGGGGCTCTGGGTTGGGTGTTCTACCCCGAACTCGAAGAGACTTGTCTGTATGGCTTTTAGTTTGATTTCTGGTGCTTGGAAGACGTTATCGACGCCATACTTAGCTCTGACGGTCTCTTTGACCTTTTCTTTTACGGACTCGGACTGGGTGGGGTAGGTTACACCGCGGCGGTCCAGGTTGGTTTGCCGGCTCTTTTCCTGCATGCTGGAGAGTTGGGTAGAGTATTCCACGCCATAGTTCTTCAGCATGGTTTCTTTTTGTTTTGCGATGCGTTCTTGTTGTATTTGGTCGTTGTTTCTTATGAGGTCACAGCGTATTGCGTGTTCTCTGATGGATTTCCAGGTTCTTTTGGGTAATTGGGTGGTGATGTCTTCTTTGGACCCTACCGGGTAGCTTTTGCGGAGGATGTCATTTTCTTCTTCGGACCAGAAGTCTTCTCGTTGGGTAACGGTTTTCCCGCCGGAGATCATTTCTCGGACTACGATTTCTCGGTCTCTGTGGAGATCCATGAACTGGGCGTGGATATGGATGGCACCCCAGGACCTATCAATTTTGGACAGGATGGTCTCTTTGGTGTTATGGGGGTAGATGTCCCGTAGGATGGTATCTTCTTCGGGGGTCCAGGCATCGGATCTGGGTCCGAATCTAAGTTTTCTGTCTTCGTCTATGAGGGCGGTGTCTCGGTGTAGGTCTAGTCGTACGGCGCGTCTGCGGATGGTCATCCAGGGCTTTTGTAGGCGTTCTAGGATGTCCTTCTTAGTGCTGGTTCGATAGATATCTTTGAGTGTGGTATCTTCTTGGGGGGTCCATCGATCTGACATTGGGTATATCCTCTAGGCGTTTATGGTGCCTGGCTAAGACTTTATTATATATAATATACACCATTTCTCATCTTCTATGAAATATTCTTGTTCCTCTTCCTGCCCAGGCGGGGTCATCGAAGGTGAGGTATTGCCATGGGTTACCCCAGGGGCCTGGGAATAGGTCTTGGATGCCTGTGCAGAAGTCTGCGGCATAGTTATCGACTATGAAGATGCCTCGGTCTTTGAGGTGTGGTAGGGCGTGTATGGCGGCACGGATACGATTGAGTTGGGCGGGTTCGCAGTCTATGAGGATGATGTCGTAGGAGTCCTGTAGGGTGGGGAGTGATGTTATGTGGGTAAGGGATACGTTGGTAAGGTTTCGGTGGGTGATGGTTTCTGATACTTTTTGGTACCATTGGGGGTTTGTTTCGAAGCTGGAGACGGAGAGGGTTCTACGGGCGAAGAACATTGTAGATCCACCGCATCCGAATTCCAGTACTGAGTGGGATTTATTGATGGTTCGGTCGAGGTAGAATATGGCTCCTGGGGTGAGCCATGGGTATTCTAGTTCGAGGGTATTGAGGCCGGAGGGGTAGTTGTCGGGGATTTGGAACATGGGTGGTGTCCTTTCGATAATCTCTTAATATAGCGTAGGTACTGATACTTCCGGGGAAAATGTATTTCCAAGGAGCTTGTGATTATGGCTTTTCAGGTAGACTACATAGTTTTGTCGACCACGGACAGTTCTAACCGGTATGTTGCGTTATCGGGTACGCCATTGGTCAGTAGTAATGTGGCCATGGACATTATTGGTGGTACTTCGCAGGCATTGACTGGGGATTTTTACGTGGATGGGACTAATGTGAAGTGGGATAGTGGGTCATACGGATTGTATTCGATGCTTGATGCCAGTTCCAAGATCAGGATTATTTACGACCGTTCATAAGGAGATACTTAGATGTCTCAGGTATCACGGAAATGGGTAGAGAACAATGCGATAGATCACACGAAGTTGGATCCGTCGGATTCGTCGTATGTAGTCGCGGGTCTTCACAATACGGGGTCGATGGTAGTAGATGGGACGGCATCTATAGGGCTAGGCGCGTACATAGGTGGGGATGCTACGGTGAGTGGTGGGTTTAGGGTGGATGGTACGGCTGTAATCCACGCTTTGAGTGCTGAGATGGTTGTTTACGATCAGTTGATGATTGAGCAGAGTGATCCTCAGCCGGCGTTTATTGTGAACAAGACGGATGCTGGTACGGATTATGTGGTGGGGTTGAATAACAGTGGTACGGGTCCTACGCTTGTTGTGAATTCTACGGGGAGTAATGTTCCTGGTATACAGATTGTGAATGCTGGGACAGGGATAGGGTCAGGGGATGGGGCGGTATTGCGGTTGGATGCTGCGAACAATTTGGAAATATGGAATTACGAGGCTACGCAGTTACAGTTGGCGACGGGTGGGGTTCAGCGGGTGGTGGTTGATGCGACGGGCAGTGTGGGTATAGGTACGACGCAGCCGTTGACGACGTTGGATGTGGAGGGGTCGTTGCGGTTGTACACGGGTAGTTGGGTGAATGAGATATCGACGTCGACGGCCTTGGGTACTTCTGATAACATTTTGTCTACGCAGAATGCTGTGAAGTCGTATGTGGATGGGGCGGTTGGTGGGTCTTCTTATTGGATCCGGACTGCTCCGAATATGTATCCGGGGACGATAACGGACAGGATAGGTATTGGGACTACGAATCCTACTGCTGGGTTAGATGTTGTGATGGTTACGGCTGATGCTGCTCGGCTGAGAAGTGGTGATGCTAATACAGGTCTGACGGCGGGGCATTCACCGCGTATTCTTATTCAGAACACCAATGGAACCACGAACAATACTGAAGATGTTACGTTTGCCGATAGTTCTTCTGTAAACGCACAGATTGTGTGTATCAATCAGAATCACACTACTCATCAGTCTGCGTTATCTTTACAGACCACGACCAGTGGTAGTGTCATGACGGAGGCTGTGAGGGTCGCTTCTACAGGTTATGTAGGTATTGGAACTACGAATCCTGGGACTACATTAGATGCGTATGGTGATCAGCCTGTTGTTCGGGTGAGGGATGATGGATCAGCGGGGCTGGGTGTTTATCTTCAGCAGGCGAACACCAATCAGGGATATCTAATTAATGAGGCTAATGCTCCTCTTGGATTGGGTGCGAACAATATTGTTCATATGACGATAGGCTCAGGGGGTCTTGTTGGTATTGGGACTACGAATCCTGCATCACCAATACATCTGTATACTGCCAGTGCTGCTTCTATGTATGCTCGATTTCAAGATCCAAGTGGAACGGTAGACGTAGGAATTGAGACTGCAGGGTATGGCTATTTGTCAGTACAATCAAATATTCCACTTGTATTTGGTACAAATACCACAGAGAGAATGCGTATTTCTGCTGCGGGTCTTGTGGGTATAGGAACTAACAGTCCTGGAAATACATTGGATGTTCGTGGTGCTCTTTGTGTTATTCGTGCTGAATCTACGACGGGCACGAACTCTTGTTTTGCTTCTTATGTAAATTCTGGTGGATCGTTTTATGTTGGCCATGAAGCAAGTGTAGGGAGTCAAATTCTTACTGGTACGAGCGCATATTCTGGAGTAATTAGTGTTGCTTCTGGATATAACATGCATTTTGGTACCAATGGTGCTATCCGGATGACAATAGATTCCGCGGGTCTTGTGGGCATCGGTACGATGCCTAGTACTCCTTTGCATGTTTGTGCACCTGGGGGCGTTATACTTGTTGAATCTTCTACAGGTACAAATTCAACTTACATTCAATTCAATAATACTGCTGGGCAGATGTATGTAGGACGTGAAAGAAGCACTGGGGGAGATTTTTTGAATGGGGCTGCGTACGCAGGTATTATTGGCGTGCAGGATGCCCATTCTATGCAATTGGCCACCAGTGGCTCGGTCCAGATGACAATAGATTCCGCGGGTCTTGTTGGTATCGGGACTACGAGTCCTGGGGCTGCATTAGATATTCGTAATACTACGGGTATTGTACGGGTTGAGTCCACGACGGCTACAAATGCCTGTTATGCTGTGTTTATAAACGATACTGGTAACGATTTGTTTATAGGGCAAGAAAGCAGTATTGGCGCATCAATTCTCCCTGGATCCACTGCTTATTCTAGTGTGATATTTAATGATAAACCTCGAAGTTTACATTTAGGAACTAGTAATGCTGTTTGCATGACGATAGATTCTACAGGTAAGGTTGGTATAGGGACGGCCAGTCCCGTATATAAATTTCATGTCCACGAAAATGTTAATGGTGATTGTGCCATTTTAGTATACAATCCAAATGCTGGTACGCTGGCAGCATCTTCGTTAAGGTTGGGTAATGATGCAAGTTTTGGTACTGGAGGAATATCAGTGTTTGGATCGGGCTTTCCATCAAGCGGAATGATACATGGTAATGGAACGTATATTTGGAATACTCAATCTGGAGGAGTGACTTTAAATTCTTTAGCTGCACAGCCTATTTATTTTGGGACAAATAATACTGAACGGATGCGCATAGATTCTGCTGGTAATGTGGGTATTGGGACTAGCCCGTCGTTTAAAATGCATGTTTATGAAGCTTCAGGAGCTCCATATTCTATAGTTGATGCTGCTGGTGTGCGTACTGGAATGATGTCTAATAGTTTGTCCAGCACAGGGTGGATGGGCACCTATAGCGCTCATACTTGTTATATAGGAGCAGCCGGATCAACTTCTCAAATGGTACTATTAACGACAGGAGCTGTTGGTATAGGTACGAGTCCTACGGCAACATTAGATGTAGTAAGTTCTGGGAGTGCCCCTTTATCTGTTACAGGGCCTTCCACTACAATGAGAATGTTTGATTTTACGTTAGGGAATGATGCAACGTACAATATTTTTGCTGGTTTAGGTTTATCGACAGCAGCTTTGGTTGGTTATATTGAAATTATTGTTTTAAATTGGACAGGAGTAAGTACAGCACGTTGGAATTTTAATGGCACCGCATCAACGTTACAAATGGGTGTGTCAACATATTTTAGTTCTGCAATAGGAACTGCTGCTCATGTAAATGTCGGAGTATCTGGAGGTTATTACTACATAGAAAACAAATCAGGACTATCTCGAAATTTTACTGCCGTATATTTCGGACTCAAATAACATAAAATGAAAATCATTTTCTGCCTGCCAGGGTCCCACTTCTCGGGAACCTTCCTGGACAGTTGGACAGACCTTCTGGTATACTGCATACGGAAAAATATTCCCTTTGCCGTGTCCCGCAAAGAATCCCCCGTCATTTACTACGTCCGCACCATGTGCCTCGGAGGAGATGTCCTGCGAGGCCCGGATCAGAAACCCTTCAATGGTGAAGTAGACTATACCCACGTTATGTGGATCGACTCGGATATCGTCTTCAAACCCGAGCAATTCCAAATGCTCATCGATGCCGATAAAGACATTGTCTGTAGTCCCTACATGATGAAGGGTAGTAAGTACCTGGCTGTGGTAGAGCATTGGAATGAAGAACATTTCAAGACGACGGGGTCTTTTCAGTTTATGACCGACCAGGACCTTGCCAAGAAATCACAGCCTTTCAAGGCGGCTTACTGTGGGATGGGATTCATGCTGGTGAAAAAAGGCGTCTTTGAGTCCTTGCAATATCCTTGGTTCCAGCCTATTTTTCATGAAATTGGAAATGTTAGAGATTTTTCCTCTGAAGATGTATCTTTTTGTCTGACCGCCGGTAAGAATGGATATCCTATATACGTCCATCCACAAGCCCGCGTAGGACATGAAAAAATGACCGTCTTATAGAATCACATAAACGAGGAGGACCCATGTCAGATCTGAATCAGCAGTTGCAAGAGACCCAGGCCGCGGCAGAGGTTGCGAAGGATAATCCACAGCCTGAAGGACAAAAGATTGAGATATCTATTGAACCTCAGGTGGCATTCACCCTGAAGTGCCAAGAGTTTGATAAACACATAGCCGATGCCGAGAAACAGGTCGCAGACCTCAAGGCCCAAAAAGCATCCTACATCTACGACACCAATACCCAAATCATCCTCAAAGATTATCAGGAAAAACAGATCCGAGCCAAAGTTGAAGAACAACTGAAAGCTCAACAACCTGCCGCGAAATGATGCCTCAGAGGGGGCCCCTTAATGGAGGGTCCCCTGCCTAAATCCTTTAGGATTATTTGGTTATCCTGAACGATAATCTACTAATACGAACCACTTCATCCACTCTATATAGATGAAAGCGGTTCCATGGCCGATATTCTGTATTGGAATTCCCCATACCTCTCCTCTTTTGATGATACCAGGAACTGGTCACTGACATCAGGAGGACCTGATAGCTCAGTGTACCCAGGCCCTACCGATACCGCTATCTTCGATGGAAGTGGCCTTGGGTCCTGCAACATCGATACCCCCATCAATGTCTACTCAATGCGGGTCGAACAGGCCTACCCGGGAACTCTGATACAAGGCCTGTCCTCCCCAATCCAAGTCTACTCAGATGCTACATTCCTCGGTGGTGAGTTCTCAGGCTCAGCACAAGACATGACCATGGGAGGGTTCTACTTAAGAGGTACCGAGTTCTATAATACCTCAGGCACTCTCAGAGTCACTGGAGACTTCTATTTCTATGACGAGACAACAGCATGGCTTCCCCCTACAGTAGAAGTAGAAGACATTGTCCTAGACTCGAATGATGTCACAAATAAGTACATCCTCATGTCCCATGTCCCGGCGGACGCCTCAAACGTAGCTCTGAACATCCTGGCCGGCGGACCACAGATATATGGGACAGACTACTATGTATCAGGTACAATGGTTCGGTGGGATGGCATGGTGATAGACGGTACAGCCATTCCCGGAGACATTTTCAGAGTCACTTACTTATCCCGAGATCCAATGGCCTCGGGAAACTTTCACCATGATAATGGACGTGTCGTTGTGGACATGTCCAATAACTCGTTCTTTGGTGGTGGTATCGAGTTCTATGATTTGAATCTTCGTAACGATTCTACGGATCAATTCTACAGAAGAATAGACAGTAGCTGTTACGTTGATCATACCCTTAATCTCAATGGGTATTTCGTGACAGGTACGGATGCTACGATTCATGCTAGGAGTGATGTCACGTGTGCCTCTACATTCGGCCGTAGGGGCTCAGGGACGGGTGTAGAACTGATAATGGATGGGACCAGTATCCAAACACTATCCTATCCGAATACGGCCATCTTGCCGTGTCTAACGATTGATAAGACTCCTGCTGGGTATGCGATTGTGAAAGGGACTGGGCCGGTACTTATTGATGGTAGTTTGAATGTGGCTGATGGAACATTCAATACGAATGGTCTGGACCTTCTCGTAGGATCCATATGAGCACGGTTACTGTAAATGGTGCTTTGATACTCAACGGTGAGCTTACTTGTGATGGAAACATTACGGTAACCGCACCGGGTATTGTATTCCCCATAGCATCTGAGCAGTACACCCGGTCTTATTACTCTTGCGAGACCAGGGATTATAAGTCCTGCAGTGGCAGAGGCAGGGTCATCAAGTCTATTGCCGGAAACATAGATGTAGAAGGGCTCATTGATGGGGATGGACTTGGGTTTGATACCGATAGGGGTCCCGGGTGTAATAGTGTCCTTCTTGATAACATGGGTTTTGCGATAAAGGGTTATGGAGCGACGCATGCTGGTGTAGGAGCTATGCGTTCTGATTCAGGGTCTGTAGGTCTCATTTTTGACCAGTTCACCCTGACAAATGATGAAGCAGTAAGTCGAGAAGTAAGGCTTTCAGGCATACCGGTAGACTACGCCAATGTAGTTCTGAACATCATACAAGGTACTTCTCAGTATTATCTCTCGGACTTCTACTTTAGAGAAGCTAATATTCTCACTTGGGTAGGAACCATTCTGGAAGGACTCCTATCTGATGGGGACCAGATCCGTGTCATCTATGTAGGCGATACGGCACAGGTTGTTCCTTCTCCTAAACCTCCTTATGGATGCTATGAGGCTCCGATATCCCTTGGAAGTAGCTCCTACGAGACTCGAGGGGGCGGTGGTATCAAGCTTGATGCTCGTAGTGGTCTTGTGACCATTAATGGCACCATCACTATGGCTGGAGAGTCCGGAGGAGTGGGTGTAGAGACAGGTGGTGGGGCGGGTGGTAGTGTGTGGGTTGCGGGGTGGGGTATTACGGGTACGGGTACTATTGCCTCTGAGGGTGGTGGGACATCTTGGACGTATGCTGGTGGGGGTGGTGGTGGGTACGTAGCTCTGTGTTATGAGCGTTGTTATTCATTTTCTGGGGTGATGTCGGTTATAGGCAAGGATGGTGCTGAGAAGGGGATAACGTTCGTTAAGCAGTTCGAGTCTATACTTTTGGAGAAGTTCACCGGGCATATTCTGAATCCTAAGTGGTGGACGTATGGTGATCCGGTGATTCTTGATAACTATGCACGGTTTGATTCGTCACAGGGGCAGCATACTTACGGGTATTTGCAGTCTTTGTTTAGTATCTCGGGCAAGAACATTTTGGCTGATCTGGATTTTTTGCCTCTGAGTTCTGAGATCAGTGTTTACAACGCTTATTTCTTGTTGTATGTGGATGTCAACAATTGGATTGGTGTTGCCAGGAAGAACGGGCATTTGTTTGGTACGTATTCGGTGGGTGGGGCTATTAGTCAGTCTGCCATTGCCGCTGATTATTCATCGACGACGTTCAGGATACTCAAGTCTGATTCTACGTTCTCATTCCAATACTTTCAGGATTGCACGAGTCCTCAGACCATTTATACGGATGTTGTTGATGCGTTCTCGAGTTCTCGATTCAGTGTAAGATTAGGATTGGATAAAATAGTTGGTGTGGATGAGATGGCGGAGTACTTCCTTCTCACGAATAGCAACATAGCTTCTAAATATGTCACTCTTTCCGGTCCTCCTATAGACGCTTCTAATGTTGCGTTATCGCCGATAAAAGGTACTGCTCAGCATTATGGATATGACTTTTATGTTTCCGGGCAAGAGCTCTGGTGGGATACTACGGGTGGCGGTGGTCTGGTCACACTTTTGGATGCTGGGGATGTTCTACGTGTTCAGTATGAGGTTGATACCACCTCTAACGCTACCTCGGTAGGTTTTGATAATTTGAAAGTCTATGATGGTATCCTATTCGATACGGAGACTGTGAATCCTGTCCTTTATGTAGACCCAATACACGGGTCTGATACAAGTGTTGGTGGGCAGCTGAGTCCTCTTCAGAATCTGTTTGTAGCTACGGCGTGGGCTAAGAAGGGTGGCACGGTTGTTCTATATGACGGTACCCATAATCCTACTGAGGTCATACGGAAAGATTTGACTATTAGGGGTGCGGATGGGGCTGTAGCAACCATCACATCACGGCAGACTTTAGATACTACGGGTTCTGGTTGGGAGCATACGGGGTTATCCTTCAGTTCGTGTCAGGGTCGGATACAGAATGTTGTTATTAGTGGTACGGGTACTGGGGTATACGCTGATAATGCCAAGAATCTTATTGTATCTGGGTGTGATATTGGTGATGCTACTACTGGGGTACGGTTTGATGGGTGGCATAATGAGTCACCTGTAGTATTTCAGACCAGGATACATGATGTAGATATTGGGGTAGATTTCACGGCTTGTTATGACCCTACAGTGAATAGTTGCATTTTCTTGAATGATTCTACGGCGATACTGGCTTATGATGCTTCCAATCTTATTGTAACGTCCAGTACGTTTGATAATAACGGGGCGTGTGTCGTATTTGACTCTTCGGCTCGTGGATTTGTAGTATCTAATAATTTGACGAGCAGTGATGTTGGGATAGTGATTGCTTCTGATGCGTCTCCGGTGTATTCCCTTAACAACAATTTCTACGGGACTGCGACACAGTACATAGGTACGCCTGATGGGACATATGGGAATATTTCAGCGGACCCACTATATGTAGGTGCTACGGATTATCATTTGCAGGTTGCGTCTCCTAATCGGAATACGGGATCGATTGTTTATGATGCGTATCGGTCGGATTATGGGCATGTGAGGCGTGATGCTTCCGTAGAGGACATTGGTGCCTATCAGTACAGTAGTGGGGCACATGTTGGGGATTTTTACGTAGCGGGTGATGGTAATGATTACGGGAATTTTGGTGGTATAGGGGATCCATTCAGGACGCTTGATAGGGCTATGCAGGATGCTACGATACATGTAAATAGCGGGCATTACGACACATTTTATTTGGGTCTTAAGTCGGTGGACGTGACTTGTGGGTATACGCTTTTCACGTTGCATCCACATTTTAGTAACATAGATCTTGGTCGGGCCATATATGTGTCTCCGAATGGTAGTGATAGTACGATTGTGACGGGTGATGGTACTCAGGGGTATGGGACGGGGAGTCTGCAGCATCCGTATAGGACTATTCAGAAGGCGTTAGCGGTATCGTCTTATGGAGATAACATAGTGGCTTTTGCTGGGGAGTATCCTCGATTCAGTGGGTTGGATGGGAGGGTAGTCATACCTGTAACGGATCAGACATCTTTGGGGACTCGGTGGAGTTATGTGCAGGATTTCTTTGCACCGCGTGATTTCCGTGGGTGGAATTGGGTGGAGTATGATTCTGGTTTATGGGATTTTACGGGTAGTGGTACTTCTTCCGTTGTAAGTGGTAGTGGGTATCTTGAGTTGAACTATGATGGTTCTAATCTGGCTCAGGCGGATTCAAAGTTCAAGTTTACGGGGGATTTTGAGGTATCGGCGGATCTTCGTAATTCTGTAGACCCGGTATATTTTTCCGTTACAAGTCCTGACAACACGGCATATGTTCAATTTTACGATGGTAGTTACATAGCTGGGGTGGTTACTCCAGAGGATACGTATACTTGTTGGGGTAGGGCGGTACCGATTGGTGCAGAGTGGGATTTCTTCACTGAATACTTGTGTCTTAACTCGGATGACACGCGTAATGGGTATGCTTTGATGAAGTTCGCGGCATCGGACTGTTCATCATCCGCGGTGTCTATAGTAGGCGGTGTTCCTCAAGAGTATGGTGTTGATTACACTTTGCAGGCCAACAAGATTGTGTGGCGTGGATTGGGGATGGATGGTGTTTTGGAGCCGGGTGATATTGTTCGTGTGACTCATAGGTCCAAGGATTTGGCGGGGCCGGTGAAGTTCAGGATTGCTAAGGCTGGGGATAGGATAACGATAAAGTCTTATGATTTTTCTGTTTGGGAGACTTTGAAGAAGAAGTTGATTGTTGATTCTGATGCGACCTGGGCATGTTCTTTCTACATGGATCAGACAGGGTCATCGGAGCACGGTTGTCAGTTGGGTAAGGGGTATATCTCGAACTTTTTGGCTGTAGCGGATACTTTTGAGGCTACGGACAGTAGTGCTATGTGTGGGATATCTACGGCTCGGAAGTCGGCCATTTTTTATTGAGTAAAGTATGCCTGTTTATCATTCAGGACGTTTGAGTAAGACGGATCGGCCGGATTACAATTATCCGTTGCGACCGATGACCAAAGATTTGACGGTGCCTTTTGCGCCGAGGAATCTGATGGTCACGAGTCCTTACATCATAGGTATGGCTGATATCCGTTGGGACAATCCTAAATTGCTTCCTGAGAATAGTGGTCTGAATATTGTAGGATGCAATGTTTATCGGTCTACTGATAGTCCCTATGGAACATATGTAAGAATCAATAGTAGTCCTGTAGGGGTGTTGTATTACAGGGATCAGACTATTGAAGAGTATGTTGATAATGAGAATGCAACACCCACTTTGCGGTATTCCACAGAGCCTGATAATAAGTGGCTTGTATATGCGCAGCATAAGCCATTAGTCATTCCAGATAGTAACGGTAAGACTTCGGCCAGTGTTCGGGACGTGAAGGTAGAGATAGATAATGGGGATGGGGAATTTTTGGAAGTGCCGGCGTATAAAATCAATGGCAATACGGGTGAGATACAGTTAATCAGCGGGTATACGTTCAATAATCAGGTCGAGCAGCCTATTCCTCCTCGGTTACCTTATCCACCGACTGGTAGGGTTAGGATTAGCTATAGATATCTGAAGCATTCGGTGATATCCCAATTGAATCAGCGGATATACTACAAAGTCACGACGGTAGCTGGGGATCCTGCCAATCCTGGGCAGTACATAGAGACGCCTCTGGATGAAGTGTCTGCCCGCAGCATGTTTGATATGGAGGCTTTGGATTACATTTGGCGGGAAGCTATTAAGAGGAATCGGTGGGTACTTGAGCAGCAAGGGGAGCGGGTTAAGGTATTCATCAGGAAGTGGATGGGTGAGCGTTGTGGGACTTTTGAGCCTTCGTATGGACAGGGACATAGTGATTGTCAGCTCTGTTATGGAACTTCTTTTATAGGTGGATATTGTGGTCCATATGACATAATCATAGCTCCTCCAGAGACTGAGAAGTCTGTAGAGCTCGTGGATATGGGTCTTCATATCAGGTATGATTGGGAAACCTATACGACGGATTTCCCGATACTCAATGAGCGTGATGTGGTTGTTCGTCAGAGTAATGAACGGTTCATTGTGGGACCGGTCAATTACCAGGGGTCCCGTGGGGCAATATATCAGCAGCATTTCACTATCAGTCCTCTTGATGAGGGTGATATTCGTTACAAGATAGGGATATCAGGTGGTGAGACTTCCGTACCAGCGTCTACGGATTTGTATCGTGAGGATCCTTTGAAGACGCCTGCTTCTCCTGTCATCAATGATAAGCCCGGGATACCTCCTCAGAGAATCATTCGGGGAAGAACTGTAACTTTCGAGAACATCACGTTTTGATTCATAATACATTGATTTTATGGCCTTTACACCGTTACATACTGCAGTAGGGATAGGGATTACTAGGATTATTCCGTGTCCATGGGTATCAATTCCCGTGGCATTTCTGAGTCATGTTTTTGTGGATCTGTATCCTGAGTGGTACAATCAGGATAAGAAGTATGACTGGAAAGAGATTGTGATGGGGATTGTGGAGTTAGGATTGATGGTGTTTCTTGGGTATGTGTTATTTCGGGAGAAGAGTTGGGTTGTATGGGCTGGGGCGATAGCTGCGAATTTGATAGACCTGTGGGATGGGATAAATGTAGTCTTGAAGAGGAACAGATTTTGGTTCTGTCATCCAGGGGGGTGGTTCCCTATAAAAGTATCTTCCTGGCAGGGATTTGGGATGACGGCCCTGCAAACAGCGGTTTTGGATATCATGTTTGTTCGCCTAATAATCTCTTAATATGCCGGGATCATTCAACTTAGTCTCGGACAACAATTCACAGGAGGTCCATAGATATGACACTTAAGGAAGCTTCAGAAGAACTGCTCAAGATTGCTGATGACATTGAGAAGGAAGCCAACGAAGTGACCGAGTTTGTGTGTGTCGGATGCAATCATACTGCCTCTTTGGCCAAGATCAATGGAAAGCGCGTCGAGTTGGCCAAGGAAGCCGGTGAGAATGTTACGGTGAGTCCGATCACCGTGAATGACAAGGTAGCCTGCCCGGCATGTGGTGGGACCATGGCCTATAAGGCCACAGAGGCTGCTGAGAAGTACTATTTTGATCCTGAGAAGGCTGCAGCTGAGAAGTCAGCCGTTGAGGAGAAGGAACCTGTCGAGGAAGAGAAAAAGCCTGAAGAGGAAAAGAAAGCTGCTGAACCGGTTGATTACGATAAGTTATAAGAACTGACATATTCTGACTGTTGATGATGGGGAGCGGGCCAAGCCTGCTTCCCATTCTTTTTCTTCCCTCCCTCCTAATAATCTACTAATCGTATCCATATACACATACGGTATGGTCAAAATTATTGGCAATTCCGCTGAGAGGGTGCCAATACGGGACCTTGGGGATGTTATCTACTACCGACAGGTCAAAGAATACACGGATCAGGAATGGGAATCTTCAAAGGACCTGAAAAGAGAACATCAGAGGGGCCGTGTTGTAATCCTTGAGAAGTACTCTACGGCTAGAATGAGTTCGGCGTCTGGGACTCCTTCTACTGGCGTCAGCATTCAGGACATAAAGCAGGCTTTTAAGGAACTCAAAGAGGAAAATGGGTCGTTGAGGGATGTGATGATGCTACTCATCCCGGCGGTGGTAGATGCAATCAAAAATAACATGCCAACGACGTCCTATGCTCCTGTTCAGAGTCATCAGGTATCTAATGCGTCGTCTTTTGTCGGTCCTGAATTCGTTCCAACTATTTCTACTAAAGACATGGTCAGTAACATAGAGGTATCATCAAAGCAGGTATCAAGTGACGACTTGGCTAATAATCTTGCGGCCTTACGAAAAATGAAATCTAAATAACATACACAGGAGGTTTGAAAATGGCTCGATCCGCGGACATCGGAACATGTTTTCTTGTCAGCGCTTCTCAGAGCGATAATGCCGGAATACAGGTAAAGTCTATCAGGGATGCTTTTCTTGACTTGGATAATGATCCTCAAGTTAAGAACATGCTCAAAATCTCTAAGACGGATTTCATTGAAGCAGGAGAGAAGATATACGTAATAGGTGATCCTGCCCTAGTTCTGGCCAACATATTTAAGCGGGAAGCTCGTAGGCCTCTTTCTCAGGGTGTCATATCTCCAGGTGAATTAGAATCGGAAAGAGTTCTGTCGGTACTTGTAGAGAATATTCTTGGTAAGGCCAAGACGCAGGGAGAGACGTGCTTCTTTTCCGTACCTGCCGTGGCCGTAGATAAGCCGATGGATATTATCTACCATCAGGCTATGTTCTCAAAAATTATCAGCAATCTCGGATATAAGGCTAAGCCTTTGAATGAAGCTGCAGCAATAGTTTATAGTAACGCTAGTAAAGAGAATTTCTCGGCTCTAAGTTTTTCGTTCGGAGCGGGAATGGTCAACGTCTGCCTCATGTTTCAGACTATGATAGGTATGGCGTTTTCGATTGCAAGGTCAGGTGATTTCATTGATGAGTCCGCGGCACGGGCCTGTGGGACCACTGCAAGCCGTATCATGGCCATCAAGGAGAGGGGTACGGACTTGATGGACGTTACTAGAGGGGACCCTAAAACCCTTCGGGAACGAGAAGCCATTCAGGTCTATTACAAGTCCCTTGTACTTTATGCTCTGGATACTGTGAAGAATGAGTTCTTGAAACGCCAGGGAACCATAGACCTTCCAATGTCTATTCCTATCATCCTTTCTGGTGGAACGGCTCTGGCGACCAATTTCAAGGAATTCTTCGAGACAGCATTCAATGGTATTAAGGACAAGTTCCCCATTCCTGTGTCGGAGATAAGAATGGCATCGGACCCTTTAGGGGCTGTGGCCCAGGGACTTCTTGTTGCGGCCATGAACTATGACGAGGGCAGTAAATAAGTGTACCAGAATCTTCTGTTCGCGATGAAGAAACGTTTGTTGGATGAGACGGTTGAAGCATTCAACCAGCATCCAGCATTTACTGAAAAGGTAAAGGTCTACCATAAGTTCCCATACGAGGAACGCATTCAGTATGGCGTCCTTCTTCGTAGTACTTCCGCGTCCCAGATTCGTATGTCGGCCGATAACTATCTTGCGAATTTGTACTCCCACGTACGTCTTGCTAAAGATAGGACTTATCCGGGACTATCCATTGAGTGGGTTCGTGAGAACTCTATACGTATATCCCAACAGATAGAAGAGGACCTGTCCGGTCAGACAGATCCTACTCAACGCCGGCTTTATACGACCTATCAAATCGTGAAGGGTTTTGGGGATACCCGGTATGCAAATAATATTGGGGAAGTACAGATTACCATCAATGATGTTCCTACCCTACCAGAGTATGTGAATGGTGAGAAGCGTATTGTAATGCTCAAATCTGCTCCAGCATCAGGGGACATCATCAAGATATCTTATTACTACAGAACTCTTGATCAGCCTGGTGTATATGTGGTGGATTTCACGGAAGATAATCAATTCGTCGTGGCTCCTGTATATATCATCAATAGTCAGGTTCTTATCGAGAACACGACAGGTACTGAGACCACGGCAGATTTCGGACACACCCTAATTTATCCTGCCTCTGAGGATATCTACCTGCAGTCTCAGAATGGTGGGGTGCCTGTACTTTTGATTCGGGATACAGATTACAGCGTGGATTATGCGACGGGATTGATAACCCTTCTCAATCCTCTCCAAAGTAATTTTGAGTTGATGGCGGATTATCGTTATCAGCCTGGTGACTCCAGGGGTCCTTTTGAGTTCAAGCCCTATCAAGAAGTGCATGATGCGATACCTGGAGCGGTGATATCAATCGGACGTAGGGCTAAGAAGGGTGATCGGCAGGTCATAGTTCTTACGAAGTTCCGGGAAATGCAGGCTCAGATATATGGGGGTCATTGGACGATGTCTCTGAGTTTGGCTGTTATAGCCAAGGATCCCGTGCAGATGGAAGAGATGACAGATCACTTGGTAGATTATTTATGGGGACAGAGAAAGAATGTTCTTGAGTTCGAGGGTATCACTCTGAATTCCGTGGAACCTACTGGGGAAATGGAAGAGGTGTATGTCGACAATACTGGGGATAACTACTACGAGTCCACGGTAGATATAAACGTACAGACTGAATGGCAGACTTTTGTACCGTATTTACTCAACATCCGGCATATTTTTGTCTATCCCAAGCAGTTTTGGGTAGACGGTGAAGTTAAGAATTATGATGTAGGATTGCAAAATGAGATGGTTTTTGAACCTTTGACACCTGACATGAATACAGTACTCCATTACGGAGCGACAAGCTATGAGCGGGTTTTGTAGATAATAATCTACTAATAGTAGTCTATAAAGGATGGCTCCATATATAAGATAGGAACAGAAAATGCCACTACATGAATACAAGTGCACCCAGTGCGGTTATCGGTTTGAGGAGCTTTTGAAGGCGGATCAGAGTTATGAGACTCTGTCGTGTAAAAAGTGTGGATTTCCGGCTGAGAAGCAGGTAAGCAGGTTCGCATCGGTTATCACGGGAGGGAGTCCTGTTGAGCCGGTGGACATGAGTATAGGTCGTGAAGCGGAAAAACGTTGGCAGTCTTATAGTGACCGTCAGTCAAAAAGACGGGGAGATTTGGAGCTTCAGAATGTTCCACTTCCCAAATCTCAAGATGGCAAATATATGCCAGTGATGGGTCTAGGGGATCAGTCGGAGAGACAGAATAGAGAGAATTATGTTGGAGCTTTGCAGGAACATCGCAAGGAACGTGCGGAGAAGAATCAGGACCAATTTGACGGACCTGGCGAGATTTGAAAGCCTCTATTAGAGATAACACATAAAATGCAACAGATCCAAATAGAATCCTCAATCAAAAATGGAAGAGTACAACTCTTATTGATGGAGGCACAAACATGGCAGGTGTAGGTCCTTTCACATCTTTTGCGTTCCCAGATGTATACACCCAAACGCTCAATGAGGCCCCGCGTGTTACCGCAGCGGGTGGCCTTCGTTTCCCGGCGTTTGTGGGTATCGCTGATGAGACCATCCAGTATGATAACTACGAGATGTTCCGCGGCACGAGCTCTGTTTCCGATAACCTGATTGTAAAGGAAAACGTTTCCAGTCAGTATACGGGAGCAAACCGTAACTGTACCGTCAGCTATTATCCTATTGTTAAGGGTGATGGCAATGGTACTACGACTACTGATCCGAGTAAAGTGACCGTTTATGTGAATGGAGACTCGGTACCGGTAGCGTCGGTAAGCGGAAGTACTGGTGTTGTCAATCTGGTTTCTATTCCAGCTACAGGTGATGAAGTTCTCATCTCTTACTATTTCAAACGTAGTGATACGCTTGTTACTGACGAGGACATCAGTTCACAGGCCGATGGATCCAATATCTATTTCAAGGTTTCCAATGTACCTATCGTACAAGGAGACAATGGCGGTATTACAACCACCGATCCGACGAAAGTTATTGTAACGGTCAACGCTGTTGCAGCGACGGTTTCGGCCGTCGATGGTGATACAGGTATCATCACCATGGCAGCGGCCCCGTTGGCAGGTACGACTGTTCTGGTGACTTATTACACGAACACATACCAGGATACTTCGGACATTCTTCCTTCACCGTATGTGAATAGTGTTCTGAAGGTTGGGTACAGTCCTGGAACATCGGATTTCATAGAGGGTACGGATTTCGTTCTTGATTCTACGGGTAATTTCTTTACTCTGAATTGGGGACATTCGTACAAGATCGCATCCGGTCAGCATACGATTGCTACGAACTATTTCGATTCCACAAGAGTATCGGGCACACTGTTTGATAACAGAGTGTATCGTCGTCATGCTGTTGGAACAACTGATGGGACGAATAAGACTTTCACTATTGAGGCCCTTCCGATGACTGGTCAGGGTCTCGGTAAGTCTACAGACAGTCCGTCTCTTGTGTCCGCGTATGTTGGTACTTCTGCAACGGACGCTTCTGCAGCTCCTGTAAATTACGTAGACGCAAGTCTGATGACGGTTACACTGCGGAGTGCTCCTGCTGCGGACTCAACGGTATTTGTTACTGAGTACACCAACATCCTTCCGGATGATGTGTGGACGCTGACTAATACTCTTGCGGGTGTTTCAGGCGTTGGACAGTACACGGTTTCCGGAGTCAATTCCGGAACAGCCATGAATGTGGTTTGGAGTTCCTCAACATCAGATACTTCCGTAGCGTCGCCGTCCTTCGCTACAGAGAACGTAACCTATCCTGCTGGTACGGGTGCTACTAATAGTGATGCCCAGGTCATGCCGGGATATGCTGTAGCAGAGACTGTGCATCTGACTTTTACGGATTCCAGTTCTTATGTCGTAACATCGACCAATTCGGCTGGTACAGGTACTGCTGGTGATAATACCGGACACCTGAATCAGACGTATATCGATGCCAAGACAGGATTCAGAGTTACTGTGAATGTTGGGGCTACCGTTGTTTATCAGGCCTTAGATAAGATTGGTTACACGGTATCCGGGACGTTCACTACCGCTGCTACTCCGACACGCGCCATTCCGGGTATTAGAACGACTGTTACCAATACTACAGGTGTTGGTGTTGGTGATACGGCTACTCTGACGACCTATAACAAGAGTGGTGCGGAACCCAATATTGGGGACTTCTTCTATGTGACCTTCTTGGAGAACAAGCAGACCTTTAACGAGGCTGAGTTGTTCACTCTTGAGCGGAGTGCTCTGCAGTTCACAGGTCCTCTTTCCTCTACCAACAAGCTGGGTCTTGCAGCTCATCTTGCATTCATGAATGGTGCTGCTGCAGTGGCTCTGTTGCAGGTACAGAGATCTACGGGTGGTGAGGATGCACCGGACTCGGCATATATCGCAGGTATTGACTATTTCAATCAGCCAATGCCTGGTGGTGTGCAGCCGGCCCTGATGGAACCGGTTACGACTTCAAGGACGGTTCTGTCATACTTGAAGACTTCCAACACCATTCAGTCGGGTATTCGGTACATGAACGAGCGTATGAGCTACTTTGGATTCCCGATCAATACCAGTCCTACGACTGCGCAGACGTATGCGAAGTCCATGCTCTCTGAGAGAATGACTGGTATTTATCCTGACGGTGGAATCACCACGATACCCGATGCGCTAGGCAATGACATTGAGTATCTGGTGGACGGTGCGTTTTTTGCCGCGTGCATTGCCGGTAGAGATACGTCACCGGCCTATGATGTGGCCACTCCTCTTACGAGGAAGCCTATTGTAGGGTTCAGCAGACTGTACAGGCGTCTTGATACGGTGACGCAGGCACAGACCTGTAATGCGGGTTTGTCGATGCTTGAAGAGCAGGCTGCGGGTATCATTATCAAGATGGACTTGACAACGGATCTGAGCTCGGTTCTGACGAGGACACCGAGTGTTATCCGTATCAAGGACTTTGTGCAGAAGGGTGCACGTTCAATTCTTCAGCCGTATATCGGTTCAAAGTTCTTGGCATCGAGGACGGCGGAGATTGAGGAGACGCTTGGATCCTATCTGTCGGCATTGAAGAATGCACAGATCATTGCGGCTTATGGCAGTGTGAAGGCGACAGTGGATCCGAACGATGCGACGACGATCAATGTAGAGGCCTTTTATTCTCCGATACTGCCTCTGCTCTACATCGTAATCACCTTCAACTTGAAGAGCAAGATGTAGTAGATGCGTTAGGAGGGTCCTGTTGGTGATCGGGCCCTCCTTTTCTCCGCAGAGGAAAGGCTTCTATGGATAAGAAGAAACTCGCAAACAACATTCTTGAGTTTTTGTTGGATCCTACGCAATTCCCTGTTGAGCAGCGCTTGTATTTTAGGCCGGAAGAGAGACTTGACAACAAGTCTTTTGACGCGGCTAAGCAAGAGGCGCTCAAGGCGTACGGAGATCAACGGCATAACATGAACATGTATCCAACCCAGAATAGGGAAACAAAGGCAAGGGAGGTTTCGATGGACCGGAGAGCATTGGTTGCAAGTATGGACATCCTCGCCCAGAACTTCAAAGACGAAGATCCGATTTCAGAGCATTTGAAGCTAATGGCGAAGGCTGTCTCAGAGATGGGTGATGATGAGTTGTCGGCTCGGACGGCTGAGAATGCCCCTGAGGACTTTTCAGAGCTCGAGAAGACGGCGGCATCTGATTATACGAAGTTTGTTAAGAAGTGGCTGAAGTCCAATCCCGGCAAGGGTATTGGTGATGCTGCGAAGGCCTGGAAGAAGGAGAAGAAGGCGGATGATGCTGGGGACCATGTGGCTCCTCCTGTAGAGGAAGAGGCCGAGAAGCCTGCTGAGGAAGAGGCCAAAAAGCCTGTTGAGGAAGAAAAACCCATAGAAGCTTCGGTGGAAGTCAATGATTTCTGGACCAAGGAAGCTTCTGATGCGGTTGCTCGGGCAATTGTTGCTGACGTGAAGGGTATTGAGTTTACGGCGGCACACGCAGAGCCTGAGTCTTTGCAGGAAGAGGCAGAGGAAACATCTAAGGAGCAGGCTAAGGAAGAGGCCAAGAAAAAGGCTGTGGAAATAGGAGCTCCTATGTTGGGTCCAAAGACACAGCTGAGGCCGTCACCTTCTGGTGGTGGTGGGGCGGTAAAGGGTGATCCTAAGAGACTTCAGAAGTACCTCAATGATTTTATTGAAGAGGGAACTCTCAAGAATCAGATCATGAAAATGCTTGGTCTCAAGTTGGCCGCAGAAGAGCAGGCACCTGTTGAGGAAGAGAAAAAGGTTCCTGTTGAGGAAGAGAAGCCGGCCGATAAGCCTAAGGAATCCAAGGTCGTTGACACCAGTATGTTGACTGCTGAGAAGAAGGATCCTGAGGAAGAAAAGCCGGAAGAGAAGAATCCGGTTCTCAGTTTTGACGGCATTGAACTCACAAATCCTATGCAGACTGCAGAGGAAGCTGTTTTCAGTGCAGAGGACACCAGGGCTCTGGGAAGTCTGTATGATGCCATTGAGATGACTGCGGATGAGAAAGACAAGCTGAACTCATTGTTCAGATAAGTAGCCATCGCCGGGCCTTCGTAAGCCCGGCGTTTTCGATATAACTCTAGGAGGGACTAATGGCCCGAGACTATGATAGCTACATCTTCAGAAAGGGTGTCTCGCCGAATACCCTCTCAGTTATAAGTTCCAAAAACCGAGTTTTCGCGTACAATGCTCAAGGGACCAAAACACAAATTGGAGTCATTGCGACTTTTGATCCTTCTGAAGCACGTACGATTGAACCTATTCGTGGGATCGGTTTTGGAGATCACATAGCTGAGCTGGTGCCTGGTGTGACGGACCCGATGACGATTTCCGTTACTAGGAGTGCCTTGTATCTTTCGAACATTTATCAGGTGTTTGGATATAAGGCTGGTGTAGATGGTATCGTGCGGTCACTCAGGCATCATAGGTGGCCGTTTGATATCATGCAGGAAGTTGTTTTTAGTGCGCTTGCCAAAGAGACCTATTCAAATACGGCAAATCTTGCGACTAAGGTAACTACTCCTTTCCAGCAGGATGATAAGGAAGGGACCAGTGAGAATGCCGCGAATGCACAGGCTCTTTTGACTATTTACGAGGCATGTTGGATTTCTGACTATTCCGTCTCGTACGCGTCGGATACGGCTTTGGTTCAGGAAACGGTGACGATCAACGTCTCCGATATCCTGTCCAGCACGAACGTGACTTACACAGGTGCTGAGCCTTACTCGATACTCGACACGCAGACCAATAGGTCGGTCAGACTGAAGACACAGTCTTAAGTTGAGGTATCAAGGGATCCCGAATAGAATAAAATACATATAACAGATAATATTTTTCCGAATAAAATAAGATCATATCCCTCACTTCTTCCCCTTGTTCATACCTCTTTTGGTTTCGACCTGCCTTTTGTAGATTCGCATAACATTTTTGAAAGGATGTTTTGATGAACATCAATTCCAAACTCAGAGACATTTTTGGTCAGATCAAAAAAGATTTCACGGTGAAAAAGACCGTTGATTTCCCTGACTTCAATCTTCATATTGAAATGGAATCCCCTACTTCCGCGGATGAACTTAAAATCATGGAAGCCTGTAAGCCTGCGGAAGGCGCGGAGTATTTGGATGCCCTGAAGAAGAATACTTTAGCTATCTCTATTAGGAAGATAAACGACATAGACCTATCTTCGAATGAGGTTGAGTATTCCGATGATGATGGGCAGCCCAAGACTATGACTAAATATCTATTCCTATTGGAACAGATAGAAGGATGGCCTACGGTACTGAAGGACGTTTTGTTTTTGGCTTTCAGTGATATGCAGAATGAGCTCGAACATAAGGTCAATACCAGTGTGAAGTTTGAGCATTTCAATCTTACCACGGTACCCGAACAGGAAAAGTCTGGACCTTCCGGAATGAAAGTGGTTAAAGAAACAGAAGATACTGACATGACCGAAGTTGATAAGCAGGCCCGCCAGGTAGAGCGGGAAATCGACGAGGCAGACCGGCGGATGGCTCAGGCGGAGATGAAGCGTAAATGACCCGGGATGAAGCCTACGGGGCATTGTCGGATTTGATCTTCAGGGGTTTTCTAACTACGGAGTTGATCCTGAATGGGAAGAGCTTTGTCTTCAAGACTGTGAATGAGCGCGAGTTCAGTTTGATGAAGGCCTATGCAGGTCATCCGGACAGGCCCGATTATCTCGTTCGGTTCAATACACTTTTTCTGGTGCACAGTCTTTTTCTGTTTGATGGGGATAATGTTTTAATAGGACGTAGTAGTTTGCTTTCTGAGTTGTGTGAGTCTTTCATGATCATGCCTGATGTGTTATTCAAGAAATTTTTTACGGAGATGAATGCTGTTCGTAGTAGGTCTTTTGATGTTCTGAAGTATTTGGAGGGATTTTCGTACACGGATCATTCTCGACGTAGTTGGAAGGTTATGTGTGGTGGGGTGCCTAATGACGAGGCTTTTACGGGTATTGTTGGTACCAAGGAGATGGGATTAAATGCTCATCAGGAGAGTTGGATACAGATAAACAGGATGCTTGATGATGAGGCGCAGTATAATCGGGAATTTTCTAATGCTCTATTAATAGCTTCTGCATCAAATCCTAAGGGTACTCGGAAGATACGTAGTCAGCATGACGCTAATCTTCAGTCTTCCGAAGACAGGCGTAAACAGCTTGCGGAGATAGGGTATAGGGAGACTGAGGGTAGATGGTCTCCTGAGGGATGGGCGGCACCTGTGGATACGGTGGAGGAGCTTTTGGATGAGCTCAACAGGCAGATGAATGGGGTGAAGGACAGGCATGATTTGTTTATTGAGGATTATCTGAAGAAGTTGAAGGATGAGGCGGACAATAAGGCGAAGGAAGCTGAGGAGAGGATGTTGGCGGCACGTGGGGATGCTCCTGCCGGCATTACTTCAACGCAGAGGGCTGTTACTCCTGAGGAGATGCGGGAGATTCTGCGTAAGAGGTCTTCTTCATTGGTATCTGTGCAGTCTGAGGATGTGGCCTCTCTGGAGGATAAGGACAAGTTCTTGACCAAGGTTGGTGCTAAAGTTTTAACGTCAAGGAATTGATTGTATGGCAGAACGTAAAGTATCAGCGGGTGCTTCTTCTAAGGTAGCTAAGAAGCAGTTACAGGATATAGTTGATCCAATTCGTACGAGTATTGATCAGCTCACGAAGAGCATTTCCGGAATGGTGAAAGACCTGAATGTTGTTTTTGATAAAGGCACAAAAGGTGCTAAAAATCAGGCTCATGCTATTAGTACTGCTGTAAAAGCGAGTCATCTCTTTCAAGGAGAAATTAATAAACTTCAGAGAGGGATAGGGGAACTGACTGGCGATGTTACGAAGATGGCTTTTAGTACAGAGAAGGGATTTTCTAAAGATGCTATTCAAGGTTATTTGAAAAGTATCAATGAAGTTGCTAAAGGGATTGAGGCCCTGGAAAAGGAGATTGAAGATAAAAAGGATCTTGAGGGTAGCGCTCTTGATGAAATAAGTAAAAAACTTAAGGAACAGAGAGCTGTATATCAACAGCTTGAAAAAAATATCATCGCTACCCGTGATGCCACTCATGATGTGGCAGATGCGTATGAAGCTACTGGTAAGGGTATGGGTTATGCCGGAGACATGCTCAAATTCTGGAAGGCTTCTCCGGGTTCGATACTGAAGAGCGCCTCAGCTGCAAAAGATCATGCTGAGGCACTAGGTGAAATAGGAGAAAAATATAAAGGCCTTCCTGGTGCTCTTGGTAAAATAGGTTCTGCTGCTAAGGGGGCAGGTAAGCTGTTGGGTGGGCTTACAAAACTTGCAATGCCTCTTGCTATTCTAAGTGGAATTTTTGCTGCTGCCAAGGCGATATGGAATCTAGGGATGGAAGCCGATAAGTTTGTCAAGAATGCGAATAAAGGATTTGCTTCTGTTCGCGGTCCGGACATCATGACTAAGGATGTCGCTGCCCAGTTCAAGAAGTTTAATGATCAGATTTATAGTGTGTCTAAGAATTTAGAAGTAGGTCTAAATGCTGATGAAGTGCGAGGATTCTTACAGTCAATCGTACAGGCCGGAACGAATTTAGGTAAGCTTGAGACGGGAATGTTGAGTTATAGAGATGCGGTATATGTGGCGGCTAAGGCCAGTCGGTCTTTGGGTCTTGATCTGCCTTATGTGGGAAGTATGGTTGCTGAACTCATCAATAATTTCCGTTTGGGAATGGATAAGATAGATGAGACCTTCACTCAGATAGCCTTTGATGCTCGTAAGGCCGGGCTTTCCGCGGACAGATTTTGGGGTGTGGTACAGAATGCTTCCGCTTCTCTATCCTTGTATAATGTGGCTATTGGGGCTGCTGGTAAAACCATGACACGATTCAGTGAGGATATGATTGGCGGTTCGGATGATGCTGCTAAGGCAACCGAGGATATGTTTCAGGTATTCAAAAGTGGTGCAATGTCTTCACAGGCTGCAATTATAGACTTTGCGAACCAGAGTGGGAATGTTACTAACAAAATGTTTCAGGATTTGGCCGAAAAATTCAAGGGTAAAAACGTTAATTTAAAGGGTCGTATAGAGCTTTTGGAGGGTAAGAAGGATCGTTCTTCAGCTGAGACTGAAGAATTGAAAAAACTTCGGACTGAGGTGTATGCAAACAATCAGAAATCAATCAGATATGAAAGGATGATAGGCAAAGGTTCTGTTCAGCAGGCTACTGAGATGGGTGCTCTTGCGGAAGATGCTCCAGAATTATTGATGAAGGCTATAACGGCTATGACTGGTGTAAGGGACATGTCTCAGATAACTGGAGATAAGATATGGGTTGCTATTAAGGCTGCGGAAAAACAGGGTATATCAGAAAAAGTAGTTCGTATGCTGGTTGAAGAGACCGCGGTTACGGCCGACAGACTTCAAAATATGGCGGATTCTTCTGGAAAGTTTTTTGATTCCGCTATAGCACTTTCTAAATCAGGTAACACTGATATTATAGCTGGTCTTGATTTGATAGGTAAAACAACGGGGGATGATCAGATATTGGCAACGCAACAGTTAGCTCAACTGTTGCAATCCCAGCTTGGGATGGATGAGGGAATGGCTCAAGATTGGGCATTGTTATTGTCGTCCAGTGAAAATTCCAGGAAAGAGCTTTCAGGACTTTTGAGGGGTCAAAAAGGGGCTACTGTACAAGGATTTTTGGATTCAGAGAAGATGGCTAAGCTCAACCAGAAGATGACGTTGGCAAGGACGAATAAAGATCAATTTACAGCAAATCAGATGTCTGCTATGTCAGATGACACTTTTAAGGAAATTAGAGATCAGACTTTGTCATTTGAGGAAATGCAGAAAATAGGAACAGACGCATTTAAGTGGTATGCCTATAATTATAAAATGTTCACAATGATAAATAAGGGTGTTTTCGATATATTCAAATGGCTTACTAAGGGGGAGGCTTATCAGACTGATGAACAGAAAAATGCAGCAGAACAGCTGAAACTTTTGAAAACTCAGAATCCTATTTTAAGTAATATTCTAAAAACAGATGGTGATGGTAATATCACGGCGGAGTCTCAGAAGGAAGCACAGCTTAAATCTTTAGAGATGATGAAAATGTATAAGAAAAGTACGATGGTTTCTCAAAACATAAATAAAGATATTGAAGCTGCTCTTAGTTCCAAAGACTCCTATAAAGCTGTAGATGTTGCTTATGGTAAGGCAAAACAAGGAATGACTTCCACTGCTAATCCAGAGGAAAAGGCTTTTTATAGTACTCTTGAACAAAGATGGGGTTCTATTAAGAAAAACATGGATGTGTTAAAAGAGATCTCTGGTGGATCAGTAAATGATGTAGCTGATATAATGAGTAAGACATCAGACCCTGGGATGATTAAAGAGTTGCAGGGTATAAAAGACGAAACAGTAGATAAGACAAAACAGGAAAAGTGGGAGAATTTTAAAACGAAAATGGCGAAAAAAAGTGCTGGCTATCTTAGTGAAATTAAAGCGTCAAATGATACTCAAATAAAACAGAACGAATCTAAACTTCAGCTATTTACACAAGCTTCTACATACCTAAGTCAGTTAGATGAGACTAATAAGCAAGCTCTTTATTGGCAGAAATTATTGGTAAAAGCAAGTCCAGAAGCCATGAAGGAAATAGCTGATGAAGCCCAAATTCTTGAAGGTTCTGGATTATCAACGGAAGATGCTGCGAAAAAAATGAGTGTAAGTGTTAAAGATTTGCATAAGGCATATAAAATGTCTGGAGGGAAAAAAGCAGGGTACAATGTAGAGGGAGCTCGTAAGGCTGTTAAGGAAGAGTATGTTTTAAAAGGAGTTCAGCAGGATTCTTTTAAAAGTAGAGCCGATGTGGCTAGTGAATTTGAAAAAACAGAAGGTAAGATTTTGGATGCCCCTTCACCTGAAAAACTTGAACAGGGTCTAAGAAATCCTATGCAGGTGACAAAACCTAAGATGGCTACACTTCTGCATCGTGGGGAATGGATCCTTCCCAAGAATATTACACCTCCAGACATGGCCTATACAACCCCTAAACGGATAAAAGAGGTACCGGCCAATCCTACTCTTGCTGCGGCCCCTGGAGGAGCAGCTCAGAAAAGTATCACCATCAATGTGAACGCAACTGAAAAAGATCTGGCACAAAGAATAGCTAATGAAATTCGTGGTGTGTTGTATAAAGAACAACTAACCGGTATGAGATAGTAGTAATGGCACAAACATTCAGAGATACTGCTCAGGAAGATTACGTAGCCGGTACTCCGGACTCTCTATTGACATTTTCGGACTATTTGTACGAATATAAAGGAGTCCCCAAACTTAAAGACGTCATGCCGTTTTTTATCGAAATAGTCAAATCGGATGGCGTCACTCCAACAACCATACCCTTTCCTCCAGATGCCAGCGGACCAAATCGTGAAATATTAGGTATTCGTCTGATGATTAATCCGGCATCTGTAAGCGTAAATTTAGCAAAAATCATCAATCGTACTCAATCCATGGTAGGATGGATAGAAGACCATTGGGGAGAGGAAATAGACACCGTAACCCTTCAGGGTAGCTCCGCGGCATTCGTTATAGGATCCCCCTCCCTAGCACAAGCAGGAAGAGCGGCCGTATCACAAGCCGCAGACCCGTATAAGGCCGATGCTCGGGCGGATTTCTATTCTTATATGGGCGTCACAGAGTACAATCTCATTACTCATACTACCAGAAGGATGCTTGAAACGGAACCAGGTCTGACGGTAGCTCAGAGACGGACTACGATGTCCTATCGGGAATTCAAAAGACTCATAGAGATATTCGCTACTAATGGGTGCATCTTCGATAATCAGGGATTCGTACAGGAACGTCGGTATATCAGAATAAGCTATGACTACGCATCCTATTTGGGGTATTTCGAGAGTATCGATTTGAATGAAGACGCCAATACACCATTCAGATTCACATACACTATAACATTCAAGTCGGAACGTACAGCCTATAAATTTGTGTCTCGCAGGACCCAATAATATGAAGGCCCAAGGAAGAAAAGATACTGACGATTTCCTTAATAACAGTCCTTCCAGCGAGTCTTATCAATCCATCATATCGGAAGATTTCCCTGTAGCTTCAACAGGAGTTCAGATATCGGATACCCTACGTCAGGCTGCTGATACCGCCTTGGATACGGACCTTACAGGTGCTATAGAGCCTGTTTTACCTCTGTATATTTCGATAGCAGGGAAAGATGGACGCCGTATTCGGATAATGATGCTTATCAGTCCTGAGTCATTGAACCATGGTAAGACCAATGCGACTTCTTTTTCATATACCAGAAATGGATTCGTGACTCAGCTTTGGGGTAATAATCAGGATATCTTGACTTCGACCGGTAAAACAGCGGCATTTATGGTTCCTGGTGTGGGGATTACGAATTTTTTCCGTCGTCGCTCTTTCGCATTTTTGAATTTTATGGCCTTGATGAATGCCTATAGAAATAATGGGTATAGACTCCTTGATCCTACTAAGACCTCAATTCTTACTCGTGTAGTCAGTGTAGTTCAGGGAGTGGAAATAGACTATGATGATCAAACCTTCATGGGTCATTTCAATACGTTCACGTTGGACGAGGATGCCGAGCATCCTTATCTTTTAAACTATAACTTTGAGTTCATAATCAGTTGTTTGAGCAACGGGTATAAAGAAGTTCGAGGGCACTTCCAAGCTATTTCGGATAAAGAAGGGAGTGGCGCTCCTGTGACACTAGAAGAAGGGGCCACGGCAGAGACTTCTAACCGAACTGGAAATACTGTTAGGCTTATGGGAGATATCACAAAATTAGGTACAGAGACTCCTATTGAGCCTATGTCTCCTCAAGATCAGCAATGGATTATGAATTTATGGGTAAGGGAAACTGGGTTAGGTTTTGATGAGGCCATAAAACGGTTTTATACGGATGGTAGTGTTGAACAAAATGAAGAGTTGGGTGCACTTTTGTTGAGACACCATGAGAAAGGCACCAGTATACTGGGTACGAGGTGATTAATGTCAAGTTTGACGAATGATTCAGGACTTTTTACTCAGTCTGAATTTAGAAGTAGGGGAATCATAAAACTTGCCCCCGACGTTCTTGTGTATGTCGGTGGGCATCTTTCCACATCTATCATAGCTCCTGTAACTTCTACGAACCAAAAGGTGTCGTTCAATGACGGCATCACCACAGTCAGCATTCAGAATAATGTAGATCCTCCTGGAAGTTCCAGCGCTAGTATTGAAATCACCGCTCCGATCTACAATGAAAATTCTAAGTATTGGACAACATTCTCTACAGAAGGTAAATCGTACAGGGTGCCCATTTTCGGCCCTATGATGGAAGTTAAAATATATTTCAAAGGGCGTTTTCTTGTAGATATGCAGCCGAAGTATTACCCGGCTTTTTGGGGCTTAATTACTAATGTTGAAGAAAATTACTCTGGTGGGGCCTACAAGATAACCCTTCAATGCGTGGATATGCTGCATTGGTGGTCTTATGTCCAGATAAATACCCATCCCGTCCCTGAATCTAATATAGCCATGGGTGGGGGTCAGACACTGACTCCTTATCAAACCATATTCAAGAACGCCAATCCATTTACCATAATGTGGCGATTGGCTAATGATATGTATGTGCCTCGCAGTAGGGATGCTAAAGCTAATCAGGAATTGCTGGATAAAGTAGCACACATGTTTGTTGTTCCTTCGTGGTTGGCACAGAAAACACCATTGAAACAGATATATCCCCCCGGAGTACTGAAACAGAATGCTCTTGGAATCATGAACTATTGGCAAGAACGTTTCTTAAATCTTGGAACGCTTTTGAAGATGTACGGTGCTAAAGGAGATCGGTTGATAGTTAAATCGGCTTCTGGGGAAATAGCAACGATACAGGCCATGCCGGTGAAGAAAGCTCCTTTACCTGCAAATTCCAATAAGAAGAAGGCATCATTCTATGCGGATATTCGGGAATTTGATGTAACTGAAAGTTTGAGAAGATTTACGGTGTTTTTTGAATTTGATAAGATGTCGGATTTCTCTGACGCGGAATACATGTCCAAACTTGAAATAGCTACAGAGGTCAAGAATCGTGTAGAGTATGAATTCTTTCAGGATGTGGATGGGGTATTCATGTTCAAACCCCCATTCTTTAATCTGAATACTAAGTATGTAGAACCCTATGTAGTACGACCCAATGATGTCATAAACTGCAGCTTCCAAACGGAAACGGAAGGTATTGTTACAGTTCTACAGGTAAAGACACCCTTCCACGGACAATTGCGGGGACCCGAGAATCCTAGTGGAGTAGGATTCCACATGGATATTGAATTGGCAAAAAGATACGGTCTTCGGTTCAAGGAAATGCCCCTTCAATACATCAAGTCGGATGCCAGGGTAGCTGCTCAGCTGGCTGTTGGCCATCTCAGTCTAATAAATTCTAAGTGTTTTACAGGAAGTGTGACTATACCAGGTAGACCTGAGATGCGTCTGGGGTATCCTATATATCTTACGCACAGGGATTCTTTTCATTACGTAAAATCTATTAATCATTCATTTGATTACGGAGGATCTTTTAGTACAACCCTGTCTCTTGAAGCAGAACGTAAGAGGGCGTACGATTATAATGCTCAACCTCCTTCGTTGATGACGAGAAAAATCTATAAGTTCAAAGAAGGGCTTGAACCTGGTAAGGTAAATTTGACGGAAAAAGATCTCAAGGCTATGAGTCTTACGAAAGAAGAAGCTAATAGTCTTAGTCTCCTTCAGGATATGAACAGACTCGCATCAATTTATCAGGGCCGTTATGAAGTTGTTGATCAGAGTCCTGGAACAGCAGGTGAGGTAGAATCTTCTGTGACCGATAAGACCGTTCCTCTGACAGATGAAGAGGGTTATCGGGTAGTAGGAGGATTCAGGTATGGAAGGGGTATTATCGCAACAGGCCAGACCCGTATGGATTCCGTAGATATGGGTATAGCCGCAGGCACATCAGGAATTGAGCGTCTTCAGTTAGCTAAGAATGATATGATGACAATGATGGTGCCGGCATCCTCTGCTCAAGAATCGCAGCTCATGTCCATGTTCTTCAGCAAGATACCCGCGAACGAGGATGGTATTGTTCCTTCGTATGTAAATGTTGATGATACCATGTCTATAGATGCTGCAGTGGCTCAAGATAATAAGTCAGGATCTGCTGAAAATAAGGATTCGGTCACCAATACGGTTCCTTCGGGTTTCTCGAATGAGAAGTCTAAGAATTTGGTTAATCAGGGGCAAGGATCATGAATGCTGGTCGGTTATATTCCAAAGGCGAGCAACCTCATGAAGTATTCAGAAACTTTCATGGGGCCAATCAATATAATCGGTATTTCTATGTTCGAGTCGGTGAGATATTAGAAATAGACTACGACCGATATCGAATGAAGATTCAATGGACTACTGGGTCAGGATCTCCTGCTTGGATACCTATATCTTTCCCTTATGCAGGACCATCCGGCTGTATGGGCATGCTTCCCGAAGAGCATGCCATAGGAATTTTCGGTTTCTATGATGAAGGCCACGGTAAAGGGGCCCCGCTTCTTCTTTCATATCTTCCGCCGGCCATGTCTGCATCCCTGCAACATAATGCTGTTAAATTCAATCCTGATGCAATACCCAATGAAGATGAAAATATAGTTCAATATCGATTCCGAAAGCTCAGTGAAGGAGACATGATAATGTCCTCCTCACTCGGCGGTCAGATGCTCGTGAATGGAAATCTAGAAGCATCCGATGCAATGCACGATTCTATACTCCTCCGGCAATCCGACCAGTCCATCATCAACACATCCCTGAATCATTTCATATTCGCAGATGGGGCCTCAGTACATGCCGGAGCCATCATCCGAAATAAAGCCAACATTTTCGATGCTCAAGGCAAACGCATCGAGAATACTAACACCCGTGAAATCACGACGCCCGATGGCCGGGATGTCATCTATATGGTCCCCTTTGGAGCAAGTATTGAGTATGACACCCAGTTCTATACAGAGTATCGTGTTGATGTGGATGAAAAAGGTGATGGGATACTCGATACCAATGACATCAACGGCTATGCCGCTACTACCCGTCGAGACCCGATAGTCACCATGGTCATGGGTAACTATGCGGGGGCTAAACAGGACAATAAGCGTTATGCCGTCATGCTTCGACCGGTTCTGTTCTCATCACGGATTGATAAGGTCGGGAAGTTTGATTTGATACAATGCTCCCAGAAGAAGGGGGCAGATGAAATAGCCAATCTAGGCCTGGCATACGCCCTACATTTTCATAAATCGGGAACGTTTCTCGGAGTGGACAAAGAGGGTCACTACTACATGAATCTTGGTGCCTCCATGTCTAACCCTCTGGGCAACGGCCGGTCAATGTCCATTCTTGCCCAGGGGAACCTTAAGGAGATATGGGGATTTGAGGCTGACTCAGGGAATTCGTGGGACTTTGTGGCCAGGGGTGGAGTGAAGTGGGACATTGGAGCCCACAATACCAAAGAAAAAACTCGCAGTATAGATATCCGTACTTCGAGTGGTGCCTATTATGAATACGGTGCTAATGATGAATCAGGCACTGCTAAGGCAGAGACCGTATTTGGAAATGCCTCGGAATATGTTCAGGGATATAAGACCATAGAAGTGGGTCAGGAATACAATCTGACTGTAGATGGTCTTAAGACGGAACGTATTCGTGGGTCTGCCAATTCCGAGTTCAATGTCGATAATACGGTGAATGTTTTAGGTGTTTTTACAGAGATAGCCGTTAAGGAGAAGCAATGCCGATTTGGTCAGCGTAAGACTACTATTTCGACGGGGAGTGATGAGCTTACTATTGTGAAAGGTAATCTTGAAGAGACCATACAGACTTTCGGAAATAGGAAAATGACTATCATAGGGAAAGGGAATATAGAGGAGAGTATTACTGTAGGGGATAGAACGACAAAAATTAAAGTAGGTAATTGTAAAGTATCTATTTTAAAAGGGGACGTTATAATAAAAACGACTCTCGGTAATGTGGAAATGGATGGTGGATTGAAGGCGTCCTTATTAGGTAAGGTAAAAACCATCGTTAAAGCCGCTTCCGTTCTTATTGGTAATAATCCAGCTAAAAGTGGGATGGTAACGGGAGCAGGTCCCATGCCAAGCCATTTTGATTATGTCACGGGAGCCCCGATTAAGGGACTGCCTACGGTGAAGGCGGGATGAAAAACAATAACAATCACACATAATATAAAAGGAGTGAATTGTGAATCCAGAAACTCTGTTACATATTAAGACAGTAGCGAAATACCTGAATCTGTTTAGTTGTGAATTGTTGAAGAGGGCTATATCTCACGATCAATCAAAATTGGAAGAGCCTGAGGCATCTATTTTTGAAATGTACACATCTAAACTACACGACACTACTTACGGTAGTGAAGAGTACAAACAGTTTTTGAAAGAAATGCAGCCTGCCCTAGAACATCACTATGCTAATAATAGACATCATCCAGAGTTCAATAATTTGAATGGATACGCTATTCAAACATTGAATGATCCTATCCGCAGTATGGACTTATTCGATATTGTTGAAATGATTCTTGATTGGCTGGCGTCAAGTAAGCGTCACGCAAATGGAAACATAGGAAGAAGTATAGAAATCAACGAGAAAAGATTTGGTATCAACGATCAACTTTCTCAAATATTCAGGAATACAGTTGCCCGCTTGGAAGAAATGGATAAGGGATAGTCATGCCTCTTATTCCAACAGTCATGTCCATGCAAATGGTGGCCAAGGGTGCGTCACTTACTCTTGCGGGTAGTAAGTACAATCCTATGGTCTCCGCGGTCTCTATGGCGACTTGTAGCTATATTATGGCCTCTTCGATGGCTCAGACAACCAATCAGGTTACAGGCCCTGGTGCGGGAACCTTCCAAGGGAAAATTGTGGGATGCACATCTTCGGGCATGAGTGGCTTGATGAAACTAAAGGCAGCCTCAGGGGGTCTTGCAGGAAGGGATATTGGAAAATTGTTCGACTCTATAGCATTTGGCGTAGTACAATCTCTTAATACCGTCATGGTCGTTGGTTCGGTCATAGGTGGCGGCCCAGGGGCAGGACAAGGAAAGGTCTTGATGCTTATCCCTACAGCTTTGCAGGCTGTCATAATAGCAAATCTGGCCGGCAAAGTCATTGCAGGTAGTAAGACGGCACAACTTGTATCGGCTATTGCTTTTGGAATATGTAATCACATCATGACCGCAGGAATGATTACGGCTACCTGTATAGGAGCTTTTGCAGGTCCTCCTGTGGGACCAGTGCCACTTCCCGTTGCTCCTGGTATTGGGAAACTCGTTTAAGGAATAAAAATGCCTCTTTCGATGGATCAGATAAAAGTCTTGGTGTCCTTGGATCTCGAGAACTTCGAAATCCGCGGGGCCAAATACGGCGTCAATAATGCCAAGTCTACTAGCATCCTCTATGTAGACGGCCAGTATATTCCCAATAAGAACATCCTCAAGGGGACTGCTACATTCACGGCCGACAGCAGCTTCATAACCGGACTTACGGTTGATCCTCCCTATAGTAGTTTTGATGCCTCTAATTGGAAGGTAGGAGATCAGTTTCATGCGGACTCCTCAAGTTTTGTTGTTCGGGGGGTCAGAGATGCCACCAGCCTTGAGCTTAATAACCTAACAGGCCTCTCAGGGGTCATGCCTTACGACAGCACCCTTATCTATCGAGAGTACCTTGTAGAGCCTGATAAGTACAACAACACCTTATATGGGGATGCATCCTTCACCAGCGGTAGTCAGAATGTTTATGGCATAGGAACAACGTGGTCTTCTCAGTTACTGTCCGGAGATTTCATAAAGCATGATGGGTATCAGCAATACTTCCGTATCGATACGGTACCTACCAACGATCATCTGACGCTGGTATCGGCTTATACGGGTGATACGACGGTAGGGTCTTATAAGGCCAAGCATCAGCTTGTCGGGCAGATGGATGTTCGATATACGCAGGATAATTTCACGTATGAGAAAAACAGTGGTCGATGGACGGTTGATGCTACCACGGACAGTGGTATTCCTACATCGGCGGACTATTTCATAGCTCTGAATGATGGCATTAATCTGATGTTCAGTCATACCATCAAGTCTACGGATCCGGACTTGATGGATACGGCTACGGTCAACAATAAAGTTTTTGCACAGAAGACTGAGAATGATGCCTTTCAGTTCCCGTTGCCGGTGATACCCAATCCTGAGGACACTCTTCAGGTCAGGTTGAATAACTCTATCGTGTACCGACCTCCTACTGGTAATGATTACGTTATTAGTTACTCCCCGGATCCAATATATGTCTATCCTCCTCCAAAGATGGATAGGCGTGTTGCTAACTTGATGTTTCTGAAGGTACTTGCTGACACCAACTTACTTCCGGCTAATACGCAGACAGGCATAGCTGTTTTTACGGACTATGAAGGTAACCCTGTTGCTGGTATTATGCCGGGAACGGAGAACATACGTATAGATGGGACTCGACTACAGGTCTATACGGAATATGTCTTGGATGCGGATGCTGCGACAGCGTATGTGTCCTCAGAGTATGTTAATGAGCCCTTGGTCAAATACATAGCTTCTGATAAGAGTTATCTCATTGACTATGGCATTGAGGTGACTCGTAATGGCATTCGGCAGCAGTACAGTATTCCCCCTCGAAACACTGATGCGGTACGCATTGTTCTGAATACTGGAAGGGTCGTGCCTGTTGGCAAAGACCATCCTGGTCCTGGTGAAGAGTATGTCATTGATTATCAGGTGGACTCGGATCCGGTGGACAATGAGGTGGTATCTGTTACTTCTGGGATGACCAGTTTCAGACTACAGAGATTTCCGGTCAAGGATGGATCGGTTATTCTTCTGAAAAATGGCGTGGCTTTGGAAGAGTACACGGATTTTATGGTTCTTGTTACGTCGGGTCGGGTAATCCTGACTACGCCATTGGTTATAACGGATTCCATCAGTGTCAGCTATGTGCCGTTGGCTGGTCAGACGAATGGTATAACGTATGCTGATGGTAAGAATTACTGCACTGTTTATGATTCACGACTCACTATCCGCAATGTAGACTTGTATGAGTTCACACTTGAGGATTATAGGATAGATACAGAGACTATTACGGTACAGAGGATATGTAATCAGACTCATCATGCTGATTACGATCTTGCCAGTCTATCGACTAGTGAAAGTACTGTACGGGTTTCCAGGTCTTCCACCAACCTGGCCATAGGGCTTTCGGACACGGATATTGTCACGATAGATTTCACTTACGAGAGTGAGACTCTTGAATACAGCCCTCTGGCCATTAATAATTTCACAATACCAGAAGGGTCATCATCCTTTTATATAGTTGGTCAGGATGTAAGGTCGGATTTCTCATCGGGGGCAATAGTTCGTATGGAGCCCTCTGATATTCAGAGGACCTTTCTGTTCCCTGTGAGTTCTACGACCTATGATGGGGAAGATACTCTCATTAAGCTTGATTCTTCCTCATCTGAGGAAATCATTAATCCCTATATCTATGTCACGGATTCTTCCGTAAGTTTTGGATATGTAGGATATACCGCGGCACCTATTGTTTCCGGTGCAAATACCATATCATTTCCGAATACCAATTCCCCTAACATATTCCGGACTAATACAGCTATTAAGGTTGATCTCGATGTTTATAGCATTTCATCCGCTTCTTATGACCAGGATGCTACTGCTACTGTAGTCACCCTTGCGTCCGACGTCAGCAAAGACTACACATCTTCCGGTATTCTATCGGCTCTTACCATGTCTGATGGACCTTTGTATGTTGAGGGGGATACGGTTCTTGTTCCTCGATCATATGCTTTGGATGACCCACAAGAGCCAGGAATGACTGTTTCCTACTATAGTGAGCGGGCCGCCTACATAACGACGGACTCATCAAGATTCGTGGTCGCCACAGACCAGAGTAGTTACTTGTTCTCTTACTCTACCATTCAGCATTTATCGGACTTGTCGAGCGCGATTTTCACAGCGGGCATATCTGATTTGGCTCTAACGCTTTATGCCTCCGGACATGATTGTTTCAAGATGTATCCGGTTACGGGTAAGGCTGTGTCTGATGGAGCTCCATTATTGTTGACTCTTAAGCCGGCATTGTTGTTGGACGGAACGGATACCGTTGATTTTTCATTGTCTAATGGTACGGTGGTTCTGAATCACGGTGTGGCTAAGGGTCAGCGGTATAATCTTGATTATTTGGGATTGGATTATTTAGGCAATAGACAGGTTACGGTTTCTGGAGATTTCTTCACGACACTGCCTAAGGGATCCAAACTCAGTGCTTCTTTCGAATACGACAATCTTGATCAGTTCTACATCCAAGTCATGAGTCAGAGGAACTTTCTTGAGCAGGTCATACAGCCTAGGGTCAAGGAAGAGGCTGTATATCTATCAGGAAGCGTTGGACAGGGTGGGGATGTACCCGGAGATGATGCACAGGGAAATTCAGAGGGCGGAGTTACGGGGGATGAGTATAAGCGACAGGATCTTGAAATTGAATGCCGGGTATTCAAACAGATATATGACTGGTTTCAGAACAGATTACAGGCTTTCGGTAATGAGTACTATGCCGCATTAGGTTGGAAACTCTGTAACAATGATGGGCTGTTGTCTTCCGCAGACGAGACCTTGGCACCATACTCCTTCAACAGGATGTGGCCTACTGCGGATTACACGAGTCTTCCTCCATATCCTATTACACCTCTTACCGGTCAGACAAGGGGTCCTGGGCAGGCCATTTTCATCAATGGACAAAAGGATGTAACTCGGGCGGATGATGGGGTGAGTATTTGGTCCCGGCAGATTTTTGTTGGGGATTGGATGCGGCCATCGGACATGACTACGAATTTTCAGGTTCAGTCGATCATCAATGACTCTTCAATTGTTCTTACTACGCCATACGTAGGCCCTACTTCTCCTATAGATGGCGAAGAGTTTGTCATCACGTCTTCTTTCCCGTTGTACGATGATGATGGATATGTGGGTCCTAAGATTGTAGGGACAAAGACAAAGCCTACTCCTAAACTGAAGACTGGGGATACTTTCAGATGTTTTGTTGATGGTAATCTTAGGTCTTGTGCATTTCCATCTTCTTACAACGGAAAGTCTATTTCCAAATTCAACCTGTTTGATGTAGCTGATTACATGAATACTCAGCTACCCAGCATAAATACGACGGTTGAGTGGGCTTATGATCCGGCTACGAGTTATGGCTATAAAAATGTGATAGCTCTGAGGGTGGACTCTTCAACACCGTACAATTGTTTGCTGATAGGTGATAGCTCCTCAGTAGCAAAATTGGGATTTGTGGTTGATTCATCGGCATGTGGGAACTATGACCGGTCGAGTAGTGGCGCTGAGATTTTGTGGGACACTACAGAGGCCGGATATCTTAATCAAGAAATTCCCTTACTTGATACGATAGTCACGGCTGGGGTATCCAATAAGCTCGCACGGGTATCTTACACGGGTCAGGCTAATGCCGTCAAGGCATTAGCTATGTCTGAAGCTTTGTGCATCATTCAAGAACAATACAAGCTCACGGATGAGAGCAATTCCGAATCATGGATTCTTCAGGAACCTGGACAGCCTTCCTATAATTCCACTTTGATAGCTTTCGGGGACACGACGGATTACCAGGCGGATTGCAGTGCGGCATATACATATGATTATGCTGTGGGGTATGATTTTACGGGTAAGGTAGATGCCTGGAAGTGGAATCTTGATTATCTGTCACACATTCAGGGTATTCTTGGGACGGATATAACTGGGGTAGGGGTGCCTGTTTCGTCAGGTCCTGGGGTAACTGACATTCGTGGTCAGACGGAGTTCATTCTGCAGCATTTTCCATCAGACCATGATCGCAGGATTATGAATTGGTGGGGGGTGCCTTTTGGTTCTGTTATCATGCATCCGTATGTAATATTCAATAATGATAACTCGTCTATAGATGGGTCATTTACTGGATGGGTACCTAGTACTGAGTACAGTCTCAATAATGAAATTACATTTCATTTGAATGATACGGTAGGTCTTTTCAATATTCAATATGCCGGTCCGGATGCGTTGGGGTATTTCAACGTTACCTATAACAACGTTGCCGACATGACAAATATTTCGTATCTGATAGATACTTCTTCCATGAATTTGTATTGGCATCATGATACGACTTATGAGCACCGATCATTTCTGTATTCTTCGTATCCCACAGTTCAATCATTCAAGAACGACATCAATCTGATTACTGGGTTGTCGGCTTCCGGAAGTATTGGATTTGATGCATCAACACCGCCGTTTAAACAGGACGCAACTAATATTTCTATAGGTGCTCCTCCAACTGCTACGGTAGTGGATGCAACTATATATCCCCAACTGACGGGCCTGCAGTATACGACGAATATGACATCCCTTCAGCTTTCTTGGACACATGTTTCTTCTGAAACATCAACCTTCCCATATGCAGATTATACGACGGTTGCTGCAATACGGACGGGTATCAATGGTCTTGCAGGAATAGTGACTCATCCTATTAAGACGGGGGCGGATACATCGCGGCCTCCGTTCAAGTTTGATTCCGGGTTTATTCCTCCTGATGCGACGTTGTATCCGACGCTCAGGCCGCTGACTGTGTATTATCCGACGATATCAGATGAGATGCTATATGATAGGACTACTTTCGTTCATGATCGTAGTGATGTAGTAACGGCTCGGATTACGTATTTAGATGAGACTCGGCAGCCACAGATCATTAATCATATCAAGTCTGAGGAGTATCTCAGGGCTACTGATGGTGGGACGGGTAATTTGTATAATTGGGCGGATAATCGTTTTAATAGGAGTCAGGGATGTTTAGCGAGACTAAGACAGACGGAAAAGATAATCGAACGGAACAAGTCGGCGTTGGCGATCAACAAACGGCTGATGTAGCACAATTAGAATGGGTGAGAGGCATTCCTTCTTCTGAAAATACGATTATAAAGGAGCTGGAAAGATTGATGGCCATGACGGTTGCGGTGGTTCAGAAGGACGTTAATGAGATACAAAAACAGATCGTCAAAGTCGGGAAAATGAGAAATGTCTAATTTTGATTTCAAGGCCAGAATGTTGGCTGTACCACATTCTTCTTCTAAGGTCCAACCTGGAAGTCCTGAAGATTCTGCCTCTAAGGAGGAGAAGGCTAAAAATGCTCTTGAAAAAGCACAGGCATGGCTCAATAAGAAGGCTGGGAAGTGGCAACAATCAGCCATTTCCAGTGAAGATTTACCTAAAAGTGTGATAAAAACTTTTGATAAAGCTGTGAAGGGGCTTGGTAAGGTAATGTCTATCCTTACCAAAGTAATGAAAATCCTTCAGCTTTTTATCAGCTCATTCGGATCCTTTTCTTCTTTGATATCCTCGCTGTTGTCATTCATACGCGGTACGGTCAATACAATGGCCCAAGACTTGGCTACGGCCGGCGCGTATATGAACATACTTATGCCTCCTTCTCTGAATAGAAACATGTTCCAGAATGATAACTGGAAGAACTTGTCGGCAGGAGGATTTGAAGGTTTCTTAGGAAGACTGCAGGTATCCTTGGTGAATCCTTATGATAAGAACAGACCCATATTTGATGATAATGGTGTCGTTGGAGGATTCATAATATTGGTAGATGCTACGGCCCCTGATGAGTTCTTCAAGACCCTAAAGCAGCTTGGGGATCTATTTGATTTTATGGATTTGTTTCCTTTCAATACTAGTGTCCCTCCTCCTGAAAACATCCAGAGTTATCCTGTGTATCAGGAAATGGTAACGGAGGACATAGCTGGTCAGACTGTAGAGAAAAAATATGGTATACGTTTGAAATGGGACGCTCCTCCGGGAGTACCTTTTGCCGGTGGATTTTTTAGGGTGTCCAGAAGTACTGAATCAGGAGGAAGAAAAACGTCTGTTAAGGATATTCCTACAAAGTTAGGTGGGAAAGACGGGTTTCTTCATGCTTTAAAAGTTCGATTGAGTACGCTTGTTTCTGGATTAAGAGATAAACGAAAAGGAATTACTTCTAAGCGGGATCCTGGGGATTGGCCTTTGAAACCGGTCTATAAGTACGATGATCCAACATTCAACCCAGATCACAAGAGTACTTATACGGAATACACAGAAATTGATGAAGAACCTATAAGTGTTACCATGGGCAGTCCAGTTATAGTCAAATCCAACATCATTACTGGTGGTGGGGAGTATGTTGACCAGGACATACCTGTAGACACTTCAGGTGATCCGACCCATAAAGAATACCACTACATAATTGAATCAGGATGGCCCGCGTTTTGGGGTCCGCCTTCTTCGGACATTATGGTGCCCGTAGAGAAAAAGTGTATTGACCCAATGTCTACTGCTGTTGTGGAGCATCCGAGGGGATACACAGAGTTCATATCCGCGGGATGGGGAGGACTGGGTAGTTGGTCTTCTTTGCAGATAGGAAGATCAATACCACTATTACCAAATTTGATTGATATGATGGATAAACTTCTTGCAACTTTGGAGGGTATGGTCAAGAATAGTTCTGACTCATTCACGGAATTTTTGAATGGGTTAGAAGAGAAGATTCAAAAATATATGCAGATAATTGATATCATGACGGCTATCGTAACTAAGATGAAAGAATTGATACTAGGACCTTCCGCGGCATTCTTATATATACCACCCCAATCAGGTGGTGTAGCAGGATTCATGGACAGAATTAGGAGTGCCAAACAGCCCAAAGATGGGTTTAGCGGTGTAGATGGTATGACGGCGGGAGTAGTGTTTGCTTTTGGTGGTAGTCTTTTCACCGTAAATGGTGAGGAGAATAAAGCCCTTATAGAAGTGCAGACAAAAGCCCTTGAAAAGGCTTTTGGTATTATGGTTAAGTTACTGACCGGTGGGGGTGGTTGAAATGGGTATCACTGAAACTACACGAAGAGAGCTCAGCGCTATAAATAGCGTAGCACAGCAGAACAGCCTTACGGGTCTAAGGTCGTCTAAGGAATTTGCGAACAAAACTATCATTGCTCTTGAACGTCGTCTTTCTGAGCTGCGATCCGCTGAAATTTTATTTTTGCAGAGAATACGTAGAGACTTGGAACTTTCGGAGATTTTTGATGAAAACCTTCATAAGGCAGATTACTTCAAGACTATAGATCCGATACAAGCCTATGCAAATTTTGATACAGGATTTCCAGATCCTGATGAGCGAGTAACTTATGCCAGAAATAAGATAGAACGACTTTCGGCAGGAGTTCAGGAGCTCAATAAAGAGCATGACCGGATATCCGCACAGATTCTTGAGGTTGATGTCCTTTTGTCGTACACGAAGGCAAAACTTGAGACTATCAATGCAAAATTGGCGGCAAAAGGTGCAGCTTCTGAAGAGGATTTGGAACGGGATAGAATATCAAAACGGATGACTGCAGAGCTGTTTATGCTATGGCAAATCCATAGTGAGTACCGAAAAGCTTCTCGGACCGTAGATGGTAAAATGGGTTACACGGATATGACCAAGGTGATAGATCAGTTGCAGAGACTGAAGCAGGCTTTTGTGGCTTTTGCTGAGAGGAATCCGTGGGTATTGTCGGGGAAGCTGATTTTGGATTTCACCAACCCTGGATCAGACCTCAACAAAACTTCTATTGAGGGACTTTTAGGGTCGGTACGCAAAACTACGGAGAATGAGAAGCTCGAAAATGATGTGAAGGTTTATGTTCAGGAGATGACCAAGAACATCAATGATCCGTTTGTATCTAGACGTTTGACCTCTAGGCAGGTGCCGGTAGGAGCTCCTGAAAAAAACAATTCATTCTTAGGTCAGACCAGCACGTTTGCGAAGGCGTTAGCTTTTACGGATAAAGCCTCTCAATGGTGGTCGACTTTAGGGTCCCCCAATTTCATAGCTGCGGCTACGAATAAGTTCAACAGTATGATATCAGCTCTTCATGGCAATAGGACTTTTTGTGATAACAGGAAGGGTTCTGAGGAGGATGCGGCTAGGACTGAGGCCATGAATCAAAAGGCTAAAGCGGAATCTGGGGCCCAGCAGGGATTGCAGAAACAACTCGAAGATATTAAGGCTACAGATCCTTTTGTTACTTTGAATACGGCTTTAGGGGAGTTGCTGTCCTTGTATGGGACTGCGGAAAAGATGTCGTCTGAATTATTAAATGCCGCAGATCAGCTTGAGTTTGGGAAGGTCCAAAATCAGATCACCATAAATAAGACTACTATCTATTCAGTCGATGGGTATACCAACGGAGTCTCTGTGAAAATGATAGAATTGATATCGATCTGTTCATATGCCCTTGATGCTCTACTATACAATGGGCTCATATCAGAGTCAGACTACAAAGCAAAGCAAAGTAAGATGGTATCCGACTACCAAGCCTGGCAGACCAGGCACGGATACATCTCAATAATCTCTTAATAGACATGACCTTCACCTATGTCTTTCGACCTGAACCTGATAACCGTATGCAATCACCGCATCTATAGGGAACTCTCCCTAATGGACGATGATCAGCATTCTCTGAGAATGGCAAGACCCCTGGCATCCTCTAATGTTTCGGTCTATGCTACGGGAAATTTGGTCCCTAAAGCCATGTACAACGTCATTTTTGATACTAGCACTACGGATGCATTTCAAACACGGCTCGTGTATTTCAAAAAGAAATGGCGATCTCCTACCGACTTCTTCGAAATCACCTACGTCACATACTCAGGATACTGCCCAAAATGCATAGGGCTAAAAACGGTCACTGATATAAGCTATGATGTTCGTGGAGACCTTAAAGAACTGAGGGATGAAAAACTTCTGTTACAGAATGTAGAGAAGTTTGTTGTCACGCAGATACGGAGTAATCCTTTCCACAGTTTCATAGGGACTTCGTTGGTAGGACTTCTTGGGGAGAAGATAGCGGATATAGACTTTCTATCTACCAAAATTACGCAGGAGATCAACACGACCCTTCAGAAGTTCATGGATATGCAAGGTCAATATAAGCTGACGGGAAGACCTATGACTAACGGAGAGACTTTAGCATCCATAGATAATGTTGAAGTTTATCCGGATGAGAACGATCCGACAATTATCAGGGCGGATGTTACTCTGACCGCAAAGTCCGGTAAATCGATGACCTATACGCAATTGTTGAATACTGCGGAAGGATAATCTGAATGGCTATTCCGGCACCCAAAATACTTCTTCCGTCTGGGGGCTTAGACTACACGACGGATACGGAAATACAGACCCTTTCCGGAACGACCTCAACAGACTCGAAGCTGGTTAAGGTCAATGGGTCTACACAAGGTGTTTCCTATACCCCTGGTGAGACCGTTTGGGCTTGGACGGGTACTGTTGTACTTGGTGTTAATGCCATAAGGGTTATTGCTGTAGATAAGACCACTAATCTTGATAGCGATCCTGCAACCCTTAACATTACCCTTGTTTCTTCCGATCAGTTTATTTCAATATCAGCTCCAACAGGCGTACGTCTTAAGAGGTATCAAGATAAAATTGAAGTGATCTGTGCGGCAAATTCAGAGCCTCAAGTCATAGGCTACAATTTTTACGTTTATACTTCAAGTGGTGGTCTCAATAATCAGTACGTGAAGATCAATTCCCAACCAATCACTACCTACTCCTTTTACGAGGATGTAGTCACTCAGATATCCCAGAAAGTCGATACTGCAGGGACGATTCGGGTAACAACCACTACAGATGAAGTAGACCGAATCTATTACTACTCCACATTTTTTGATGCAACGATATTCAATGCTATGGTCACGACAGGTTTATTGCCTGCCGTAACTTTTACTACTGATACACCTTTCTTCTTCGTTTCTACGGCGGTTATTTATGATTCGATAGTCGGTATTGTGTCTGAGAGTACCTACTCTCCGGAGCTGCAGGGCTCCCCGATAACTATCACTACAGGAATAAAGGACCTACCAGCAAGGACTCAAAACGACATTATCCTGACTTATAGTCGAGAATTACTTGCTGCGGATACTGGCATAGATACGAAGCCGGGGACTGTTTTAAGGGACATGACGGATCCTATATCCGAGGAACAGGCTCGAATGTATGTGATTCAGGATTTCATGGCCCGGTCACTGTCCGTATCTGCTTTATTGGATTTTGATGATTCTAACGGGGATGGGGTCAGTGATCCTGTAGAAACTTCGATTAAGAAGAGGGCTCTTCAGGTAGCGTTGGGATTCACGGATCCGGCTGATGTTCAACAGCTGATAGACGATCAATTTGATAAGCTTGCCTCGAACGTTAATGTGCTTAGAAAAGGTGCTCAGTCTTCTGTAGGTACTGTCATTTTTTATACTGATGCGCCTCCCATACGTGATTTGTATGTCTATGAGGGGGCTGTTGTAGCGACCCTGGGAGACTTAGATTCTGGTATTCCAGCAATGAACTATAAGACTACCACGACCCGGGTATTGGAATACTCGAATCGGGAAGCCTTTTATAATGCTCAGTCAAAACGTTATGAGCTCGAGGTAGATGTTACAGCGGATAATGCCGGATCGTCAGGCAATACCGATTCCTATACGATCAGGACCATAGTATCGGGGACGGACACTGATTTCTCTGTTGAGAACCAGAATCCTATCAGTTTTGGAACCGATGAACAGTCCAATAAAGATCTTGCTACGTCTATTCAGTTGGCTTTTTTCGTGGATACCGGTACTGAAGGTGGGTACGTAAAAACTGTTCTTGCGGTATCTGGGATACGAAATGTCCGTGTGGAAAAAGCCGGCGACCCCTTGATGCTTCGTGACTACGATGATATCAGGAAGGAACATGTAGGCGGTAAGGTTGATATTTATGTTCAAGGACGTCAGACTCAGCAGGAGACAGATCAGATAGCTTTCTCTTTTGAGAGCATAACGGCTTCAGAGGGTACGCAATCCGGAGAAATCTTTACAGTAATCAGCGCCGTGGCTTTTCAACTCAAGAGTAACAATGCCCGTGTTACCGCTCACACGCCTATTTTTGAAGTATCCCGAGTGCACAATGCAACGAGGGGGGCTGACTATGATTTAACCGGTATGCAAATCATAGGTGATGGAGACACGGTAGATATTGATGAAAATATTGTAACCAACATCCAAATAGGTCTTGCAACGACGGATGTGGTTCGGGTGGACTATAAGTTCCGGAGTTCTGATACGTTCATTCTGGAGCATCAACCGGTGCTTGAAATAGTATCTGTGACCGGTCAGCTTTCAGGTCTTTTAACGACTGCTAATTATGAATTGGTACGGTTGCAGGATCCGCTTGAAGAGGGCAACTCTACGATAGCACAAGATGGGCTCAAAATAAAATTTGCGAATGATCTCCCTGTGACGGGATTTCAGACCATCAGTGACGAAGAACATGTTTTGATTTTGGATACTGATGAATCTTTGGAATATCTTGGTGCGGATCCTACATCCATTCAGGTGGTTAATACAGATAATACGGTGATATATGTCTTGAATGTTGACTACACCGTTAATACTGGCACGGAACGAATAGCCACTACGATCAAGATGATCGAGTCGGGATCCATAATCAACGGTCAAAAGGTGTGGGTGAATTATGTGGCTGAAGAGAATTTCACCATAGTTTATACGACAAACGCATTGCTGTCCAGAGTTCAGACGGCCGTCGATGAAATGAAGCATGCCTGTGCGGATGTTATCGCTAAGCAGGCTGTTGAGAATGATGTTGATTTTGTGATGACGGTTGTACCAAAGGCCGGCGTCACGAATTTGACTAAGCTTACGTCACAAATTCAGACTGAAGTGGCCAACTACGTTTCTCAATTGGGTATTGGGGTGTCCTTAACTCAGAGTGATGTGGTATCAGTTATCAGTAGTGTGAGTGATGTGGATTATGTGGCGCTGCCGTTCTTGAAGATGGCAAAGGCGGATGGATCATTCATAGTCAGAGATGATATAGGTAAGACCCAGTTTCAGATATACAACAGCGGTATTGCTACGTCCTATTCAACGGTTGCGGAAGTGCTCACTTATAAGACGGTAGATAAGGGTGGGCCCGAAACAATGTTCCGTGGTGTATTTGAAGACGATATGCCCTTAGTTCTGCAGTCGGATCCATTGGATGTTTCTGGTGGAGCGGGAAGGGCCTATATCAGGGATGACGGTCGTATCGTTGTGTCCACAAGAGACGGGGCGCTACCTGATGATAAGAATTATCAAGTAGCCTACTATGTTGAAGGCGAGACGGGGGCAAACGATATCAATGTCGCGTCTGTGGAGTACTTGTCCGTTGGATTTTTCTCTGTGACCTATGATACGCCGAGACAGTTGAGTAAGCAGGCCTTCTGATTGGAGTAAATGATGGCGCAAGATTTAGGTAATGCCGTTTCTTATGTCTATGACGATGAGGGGTATAATTATGACCTCGTCGTTTTTGAGAAACAGAAACCGATACTTGATTCTGAAGTGAACCTCGTTCAGCAGCTTCAGAATCAAATCAATCGAAGGCAGATGACTACGATGCCTTCTGGATGGGTATCACTATACCCTATTCACACGGACAAAGCTCTTGCTAATCAATTCTATACCCAAGATCCGTCCAGCCCCAAGCCTGAATATGCCTTGGTAAATGGCCAGGTCGTCTACGTCACGAATACTAGTACAACCGCAGATAATCTGAACATCATAGATCTGGGCGATGCTCCTACAACAGGCAATCTGGTAAATGGTGTTTTTCTAGAGGTATGGAGGGCCCTGCTTGATCCTAATACCAACATCAATAAACCTGATCCTGCCAGTATCATTGATACTCTGTACGGGATTACGATGTATGATTCGAACAATGGCTGGGCCTGTGGTCAGAATGGTTTGATTCTGAATACCCAGAATGGTGGCAGAACCTGGACCGTGCAGTTGGTGAACACAACCAGAGACCTACACGGCATATCATTCATAACATCTTCTATAGGGTGGGTTGTTGGGAACAATGGTGTCATAGCTCGCACATCTTCCGCTGGATCTACGTGGGTAAATCTCACTAGTCCTACTGCAGAGAATCTTAAGTCTGTTTATGCTTATAGTCAGTTGATAGCATGGGCCGTTGGCGATTCCGGTACAATTTTGAGGACTACTAATGGTGTTACTTGGCTTGCTATGGTCAGTGGTACAACTTCAAATCTGACCAAGGTGCATTTTTATGATGCTTTGGTAGGGTGGGCTGTTGGTGATTCAGGGACTATTCTCAAGACGACTAATGGTGGTATTACTTGGCTTCAGCTGATTAGCGGCATTACGGTTAATCTGAACTCAATATTCTTTTATGATTTGAATTTTGGATTTGCTGTTGGAAATAACGGCACCATACTCAGAAGTTCAGATGGAGGAGCTTCGTGGGTTTCTCAGTCGGGGAATATTTATGATGGATCTTCCTATTCTTCAATTTCCGATAATCTTAATGACGTGGTCATGGTCCCCAGTTTGGACGTCATTGTTGTAGATGAAGAAGTGGGTTCCCAGGCAAACGGGACTAATCTTACCTTCATTATAGTGCACACACCAGTTACGACAGGTGATGGAAAGGGCACTACAAGTAATGATCCTTCCGATGTAACAGTCAAAGTTAATGGTACTGTTGTCGCGGTAGACGTGTTGGATGGAGCCGCAGGCAGAATTAGACTTGTGACAGCGCCTATGCTTTGTGATGTAGTCAAGGTGACCTATTACTACAAGCAAAATAATGCAGTATTCTCAGGCCGTGCTTGGATTGTTGGGGATAATGGTAAGATTCTTAGGACAGATAACATAGGGGCTACCTGGGAAGAAGAAACATCAGGTACCTCTTATAATCTCTATTCTGGGAGTTTTATTGATCAGAGTAAGGGTTGGATAGCAGGTGCAAACTCTGTCATTCAATATACAGATGATGGCGGAGTTACCTGGACAGCTCAGCAGAGTGAAATAGTAGCTCGTGAAGTGCAGAGAGTCTACAAGGAAGGTAACACAGAGACTTCCGTCTTCCTTAATGAGAACACCATACATCCTGATGCATCGGTCGAAACAACAAAAAGGGTGCAGCTTCAGTACAAGATTCGAGTCGTCAGAAGTGTTGATCCTGATTCCAATCCTGAAGCCGGGCTGTCGTCAGCAATATACGGGGAAGGGCCTGGTACTGGTCTGTATCCGTATCAGAATATGGGATCGACTACGGGGGATTATGGATTGTGGAGAGCAAAATGTCTGAATACCGTTGATGGGTATGTCTATGCCATCCCTATGTTTTTTGTTAACAGACGTAATATTCAAGCTTTCAATGCCCAATCCAATGCTAACGGGCAGCATGTAGCAGGGACTTTTGTTCGTCCTGATTTGCTTACAGCGACGATGGTTGTGGACGGGGATATATTGGATGTGCGTAGGAAAGTTTTGATTCCATCGGTATCAGAGCTTTTCGAGACCGGATTTGATCTTCTGTCTAAGACTGAGTTATCTACAACATTCGGGCATGTTTCTTCAGGAGGAGATCGGTTCGGTAAAGAACTCCTTCAGATTGATAGGATCTCTGGTTTATCTTCAGATGGCGGGACACAGATACCTGGAAATCTTACTGAAGCCGTAAATGGTTTGATATCTTCTGAAGTCTCCTTGCTTACCAGATTTGATACTACAGCAGCTACCACAACGGTTCCTACTGAACTATCACTCCCGTTGGTAGCGGGACTTTATCATCAGAACCCTGTTCAATATAATGCTACCTACGTGAGTACATCTTCTGTATTTGGAGGGAAATCTATACCGGGGTATTGGTCAAGCATAGGCAGTAGCCAGCCAAAGTTTGTATTCAGCACGTCTGCTAATTCACAGTTGACGGATCCTTTGCTTACTGATTACTTAGTAACTGGGCCCGAGGTCCGAGACAGTACTTCATCGCTGACACACATTCCAGCTACACCTATGTTGGTAAAAAATACCAGTGGTGCTGGAAGTTCCAATAATTTCTTTTATCAAGGTGTGTTGGATACACAGAATCGAGTAATTGAGCAGTGGGATTCTGGTATTTCTGGATATCAGAGTTATGCACTTGCGTATCCTGGTGCAGACTCATCCAGTACGGATCAGCAGTACCGGGCCTCGACTGTTGAACTGCATTATTTCACGCGGGCATCAAGCTCTGGGACGCCTGTAAAGATTGATTCTTCAAACATCCTTGCAATTGATTTTGACATCCCTGGGGCGGACTCTTCGGACGTGTCAAAGTATGTTATAGGATCAGGATCTGCTTATGCAACTTCCGTTTCAAAGATTAATAACATTACTTCGGGATTTTCCTACAAAATTGATCACATAACGGTAACGGATAAGATCAGAGTCTATAGTGTCTCTGGATACCCCTTTATTGAAGGGGCTACGCTTGAGATCGTGGCAGGAGTGCTGTCAGCCATAGGAGACAATAATGTAAGAAACGGTGCCACCGTTAACTTCAGTCCGGGAAATAAGAAGATCAGAACATTTTGTAATTCCATTATCGCTTATAGCTCCAATATTATCTTACCGACGGCAACAGTCCCTATACCCGTCTTAGGTGGAGTAGCTTTAGGAGCTTCCACCACAGAAACAACCACAAGCCTGACACAGTACGTTTGCTGGAAAAGTCCGGGAACTACTATGTACCCTGTTCAGATTTCTGGATTTGGAACCAGTACATTGACACTGACCTTTTCGACCACAGTTACGGGTATTTTTTCTATACAAGTCCTCGTTGGTCAAACGGCTCTGCCTAATCCTGACGATATAGCCAATGATGGTCTTCAGATAGCCTACACATATCTGCCAAGTACAGGCATTATTGCTCTTCCGTCATCCGTATCTATGGATATTGTGGAAGTATCTCCGAGTGTTTATGTATCCACCCTTGGCAGTGGTGGATCAGGTGGAGAACCCTACAGCAATCCTATGGAGTTCATACCTACTAATAATTCCACAATACTGAATGACGGGTTCTTCAGCAATTACGACAAGCTCCGATTCAGTAGCTTCTCGGTGGATTCCGGATTCGTGAGCATGCCGGCTACCATACCTAAAAAGTTCAGCGATACTATTACCCTGTCATCCCTGACCGTAGATAATATGAATCGGCCGTTTTATTCTGCATGCTCGGAACAATTCGAAGTGTCCGTAGAAGGTCTGCAGATGGCTATACCTAGAAAGGTTTATCTACCAGTCTTGGCCAGAATAAAAGATCCGACCAGCACGATCTTCATGACCGGTGAGTATGTTTTGGTAGTATTCTGCAGAACTTTTATGACCGAGACTACTAATTCTACAGGATTCATCAGCGGAAATCACGACTCTATAGCGGTATATCGACTCCCAAATCGACCCATGAGTAGGATCTAAAATGTTAGAAACAATATCAAACAGAGCTCTGGATGTTGAAATAACCGATTCTACGGTTACAGTTCTTCCGGGCACGGTGCGCGTAGGAAATACCGTGATGAAATATCCTGGAGGACAGGTTCAGCTATCGGGCATAGCAAAGTACTCCTCCTCGGATAGCAGCAAATATCAGTATGCAGCCCTGTCCGTGCATGATTTTTACGGTGCCGCGGACCTGACCAGTAATACGTCCACACCGCAATCTGCCCTGAGGAGTCTTAGTTTTCCGACGATACCGACGGATGCTACCATGCATACGGTAGGACTTTTCACGTTGTATAGTGCCGACACCACCGCCGTTAGTTTAGTGGATTTTTCTAGGGTCGTATGAGCTCAATCTACATTCCTGATCCAGAAGAGCTAGGACGCAGGCGATTCCCTGATGATAAGGGATTCCGGTTGGATTTGTACAACCGGGCAATGTCCAAGCTGGCTACAATTCTGGACTTATATCCCAGTAATTACACAAAAGAGCAGACCACCAATCTTGCTATTCTGTGCCAAGTATTGGCCAGAGAATTCTCTCGGATCCATTATTCTAACGACGCCATAAATGACGATAAGGTTTATACCAGTACTCGTATTGAGTATCTTCAGCAAATTCTGGGAGAACGCTTATTCCTGCAAGAACGAATAGCTCCGGCAGGCTACAACGATGCTACTTTTCGTGATTATCTAATATCACTGAAAAATGCATATCTCAAAGGCAGTATCAAGACCAATATTGAAGATACTGCCAGTAAATTCACCGGCCTGGACATCAATATTAAGGAGCTCTATCTCGAGGCTCGTAAGCCCGGATCGTCTTATGGCGTGATTGATGGCAATAAGATGATTGTAGAGGTCCTGATAGATGATCTTATCAAAACTGGCCGTAGCTTTACGGAACTTGCAAATGATCTAGATTTTTTCATCAACCTCATACGGCCGGCGCATGTCCTCTATGACACCCACTTCATATGGACCGAGCAGTTCGATACTAATAAGGTTCATGACTTGATTTATGGAGATACCGGAGGTGGGTGCGTACCTGTCTATCTCTATGGGCCTCTTGATGAGTTTGTAATTCTTGCATTCCAGGTGAATGTCCAGATTTCACCGATAGGGGCTACGGGAAGAATTGACTCCATACACCACGATGATTTGATATTTTTTCTGGCCGATGAAACTCGTGTCATCACAGAACCAGGTGTAGATGGAACCAAGATTTTTGATGCCTCTGGAAAACGGATTACCATCAACGAACTGCGTATAGGGCAGTACGTAAAAATCAGCTACGTACGCATCCCGGGAACCTTTCAATTCTGGTGGCAATCTTCGTATCTAGGAACCAATCCTTACGCGTTTTTCTATCGCAGCACGTATCGTCTGCCTGTCTTCCAGGAATTTGTGAAGAAGCAGATGGATGCTCAGGGAAGATTTCCGCTGCAGATAAAGTCGGAGACAACAATATGCGATCGCTGGGTACAAGACCTGCTCGTTCCTCATTATGAAGATTTGAGAAAATCCTGTACTGGTCAGAGTGAGTCTGAAAAGACCTACAGTTCCATGCTCAATGAACGCATGGGATTTCCACGGTTTTCATATCCATGGGACCGTAGTGATATCTACGACATGTCCTTGTATGGAGATAACTTTGAATTCACAATGCCCTATAAGCCACTGACGGATGGTTATGGGGTTCTTGCTACACCTTCCGATATTCTATTCCGAATAGATGGAACGTCCCTTACTAATGCCGTTAGTGCTGTAGATACCAGCACGAGTCTTATCAATCTTACAAACGTTTACACCTACTGGGATAGTAGTGCTGGGCATTATCCGATCCCCGGAAATGATTTTGAATTCCGATATCACTATAGCGTAGATGGAACCGTTTTTGATGCAACCTCCGCCTTCGTATATGGCATTTCGTATTGGCAGATGCCTTCTGCACCTTTGGTCAGTGAAACCGGATCTCTGGCAGAACCCTCTGATGTAGCGATAACCGTCGATGGAACAACTATTACGAGTGCTGTCACGACTGTTGATGGATTACTCGGTCATGTCACTCTCAACTCGGCAACGTCATTTTGGACTAGTTCTGAGTTGGGTAGGCTACCAAGGGTAGGAGATGTTTTTGACTTCCAGTTCTATCGTGGGAACAATCTTGTCTATACGATGCTCTACGACGACTTGGGTAGGATGTACGACTCCTACAAGGGATATAATTCTCCGTACACAATAGTGTATGACGGAGAATTAGATACTGATATTGAGACTGGGGCCGGATCGTTTGAGACTCCTGCCGAGATTGGATATAGGTATCGAGCGTATTTGCTGCATCATACGTCGGTTTTGAATTCTCCGGATACATTGCTGCTTAATAATTACCAGAAGCCTGTCAAACGGGCATCTTTGATTAATCAGCAGGATTCCCTGAATCATAAGAACCTCTTCTTTAGTGGAGAGTTCCTCTACGACACCAGTTCCTCGGTCGTTCTCAACGACAAGTATCTGGATAATGGTCTTGACCCGGTACTCAAACTGTATGAGGGAACCCCGCCATTCCAGAAAACCTGGTCTCATCATCCCGGACTTGTGTATCAAAGGAAGTTACAGGATATTCGGCAGCATCGTAATCCGCTCATGTACTCGGATCTGCTGCTGAAAGAATTCCTAGAGGGCAATAGTGTCAATCTGAGCTCGTTGTGTGATTTTGAAGCTCCTACGTTCCAGATACGGTTCACGGAAACGTTAGACAAACTTAAGGAATGTGATCCGTGGATCCTGTTTGATACCGTTGAAACCGATGATGTTCGGATAAGTTTCCCAGGAATGATGGAAGCTGTCCATAACGTTAGGGTAGCGGGTAAACTGCTTCGTAGGAATTTCATTCTAAGGGAACGCTCCGACGTTGGAACAATGTACAACGTCTATACTGTAATGACTCCGGCGGATGTGGCCCAGACGGTATTCAACCTTCCTGCTACCGTGAAGAAGAGCACTACTGAGTATGGGTATGTTGATTTCTCGGTATTGCCGGTAATGAAGAACAGCACTACGTATGCTGACCTCTCTGATGTTCTTGTGAAAGTTAATGGAGTTACAGTACCGAGTGCTATTTTGACCCTAGATCCTGTAACGGGTGTGATAGTTCTGAATTCTGCTCCTCCGCTGAGTGCAACTGTAGAGTTCACATACAAAGTTCTGAATGTTCAGTGGGTGGAGGTAATGGATACGGATCGGTCCAGGGTTTATGATTATGAGTATGTGTATCCGTCCGCCTGTCCTGATCCAATTAAGATGCAGTCGACTGTTTTGTTTTCGGAATACATCAATTTTCTGGATGATAATAGCACGGGTATTAAGCTGGTGTTCTTCAACAAGGACACTTATGCCATTGAGGAACACATCTTTTCAGGGCCTGTGTTTGAAACCTACAGTGCATCTGAGGATGAGATAAGCACTCCTGAGACTTTCCCGAATGCTATGATCAGGATTCAGGATCCCTGGCGGTGGTCAAATCCTCTGAACTTTGCTGTGAGTTACTCTTTCCTGAATGATTCTTTGGTCAAATTCAGGAAGAAGACGTATCGAGAATTGCTACCGGACAGGACCTTCAGAACCATAAAACAGGTAGAGGTGCTCGCACTTTAGGTGGCAGAGATTTCAGGTGATAATCTCTTAATAGGTCTTACATTTAGATACGTATACGTTCTAAAAATCGGAGTGGTGCCAATGATATTCAAAGAGGCGTTGAAGAAGATTGCCGAAGGATGTTTCGGGGGGCATAGGGTTAAGTACGAGGAAAAGCTAAATGGCCTCTCCGGGGAGTATTGGATCTTACTCCGAAATGCATCAGGCCGTGTCATTGAAGAACGGCATGATACGAATATTATAGTGAACTCGGCAAGCATTCTGATTGCCAGGCTGCTCAAAGACAATTCTGAGCCTGATGCCGGCATATCCTATCTGGCGGTAGGCACGGGAGCTTCTGGGTGGAACCTTCAGAATCCACCACAGCCGACCAATACACAAACCGTCCTTGAGAATGAGATCGCTCGTAAGGCCTTCACGACACCGGATGTGTCTTTCGTGGATCCTTCAACAGGAGATCATGTTCTGACACCTACCGGTGTGGTGGATTTCACGGCGACCTTTGCCGAGACAGAGGCTGTAGGACCTTTGGTGGAGATGGGATTGTTTGGCGGGGATGCTACGGATTCCGCGGACAGTGGTACGGAGATTAATTATAGAACGTTCCCCGTTATCAATAAAAGCAATTCCATGACTCTTACAATTATCTTTAGGATCACTGCGTGATAAGAATGCTTGGGGCATTACATATAGGTCCTGACACACTTTATTTCCGTCGTACGGATAACAGATATGACGGGATGCTCAATGGGTGTTCACTGACTGAATCGGATACGTTGAAGAAATTTTCATCCAGGTCGATACCTGTTCTTTCTTTGATAGCTATAAATCTTGGCAAGAACTTCGGTATCAAGGGCTGGAAGACTGCAGATAGTCTTTTAGATCCCTTGTTGGATGAGATAAAGAAGCATGTCGTGGATGTTGAGGTGCAGGTTTTGGATGCTGCTCCTGACGAAATAACCGATAATACACCCAAGGAAATGAAGACTGCTAAAATCCTAAATGGCGTGGCTGAGTATCGAAATAGTCTCGATGGATTCAAAGAGGTCCTGATAGATACCAGAAGACAGGCGGAAATACTTCTGAAGACCAAACTTCCATCGTCTATGTGGGGTGAAAAGAAAGTCGCTGTTGTTCTTTCTAGTGTGAAAGCTGAGTTATTGCCCATTGGACAGTGGGAAAACGATCTAGATATCATCATGGAGTCTTCGGATCGAAAGTCTTGGGCAACGCTATCAAGATTGAGTAAGACGGCCGGACTTTCCAAATCTATGGTGAAGCAGGCTGTTGGAGAAACCGCAACGGATGTAGTTGATAAGTTCATGCAAATAAAGAAGGGCATGTCCGTTTTAGCGGAGACCCTTTATAGGCTTTCTTCCATTGATGGAGTTTTTAAGACAAGCACAGGATATCCCGCAACATGGTTTTTTGACTCGTCGGTGTTCTATGATTTTCTGTATAACTATGAAAATCTTGTTGCGAGCTTGATCAAGACAGCTCGGATCGAATCAAGTACTATGGTACCCCTCGGATGGTTCCGCTGACATAGGAGTTGATGAATGTCTGATTATCTTGGACCAAATCAAACACGTGTACTCGATACCGACAACAGGAGCTTCGAAGAGATCGTTGCCCAGAAACGAAAACCTCCTCTGTCGTCCGAGCAAAACCTCAGCGAGAAACTCTCATCTGAGCGTTCTAGGCTTCAAACCAAGTACCTCCTCCCAAGCGGTTGGGCCGTGGTCGGAGGGCTGAAACAGGGCGTATCTGAAATCCTCTGTATGGCAGGAGATGTTTTGGCATCTCCGACCTTCATCAGAAAGACTCTCAAGCTCATAGCCCTTGATAAAGGCATTCAGACCGGTCATCTGACCGCCTGGGTGAATGGCTGGCAGCTTACGGTACAAGGATCGAGCTCTACGGATGAAAACAATATCATCATCCTTCCAGAGCCTCCTTCAAGTGGCCATCGGGTGAATTTTGTGTTCCTGGAAGTGTGGCGTAAACTCATCTACCCATCAGATGTCATCTATAAATATGGAAATGTCCTTTATGGCGGCACAAATCCTACCAATGACTTGATAGATCCTGTTACGCCTATTGAGACCGCCCTTCGAGTGCAACTGCAGTACAGGATACGGGTAGTAGAAGACATCGACATAGATACCTATTCCGATGGGTTTGATCCGAATAATGTTTTTGTACAAGGTCCTCTTGTGTCTCCTATCAATACTTGTAGCCATGCCTACTTCTTATCTGTTTCTGGTGATGTAGGACTCTGGAGAGCCGGTGCGGGCGATACGATTGCTCAAGAGACCCTAGAGACGGTCGATGGGTACACCTATGCTATTCCGATGTTTGCCATAACACGGCGTAATTCTCATGCGTATACCCCGGATGATTATTCAAATGGCGCGGGCAGGAATCGGGCCGATTATGTGGCAGGATATGCGTCTGACCGCCCCGATAACAAGTACAACGATGTTGTTGAGGCTAGTGATATTCTGGATATGAGACATTTGGTCTCAGTACAGGATAACTACAAGGAGCTCTGCGAGAGAGCTTTCCAGAAGGCTATCAGTGGGGATCTGAAGACTCGTATGACCTATAGTGATCTTGGAGAAGATCACTTTGGAGTAACTCTGGTACAGGCGGATGCTGTATCGGATGTTGATAAAGACGGATCGGTTAAACTTCCTGGGAATCCTGATGGAATTCGTAGGGTATGGTCAAATACAGGCGTGGATCAGTCAGAGTCATTTGCCGTTCGTACCGTGAATGACAAGACGGTAGGAACAATAGGAGGGGCTTGGACTATAGGGGATCAAGTTCAGCTTAGTACTTCGGCATACCCAACAGGCTCGACAATTAATAACATTCGTCAGGTCTATCAAAGCGATACGATTCGTACAACAGGATTTTCTGTATCTACGTTACCCTCTGGAACGGTCACCATCTCTATTACGGCCGGAGTTATTGTTACTACCTCGCTTCCCCTGACATTCGAATATATCATCAGGTATCCGTCTGGAGCTTGCGGTCTGACAAGAGTGCCTACAGCATTTCTGGAATGCCGTAATGAAGACTCTACATGTTCCATCGCTACTATGGATGCAGACATCAGAGTTCGTACTGCAGGCCCTGTAGGGACCATTGATGGAACCAAATACAATATGCTCCACAATGCTGGGGCTTTCGTTACTGAGCCCTACGACTTTGGTCATCAAATGATCTATCACGCACTTGGTAACGGAACCAACTACGTAACCGTACCAAGAACTGTGGAAGGATACCAAATTCTGGGCGTGATGAGCGCCCGGGTAGATAGCTCTTCGTATCGAAGTATTGGTGTGTCCCGGGATAATAATCAATACACCATCAATGTTGGATCCCCTTCACCGAACACGAATGATGATGTAGAGTTGGTGCTGTATACTGGAACGAAATTCTTTGACTTGCATAAGCAGGGCAGAGCCATTATTGATTGTTATGAAATGGCTGAGTATCGTCCGCTTGAGCCTGCTACTGGATTAACTCAATTCACTCTGGATAGTACGAATAAAGCTTTTATGGCTCTTGCGAGTCTCCGTACTGGTGACGGAGAAGGGTATGCCTATGTTAATGGTACCATGACCACTTTGGCGACTAATAACTGGCAGTTCCCTCTGGATTCAACGAAGACCCGTCCTAAAATCGACTTTATTTCTGCTCCTCCTGCAGGAGCAACTATTGAGATACCAGCCCTGACACGTAGTGCTATAGGAAGCTCGGAAGGCTACACAGTGTTTTATGAGACAACCCCCTATCAGGGTATCCTTGATACCACTACGATGGGTCGCATAGAAGCTGTGGGGAATCCTATCGTGACGACAGCAGGGTCTGGAGCTATGACGGATTATACATACGCTCAAGGAACAGCAACATTCGTTATCGACAGCACCGTGGTGAATGGATCGGGTACGCAATGGTCATCAAATGTACGAGAAGGTAATTACATATATCGAACTGCGGATACCACCAGGATATATGAGATTACAACAGTGGTGGACGATGATACGCTCTACATCAAAAATGATGCGGCAACATCCGCTACTGGTACTTACATGATCTATGCCAAAGATCAGCCTTACTTCAATCACAGTAACATCATTGATAGATTGCCGGCGCTGTATTCAAATGCAGACGCTAGTGGTAAGAGTGAGGGCATATCCACATGGATTACAGAAGACGTACCGGTTCTTGATACCAGAATCGTTTCTAAGACCCAGGATATCGTAGATCTGGATTCCAATGCAGCTATCATTGGGGTGCATACGGCAGACAGAGGCCGGTCACAGGTCTATTTGCCTGGTACCAAGTTTGGTTTGAGTAATCTGGGCCTCTCGTACGAGACCTTGGATACTACTGGGGCGTATCAGAAGACTTATCAGCCGTATGTTCTGAATCAGAACAATGATGGGAATCTGTACCTCATGGTAGTTGCAAGTGAAACCGACAACACGTCTACGGTCCGTATGATGAATCATAAGTCTGATGCGGACAGTGTTGATCTGTTCAATCTTCCTGGCAGACCTATTACTATGCGGAGAATTGATTGATGGACCGGATATCAGAACTACTTCGTAGGCTCGCTGCAGAGGCCGTAGAACCCTCTAATGATGAGTCTGAGTCCGATACTCCTCCTGAGGAAGAAAAGACTCCTAAAGGTCCCGTACGCTATAAGTATGCCCCTGAGAGGGTGACCGCGTATTTTGAGGCTCCGGACAAGCCTTCTACTGAGACGGTATCTGATGAGGGAAACTTTCAGTGGACCCGTTATGAGCTTTTGTTCACCCGGTCTGAGTATGCCACGGGTGGAAAGTTGGAGGAGGGCAAGCATTTCATTTTTCGTACCCCGCTATATCCATGGGGTGTTGAGGCTCCTGGCGGGCAGGAAGTGCTTTCTGGGGAGAAGTTTCTCACGGAGAAGAGCGTTACTCCTGATGAGGCTAAGAGGAACCTGATAAAGTATCTGGCCAAGCCTGAGCTTTATCCGGCTGGTCTGCACGGGACTTACATCAACATACACAAGTCTGCCCCGGGTAAGAAGTATCCTTTTGCGGAGTTTGATAGAAAGTTCCGTAAGAGCGGTTTCTATAAGGTTGTGTCCAAAGAGAAAGAGTTAAAAAATCCATGAGAACTATTTTTAGAGCTGCTGTCAGGTATGCTCAGGAGAAGAAGCTGTCCG